>Ga0137403_10000323_pt1 | contig 60991 bp, 83 predicted proteins | sample CZOMad2_1_16fung_FD_122057 | JGI IMG/M metagenome (GOLD analysis project Ga0137403, IMG submission 122057) | Vadose zone soil fungal communities from Angelo Coast Range Reserve, California, USA - CZOMad2_1_16fungal (Hybrid Assembly) | ecosystem: Environmental > Terrestrial > Soil > Vadose zone...
CGCCCGATTGAGCCGCGCGTCACGGAGGTCTTTCTGTTGCGAGCGACTGAACCACCCCCGCACCCAGGGCTGCTCCTGGGGGCGCGCCGGCTCCTCATCAACGGAGACCGCGAGATCACGATAGCCCACGACGAGGTGGTAACGTCCGACCGCGACGAAGGTCTCAGGCTGCACCCGTTTCTGGAAAGGCGAGCGCGGATTGTAATAGGCCGTGCGTGATAGTTCCATGGTCTCCGCATTCGCAAAGGTCACACTGATTGTTGAATGATTGCTCATGACAAAAGCTCCTTGAGCACCTCGTTGATGGTGGATGCTTCCGTGAACGGATGTTCACGGCGCACGTGCGCGACGGCCGCCCGGATGGCTCCCGCGTGGCGATACGCGCCTGGGATGACGTGCATCTGGTGGCGCCGATAATCCGTGTATGAGCGCCTGATTGAGCGCCGGATGGCCTCACGAGCGACCTCCATGCGCCGGTCAAACTCTGCCGTTCCTGGTTCTGCACAAGTATCGTATGACATGATCATGACTCCATTTATTGACGCGTCAATGCGTGCGCGTAAGCTAGTTCCTTGGACGCGAATCCCCCGGTCCACCATTCGTCCTCCTCATCTGCATTACGAGGACGATAGTACCAAAGCCCGTCATGCGTGCCTCGCGTAAAATTAAATATCTCCTCAAGAGGCGATTTATTTGATGTCACTTTTCTTATATTGCTCATTTCCATTTCCTCCATTAACCATACATCCCCGGAAAGGATACGTTCTCAGCCTCGCCGATCGCCTCATCGAGGTCGCTCATGAGCTGCTCGAGGTCGTCCTTATGCCCATAATCATCATCTTGGTTGCTCAAAAAATCCTCGATCGTCTGCTTGGCATCACTAAGCAATGTAACCGCGTAGTCTCGTCGCGCTGCGCGCGAGGCGCGTTTCTTCATCGGGCTCACGGTGACGATTTCCCCGGTGAGCACCTTGGCCAACTCCTCCGACACCTCCACCGCGGAGAGATCCTCCAACGTTGAGGCCCCCTCATCGAGGGCGGAGCCCTTATCACCGCCCTGGAGCGAATCGGGGAGCGAGTCGTACCAATCGCGCAGCTCCTGCCCCAATTCCTCAAGGATGCCGTAGCCCGTTGAGATCGCGTCCTCGATCCCGTGCTTCTCCAATTCACGTATTGCTTTTGCCATGATTTTTACCCACCCATTGCGTTGTGTATTGGACTCGACCTTGGTCTCCCACATGATCCGCATGTTCCCTTGTTTGGCGTGGCAACGAATGGATGCCATGGCGCTAGGCCATTACCACCTTTTTTCGCGGGCGCAGCTTCAATGCCCTCCAACAGTATCTCGCGTAATCCGTCGTCGGTGGGGCTCCGCCTATACGCATCATCTACCATTACCACGCACATGTCTGGGAATCCTCCTTTGTCCTCGTATCCCACAAATTTTCCTGTTTCTTCGGGCCACCCTTCATCCGCGTTGGCCTTCAGGATTACTTTTTGACCAGCGGTAAATTTCTTCATCACAGCACCTCGATGCTTGGACGCCAACCACCCCAAAATAAAAAAGGAGGCGCCGGCATGCGCGCCCCCGTATTCCCTTCTCAAGCAACTTTCCTTCAAGCGCTGGTGCGAAGGAGCCCCTGCTTTTTCATCTGGCTGCGGTACCAAGAGGGGTAGCCCTTGCCGATCTTCGCGCTACGGAACTTCTTGGTTGCGGCCTTCAAGATGGCGGCGTTCTCTTCACCCGCCAGGATCCGCTCCTTCATGAAGCGGGTGATCGTGCCCTCGCGGCCCAGGGCCTCGTTCTTGACCCGGATCTTGATGATCTTCTTCGCCGTCTTCTTAACGCCCTTCGTGCTCACGCTCTTTTTCGACTTCTTGGAAGTTGACATTTGCATTTGCTCCATTTATATTGACAATAAACCATACTCGTCGTTGTAACAAAGAGGGCGCCTCACGTGCGCGCCCCCATATTTGCACCTGCCTTTATAAGGTCTGTTTTAGTCTTAGTTATTCTCTTGCGTCCATTCTCCTTGTTGTATTAACTTGATTTCCATGTCCAAAGTCTTTTTTGAAAACTCAGCCAGCCAAGGCCCAGCTCATTCGAAATACCCCTCAGCTACCCCAAAGTCATACAACCGGCGTTCGAGCGTCGCCAATGGCTTGCCCAGCCAGTCCTCGTTGGCGATCAGCAGGTACCACCGCCCGTCGGGCTCGCGCTCTATATAGAGGAACTCCGCGTACACGCGCCCGGGCCGAGGAGCGTCATAGTCCGCCATCTGGTTAGCGATGTCCGGAGAATAACGCTTGAGGTCCGCCACGTCGCACCCGGTCGCCTGAAATTCTTCGAACGTCATGGCAGCACCTCCGCAACTTGAACCCGCGAGCGGCGGATGATCGTCACCTCGACGATCGCGCCGCCTTCCAGATGAACCCGATAGAGCCCGTCCTCACCACCAGAGCGCAAAAACTCGCGCGAATCAGCGAGCTTCACGCCGATGGCCCTGCGGGCCGCAGCGACGCAGCCGCGCACGCACCCTCCTGATACTGATATGATCACGTTGTTTGCTCCATAGTTTCGATGACTGACTCCACGATCGTTTGCGCAGCGTCAAGAAGCTCAAGGGCGCCCACGGGATACTCCTTCAGTGTGTAATCAACAACGTCATCCAACTCATCCGCGATCGCATTGAGACGCTTCAAGAATTGTTTTTTGCTCATGTCGCTTGCTCCCGGTTCTGCCGACTGATGTACTCCTGCACGTCCTGCGCCTCGAAAAAATCGATCTTGTTGCGTCGCTCTTTGCGCTTGAGCAATTTGCGTCGCACGAGGTTTGCGGTGGCGCTCATGCTCATCCCGAGCACCAGCGCGACTTGAAATAACGAAAGGGTCGTGTCCATGATTCATCGCTCCATTGAATTTTAGTTATTGATTCACGCTTTGTTTGCGAAATAAGCATCGCGAAAACGTCGTCCAGCCACAGGTTTTTTCGTTTTCTTGGTACTAACGACGACTAAGCTATTGAGATCGTCAACCACCATAAAGTTTTCACCAAACTGCGCTGCGACTTCATCACCAAATTGTGCCGCAACTTCGTTGTATCTTTTACTCCGACGCGGAGTTTGCTTTTTGCTCATGTTCGTCTCCATTGTTGTAACAGCAATGCGCACTCTTGTTTTCAAATGCGCATTGCGTTACAGGGTCGAGGTCTGTTGTGTGTGAGCACTTATTCCTTGTTACTCGACCCCAACCCTGCAACGTTTCCGTAGGTACTGGCTCAGGTTATTCCGGATGATCTTGACGACGATCGAGCGGCACGGCCCCGTTCCGGGTACTGGCAACGCTCTCGCGGCCTTCATCAAATTTTCCTTTTCCCATTGTCTCGGCTAGCGGGTCCGAGTCCGACTACTTCGCGCCTCACAACGTTTTGTCATTCGTCGTCGCGCTGCTACCTCGCGTAGTTACTAGCCCTTTGATTCATCGCGCCGCGGCTGGACGTGCTTTCAAATCGCGTTGGTTTTGCGCGATCGGGTTCTACGACTTCCGTCACTGGTCGATGCTGGGTTTCGCATCGTTCGCGAGTTGATCCCTTTCAGGATCGTTGTGAAGGGTTCCTCCTTCACACCTCGCTCGCGGGCAGCAGCTCTGTCGGCTGACTTACGCTCGCGCCCGTTACCTTAGCTCCGTACTCGTCGTGACGCACCGCGCTATGTGCGTCCCCTACCACCATGGGAACTCCCTGTCCCCGCTGCGCCCCGGCGCGTACCCGTTCGAACGGGCCCGGTCTCCATCTCATAATCAATCAACCAGTGCTCATTCTAAGCCTGAATGACGCCGATATACAACAATTTTGTACATAGTTTTCACACGACGCTGTACATAGGGGCGAGGGCATGCCTTGAGCCTTTTTAGTGAAAAAAAGTGCCCTTCTAGCCCTCTTTTATGGAAAAAAGCCCTGTCCGGGCTATTTACAGGCCAACGAACCTGTGCCTATGGCGGACGCTTTACGCGCGCTTGGAAGCGCGACCAGGTGCCGGGCCCGCGCGTCCGGAGCCAGAGCGCTGCCGCGTCGCCCGGGTACGGCTCTATATAGAGCACGCGCTCGCAGCTCGTGTTCATCAGGAGCTTGGCGCAATGAACGCACGGCTCGGTGGTCGAGTAGCACGTGTGGACGCGCTCGACGTCAGGGCACTGCAGCAGCGCGTTAGCCTCGCCGTGGGTGCTCGCGCATAGGTCTAAGCCCGTGCCCGACGGCAGGCCCGCGCCCGCGCACGGGCTCTCGGTGCAGTGCGTCATGCCGCGCGGCACGCCGTTGAACCCCGTGCTCATGATCCTCCCGATCTCGTCGACCAGCACGCACCCGACCTGGCGGCGCGCGCACGTGCTGCGGCGCGCGACCACCCTCGCGATCTCAAGGTACCACTCGTCTTTCTCGATCCTCATGCCCTGAGCTCCTTGAGCCACTCACGGAACAACACCTGCCCACGCGCCAGCCGCCACAGGTGGTCAATGAGGTCCTCGCTATCGACGAACTCCGTCCACCTGAACGGGGCGTACTCGAACTTAGCCGCTGGGTCCGCGAGGCACGCGGTCGCGGCGGCAGCGTTGGTGTCATACAGGTGGCGGCTCGCCGCGGTATTGTAGATATTTCCGAGCTTGAGGTTCCGGTCGCCTAGGCAGATCGCCACGTACGCGGCCCACATCGAAAAATTAAAAATATCGTAGACGATACCAAGAAATAAATCCGACGACCGCATCGTCGCGACCTGGTGGAGCCGTCCGTCGCGGATCAAAAACTGCGTGCTCAGGTGGCACGGGTAGTCTTTTGTTTTCCGCGGGCTCTCGCGCCAGATGTTGGCCACCGCCTGGCGGCTCAGAGGATCATCGCGCAGGCAGCCGACCACGTAGTCTAGCTGCGCGCGCAGCTTGGGCCCGTAGGCCCCAAAAAACGTCGCGCCGTCATCTGAGAAGTTGGCGATGGTCTTCGAGTAGGGCGCGATCGTTTCCACGCGGTCGTCACCCGACAGCAGCCACGCCGCCTCGGCGCACATGAACCGGTAGCCAAGGTGGCGCTCCTTGACCGTCACCACGGGCCGCGTCATGTCGACGATCATCGTGTGGCAGACGAGCTCCTTCGTGGGCTGCCCGCGCGGCGTGACGGTATCGCCGCCCCACTCGATATGATCCAACGCCGCGAGCCACGCGTAGTCCATGTGCCGTGAGTTGACGGTCCTCATAAGAGCGCCTCCTTGAGATCCGCGTATTCCTCGTTGAAGCGAAACCGCTTGTGCGCCTGCGGGTGGGCCACCCGCGTAAAGCCGATGCCGGCGCGCTCGCACCACCTGGCCGCGTTGGCCCCGAGCGCTACCACGCGCTTAGGCGCGCCCTCATGGCCTAAGAACTCCGGGTCTAGCCCGAGCGCGTTGACCCAGTAGAGCTTGGACTCAGGCACGCCCCAGCCCTCGAGTTTCTGGGCGAGCCACTGCGAGCACCCGCCGCGGGTGAACGACACGAAGGGAAGGTCGTTAAATCCGTACCGGCTCACGCGATCGCCCACCAGCAGCGTCGAGTCCGGGTGCCAGCGGCCAACGCCCGCCTCAGGCGGCGCGTAGTCTTTCAAGGCGATGATCTGCGCGAGCGCGGGCTCGAGCGCGTCGCGCGTGCCCGTGTAGTCGTAAGCGACCACGGGGAGGCTGGTGGCGCTCGCGAGGGCCTCAGGCGCGTATCCGTCATAGATCTTTTTGATGGTCTCGTTATCCTGGGCCAGCTCGTAAGCTCGGCGCTGGGCCCAGTTGCGCTGGCACGTCTCAAAAGACGGCCGACACAGGATCACGAACGCGCCTAGGCGCAGCGCCACGCGCTCGAGCATGCGCCGTGAGGCGGTACCCACGCGGTCCGCGCCACCGCGCAGCGCGCGGCCATAAGGAATTTCAGAGAGCCAGCAGCGGTCCAAGATCTTGATGCCGCTCCGGTACCTGCCATAGCGCTGCCGCTCCAGGCTCGCCAGATAGTTGAGCGACGGGTCCTGGCACCCGGCGTAGGGCCCGTGGTGCTGCGTCGCGACGACGTGTTCGAGGCGCGTGAGCCGCTGGTCTAATATGGTGGCGAGGACGGTCTTTCCGGCGCCGTCCGGGCCCTCTAGGATGATGATCATTTTTTCTCCTCAAGTTTTATCTATTTAGACAGTACCCAGAAATTATTGCGCGACAGGTCCGGATAGAGCGGCGCCAAGAAGGTTGCAAGCACATCGTCCGCGTAATAGCACCTGAGCGCATCACACACCTGGCGATGCTCAGGCCTCGCCTTCTTCACGTCGTTGATATTCATGAAGGTACCATAGCGAGCTTGGATCTTGAACCCCGCCTTGGTGATGCTCTGCTTGAGCTCGTCGATCGTGTACTCGTGGATATGCACCTTAGCTTGGAACTTGCCATTGAACACCGGGGTTGATAAAAACAACTGGCCGCCCGGACGGAGCTGTCCGTAGATACCCTTGAGCAGCTTACCACCTGACGCCTTCTGCATATGCTCTATAACTTCGAAGGACACCGCCTTGGTAAATCCTCCGCCCAACTTCTTATGGTCCTTGATGAAATTAAATCCCCAATGCAACGTGGCCCACGCGCGCGTGGCCGTGCGGCCAATAGGCTTATTGAGGTCCACTCCCACGTATCTTTTTGGGTACGTGCTCGCATAGATAGACATCACCTTTAGCAGCGGCGTGTCCTGCCCGCACCCGACCTCAAGTACCTCATCCTGATTCGTGATCATGCGCCGTGCAAAACCCCAGCGCATAACATGCGCGATGTAGTCTCTGTGAATAACCGTGCCTCGCCCGTTCTCACGCAACTGAGTAGTATCGAACTCTCTTTCATCATTACCGCGTACCCTGCTCACGGGGCACCTCCCTGCTTAGCTAGCTTAGCGCGGTTCCAGCTCACGTCTGAGCTCGTCGCCTTGCTCTGTGGGAACTCTTTATGGATCGTGGCCAGGATCTTGTCGGTCGGCATCTCCTTCACCAGCATCTCGCGGATGCGGTACCCGCTGCCCTTGTGCGTCGATACCGGTGCGTGATCTAAGCGCTTCTGATAGGCCTTGAGCGTCTCACCTGGGATATTGGGCAACGCTACCGTTTTACTCTTACCGTTGCCCTTGCTCTTACCGTTACTTTTACCGTCGCCTTTACCATTCTTTTTGCTCGTCGTTTTCTTCGCCATGTCTGGCTCCTCTTGCTTTGGTTGTACCACCGGCATCTCAAAGACCGGGCCTGAATACCTCTCAACGTCGCGCCTCAGCACCTGGTCACGCAGGATCGTCACCTCCTCCGCGGAGAGCGCGGGCGGCTTTTTGTTGCGCCTAAGGCCGTGCGCCACCACGCGCGCGAGATATTCGGCAGTTGCGGGCATCACGGCTTTGCCGATCTGCGCGTATTGGCCGGAGATGGCGCCATAGAAGATAAAACCAGGTGGGTACGTGCAGAGGAGCTGCTGTTCCTCCACCGTCAAAAATCGGTGCTTGGTCGGATGCACGAAACTCATCCCACCCGTGATCACGTGACTCTGCCCCTCCGTCCGCAGCCGCTTGACGCTGAAGGCTGGCCGGCCTTGGACGCAGCCGTTCTCTTTAACTATCAACTTCTCAGGGTCCATCACCCGGTTGAACGTGGTGCGCAGATCCTCCCCAGCACGCGAGTGCTTCAAGATCTGATGAAAGTAGGTTTTAGTCGTCGGCATCGTCACGCGCTTCGGCAGCCGCCTCCACGCATCGGCGATCGTCATCGAGTGCTTGAGGCCAGTCGCTGCCCACGGAAGGTCTACCTGGCTTAGCACCAAGAAATACCTAGGGCGCGACTGTGGAACGCCATGCTCGAGACCGTTCACTAAGACATGCGTCGCGCGGTATCCCTTGCGCGCTGCGCGGATGATGAATGGCTCGGTAAGCGACCGCCCGCGCCCGTAAGCGCCGCGCACCGATTCGCACGCCCACACCTTGGGCCTGATCTTGTCGAGCAGCTCCAGCACGTTGATCCAATGTTGTACGCGCGGATCCGTGCGCCACAGCCCGCCCATGCGGCCAGCGCCCTGACTCCAAACGGCGCACGGTGGGTTCGCGTACAAAAAATCCACCTTGCCCGCGTAGTCCGCCACTGGCCACATCTCGGGCTTGCCCACGTGTACGGGAATCTTCAGGTTCTTGCGCGCCGTCTCGACGCCGAAGTTCCATTCCTCGAGGTGCGCGAGCACGTCGAAATGCTGGCGCACGCCTAAGCTGAATCCCCCAGCGTAGATGTGACATCCGAGCGCGGTAAGTCGTTTCTTACTCACTTATCTAGCCCCAGCGCACGACGGTGGTCAGGCGGCCGCCAACCGGCTGGCTTCGTGATCACGTCGACGCGCCAGTTCTTCTGAGTCTGATCAGCGCCGCGCACCAGCCTCACTTTTTCAAGATTGGCGCGCTTGACCTCGTCCCACACCAGATCGAGCGGCACGCCACAATAATGCGCGGTACCGCATGCGGTCCAAATCAAATCGGCCAAAGCGTCGGCCATCTCATGAAGATCCGCCTCAAGCGACGCTTTTTTGAATTCGTCGAGTTCCTCTTGCATGAACCTTTCGCGGTAATCGAGTACCTCGCGGCTTGGCACCTGCGGCAACTGCCCGCCGCCCTCCGACAACGCGACCGGTACGTCGAATTTCTCGTGGAACTTTGCCACATCTTGAAACATCGTCATCATCTGTCTCCTCTATATGGGCCGCGAGCGCGGCGACCAGCTGGCGCTGGGTGTGGTCTTTCATCCTCAGCACCTTGAGCACGCCCTCGTCGATGGTGCCACGTGCCACGATCGCGTGGACCATGACGCGCTTCAACTGCCCCAGGCGGTGGACGCGCTTCAAAAACTGCTCGAACACCTCGAGGTCCCATGGCACCGTGTAGAAGCATACGGTGTGGCACGCTTTTTGTAGATTTAAACCGTGCGCGATCGTGGCGGACTGCGCGAGCAGCACCGGGTGCTCGCCCGTATTGAACTTGGCCAAGATCTCGCGGCGCTGCCTCTTGGTCGTCGCGCCCTGGATCACGAGCGTCTTAGGCCCTAGCTCCTTCACGATCTTGGCGCGCTCGTGGTCAAACTCGTATCCAACAATCACCGGGTCGCCCTGGAGCTGCTCTATTAGATCAACCAGAGCGGTGAGCTTGGCGTCGTGGAGATCGACCACGCGCTTCTCGTCGCCATACGCAGCGCCCGACGCGACCTGCCTGAGCTTGTTCGACAGCACCGCCGCGTTGACGGCCGTGATGGCCTTGCCTCCCACGTCGAGCAGCATGTCGCGCCTCAAGCTCGTGTAATGCGCGGCCGCGCGCTCAGGCAATTCGATCCTGATCTGGTTCAACTGATAGCGCGCCAGGCCCAGCGCCTCATCATTGACGAACATCCACACATCACCCAACTTCGCTTGGATCTTCTTGGCCGCGCCCTTCTTCAAGATGGTGGTGTAGCCACCGAAGCCGGTCTTGTTGAAATACTCCAGCGTGTAGCGCGTGATGAACTTCCCGAGCCGGTGGCCACGGTCAGTTACGAACGCTTGGCCAAAGAGGTCCTGATACCCGTTCGGCGCTGGCGTCCCCGTCAGCACCGTACGGCGCGCGAACGACGAGAGGTACGGCTTCAGTAGCTTGAAGCGCTTGGCACCAGTATGCTTGAACTTGGTTGACTCATCACACACGAGGTGGTCGAACAGCTTTAAGATATCGTTCGGCGTGAACGTCCGCGCGAGACGCTCCACGCCGTCGCACGTCATCGTCACCACGTCTAACGTCTTATCTTGGATCACCTGCTCGAACTTCGTTCCGTGCGCGAATCCGGTTTTGAGCGCAAACCCCCACTTGGCGATCTCTTCAGCCCAGACGATCGCCGCAACGTTGTAGGGCGCGATCACGAGGCAGCGCTTCGACAGCTTCTTCTTTTTGAGCACCACGCGCGCCGCGAGCACGCACGCGGTCTTGCCGAGTCCTGGACGCATGATCAAGCCTGAAAACGGGCGGCTGAGGACCCATGAGATGGCTGCCGCCTGGTAGTTCCGCGCTTTGAACTCCTCAACCACGGAAGGCCCTCAACGAGGGCAGCGCCTTCTTTGCGTGAGGGTGCTCAATCCCCCAGCGCTTGCGCCAGCCGTCGACCCGACGCAAGAGAAGGCTCGCCACGAACACCCGCGCACTCGCGAGCGAGTCGCAGCACGCAACCAGGTGCCCCATCGCTTCTAATGTATCAAGCTCGCCAGCTTGCAGCGCCGTCGGCACCTCACCCGGGCGCTTCCACTCGATCATCGCGCTCTCGCCATTGGGGCCCAGCAGCAGCCGGTCCGGGCGGGCCGCGCGCCCGAGCCCGTTTTGTTTCCAACACTTCCAGCCCTCTCCTTCCAGCTCGCGGCAGTGCCTCCGCTCGAGGTCCGCCTCGCGCACCCGCGGTTGAAATTTTACACGGCGCGGCACGGCCGCCTCCCCCGGTAGCGCTTGATCAGCCCGGTGAGCCTAAAGCTCGCGATCGCAAAGGTCCTGCTGTGCGCCTTACGGCCACGGGCCTGGCCCACCACGACGAACCAACACCCGTCCTTCTCCGTCTGCAGTCTCAACCCGCTTATCCTGCCTGGCATGGTCCGCCCTTCTTGCTAGAGAAAAAACACCACGCGCATTGCGGGCCGGGCTTCGGCTTGAATTTCACGTCCTGCTGCATCGGCCCGATGCGCTTGAGCCACTTGGTGCGCATCGCCGCCACGCGCTTCGGGTTGTCGTAGTACGCGTGGACCACGCGCCCGAAGTCGACAAACGCGAGCGTCACGATCACGAACTCGGCCACGTGGTCGTCCAAGAATGATCCCAGCGCGTAGAGGTCGACCTGGTCATGGCTTCGTTCCGGCCGAAACTGGCCGGTTTTCCAATCAACGACCCAGCGCCCGGGCGAGAGCCGCGAGAGCTGCCCGCCCTTGCCCTCTTTTACCTCCGCGGGCGCGATCTCCTCGAGCGCCTCTGAGTACGTCACGCGCGCCACCGCGTCGACCTTGATGCGGCACCACGCGGCCTTGTCGAACCACCCGGTCTTTCCCTTGAACTGGTCGATGAACGTGAGCTGCGCCTCGGGCTCCGCCTTGAGCTTGCGCAGGAGCGCGATCTCTTTCTGCAGGCGCATCAGGTCCTGGTGGATCTTGCTCCGCGGCTTCAACAGCGCGGTCTCGGCGAGCCCGTGGATGCGCTGGCCGCGCTCCATGGCAGGGTTTGATGGTTCCGGCCGCTTCTCGATGTGCTTAAATTTAAAGAGCTGCGGACAGCGATCATAGTCCGCGAGCCGGCTGTAGGACCAGGCCTGGGGGAGTTTTTTAATCATTCAATTCGCCGCCAGCCGCTCGTCGTTATTCATCTGATTCTGGGCCTCCATGCCCTCGTCGACCTCCTCTAGGGTAGCCTCTGAGCTGATCACCATCAGATAAAACGCGATCTCCTTCAAAGATTGCGTCATCGCCTGCAGGCACGCGAGCTGCGTCGCGGGCGCCTTAAGTTCAAGTTCTTTCGCTTCCATCGCTAGTTACTCCAGATTGTTTATGTATCACCACGTCACATCTTTTACGTCGTTCCACGAGACCCGCGACGCGCTGCCGTCCGACAGCAGCGGCACGTCGAGCTCGATCGACGTCATCGCCTCGCGCAAGACCCGCATCGCCTCCTGCCGGTGCGCGGCCAGTGCCATCGTGTTGAGCTCGTCATGGACCTGCAACAACAGCGGGCCCTTATCGTCCTCGTTCCAACCCGTCTCATCATAGCGCACGGTCGCCTCCTTCGTGGCATCGGCCGCGCTGCCCTGCACCAGCAGGTTCAAGAGCTTGTACTCGAAGGTCTGCTCGACCAACCGCGTCACGCCGTGGCGCTTGACGTTCATCATCTTCGGCGGCTCGACGTAGTACCGGCGCCCGCCCCACGTGTAGATGGGCTCACCTGCCTCGGCGCACGCGGCGAGCTGGCGCTGCAGCTGCTTGATCCCTGGCAGCGAGCGATGGTAGGCAGCGAGCGTGCGCTGCGCCGTCAGGTCATCTAGGTTGAGCTTGCGCGCCATCTTCTCACGGCCCATCGCGTAGAGCACCCCAAAGTTGACGTCCTTCATCGCACGACGCGCGAGCTCGATGCCAGCGCGCTCCTTCAAGATCTGCCCCGTAACCACGTGGACGTCGATGTCGGGCTGCGCCTTATACCGCGCGAGCAGCTCACCACCCTCATAGTGGGCGAAGATGCGGAACTCCTGCTGCGATTGCCCAGTTACCATCACCTTTCCGTTGCGTCTAACGATCACCGTGCTCCATGGCATAGTTACGCAATAGATGACCCCATCATAAGGCACGGACAGCTTTTGATAGCACTTGGTCCACGAACGGTTGACGCGATCTGTAAGGCCAATGGTATAAAATTGTTTTCCAGATGGCAGCAACGTTTCATGACAGGTAGAACGAATATCTGATACCGCTGCTACAGCCTGTATCACGTCAGCATTGTGCTTTACCGTCGTGGTATATGCCCATCCGTCACAAGGACCTTTCGTGCCATCCCAAAATTGAAGTTCACGAACAAAGCGTTGACGCGATGATAAATCAGTTGCAAACAACGCTGCAATATTGAATTTTTTGATAGCCGTTGAAGATTCACCATTTCGTATAAAATCGAGTAATCCTGCTAGCGCCGGCACCATGAACGTGATGCAACTAAATCCTGGTTTGCTAGGCGGGTACGTGACAGTGTGCTTAAGCTTGAATTTTTTAATAGCCTGTAATAAACGATCAATCTTGCGTTGCTTTTTAAGATAAAAAATAGCTCGTGGGCGCCCATCGCGAGTGAAAAGCACCTTAGCGTCAGCTTGCAATGCTACCACGAGTATCTTCATTGGCTCAAGTATCTGGAAACCATTGTCTAACGCACCTGCATGTACCTGCTGTGTATGGACCAAAGAATAATCAATCGCTTTTACGAACTCAATACCGCGATCTTCATTTACCTGTAAACATTTATGGTCTGGTGATACCAGTAAATCAGTCGTGCGTTGGCCTATGATGTTTATCATGTCCCCTTTATAAGGAACCATTTGATAAGCCAAAGGTTTCGCAAATGATACCTCACCAACGCGCCATTGAGCTATGCGTTCTGTCTTATCAAGATCCTTAAATAGCTTCCAGCCGTCGTCGGTCAACACCTCGGTGTCATCTGAAAAGCAAAAATCTCTCTTGAGCCACCACCAACCGTTGAGTGGCACCAGGTAGCGGCGCAGCTGCGGCACCTCCTCAGACTTGTCACTTCGAATTACGTTCTGCAGGTTGGGACTTTGCGACAACCGCCCGGTGGTGGTGCCAACCATGCCGCCGTTGCCGTTACTGTTTTGGCGCACCTGGTTGTACCTCGCATAGAACCGCCCGCCATCCTGGGCCTGCGCGAGCCACGCGAGCGCGAACGTGCTGATGCAGGTCTGCAGCTGCGCGCGGAGCTCCAAGCGGTGCGCGATCTTAGGGGGGAGCAACGGCCCCAGGTTGTCTGCGCTCGTCGACGGGTTGCCCTTCAACGTGAGAGGCAGCTCGTCAACGATGCCGCTCTTTAACAGCCGCTCGGCGAAGTTCACGCCTGACCACGCAAATTCCTCATTGCGCTCTTTCTTAGGCACCTTGAGGTCTTTGAAGAGCTGGCCCTCGAGGGCGCCCATCTGGGCCTGCCAGAGCTTGGTGTCGCGCGCGAGGGCGCGCACGGCTACCGGAACGCCGCGCCGCTCCATCTTCACGAGCACCCGCGTCAGCTTTTTCTCACGCGCGTAGGCGCCCTGTATCTTGGGCTCCAGCTTGAGCTGCCTTAAAAATAATTGATGGAGCTTGGCGGTGCGCACCACGTCGCCGATGGCATACGGCCGCACCAGCTCGAACGGCGCCTCACTGATGTAGGCGCCCCACGTTTTCATCGTCGCGCCCTTGACGTGGGCCACGATCCAATCTCGTAAGGCGTCGCGCTCGTCTGGCCTCTCGCCCAGCAGCCGCTCAGCCAAGGGCTTCAACGCGAACGTCGGCGCGCGCGGCTCAAAGAGATACGCGAGCAGCAGCGTGTCCTCATGAGCCGCAGGCCACATGACGCCTAGGTGGGTCTCTAAAACGTCCAGGTCAAAGCTCGCGTTGTGAAACACCGGTGCCATGCCCTCGCGGTACCACTGCTTGACCATCTTCGCGCAGCGTTGACGCTCCGACGGCGAGCGGCATGGCTCGTACCCCTTCTTACCAGCCACCAACCAAGCAAGTCCCACTGGCGCCGGCGGATATTGCGGGCGTGGCATGATGGCGAACGTCTCGAGGTCGATGATCGCAAACTTGGTAGTCATTTGGCCAGCACCTGCCGCTTCGCCCACAGGTAGCTCTCGATGAATCGGCGGTAATGAATGAGCGAGCGCGCCGAGCCGTACCTCTTCTTGGCGCTCAAGATGTGGCGGCGGTATTGCGTCATCACGAGCTGTGGACGGCCCGGGTGGCACCCGCGCTCAGTCATCACGTCCTCCACTTTTGATTTAATCACGATGATTCCTCCACGTTAGCAACCATATGGCGGCCCTCTCGTATCAGCTGATCGATATCGCCACGTACCTGGTAGAACTCATGCTTACTGTGCATCCGCGCCCAGAAGATCTCGCGGCGCGTCGACTCTCCGATATAGGCAGTGTGGCCGTCTAGTGACCCGACCACGAAGATCGCGTCAGAGTCCAAGATCTTTACCAGATGCACGAGATCTAGCCGCTGCTTTTCCCATGAACTAAGAGGCTCCGCCCGCGCGTGGCCAAAAAAAGCTACGGAATACACCACGTGCCCCGCTTGACTAAGCTTCTCATTGATAGCCTCAAAATTCTCCTTAAACCTCGTGCTACCGCATAGACATATCTTCATAGTCTCTCTCCTCTCATGGCACCACTCCTTCTTTCAGCATCGCCTCGCGCTCGCGCTCGGCCCTTAAGCGCGTCCAGCGCTGGTGGAGCCGTTTCAAGATCGCCTTGTTTCTACGGTTGGCGAGCTCCCAGCAGATCAGCCGGTGGACCTCGACCTCGCCCAATGACGGCAGCATCACGGTTAGATGCTGCCAGTGAGGCATGATGGCTTCCGCCAGCTCCTCAGTCGACAGGTCTGAGAACTCCGCACGAACGGGTGGGCGTTTCAACGTCAAAACTTCCGCTTCTTAGGCGTGTCAGAGGGCTTCGCCTTGCCCTTCTTAGGCGTGTCAGAGGGCTTCGCCTTGCCCTTCTTCGCCTCGGCAGGGCCAACGTATGAGCTCGTATCGATGGGCGCGTAGAGGAGCTCCTTCACCGCCTGGGCGCGCGCCTTGAGCGCCTTGGTGGCCAGCGCCACGTCGTCGATCACGCGCACGAACGTCGGCACCGGGCACGGCCAGTCCTGGGTCTCGTCGAAGTCAAAACTAGTGATCACGCCGTGGAGCGGACGGTCCGCCACGCTCGCGATCTGCTTGACGTAGGCACTGAATTTCCTCAGGCCCGTGGGCGGGATGTTGAGCAGCATCGCCTGGGGCTCAGGGCGCGTATCGCTCAGGCCGATCACCGCCACGCGCCGGCCGTTGCGGCACGCCTTGCCCTTGCCCTTGTCCGCGGTGCCGAACTGGCCCTTGGGGCATCCGCGGCACGTCGCGTGCTGCTTGACGGGCACCGTGTCCGCCGGCGCCATCTCGTTCTCCTTGCCCACCTCGCCGATCGCGGTGCAGGCGGGCGCTCCCGGCGAATCAGGATCGTAGTCCTGGTCATACCACGCGTTGACGAGTGAGCTCCCGAGCACCACCACCTGCAGCGGCGCCTTCAGCACCTGCTCGTCGATCTTGAACTTCTTGCCGCGCGTGCGGATGATGGGAGCACCGCCCAAGGGCTCGGTTTCCAAGCTCGCCTTGGCGTCTTGGGCGTACATCTTCTCAAGGTCCTTCATCGAGACCAGAGCGCCGCCATTCTCAGATTTCTTAGCCATCTTTAATTCTCTCCTAAAGGTTTTAAAACGTTTTTTCAGATCAAACTCTATTCACCCGGCGGCGTCTCATAACCGAGCAACTCAAAAGCCAGTTCCGCCGCATACTCCGCCAACCTAGTTGCGCTAAACTGTACAGTTTCGTTTTTTGTGCGCAACGTGCGTATCCGATCCATGATCTTCTCAACCTTACCCGTTGACAATTCATCTCGCATCAATAGATACAGGAAACATTGCAACATGCGCGAGGCATCCGCGCCAACGAGCATGGGTTTTGTGATCATTCGTCCCTCCATTCCGCCATCTCATCCTCCGCCGCCTCCTCGGGGCAATCAGACAACGCGTAGCCGTAACCATCATACAGAGACAGTACATCCATCTCGGTATCCGCGATCGCATCGTCCGCCCCGCACAACACCAGGTGCGCGCGGTAGCGCTTGCGCCATTCGATCTCCGTGATTCGCGATCTAATCGTCATGTCGCTTCTCCTTTTCGTAATTGATCGAGTATCGCATCAAGACATTCCTTCACCGTGCGCTTCGGGTTCACGGGATCGTAGACGGGGGCCCAGCGCGAGAACCACCCGAGTCGCTCAGTGCACAAATAGCGATAACGTTCCGCATCGGGCTTTAATTCATCGCGCTCGATCGCGACCCCGACTTCCCGGCAGAGCATCTGGTCATCGCCGCGTGAGCATCCGGGAAATCCCAACACGCATTGGCCTTGGGACTCAGCCCCCAAGCCGCAATACACGCACGCTTTATCGGAATTGCCCACGAGCGCGCGCAGAAAATCATTCTCCCGCTGCAAACGATCGCGCTCCGTCGTGATCGTTTGCATCGTGTTACCGGCCCGTATCATCGCATCCACGACCCATTCATGCGGCTCGAAGGGCTCCGCGTAATAGCTCTGAGGCTTTGCCTTCGCGCACTCGCGCGCGATTTCAATCGCTTGATCTCGGGTCATGGGGGCCAATCCTTGAGCATCTCTTGATGCTCGTGTTTTCTACGTTCGTGTTTAAAGTGACGTTGCCGTTCGTCTTCATCAATCAGCTTGGCTAAGTCATTCAAGGGCTTCATCTGCGTCACGTGATGAGGAAATGCACAGTTGCAGATCCGGTCAAGGGTGTATATCGAAGGAAATCTCAGCGTCGCAACGCGCCCGCACGACCCGCACGCCCAATAAGCGAAGCTATTCATCGTAATCCTCCCAACACTTCGGTCATTAAGACAGGAGCAAGCCACGTGTGTTCCGCCGACACGCACACGTAGCGCGGATCACGGATCGATTTACTATGCATGTGCCCATGAATGTTTTTCGTGTAACGATGCATCTGACTCTCATGCACGGGCACATGCGTCAACAAGCAATGCTGATATTCCGCTGCGCCAAAAATCTTGCCGAAATACTGCTGATACACGGCGAGCGGATAATGATCATGGTTGCCGAGCACGAGCTTCTTATAGCCGTTGAGCGCTGCGAGCACGTGGTGTCCATCCTTGCCGAAGAATACATCGCCCAAATGCCACACCGTATCGCGCTGCGTGACCGTCGCGTTCCAGCGCGCGACCAATTCCCGATCATGCTCCTCGATCGTTGCGAACGGGCGCGCCGCCTTCTCGAACTCAATGATCTTCTTGTGCCCGAAGTGCGTGTCGGAGATGACGAAGACTTTACCCATAGTGTCATTTCGACATCGGGTTGTTACACGGATCATCCATCCTTGCATCGGTGTACGCCAAGACGCGAAATTTATCCTTCGGATAATCAGCACGCCCGGCGCGCATTACTTCAAATGCCGGTGCCCGCATTTTATGTGCAAACACGACGACCCAGCGACCTGCCCGCTTGCTCAAGGTCTCGCACACCCATACTCGGCGTTGGCTCTTCATGATTCACACCCCTCGCACACGACGCGATGCCCGCGACCAAAACGCCCATCGTCCTCGATCTGTTTCCCGCAGATAAGACACTCGAGGTACGTGAACACCCGCACGATGTCTCGTCCCCGACTATCGACTTCATGCGTCCGCATCAGTTGATAGTCGTGTTCTTCTTCTATGCACGCTCTCATTTCAACATCGCCTTCAGCTTCGCAAATTGGATCAGCACCTCGCGGTTCTTGCGCACCACGGACTCTATCGATGCGAGCGCCGCGAGGGCGTTGTCGAGCGCCTTTAGATCTTTATCAACCGACGCATCGCCAGTGCGCACCCCCGCTGCGGGAAGAGACGTAACAGCGTGAGAAGTTGCGCCGTTTGTTTTTGTCGATGCCCCTTTTTCTTTTAATCGATACAGCCCTTGGTCAGATACGATCACCCCTCTGTTGCTCAAATTATTTAATCCGTTAGACGGGCTGCTTTTTCCGAGCTCAGGCCTTACTGAACGCACGTAGGCCGCAATATCGCGGTACACCATGCCCTCGGGATGGCGCGCGAGTAAATCAGTAATGAGCGCAGTTGTTGGCAGCTTAGTCTTTTTATCTGACTCCCTCGTCTCCTCCAATGGAGGCTCTTTCATGAGAGGCATCGCGTCCCCTAGTGTGTGTAGTTCCATATAGCCCGCCCTGCGTAGATCGGCCATGAAGTTGTTGAAGCCCCGGTGATCGCTCGGGGTCCCGCTATGCGTCACGATATCGTGCCCGTTAGGCGCATACAGTTGATGATGCCCGGACGTGCTCTTGAAATACCGAAAGCCCTGGGCCTCGGCATTTTTGATGACCCTGTTGAGATCGCTATTTTGGCTCATCTGGGCTTCCCCTTACCCTGAGTTAGATTGCCGTCCTTATTGAGGGTGAGCCCGCGCGCTCGTGCCTCCCCCTGCCATTTGTCGAGATCAAAGGCGTGCGTTTCACACCACGCGCCAAAGTCACGCAGGATGTCGAACAGGTCGCCCTGGACGGGCGCGGTCGTCGATGATGTCATCTCAGTCTCCATGCGGTTTAACTTAAGGCTCCGCGACCCTATAAGAAAAATATCAGCAGCATCAACAGCCAAAGCGGCTCAAGTGAATGAGTGGCGAGCATGGCGACGGAAAGGACCGCCGCGACGCAGATACAAAACACGGCGTTGTCACTCACAGCACGCGCTCCCAGGTCCACCATTGCGCCTTGCCTGACTTACTTTGTTTATCGACATGACGATACAAATGCCAGTTCTCGAACTTGAAACGCCCAACGATAATTAAAAAATGGCGATGAATCGTCATGTCACATTCCTATCGCGTGGGGGTTGCGTTGAGGAACGGGATCGGCGCGCTTGCGTAGATGTTCGTCGGCAGCTGCCCGTTCCATTTATCGGCCTTCGTTTGGTCCACCGTGATGCGGCGCAGCTCGAGGACCTGCGGGTTCTGCACGATCGCGGCGCTTTGCACCTTCAACGCCTCGGCCTCCGCCGTCGCATTCTTGACGCGTGCATACGCATCTCCGTCCGCGGTCGCGCGCACGGCTGAGGCCTCGGCCTCCGCGATCGCGACCTTCTGCTTTTGCTCGGACTCCACGGTCTTCAGTTTGTTCTCAGCCGCGAGGCGCAACTGCTCCTGCTCCACCTTCGAGTTGATCGCCTTCATGTAGGACTCCTGAAACGCGAAGTTGCGCATGTCGATGTTGATCACCTGCGCCCCGTAGACCGCGAGCTTGGCGCCCAGCGCCGCGTAGATGTCGGCGGACACGTGCGCGCGTTGCGCGATCAAGTCAGGCGCCGTGTAGCGCGCGGTCACCGCCTTGAAGATCTCGTGCGTCGCCGTTTCGACATAGGAGGCTAGGTTGCCGTTGTGCGAGTACTTCTCATACACCTCAGAGACCTTATCGGGCGTGATCGAATAACGCACCGTTAAACTAACGTGTACGGGCTGCGTGTCGGAGGTCGCCCCATCGGCGTTCTCGATGTCCGCCTGCTCCGCGCGAATCGAGAAGAGCGTGAGCTTCTGCCACGGAGGGAGCACCAGCAGCCCCTCGGGCTCGATGCCCTTAATAGCGCCGAACTGCGTGACCACGCCGCGTGAGCCCACGGGCACGGAGTAGAAGGGCCAGATAAAGAATACAAAAAATAAACCGATAACTCCTATAATCCCGTACTTGATCAAATTAATGTCCTGTTGCATTGGATTATTTCGTTGCTCGTTCATTTCTTCGATCTCCTGTGTGTTACGTATCTCATCATTTAACATTGAAATAACGACGCCGTGCCATCGCCATATCGGCAATGCCTGCGACATTCTCGCCGTGCCGTTTAACGGCGATTTCACGCGTATGAGGTCCTTGTCCATGATCACGCGCTAATCGCCGAATATCAAGACAGACCTTCGTCCATTCAGTCACTATCATTTAACTATGCTCCTTATATCCTCTGCCTTCTCGTCCACACGCTGCCTCATCATTACGCACATTTACACATAGCAGCATCGCTCCAGTTACGGGCGACACATATTCTCGATTATTACAACGATATGTCGTATTATTTACCGTTGACACACAACCCACCTCATGGATATTACAATGCATACACTTCACACATAGATGCATCATCTATGCTCCTCTTCCACCACAGATCACGAGCCTCATGCGGTTGCCTTGTCCGTTTTGTGGATCAGCATGAGGGTGCGCTCATCAAATGTCCCCGTATGCGCGCGGCCCTTTTTCGATATCCACACGGTTTTGCAATACCCGTCCTCGATCGCGCTCACGGTCATCCACGGACTGCTGCTCTGCAAGCGCACCACATCACCGACTTTAAATTTATTATGGAGCGTCATAGCCCGTAACCTAAGAGCGGGGGCATCTTCTTTTTCGCATACGCGTCCGCGACGTAGGGCAACGCGTGCTCGGCCATCGTCTGCCCGTTGGGCAACACGATATGCGCCATAAATTCCTCCTCAAAGGTCGAGATGCGAGCGTCCACCGCCTCGAGCTTCGCTTTGATCGCGAGCGCGAGCGCGCGCCACCGTTGACGGCACGCCCTCTCATATAAGGATTCCACGAGGCGCGGCTTGCGCTTGTTCCAATTGCCTGAGCGCGGGTGCTTATAATCGACGAAGTCCTTTTGAGAGGGCAACGGCAACGTGAAACGGATCATGCGGTTGTTGGCCTGAAACGCGATGATCGCCGACAAGGGCGAGGCGCCGTAGCCAAAATGCGTCGCGCCATAGCGCTTCAACGTCGCCTCGATCTCCTCGCGCGACCGCTCTGGCTTCACGGTCGTCGCATTGGCGTAGCGAGCCACGGAGCCCCCTACGCCTCGCTCGCGAGCGCGACGGGCGCCACGCCGTCGCCAGAGCACGTGGGGCAGTAGGCACCGCTCTCCGGGTCGTAGCGATCGCCCTCGCAGGTCGGGCACGCAGAGATGCCCCGCGGCACCTTGAGCCTGGCATCGTCGCGCAGGATCTGCACGGAGCCAGGCGCGTCGACGCCGATGGCGCAGGTGCCCACGGCGTCGACCCAGATGACCTGGATGGTGGCGATGGCAGCGCCGGTGCTGCGGTCGATCAAGAAGACCTTGTCGCCCGAGTGGCGGGTCAAGATGAGCATGGCGGTTAAGACCTCTTGGCAGGAGTTTTATCGATCCGCGTCACGGCGAGCGACACGCGGCCGAAGGCCTCGGTCCCCGGGACGATGATCCGCGCGTCGTTGCGCTCGCGCCAGGCGGGCAGCGGCACGCTCGCGGGGATCAGGTCCCAGTTGCGCTTCTTGGCGCGGTAGGCGTTCAGCAGCAGCACGTCCGTGACGCTCGCCACGGTGCTGGTCTTCTTGGTGACCCTGAGCCCGCCCGCGGACGACGACCCGAGCTCGGCGGCCGTGAAGTCGCGCAGCAGCTCCTCACGGAGCGCGGCGATGCCGAGGGTGATGGGCGCTAGTTTCGCTTGGAGCTTCGCCTCGTCGTCCATCAGTTGACGGAGGCGGGTGAGCTGGGAGACGAGCTGGGTGGCGGCGGGCGGCATGAAGGCTAGGGCCTTAGGCGAGCGCATGGTGATGAGAGCGCTGGCGGAGGAGGGGGTCCATGTCATGAGCATGGGGCGGGCCGCGCAGATAATAATGTTGAAAAAATCTCATGGAAATTTCCTCATTTGTCGCCGATCAAAGCGAGGGTTCGTTTCGAAGCCGAGCGATACTACTATAGTAGTTTTATTGATGTAAAATAAATTTTAATTTAGCTCGGATGACGCCGCCTTGCGCCGTGATGGTTTCTTCGCGTGGCCGTTGGCCTTCTTCTTGGCGAGCCTGAGCTCATTGCGCGCGAGGTTGAAGGCGCGCAACGCGCTCGCCAGCGGATCGGTGATCTCTTTCGAATCAGCGTCGGCATCAACGCCCTTGGTGGCGGCGGGATTGCGGTCTTTGTAATGAGCAGCGCGGTCGAAGTGCGTAGCCTGGGCCCAGCGCTCCCAGTTGGTAACAGCGTACAGCACCTTTATCGCCCCAGGACTAACCCCGGTAGCGGCTGGCCCAGGCGCCCCTGCGCGGCGCAGCGCCCGCGCGAGTTGGAGTCGCCCGACGCGCAGCTGGGGATCTAGGAACGTCTGCAGCTGCTCGAGGGTAAAGAGCTCGCAGCCATCGGCGCCAAACTTTTTGAGCACACCAGCGGGATCTTGAAGAAGATCGCGTATCAAGCCGTCGGCCTCTGTGCCAGTGACCTGGCGCATCTCTTCTTTTGCCTGGGTCTGCGGCGCGTGCCCCGCGGGGTCGAACCCGGTGAGGTCGACGTTGAGGAGCTTATAGAAGATCGCCGCGGCGCCCTTGTCTGACTTATAGCACTTGTCGAAAGCGGTATAGAACGAGTTAGGCATGGCCTTGCCGCGCGTCTCAACCACAAAGTTGCGGCGATCGGTGTTCTCTAGGTAGATCGCGTCCGGCTGGTTCGTGGTGAGCAGGTAGTTGCACATGTCTGGCAGCTCGTAGGTTGGTTGGTATTTCGCGTTGATAGTAATCTTGCTGCGCGTAACCATGTGCTTCAAGCGATCAGCGTCGCTGCGCTTATCGTAGCCAGTGATCTCGTCGCCGATGATAAACTGCTTGCAGCGCGCCCAGGTATTGAATGATGAATGGAGCTCAGCTTGCGATACTTCGATAGAATTATCGCCGTAGATCCTCCCTAGGGTATAACCTAAGAGCGTCTTGCCCGTGCCCTGGTGGTGTGAATACATCACGCAAGCTTGCAGCAGCTTAGTGCCAGGGTGTTGCAATGGATATGCCATCCACTGGAGCCACCATGTGCGCTGCTCAGATGAGATGTCTTTTGTGAGGTAATCAAGAAATTCATCGAAGAGCTTGGTATCACCCTCGCGCGGCTCGATGCCCCAGCCCTTCCACAGGTTGTACGCGCCGTCTTCTAAGATGGTAGGCTTTCCAGGCGCGTAGGTGAGCGCCGGCACGATGCGGCGATTCGGCCATTTGATCCATTCCTCTACCACCTTGACTAGTTTTGGCCGTCCTGCGCGATCGTAGATCGTCACCTGAAGGGGCGCTAGGATGGCGGTGATCAGCAGCTGCGCGGTAGCGAACTTCTTGGTCGTAAGATGAAAAAACGACTGCTGCTCTTCTACCCACATCAGCTCTTGATTCAACGATTCTAAGGCCGCCGACAGGCCGAGTGGCTCCTTCTCGAGCTCCGCCAAGCGCTGCAATGCCTTCTTCTTATGGTGCACCAAGAAGTCGTCGAGCCCGGTCTTCTTTCCTTCCTTGAATTTTGGCAGTTGGCAAAGCTCAACGGTGCCGCCTGACCGCTCGATCTCGATGGCGAGCGCGGTGAGCGCGCCCTTGACCATCTGGTTCTCATTGGCGTCGGAGTCAAAGCAGAGCACGAATGGCCTGGGGCAGAGCAACCTTAATTCTGGGATGATGGCCTGCTGAAATTTCTTGCTCGTCCACGCCCAGACCCCAGATACGGCGACGCATGGAACCTTGAGCGCGCACAGGGCAGCGGCCTTCTTTTCGCCCTCGGTGACCCAAACCTCGAGCTTCGGATCGGCGATCACGGCCTGCCAATCGATGAGTGGCGGCACGTAAAGGCGCGGTGAAGAGTCCGGCGGTTGCCAATATTTCATGGTGGAGGTCTTGAATTTGACCGGGGTAAAGAGCTTGTAGCGCGAAAAATCGAGGGGTTTTCCATGAAAGTCGTGATAAGGGAGCTCGTAGCCGCCTCCAACCGGGCGCCCGATTAGCTGATTAAGTACACTTTCGGTACACGGTGCGTAGCGAAGAAGATGTGCCTGATGGGTGGTCAAGCCGGAATTTGTGAGATCGGCAAGCATGAGAAGCTGTGATTTTTTAAGGTCATGAGTGAGGAGACTTTTGGTGATATCGCGGGCCATCGTTGATAAACCTCTTTGAAAAGTAAATGAATAATCAACATGATATGCATCAATAGCATGAAGGGCGACGCATCATAGGCTAGGTTAAAAATGATGTACACAAAAATATAAAGAGGCATTAATAGTTAGAGAGATAAGGTGTTTTGATAAATTCTAAAAATGTTTTTATCGAACTTTATTGCCAAAGGGGGCTAAACCTTTATATGGTATATTTACATACAAGGCCTCTCTTTAAATCCCTATACCTCTTTATCTACTAATATTGGTAAATACTATTAAAGAAAGGTGTCTATATCGTGCGTTTTAGGCCTTTTTATAGGGTTTCGTTGCTGCCAAATGGCGTGCACGTCCCACCCGTTCATGCGCAAAATTCATGTTTTCTTCTTAGCTTTGAATAGCTTATGTGTGTACCACGGTTATTTTTTTCATATCACGCGAAAAAGGGTGGCATGGGCTCGCGATCGGAGTATGCTCGCGAAATATTCGTGGACGGGAGAAATTTATTTTTGGCGCGGCGATTGGCGTTGATCACATCAGGGCGGCACCACCCACGTGACCACGTTGCCCGTCAATGACATTCACCCGGCGATCCAACCGGTGGGACGATTTGCGGGAACGCCGTCGATTTTCATTCAGCTCCAGGGCTGTGACGTGAGGTGCCCGTGGTGCAACGTGCCTGAGACCTGGCAACTTCACACCGAGCCAAACCCGGCGTGGAAGCGCAAGGTTGACAGATGGAGCCAGGCCGAGGCAGCGGAGATCGTGGGAGGTTGCGCTAAGTTCAGGCAACGCAATGTCGTGATCACGGGCGGTGAGCCACTCATGCACGACGTGACTGAGCTCGTCCAAGCGCTTACCACGTGCCGCTACGTGGTGCAGCTCGAGACCAGCGGTACGCGTGAGGTGCCGCCATTGCCCAACGTGTGGGTGACGGTGTCGCCAAAGTTCACGCCAGGCCGGCCGCTGTTGCGCGAGGCGCTCAAGCGCGCTGATGAGATCGTGTTTCCCCTTATTGACACGTTTTCATTGTCGCGATTGCAGCAGGAGGTGATCCCATTTGTCAGGCGCGCCATCCCGATTTATCTCCACGTGCTGGGTTCCGCACGGCTCATCGCGCAGGCCGCCACCGCGGCGTTTCAATATAACTACCGTCTCACCGCTGAGTTCGATCGACTGGCTCTTGCGCCAGAAACGTGTTCAGCGTCAGCAGCGTGTGCCTAGGATGACATCATCACGTTATTTTGGGGCGTATATGGAGCCCGCGATGAAGGTCAAGCGGTCACGTTTGATCAAGCGCGCGCACCAGGTAAAATGTAAGTGGCTCAAACGGGAGATCGTGAGATTGATGGGCGGTGAATATCCGCATTATGCGCCACGTCATGCTCGTATGACAGAACACGCATTTATGTGGGAAAATGTCGAGCGGCGACTTAACTCAGATGCGCTTAATTTGTCAAGTGATTACTATTGGTGATGATGAACTATTCCCATGGCTGGTTATAACAAACGGATAGCATCTGGAAGGGTGGTGGTGAATGGCGTTGTAGCAAAGCGTACACGTAAATCAGGTTCACCGACGACAAAGCATTCAGTGCGTCAACGGACAACGATGGAGATGCGAGAGATCGCGTACAAGATGAGCATGCAATACGTTGCTCAGAAAGACATCGCGACGGCGCTCGGAGTTTCACAGCCATACGTATGGAAATTGATTAATGATGAGACGGAGGCGCGGCAGGCGCAGTATCAGATAACGGCAGAGAAGTGGCGGCAACACGCGATTGAGCGAAACGAATTTTTGCTCTCCCATTGGGTGGAGCGAGCGACCAAGACTCCGCGAGCAGCTGATGTGGTGCTGGGGTATGAGACGCGCGGTGATAAGTTGAAGGGGTTGTATGTGAATCGGCAAGAGATCTCAGGTCCTGGTGGCGGTGCGATGCGCATGAACGCGACCGCGCTTGATATGTCGCGTTATACCGAGGAAGAGCTACAGATGTTGGAGCATCTGGTTGAGAAAGGCACCGTAGTGGCAAAGCCGATAGAGTCTGACCCCGTGGATCCCGAGGGCGGTGTGACGTGAGAGTCCGCGATCTCGAGCAAAAGAAGGCGGTAGCAGTCCCGAAGCATTCTGGCTTTCGTGCGTTGCGCTCTGCGCGTCGTAAGGCGTATTACGCCGCGCGCCCCATGTTCACGTTGGAATCAAAGCGCCGCACTCTAGGGCGACAACTCAGGCATTTCCCTGAAGACAAACAGGCTCGTGCGTTGTACATCGCACGCTATGGAGAGAAATCATTGGCGGGCCATCTCGCGTCCGTTTGCGGTCGAGCACGACGCCGCGCGGCAAGGAATGGGCGGCCACATGCAATGGACTTGTGAGAATGCTCAGAAGTTTTGCGCGGGACATTGCACGTGCGATCAATGCACGACCTTGCGCGCCTCTTATGTCCCCTGGGTAAAATCCTGCGTCTTGGGTGAGCTGATCATCTGCTCGATGGCGATCGGCGAGGAGCTGATGGCGCGCGGGTTTGATGTGACGGAGTTTGCGAAAGCATACATGACGGAGGAGCAGTACGCGAGGTACCGGCAGGATGTAGCGAACGTCGTGACCGGGGGAGCGACGGTGCAATGAACATGCGATTGCGCTACGTTGCGGGTGATGGATGGTATGTGGAGACACAGCGCGAAAAAGATGCGGCGTGGCTATATCGATCGGTAGCGCAACGGACGATGGATGAGGCGATACAGCATCTGGCGAAGCTCGTGGGTAAGAATTTATTTTTGGAATTGAAATTTGAGGAGAACTAAATGACGAATGCAAATCACACAGATATTACAGCGATCATTGATAAGTCGGGTTCGATGGCGGGCTTGGTGGCTGACACGATCGGGGGCTTCAATACGTTCCTCGAGGCGCAACAGAAGACCGCGCGCGAATCACATCAGCGTTGCACGTTGCAGGTGGTGCAGTTCGACGATCAGTATGAGCCGGGGGAACGCCGTGACGTGATCGCACACCCGAAGCTCAATAATGCGACTTATGTGCCGCGAGGTATGACCGCGTTGCTCGATGCGATGGGCCGTACCATCACGGCGGCGGGCGCACGATTTCAATCGTTGCCTGAGCACGAGCGCCCGGGTAAGGTGTTGTTTGTCGTGATCACCGATGGTTATGAAAATCACTCGCGTGAGTACACGGGCGAGAAGATCAAGACCATGCTCACGACGCAACAGAATGAATTTTCCTGGGACTTCATTTATTTGGGCGCGAATCAGGATGCGTGGGCGGTGGGTTCGACGATGGGTTTTAAGCAGGGTAAGACGTTGAGCACGACATCGAATGCGATGGGAACTCGAAGTGCATACGCTGCTACCGCACGTTATTCATCGGATACGATCATTGCGAGCTGTGCGATGGATGCGGCACAGAATGCGTTTTTAGCGCAAGAGGTGCAGGCGCAGATTGATGCGGTGACAAGCAAGGCAATACCTCCGGCGACAGGAGTGACGCCAGGAAATGGAACCGCGTGATGATGAGAAGCCCTTAGGCATTGGCCTAGATGATCTGCTCCGTGGACCTTTGTATTCACGGCTCGGATCATCTAGGACTCATGTGCGACGACGGATAGCAGGGACGCGGGGCAATGTGCGGTTGACGTTGGAACAGGTGAAGGAGATCAAGTACGGAGTGGAATTGGCTGCGGTGCTCGCAGCAAGGTTAGGGGTGACGCAACAGTGCGTGTCGAAGATCAGGCGAGGACGGACGTGGAAAGAGATATGAAAGGACGCGATGTAGAAGTGAGCGCCGATACGCTGATCCTCGAGCAAGTACGCGAGCATTGGGAGAAGATGTTTACGCTGTTGTTATGGAAGCTGAAGCGCGAAGGAGTGACGACGATTTCAGTGACCGATATGCAAGACTATCATGCCAAGATCGGTAATCGTGTGCTCTTAACCCATGGCAAGATCGATGCGATCTCCTACTCTTTCGTATCGCGTGAAGAGGCGCAAGCGATCCTCGCTTGGGATGCTGAGCATGTGGGGCACGCGTGACGATGAGCGCCTTGAAGGCGCTGCTCTCTTCTCCTTTGTCATTGTTCCTGCTCATGATGCTCGCGTCTGTGTCGAATGGCCTGAAGCAACTTGCGGTGGTCAATCAGACGGGTAAGCCCATGTCTTATAGGCTTTATCTGTGCCATTGGCCTGAAACATTGAGCACGATCGTGGGCAACGTTCTGGCCTTCGTGGTGCTGATGTCCTTCGACCAATTGAATATCACCTCAGCCATTGGGGTCGGCTATGGAGTTAATTCACTCACCGATTTATTGCCTACGAGCCGTTCCTATCAATTGAAGGCGACGATCGATGATCCCGTGAAGGTGAATGGTAAGAATGGGAATGGGTAAGTGACGACGTGCCGAAAAAAATAAAACCTCCGCATGATGTCGCGCCCTCATTGGTGTCTGCTCGCGTTATCTTAGCGATCAAGAATTTTGCTGCGATCCAGGGCGTTTGCCATATCGGCCTTGGAGTCACTGCGACCAACACGTTGAAGGTCCTGCGCCGCGCAGGCGTGCAGACTGAGACCTGGTCTCTTGATTCGTCCGCAGGCAAGGGCGGTGAAGTCAAAATGCTATGGGCAAAGCTCCAAGCGGCAGAGCGCGTGGGCGGTCGTCCTATCACGCATGTCATTGTGTCTGCGCCCTCTTGGATTTTGCCGATCAATTTCTATCACCTCGCGATCGCATATCCCGATATTACGTTCGTGCAACTCAATCACTCGGGCTGTGCATATTTGTCGATCGATAAGAATGGGATCAAGAATATTCGGGAGGTCGCGGGCTATCAGGAGATGATGCACAACATTCGGGTGGCGGCGAACAATGAGCGGGTAGCAAAATTTATCTCAGGGTCTTTCGGGGTTGAGGCGTTGTTGCTGCCCAATCTCTACGACACGACTTCTTTTGTGCAGCCTTTCACACCGCAGAAGATCGGCAACACCTTGCGCCTAGGTTCTTTTGGCGCCTCACGTCCATGGAAGAATCAGCTCTGTGCGGCAGAGGCCGCGGTGATGATCGGTAAAGCGATGGGCTATAACGTGGAGCTCTATGTGAACTCGAAGCGGCCCGATGGGGGTGAGCGAATGATCGAGTCGCGTGCTGAGTTGTATGCGAACCTCCCTCACGCCCAAATTGTCGAGGTGCCCTGGGCTTCTTGGCCGCAGTTCCGCGATATCACGGCTAACATGCATTTGCTCATTCAGCCCTCGTTCGATGAGACGTTCAACGTGTGTACCGCGGACGGGATCGCGGAGGGCGTGCCGTCAGTCACGACCTCATCGCTTGAATGGACGCCTACCGCATGGTGGGCGGCGGCGGAGGATCCCTCCTCGATCATGCGGGTCGCGATGGGCTTGCTCCATAATCCCTTGCATGCGGTCGAGGAGGGGCGCACGGCGCTCAAAAAATATGTGGCGCTAGCGCAGCATCGCTGGAGTGATTTTTTGTTGGGCCAACCTCAGATGGGATATTGACATGAGATCATTATGGTTCGGACTCCTGATGATCGTCACGCTCAATGCGGTGGGCCAGGCGAGCGCGCCTATCGCCTCGAGCGCGATCGGTCATCGGCATAAATGCGGACCCGCGCCCGCAAACTCTGTCACCATCGTGCAATGCCCTTCGGGGTACATGGGCTCGTGGTCGCAATACACGACCTGGGTGCAGGCGCCGTATCCGCAGTGCTGGACCGCGGTCGTGTCACCCACCTCCGCGCCTGCAGGCTCCTGTGTCCTCGTTTGTCCTGCGCAACCAGTGACGACGACCGCGACCATTCAATGCCCTACGGGGTATGCGGGCTCTTGGACGCAGACAACGACTTGGGTTCGAGCGCCGTCGCCTACTTGTTGGACTCCTGTTCTCACCCCGACCGTTGCGCCTACGGGAGCTTGCACCTGTCCGTGAGGGAGGCGTAGAGCCATTTATTAGGATACCGTACAATAATAGAGTAAGCGTCAAGCCCCATTTTTATTAGAGTAAAGCGCAAATGCCCGGCACTGTCCTACATGTACTTTCTGCAACGACCCCTGATAATACGTCCTATGAGATACGACCCTCTCATTGGAACTCGTCGCATTCGGTGTCGCTCAGTGTGCAGGGGACCGAGGTCATAGGAGCATTTTCAAACGCCAATAACGTTTCTTTTGGCCCGACGCTCGATGGGCACATTACGGCCTCCGTTTCGCAATCAAATCAAACCTTGGGTGTCACGGCACTCGGTAATACGACGATCAATAGTGCGAGCACTTTCGACGCGCGTTCGATGGGTGTGTCAGGTGCGGGCATCATTTCCGCAGGCATTGTGGGCAGCAACATCGTCATCTCCGCGACGGGCGGCGGAGCGGCGGGCGTGGCGATTGCGGCGGGAACCAATGTCACGACGACGGGCACGGCGGCTTTTGGTAATGCGAACAATGTGACGTTTGGCATGGATGTGTTGGGCAACGTCACGGCTTCCGCCTCCTATCAGACGGGTGTCAATTTCTCGGTCTCGAATGCAGCCGCTAATCTATCCTCCATCGTTCTGTCAAACTCGAACGGGCTCGCCTTTGGGCTCAATGGCTCGACGCTCACGGGCTCTTACACCGTTCCCGTGACCGCAGGGCTCATTTCTGGGATGGGAGTGAGCGGGAGCAATGGAGGCGCGACCCTTACGGGCGTACTGTTCTCGAACGCTCATGGGATGTCGTTCGGGGTCGCGGGCTCTACCCTTACAGGATCGTATACCGTGCCCTCGACCGCAGGGCTACTCAGCGGTATAGGGGTCAGTGATTCGGCAGGGGGTGTGATTGTCTCCTACGTTTCATTTTCCAATTCAAACGGCCTCGCGTTTGGCGTGAATGCGGGTACGATCACGGGCTCTTACACTGTTCCCGTGACCGCAGGGTTGTTGAGTGCGCTAAAGGTATCAGCGGGCGTGCAGTCATCGAATGCTACAGCGCTCACCTTCTCGAACTCCAACAACATTTCCTTTGGCCTGAGCAATGGAACACTGACGGGCTCCGTCCTCGCGCAATCGGTTCAGACTGAGGGTGCATATGCGATAGGAAATACGACGCAAGGCTCCTCGGGCACGTTCGATGCGCGCTCGATGTCGGTGCAGGGAGCAGGAGGTTTGTCGGTAGGATTCTCTAACGGCTCGCTCGTCCTGTCGGGTGCGGTGGGCGGAGGCACGGGATCGACGGGCGTTGCAATTTCTGCGGGGACGAATTTTGCTAGCTCGGGCACGGTAGTGTTCTCAAACTCGAACGGTGTCACGTTTGGCATGAACACCGCGGGTGTCGTCACGGCGACCGTGAACCCGGGGCCTGCGGCGGGCATGGCGGCGATTATCGCGGGCACGCAGACGCAGACAACCGGCACGTTGTCCTTTGCGAACTCTAACGGCATCTCGTTTGGGCTGTCGAATTCCTCCGTCCTTACCGCGTCCTACACCGTGCCGACGCAGACCGTGCAGCCCGTTGCGATCTCTGATTCCAACACCTCATTTGCGTTCTCGACGCTCACCCTGGGCAATTCTAATGGGCTGACGTTGTATCTCACCAATAGCTCAGTGGTAGGTTCTTATACCGTTCCTTCGCAGAGCACGCAGCCCGTGGCGGTGTCGGGCTCTAATGGCTCGTTTGCTTTCTCGACGTTGAAGCTCGGGAATTTGAACGGTGCGTCCTTCTACTCGTCGAATGGCTCTATCGTTGCCTCTTACACGGTGCCGACGCAAACCGTGCAACCTGTCGCGGTGTCGGATTCCAATACGTCGTTCGCCTACTCGACCTTGACCCTGGGCAACTCGAACGGATTGACGCTTTATCTCACGAACAGCTCGGTGGTGGGCTCCTACACCGTGCCCTCGACCGCGGGGCTCCTGAGCGCGATCAATGTGAGCGCGGGCACGCAAGCCTCGAATGTATCTGCCCTCACGTTCGCGAATACCAACAACGTCTCTTTTGGCCTTAGCGCGGGGACGATCACGGGAGCAGTCATCGTGAACGTGTCGGCGGGCACGCAAGCTGCGGGCTACAGCGCGGTGACGCTCTCGAATGCTAACAATGTCTCCTTCGGCCTCAATGCGGGCACCATCACGGCCTCTGCCTCCTACGTCACGCAGAGTGTGCAGACGTTGGGCGCCTATGCGCGAGGCAACACCACGGGCACATCGTCCTCGACCTATGACGCCCGCACGTTGTCATTGAGCGGCGTGGGGAACATTTATGTAGGAAATTCGGGCGGCGCGGTCATCATCTCTGACAACGTGAGTTTGAACGCGTATGCGATCAGCAACACGACGCAGAGTTCCTCGGGCGTGATCGCGGCCTCGGCCCTGTCGGTCGTGGGCGCGGGCGCGGTGTCCGTGGGCGTGACGAATGGCTCTTTGATGATCTCAGCGCAAGGCGGGGCGCAGAGCGTGCAGACGATTGGGGTGTATGCCGCGGGTACCAACACGACGGGCGCGACTTCCGCGACCTATGACGCGCGTACCCTGTCATTGATCGGCGGCGGCATCGTCTCGGTGGGCAACTCGGGCGGTTCGATCTATATCTCTGCGCCCAATACGACCGGTGTCACGTTGTTATCGGCGGGTTTCTCGACGGGGGGAAACACGGCAGGTAATACGGGCCTTGCGTCGAATCAGCTTGTACTTATAGGCGGTAACAATATCACGTTGTCGGGCTCTACCAATGCGGGCTCGATGACGATTAGCCTCGTGGGTAATGCGGGTACCGCGGGTACCGCGGGTACGATCTACGTGCAAGGAAACACGACAGGGCAATCGAGCTCCTCGACCTACGCAGAATCATCGTTGAATATTTCGGCAGCGGGCATGATCACGGCAGGATGGTCGGCGGGCACGCTGATTATCTCGGGCCCCGGTACCACGAATTTGAATCAGCCACAATTCTTCCAAGCCCCGTCCCCCGTGATGAATACGACCTTGACGCAATACGGGGTGGGTGCGGTGCAGGTGTATCCCGTGGTTGCGGCGTTCCCCGGGTTCACGGCATCGCGCGTCGATATGATGGCCTCGATCTCGTTGTCAAACCTGTCGTTGTCCACCGAGGCGCAGACGCTTTCCCTGTATGTCGGGCTCTACACGCTCAACGTGTCGACCCTGTCACTCGCCTCGAGTGGATCGCAGAGCTATGCATGGGCCAACTCCTCGGGCAATTCCAATGCGTCGATCTCAGGCATTCGACGGTTCTCCGCGCCCATGAACGTATTTTTTACGGGAGGCATCGATCTCTTTGTGGGGGTGATGTCTAATACGACATTTGCCAACGCCAATGGTGCTTCGATCTCGAACGTGGTTGTGCCGTTGGGGCCGGGCCCTCAGCTTCAAGGTCTGATTGGGCAGGTGCCGAGCAACTCTATGCAGTATGTTCCTGGGCAAGGTATTTATTCGGCGACCTCCACCGTGCTCCCTGCCTCCATCGCGCTCTCTGAAATCTCGGGCGCAGGATCGAATGGCAATTTGGTCGATAATTACATCCCCGTTCAATTCTGCAACGTCACGGCGTAACCATGAAACTATTTCGCTCTTGGTTTACATTGTCAATAGCGCCCCTGCTTGCGTTTTTCTCCTCCGCATGCCTTGCGGGCGCGTTTTGTTTTGCGCTGGGGGGAACGCCCATTGAGTTTAATGGGCAGCTCGTGTGCATCAACCCGCCGCCCTCGTCCCCTTGTCCTGTTACGTCGGGCCCCATTACTCTTAGCGTGAGCAATCCCCGTTCCACGGGTGTTTCACCTCTCTTGGTCTTTTTCGATGCGACCGCGAGCACTGACTCGACCGTGACAGGCAACATGACGGCATTTCAGGATGTGACCTATTCATGGAATTTTGGCGACAGTGGTTCTTCAGGAACTTCGACCTGGGCTTATGGCTCAAACCCGAATGGCAACAGCCGTAATGTGGCGACGGGGGGCGTGGCAGCGCATTTGTATGTCACGCAGGGTTCAGATACGCTGTACACAGCGCAGGTCACAGCTACTGATCAGGCGGGCAATACAGCAAGCTGCACAACTACAATCACGGCTTATGATCCAATTAGCTCCAATGGATTCCCCAACACGGCGACCACTTGCTATTTTAATTCGACGGTGGGCTCAGGTTGTCCTGCGGGGGCTACGCAAACCACAAGCTCAACGACCCATGTGCCCAGCGCGGGCCAGCAAGTGCTTTACAAGTGCGGTGATAGTTTCACGGGTAATTCAAATGTAGGCGTCGTTGCTAAATGGTCGATTGGTGCGTATGGCGCCTGTGCTAACACGCTTATTACCGTTGTGAATCAAGCGACCTTTCCGCAATTGAGCGGAACGATTAGCATCGACACGACGGCGAGTGATGGGCGCGTGTTGGACCTCGTGGGCAACACGGGCGCATCTGCGATGGTGCTTATCAATAACGCCTATGATCCGCCCTATACGGCAACTCAACGTATCACGCTCAATAATCTCTGGTCGAATGCGACCAATACGAGTTTCTATGTCGCGCAAGCGACCGAGATGGGTTATATCCAATTGCGCATGAATAACATTGGTACGCAGCAAGGTACCTTCGTCAATTATGCGCAGAACAATTGCACGACGGGGAGTTCGGTTTATCCGTGTGCGACTTTTGTGTCTTCTCTCTACACCGCCATGCTCGGGGGACATTATGATGGCACGGGCGCATCGGGTGCGGGCGGCGTAGAGCCTGTGCGCGTGTCGGCGTGCCGTATGTGCGTGTTCTCAGATAACGATTTTCTGAATGCGAATAGCGTGGGCTCGGTGTTCAAGTTCCATAGCGGTAACACCAAAAATACGTCCTGTGAGTGGATTGGGCAGTATACCGAAAACATCATATTTTCTGATAATTTCGCGGGGGGTACATCGGGAGCCGAGCTCGTTGATATGATCGCGCAGAATCAAGTCACTGATGAGCGACTCCGAAACGTCATCGTTGAGCGCAATATTTTTGCGCCCTCGACGAGCGGCCATCAGTTGCTCTTTGGTGTGCAAAATGGCACGGTCAGGGATAATATCTTCAAGGCCTCGGGTGCGTCGTTAGGCAATCGAGGATTCCAAGGCACGAGTAATAATACTTCAGGCAGCACCTGCTCAGGCTCGGGCACGACCACCGCGCCCATTCTTGCGGCGTATCCCCAATACAATGAATTCTACAACAACACGTGCTACAACGGAGGTTGTGGTTCGTTGGGCGGTAGTGGAATTTCCTCTGCGGCGAATAATAGCGTCGCGCAAAACACGCTCATCTATTTGTCGAGCACGATCGGTAATTCGGGTTCAGGCAATACGGTCGCAAATAATACAGTGACGACGAGCAACAACCCCGCCTTCACGAATGGTAGTGGGGGTTTGAATATCATCTCTGATTTTAAGCCTACCGTGAATTTCACGGGCGGTGTTGCGGTTCCTGTGATCTTCGATGCATTGGGCACGCGATGGTCTCCTACCTGGGACTGGGGCGCGGTGCATCATTAATAAATGAATGAGGATTTGAAATGAAACCACAGTTAGTAATTGCCGATTTCGGGGGCGAGCATAACAAAGATGTGCATAAAGCGTCCGCGCGCTTGCTAAAAGGCGGCTCGTGGAAAAAGCAGCGCATCATCGTGGTGCTGCCCGCGGCGGATTCGATCCCCGCGAAGGTCGCACTCTCGCATTGGAATCTGGCGTTCCCGCCGAATAATGGGGTGGTCCGTATTCTCGCGCAAGGCATGGAGGTCGGAGATGCTTACACGAGCGCGCTGGAGGGGATCCTCGCGCACCCGGACTTGAGTCAATGGGAATTTATGTTGACCATCGAGCATGATAACTGCCCGCCCTCAGATGGCGTGATCAGGCTTGTGGAGCAATTGGAAAATCATCCTGAGTTAGCGTGTGTCGGGGGGTTGTATTACACAAAGGGCGAGGCGGGTGTGGCACAGATATGGGGTGATGTGAAGGATCCCATTCTGAACTTTCGTCCTCAACCCCCCGACCCCAATGGTGGATTGGTGGAGTGTTGTGGTACGGGCATGGGCTTCAATCTGTTTCGTTTGTCGATGTTCAAGGACCCGGCGTTGCGTAAGCCGTGGTTCAAGACGCAGACCAAAGACGGCGTTAGTACACAGGACCTGTATTTCTGGGGCGATGCGCGCAAGCACGGTTATCGCTGCGCGATCGATTGCGCGGTGAAGGTGGGGCATTACGATCTCTTAGGCCAATTCGGCACCCCTGATATGATGTGGTGACACGGAATGCAAGCAGAATACACGGTGATGGCGGACAGGATAGCGAAGGCCTTAAAGGCGGGAGGGGCGCCCGTACGGCTGATACTGAGGCCGTCCATGAAGGATGGGAATTTCGTACAGCCGACGAAGGTAGGTCCTGAACGGGAATTGATAGAGCAACATAATCGTGACCGCTTTGCTGCGCATTTTAAATTTGCTGATCCCTACACGGGGCTTACCCGCACGTATGATGAGCAGGGTCGATATAATTGCGGGCGGTGCAATCAAGCCGATGATCAGGAATGCTTACTCGTGAATGAAAACGGTGATCCGATTGATCCATTGGAGATATCTCGTGAGGCGGGGAGCTGCGGGGATTGGGAAAATTTGTGTGCGGGCGACCCTGAGATGCCGTTGTATCAGAAATCCGCCGATGTGGCGGTGTATGGGGTAGCGAAAGATGGGATAGGGTTCGGATGCCATAAGTGCGGGTATGCTAGTGCGGCGTTTGAGCCCGATAGCAGGGGCCGCGAATTGTATTGCGGGCGCGGTGATTTTAGGACGTTTGGTACAGCCTGTTGTGCGCAGAACAATGCGCCGACGATTTAAACTTAAAGGAGAAATGAAATGAGCTTACGATTAAAGATGTCAGTGAATTCGGTGAAGCGGATCGCGGATCAGGAAGGTAATATTCAGTCGGAGGAAATCGAGCTGATAGCAGTCTATGGGGACACAGATGAAAATAAGCAGTGGTCGAAATGGACGCCGCAAGGGCGCCTGAATTTTACCGTCAACAATCCTCCTGCCATGGGCCAGGTGCTTCCAGGACAGATGGTGTATGTCGATATCACGCAGGTGCCGAAGGCCTGAGACCGGATTACTTTAAACAAAGGACGATGAAAAAATGAGTGAACACAAGTTAGCGAAAGAGGAAGCGGTTGAGCGTCCGGTAATCAAGCTTGATCTGGGCTGTGGCAAAAATAAGGCCGCGGGGTTCTTAGGCATCGATCGGCGCAAGTTCGAGGGCGTGGATGCGATAACGGATTTAACCGCTGATACATGGCAATTTGATGAGGAGTTTCTAGATAAATACGCGCCTGTAGAAGGGAAACGATTTTTTTATAATTTAGCTGAGAGTAGCGTGACGGAAATCCATTGCTCGCATTTCCTCGAGCACCTCACAGGGTTGCAACGAGTAAAGTTCATGAATGAGCTATGGCGCGTGCTCGTCCCCGATGGGAAAGCGAAAATCATCACGCCTCATTGGTGCTCCTCGCGCGCGTATGGAGACTTCACTCATCAGTGGCCCCCCGTGGGCGAGATGTTTTTCTGGTACCTATCGAAGGATTGGCGCAAGGTGAATGCGCCCGATAACGATATCGAGTGGAACCTGGATGGCTACTGCTGCGATCTCCTCTTTACCTACGGCTATGGGATGAGGGGCGATCTGACGACGCGCAATACGGAGTATCAGAATTTTGCGATGTCGAATTACAAAGAGGCGTGCCAGGACATTCACTGCACGCTGACCGCGAAGAAGTAAAGAGAGGAAATTTTTATGGTATCAGCATTGGTGGGCGTTGCTTCTGGGGTTCCGATCCCGACGGTGCAAACGTATGATCAGCTCGTTGCGAATTTTCCTGCGGCGAATTACGTAGGATATCCGGCTTACACGTCGGACGTAGGGCCTGTGTGGAGCAATGGGGTGACGTGGTCTTATCCGTTGACGGAAGGCACGGGAGATATCAGTACTTACTCGATATCTTCTGCGGCCTCAGATCGTTATCCCTTAGGGCTTAACGGACAGGAGCTGTCCGTGTGGTACGCGAATGGCGTCTACAATGCGACCTTCACCAACGGCGGCTCGACGATCTCTTACATGTACAACTCGACTGACCCTACGGTGCCGTCTAATTGGTCAACACCGTTCGTGGTCTTAGGGGCCGGCACGGGCGGACAGGCGGGGACCTGTGCGCACAGCTACGTATATATCGAAGGTGGGACGATCTATATTTATTACATCGAACTATCGAGTAAAAATATTCGCGTGGCTGCCGCGCCCTTGGTATTCAGCCCGAGTTCTGGACCCGTGTTCTCAGCCCCGACCACAGTGTTTACGGGCGTTGTAGGCGGTGGGTCGGCAAATGGGAATTGCTGCGTGGTAAAGGTAGCGGGCACGTATTACATGTTTCAAGAGTCATTGTGGGGCAACGTATTCCCTGTGGAGGGCAGTACGAGTTCATTCCAGATCGCCATGCTGACGTGCGCGACGGTCAATGGTACTTTCGTGTTGGGCTACGGGCAGGTGTCTTCGATCAGGCCCAGCCCCAACGGCTCGTGTAGTGGTGCGGATGTGAAGATCGTAGGCTCGAATGCCGTGATGTACTATCATGGTAGTACCTACTCACGCGCGTTCCCTGATGATATTTTTCGTGCCACGATTCCGCTCGCGAATATCGCAACCGACACCTGGACCATAACGCAATTGCCTTTGATCCCAGAAATCTTCACCGTTCCTCCTTCGGGCACGGGCCCTGGGACCTTGTCCCTTCAGTTTCCGGCGAAGGGTGGTAATTACAATACTACGCTCTCTACCGGGCAAGTCATTTCGATGACTTACACCTTTAATTCGACCACGGTTACTTGGTCGACCGCGGTCACAGGAACGCCGACCGCGGTGGCTCAGGTCAACGGATTATTTCTAGGTAATCCAGCGCTGATGAAGCGTGCACATTTTTTCGAGTTCGATCAGATCGCGGACCCTTATGTGTGCACGGGCCCGAATGGTGTGTCATACCTTTTTTATGAAGGATGTAATAACCGCACGCCTAGCTATCAATTGATGGTAACGCCGCTCCTGCCGACTCCGGTGCATAATGATGGCCCCTACGCGCATCCGGTTCTAGGTAGTCGCTATGGACAACCCCCATACTGGAATAATGATGATGCATGGACGTATAGAAACTATCCTCTTGCCTTAGCTTCTGGGCAGGGGAATGCGGTGGTCAATGAGGCGAAGACCGGCGGCACGTGGGCGATCGTGGCGACGGCAGGAGCGCCTAATGGATCGATTAGGACGAACACGAGTGCGGTAAGTGGGGATTTCATCGAGTACGATGTGACGGCGCCTCCTGGAACCTATACGCTCAACCTGAACTATCAGACGGGGCCCGCGAATGGGATTTTCTCGATCTATCTCTATGATGGGTTCAATTTGGCGCCTAGTGCCAAGACCGTGGATTCGTACGCCGCGTCCGGGGCCTATGCTTCCTCCACTATTACCAACATATGGATATTGGGTTATGAAACTTTTCGCTGGCGCTTGCGCATGGCTTGTACGAGCAAGAATGCCTCTTCAACGGGCTTTACGATCGCTGACTGCGGCTTCACGCTTCAACGCACGGGGCTCTGATTTATGCCGGCTTTAGGTCCCATTGTTTCACAGGTCTTGAATGCGAACAGTGTCATTACGTCCGCAGGATCAATTCCTGCGGGCGCACTTGCTGCGGGCTATACAGCACGGACCTTTGGTCCTGCTCCGGTGTTAGGTGGGAATCTGCTCAACTTCAATTTCTTTAGCACCAATGCCGCGGGGACGAATACTCAAAATCCTGATGGTACGCTGACTTGTGTGGGTAATCCCGGCAATGGTTACGGAGTTTGTTCGGCGCATCAGAACAACGCATTTACTAATAATTGGCAAGGCGTGGCGTTTGGAGGGGGAGCATATTTTGAATGTGTGTTGAAATTTCCCCCTGTCAATGGTTCGCTCGTAGGGCTTGGGTGGCCATCCTTTTGGTTGATGAACATTGAGCATTTGTCGGGAGTGCTTTCCTGGATGCAATGGCCTGGGCAGGCGACGGGGTATTATCATTGGGTTGAAATCGACGTATTTGAGTTTGATGCTGGCGTCACTAACAAGTACGGAATTGCGGGCCACGATTGGTATGAGGATACAACGCCCACAGTGCATAATGTGAGCACTGGGGGAGGAGGGTTTTCACCCATCACGGTGGCAGCCGATATGGCGCAGTACCATGCGTATGGGCTCGCCTGGATTCCAGCAACCGCAACGAGTCAAGGCTCAGCTATCTGGTATTTTGATAATGTGGCAGTGGGGACGATTAACTGGAATGCATTTACGCCGCAGAATAACAATGTTCCACCTCCCGTCTCTGGGTCTACGATGCTGAATATAATCGATGCAAAACGAGTATGCCCCATCATTGGCTCGACGCATCCGACTGTCTCGATGACGGTTTTATCGTGTTCCGTGTGGCAAAAAAGTTCCGCCAAGAATTTAATGCAATGAGATTTTTATGAGTTTCTTTGGAGGTTTTCAAGATTCAACGTTTCAAAACGACTATCAGACGACGCTGATAGTTGTTGATCCGGGCCCGAGCCTGATTACCTTCTTGCCTGTTTCAACGCGTGCACAGGTGCCTGAGCGCTCGGATTATTACGTGCAGATCGCGTATCTTGATATTTTTGGTATGCCCTATGTACCGGTGCTCGTGCAATGGAGAGTGTGGGATGCAACAAATCACGTACAGTTGCAGGATTGGGTGACGATCAGTGATGTAGGTGAATCGACGCTGCTTAATTTGCCCGCTGCGTGGAACACATTTGGTTATGCGCAGAGTCAGTCGGAGTCACGAGAGGTTATTTTTTGGATACAGGTATCGGGTGGAGCGCAACGTTATGATACAGCGGTGTATTCCGTGATCGCTGTCCCTGATGAAGTGTAAGAGGAAAATGAGATGACGACTTTATATATCGCTGAGTTTGAAGCTATCTACGTGCGCCCGGCCTCGGGCGCCATGGCGGGGCATTGTCCGCCGCTTGCAGAGCAGACGTTGAGCAACACGGGAGGTTCAACAGCAAGTGCTGCGTTCACACAGCAAACCCATCTGATACGGGTGCATACTGACAGCATCTGCTCGGTGCGTATTGGTGGGACATCGCCCGTAGCAACTACGGTGAACATGCGTCTTGCCGCGGGGCAGACTGAATATTTTGTAGTGGTGCCCGGTGATAAGCTTGCCGTGATTTTGAATACGTGAGAGATTCTGTGTCGATTATTTGGGGAACAATATGCTAGGCGTAGTAGGTTTAGGTGCCGTTGGTGGTGGTACGGGGGGAGCTAGTTTCTCGGCAGGGGTGTCGGGAGGGAACACTTCGGGCAATACGGGAACGGTGTCAAATCAGATTGTGCTTGCGGGTGGAAACGGTATCACTCTGTCAGGATCCACTAATGCGGGGGGTATGTCAGTCACCATATCGGGCCCCAATGCGGCAGGCGCGCAAACCGCGATCAGTGGGATCATCGTCTCGAACACGACTTATACTTCTGGCACCGTCTCATTCTCCAATGCAAATGGCATCAGTTTTGGATCAAGCGCGGGGCAGGCGATTACAGCGTCCCATGCGCTCAACGTTTCCGCGCCCGGGGGTACATCGAACGCGCTCTCAGCTATTACTTTTAGTAACTCAAATGGCGTCAGTTTCGGTCTATCCACCGGGGCGGGTGTTGGTACGCTGACGGCTTCCGTTCAGACTCAGGCTTCTCTTTTTGCGTTGGGCAATACGACTCAGAACTCGTCCTCGGCCATGGCGCTCAATGCGCTTTCTTTCAATGGGCTTGGAGAGGTAACGGTTGGATTTTCCAATGGATCGATTCAAGTCTCTGCACCAGGTCAATCGTTAGGCGTATCGACAGGGGGTAATACGTCGGGCAATACGGGTACCTACTCTGGGCAGGCAATCTTTGCAGGCGTCAATAACATCACGCTGTCGGTCAGTTCGGCAGCGGGCGGAGCGCAGACGATTACTATCAGTGGCGCGAATGCGCCTGCCGCTCAGACGGGAATCAGTGGGATGCAGGTCTCGAACACCACCTACACCTCGGGAACCGTGACCTTTCAAAATGCGAATGGGATTTCCTTTGGTTCCTCGGGAGCAAATGGGATCAGTGCAAGTTATACAGTACCCGCGCAAGTATCGCTCTTTGCGTTGGGCAACACGACTCAGAACTCATCGACCGTGTTGTCATTTAGTGCACTTTCTTTCAATGGCCTTGGAGAGGCATCGGTTGGATTTTCAAACGGCTCGATTCAGGTGTCCGCTCCCGCGCAATCGATAGGCGTATCGAATATAGGCAATACGTCGGGTAACACGGGGACGCAGGCTGGACAGATAGTGCTCGCGGGTGGGAACAATATTACGTTGTCCGTGAGTACCGCAGCAGGCGGTGCGCAGACGATCACGTTGCAAGGTGGGCTCAATGTATCGGCGGATGTTGCGAGCACCGCGCTCTCAGGACTTACGTTCCAGGATTCCAACGGTATCACCTTTGGTCTTTCAACGGGGGCGAGCGCGGGAACGCTCACTGCCTCTTACAACTCAACACAATTCGCAGGTACGGGAGTTAGCACGGGCTCTTCGGCTTCTGCTGGGTTTGGATACACGCTCAGCACTAATGGCCTTTCGGTTGTTAATCCGGCTCTGACACGTTATGTGTGGCCTCCGGCCTTTGAATTTGGAGCAATTGGGGCACTTGGTAATGCCACATTGTCGATTCAATATATATCCATTCCTGTGCAGCTTGTTTTTTCGCGTCTTGATGTGCTCGTGGCCATGTCTTGTGGGTCGGCAGCTACCTCGAATACCGCGGCCATTGCGCTCTCTGCCTATGGCGCGATTTACACCAAAAATGCGAACTCGGTATCTTTGCAATTCATCATGAGCAGTTCGACGCAGACGACCTATTCCTACGCGTCGAATACGGCAGGACAAACGCAGTTGACGGCAAGTGCGATCCGCAATATCTCCATCCCCTTTGGAGCGACGCGTATTCACCCGGGAGAATATTACGTCGGAATTAATATCATCACGGCAACCTCAAGCGTTGGAGCGAATACGACTAATCTTGGAGCCACCATGTCAATGTGGGGTGGAACTAATCTAGGAACCGCTGTGCCTTACGCCGACATTGCCTCTAACACTGCAACATCAACCAATGCGGTGGGCGGGATGGGCGTGTACAGCGCCGCGATCACAGGCACATCGAGCCCCTTCCATTTGTCGCAGATCAATCAAACGGGCACTGCGCAGGCAGCAGCTAATATCGCTTTGATTTTCCGTAATGCGTAAATCATGAATGCTGTTGCTCATCATCTTCCAAGCCTCTCCGCGATTCGCACAGAACGGATGCGCCGTTCACTCGCGGAGTTTGTGAAAGGGGCGTGGCCGATCATTGAGCCGGCGACGCCCTTGGTGTGGAACTGGCACATGGATTCAATCTGCGCTCATGTCCAAGCGCTCGTGCAAAATAAGCTTTCTAAAAATAATTTGATCATCAACGTGCCCCCGGGGTCCTCTAAATCGACCATTGTCTCCGTGTGTCTGCCCGCGTGGATGTGGATTGATCGCCCTGCTTATCGAGGGGTGTTTGCGTCAGGCAATGACAAGGTGCGCACGCGCGATTCGTTGAAGTGCCGTATGATCATGGAGGATGCCTGGTACAAACGCACGTTTGAAATACAGTGGCGCTTTCAACGAGATCAAAATGAGAAGCTCGTTTTTGCGAACAACAGGACCGGGATTCGTGTCGCTGCGACCACGGGTCAAAGGATCACGGGCGAGCGTTATAATGGGGTGTTTGTAGATGATCCTCTCGATGCGCAATTAGCCTTTCAACAGGTGGAAGTCGATCGTATCAATGTGGAATGGTGGGATCAGGGAGCGTTCAATCGTATCGTGCCTGATGACGTGTCACGCCCAGGCGAGCGATCTACACGCTGTATTATTGGGCAACGTTTACGAGAAGACGATCTCATGGGCCACGTCCTCGAGTTGTTACCCGATTCATGGGAGGTCTTGATCATTCCGCAAGAATGGGAGGAGCATCAACGGCGCTTTACGAGCTTAGGGTGGACAGATCCTCGAGTCGACGAGGGAGCGCTAATGTTCCCTCGTCTGTTCCCTCCTGAGAAGCTAGCGGAGGAGCGTGGGGTGCTAGGCCAATCAGGTTATGAGGGCCAGCATCAGCAGCGCCCCTCGATGCTACAAGGCGAAATTTTCAAGCGGGGCCATGCACAATTTATCTATCCGCCGTCCATTCCATCGACTGCGATCTATCAAAAGGTGATTTCCTGGGACACCGCGGTTAAGGAGAAGGAACAAAACGATTGGAGTGTGTCGCTCGTGGGCGTTGAATTTGATCGAGGGGTGTTGATTGCGGAGGAGGTGCGGATCAAGACGGGGTACCCCGGGCTGAAGGAAGCGACGATCATGCAGGCCGCGCGTATTAGCGCATCGGCGTTGCTCATTGAGGATAAGCAATCGGGGCAGCAGTTGATCCAAGAGCTGAACGCCACGACCTCGCTGCCCATCGTCGCGGTACCCGTGGGAATCGATAAAGTTGCACGCGCGTGGCCGCTCGTGCCTTATTGGGAGTCTAATCGCGTGTTTTTTCCGTGCGATGAACATGGAGTGCCCGAGCCCTGGGTTGAGCTATTCCTGGCGGAGCTATTCTCATTTCCGAAGGCCCCTCATGATGATCGCGTGGACGCGTTTACACAGCTCGTGAATTATGTGGTGGTGCAGGGATCGAATGCAGGTATCCTCGCGTGGGCAAAATCATTGGGGGCTAAGACGCCTGCGAATGGAGAGGCTACGGCTCCGATATCCTCGATGCCTGTGAATTCCAAGAACCCCTTTGCTGCCTTAGGCACGGCATTAACATGACGCGAGCACGCTACGTTAAGTTCACAATGGCGCAGGTTCAGGTGATTGAAGATTGGTATAAGGCGCGCCGTGCATTAGGGAATGAGAAACAGATGGCTGCCCGTATGGGCGTTGAATCTCATCGTATACAGCGGGTCATTGCGAAGATGCGCGATCGTATAGTAAAAAGGTAGATTTGAAATGACAGATCCTCGAGCAATTATTCCGATCTCTTTTGCGAAGCGCCTGACGCAAGCTGTGACCTATGGGTTGACGGGCGGATGGTTCTCCCCACAACTCCCCTTGCAGCCGCAGCATCAAGAGACCGCGGGCCGGCGCTTTGATTATCTCGCGGGTTACAACATCTCAACGCGTCCGCGTCGCGATTCAGGAATCGATTTCTACGCGCTGCGTAACTTTGCTAAATTCTACGATATCCTGCGAATCCTAATAGAGAAGCGTAAGGATCAAATCTCGAACTTCGATTGGTCCGTGGTGCCGACCGATGAGGCGGTAGCAGCGGATACGGATGATAGCGAGGAGCTAGTTAACAAAGCAGCCGCCGCTACCAAGTTTCTCAAATGCCCCGATGGGCGACAGAATTGGAATACATGGATGAGATCAATTGTAGAGGATATGCTCGTCCTTGACGCCATTGTATTGTGGCCCGTGTATCAGGGTAAGCAGCTTCAGCGGATCGAGACCGTGGACCCGTCCACGATTAAATTGGTGATCGATGAATCGGGCCGGCGCCCCGCTCCGCCCTTCCCGGCTTATCAACAAGTGTTACATGGAGTACCGACCGCGGATTTTTTGTCTTCTGAGCTGATGTACTTCATTTCTAATCCGTCCTCGGATCGTATCTATGGGTATTCAAAGGTCGAGCAGATCCTGATCACGATTCAGATCGGACTTCGCCGCGAGGTGTCACAGCTTCAATACTTCACGGAAGGAAATATCCCTGCCGCCCTTGCGGGTGTGCCTGCGGGCTGGAATATGAATCAGATTGGTACATTGCAAACAGCCATGGATGCGTTGCTCGCGGGTGATACGGCGGCCCGTCGGCGTTTGTGGTTCGTGCCTGCGGAGACAGCCAAAAATATTCATGAGTTCAAATCGGAGGAAGCCCTTCTTAAGGCGGAGTTCGATGAATGGTTGATCCGGATCATGTGCTTCACCTTTGGCATCGCCCCGACACCCTTTACGAAAGCCGTGAACCGTGCTACCGCGTTCACCGCGCAAGAGGAGGCACGGGATGAGGGATTGGGGCCGCAGCTCACGTTCTTGAAATCAGTCATGGATAACGTGATCCATGAGGGACTCAAATTAGAGGGTGTCGAATTTAAATGGTCGATGGAGCAGGAGAACGACCCGGAAACTCAGAGCGCGATCGATGACAAGCTACTGCGCAATGGCTCACGTTCGCTCGATGAACTGCGGCAACGTGATGGGCTTGAGCCTTACGGGATTGGGGCGATGATCTATCAGCCGACGGGTCCGATATCGATTCAATCGCTGATCGATGGAACGGCATTGGCACCGGGGGGAGGCGGGGCGAATGGGGCAGCGCCGGGTACTGAGCCCCCCAATGCAGTAGACCCAAAAACTGAGAAGCCGATCACTGCGGGCGGAGGGGTGGCTGCGCGCGGACAGGCGAAAGCCCCCAAGCAATTAGCTAAACCTGATCAAAAGCCGACTGATGTGAAAGTATCAGAAGATAATCCTAAAGACGGGCTCGACTCGAGCGCTAAGAAGCCCAAAAACAAAAAGGAGGCACGTGCGGGGAGCGCATCCCCCTTTCGCAAAGCGACGTGGCACGGCTACCCCGCTCAAACGATACGTTCACCGCAACGTGAGGCCGCTCACCAGCGACTTATCAAGGCATCTCGCCGCCCTTAGCTCCAGCATCGCCAGGGGCGCCTGGCGGCGCCTTAAGAGCGCCAGAGAGGCGGCCAGAGGGCTTAAGAAGGGCGTCTCTAGCGGGGGTGGCGCCAGGGGCGCTCTCAGGGCGTTCTACGGCGCCCAGATACGTGACGAAACGGGCAGCCAGGTGCCCCTGGAGCGCGCGCTAGGCGTTATCCTGAGCACCCTAGACAGCTTGAGTGACGCGGGCGCCGTGGTCCGCGCGGCCCTGACGACGGGCTACCCGCTGGGCCTGATCGTGCTCTACCCGACGGACGAAATCACCACCGGGTGCTACGCGGGAGCGATGGCCGACTATGAGCTCGATGAGGCGACGCTCTACATCGCCTGCGGGCGGTTGTTCGATGATGAGCCTACTGAGCTTACGTTAGGCGTTGGGGCCCACAACGTGGGTCGTGATTTTAAGACGGTGCTCGCGCATGAGTTGGGGCATCTCGTCATGCCACGGGTTGAGGAAGTTATCGGAAAAAAAATCCGCATCGTGTTCGATGAGCATCCTAAAGAATATTGGGAGGCTGGGGTCTCGCGTTATGCCGGCACGGATGATCACGAGATGTTTGCCGAGGCGTTTGCCGCGTGGACGCACGCTGGATACGCGCAGTCTGAAAAGAAATTGCCTCCATCGATGGCGGAGATATTCGAGCAGGCGGGGATCACGCAGGGAGCTGTTGAGCTCGTGAAGGCGCGCAAGCCACGTGATGTGCTTACGGTAGATGGAGAGGTGATATCGGCAGCAACGGTGACCGAGATCCTCGATGCGGTGGATGACGGGGATTGGTTTGCGATCGCCGACACCTTGACGCCCGCGATGAGCCAAGCGTTTGAGGACGCAGGGTATGAGGAAATAACAGCTGCGGGAGTCAGTGCTGCTGACGCAGCCTCGTTGTTCGAGGTGGTTGATAAGGGAGCAGAGAAGTACGCGGAGGAGCATTCGGCGGAGCTGATCTCAGGTCTTGAGGACACGACGCGGGACTCGATCCGCGGCACCATTGAGGACGCGATCACGGAAGGATGGTCAAAGCCAGAGCTCGAGCTCGAGCTACAAAATAACTTCGCGTTCTCTGAGGCGCGCGCTAACTTGATCGCCCACACGGAGCTCGCGATGGCGCACTCGCGCGGGCGTATCGATGTGGCGACGGAGGCGGGAGCGACGGGGAAGAAGTGGTTGTTGTCTGACGACCATGATTATGAAGATGAGTGCAACGACTGCGCGGACGCTGGCGTGGTGGATATGGATGAAGATTTTGATGATAACGGGAATGACTTTCCGCCAGCACATCCGAATGCCTGCTTCGATGGCACTACCTACGTTGCGTATGGTAAGACGCGGCAGCTAGTGAGAGCGGCGTACTCGGGGCCAGCTGTTACGCTTGAGGCCGAGGCCTGCCATGATACCGTTGATCTTATGCCTAGAGATGCCGGTAGCGTCAATGATAGCTTGGCGCGATGCGCCGGCGTGAAACATCAACGCGGTTTTTTTGATCTGCCCAGGCGTGATGTGGCGCGGATTGCCAGCCCCATACCCTCTCAGAGGATAGCGCTCACCATTGGGCCTAACCACCCGGTGCTGACCCGCCGTGGCTTTGTTAAGGCGGCAGAACTTCGCGAAGGCGACCAGCTCTTGTATGACGTTCGGTGTAAACTGAACGCGAGTTTGACTCCCTCTTGCGGGCGTCAACCTAACCTCAAAAAGATTCCATTCTTTGAGGACGCTTTTAAGGCGATGCACCTTATTTTTGGCAGTACGAACATTGCCAAAGCCACTCACTATTTCCACGGCGATGAGGAATTTATCTATGGTGAAGTCGATGCTGTAAGACCTGCACGGGGTCTGTTGCCGGTACTTGATCCTCTTGGCATCGAGCAGTTGCGCAAATGCCAACTCACGGGGGCCGATACCAGTGCCGCGCATGTAGCGAGTTGTAGCACCTGTCAAGCGTTCTTTGAGCGAACGTTTTCTACCGCAGTTGGCAATATGGGCGGCAGCAGTTATTTGCGCGCGTTTAGCACCTTTTTGTTTGGACCACCAAAGTTTCATTGCTATCGAGTTATTTCCTGCCATAAATCATCCTTTGTTGGATATGCGTTTGATGCTTCTACGACAACCGGATTATACAATAACGGCGGGTTGGTGGTAAAAAACTGCCTCTGCGACTGGACGGCGTCGTACCCAGGTGATGAGGAAAGCAGCGACGAAGAACCTGATGATTCAGAAGAGGCCGATTCAGAAGAGGCCGATTCAGAGGAGGCCGATGCGGAGGAAGAGGACGACACCGAGAAAATGGCGAAGGCCGATGATTATGCCGAAGCTCACAACTACAATAACCCATTAGGGTATGCGGACGATTATGAGGCCCATACGCCCTCGCCTGAGGAGGAAGCATGGAATGAGGAATTGGTGGTGCTCGCTAATCTTGCGATCACGTCCGCGGCACGTGAAGATCGTGATGGGCAACGTATTGGAGGCCGTGCGCTCGCGGCGACCCTGAGTGCGGCGCTGGGGCACGAGGTTATTGTCGACCGCCTGAATGACCATCGGCGCGCGTATGAACTGCACGCCATCGCTGCGAAGCATTACGAATGCGATTACCTGAACTCTAAGGCCGCTGCTTTGCACGCGGAAGCCTCTGCTCTGCATTGGATGATCGTTGGGTTTCTTGATTTGCAGTGGCGGCACACGCGAAAATTAGCGAAGGAGGAGGTTGGCCACGAGTTCCATGGCAACCAGTGGACGGGCGGCACGGGCGAGAAGCCGACGTCGACCAAAGAGACGACCATCAAGGGCAAGGTGTACGATCTCTTCAAGTCGGGCCATGAGTTCAGCTACGCTGAGCTCTCGGCGGCGACGGGTGAGAAAGAATCGTCGTTGAAGTCGTCGATCTCGTACCTTAAGAACGGGCTCTACTCAGACAAGCTCGTGCTCAACATCGTCAAGGACAAGACCACCGGCCTGATGCACCTCGAGCCAAGTAAATCTGAGGGCATGGGAAAGCCTGTAGGCATCGGGAAGCCGGAGGTGGTGGGTAAACCAGAAGCGATCGGAAAGCCTGAAAGCGTGGGTAAACCTGAGAGCACTGGTGGGAAGATATCGACCGCGGAGGCTGACAAGGTCTACCAGGGCAAGCTCAACTCAGCGCTCGAGCAATTGAAGGCGGGCAGCAATAGCGCGGCCGCGATCCAGAATTTCAAGACGGCGAAGGCCGAGGCGATGGCTGAGTGGAAGCAAAATACCACCGGCGTTAAAACTGATCCGAAGCTGCCTGGCGACACGGTATACCAAGCTGATAAAAATCTTCAAGCTAATTTGAAAATTGGCATGGCTCCAACGCAGGCGCACGAGACGTGGAAGAGCGATACGGCAAAGGAGAAGGCGGGGACGCTGGGAGCCAAGCCCGTTGCCGCGGAGAAACCTTTTGGGCCAGCAACGGCGAAGCCGGAGTCAGTGGGTGGGCCCAAGTTAGCCGTGGTTGAGTATACGCCATCTGACGCTGCGCGCGTCGGCGTTCCGAAGGATACCGTGCCAGAGGGGTTCAAGCAGGTAGCGGTCGAGGACTTCAAGGGGCCAACGTCAGCGTTTGAAAAAGGTGCGAACGAGCTTCATTCTTCACTCGGCAAATCGAGCGGCACGTCTGAGGAAAATAAGGCGTACGTGCAGGGCCTGCTTGCCGCGCAGTTGAAAGACAGCCCTAACTTCCAAGCGCTCAAAAGCGCGAATGGTGACACCTCAAGCACACCGCAACAGTTTACGCTTGAGTCAAGATTGGTGGGTTCATGGGCCGGTACGTCAGGCGACAACAACGCGGTGTCCGTTGGCATGCAGCTCGCGGCGCGCGATCTGTTTGGGATGCAAGAAAAGGACCTTTCAATGAAGGCGCTATCGGCGATCAAGAACGCGGGGTCTGAGGAGAACGTGATGAAGCAGGCTGGTAAGTCATTCGGTAAGGAAATAGATACCAAGATCGTGGCGGCCGGCCTTCAGGAATTTGTTGGTGGGATGTACCGCGCGACGCAGGCCGACCTCGCCGCGCGCGGGGTCAAGGACGTGTACGTGGCACGTGGCATGAAGATAAGTGGTGGCGTCCATCCAGAGATCGCGGGGGTCAAGCTGCAGCCCATCAGCTCGTTCAGCACCAAGTATTCCACTGCTACGGGTTTCAGTGGCAGTAAGGGTTCGGTGTTCTCAGCGAAGGTGCCAGCTTCCCAGGTTTTGAGCACGTATATGAGCGGGTTTGGGTGTTCTAATGAGCATGAGGTCACGGTGTTAGCGCATGTTGGTATGCAGGCATTGCGGCTACGAAATAGCGATGCGCACAATTTTCATGACGCCGCCACGAAGGCCTATAACCACCTGGGACCCAAGGGCTTTAGCAACGTGACCGCGAGCGGTATTTAAAAATGATCTACGACCTCGATGAGAGCCTTGAGAACGCGGACTGGATCAAGCAGGCGTGGGACCTGCCGCCGTATAAGTCGGCGGAGTTCTTTAAGGTGGTGCCGCTCGACAAGCTAGCTGCGTTTCGCGTACTGCCCGTCTACCAGGCCGCGGTCGCCAAGGGACTTATCCACGATGATGAGTGGGTGGGCGATTACGTCATCGATCCGGTCGAGGAGTTCGCGCGCGTCTTCGCTGATCTCGTGCTCCACGGGCCGCCGAAGGGGTGGGTCAAGAAGAGAGCCGTCGACGCGCGAGCTCATGAGGCCGCGACCTCGCACCTTAATGACACGCCGGCGCCCACGGACCCGCAGAAGCACGCGGGTAATTACGTCCACGGTCACATAAACGTTGGAGGCCTTGACATCTCGATCGAGAACCCCGCGGGCACGCGCCGGCGTCCGGAATGGGAAACGATGAAGGCCCATTACGGCTATGTAAAGTTGACGACCGGCAACGATGGCGAGCAGATCGACGTGTTTGTGGCGATCGGCACGGACGACCTTTACCACGGGCCCGTGTACGTGGTTGACCAGGTGAAGCCAGATGGTTCCTTCGACGAGCACAAGTGCCTCGTAGGTTGGTATTCACGACAAAAGGCCATAGCCGCGTATCTCGGTAGCTACCAAAAAGGATGGAAGCTGGGGCGCGTAACGAAGTTGAGCTGGGCGCAGTTCAAGGGGTGGGTCGAAGAGCGCGTTCATCAGGAGCCCTTGGTATGAGGTGGTCACTTTTGGGATCAACATATACTGTTAAGGTGAGGAAGAACTCCTAATGCAACCTATCTTTGCGCGCATCTACAAGGTGGACGAGGCAACGCGTACTGTTTACGGGCGCGCGGCGCAAGAGGTCGTGGACCGGGATAACGAATTGTTCGATTATGCGAGCAGCAAACCTGAGTTCCAGAAATGGAGTGCTGAGGTGTTCGCGGATACGCAGGGCAAGAGCCACGGCAATGTGCGCTCGATGCATGGTAACATCGCGGCGGGCAAGCTCACGGAGATCGATTTCTTAGACAATGAGAAGGCGATCGACGTCGCCGCCAAGATCGTTGACAACAACGAATGGGATAAGGTGATGGAGGGCGTGCATACGGGGTTTTCCATAGGCGGTCGTTATGCCCGCAAGTGGTCGGAGCCGATCAACGGTAAGATGGTGACGCGCTATACCGCGGTGCCTTCTGAGATTTCGATCGTCGATCGGCCGTGCATTCCGACCGCAAAGTTTTTTTCGATCCATAAACGTGATGGCTCGATTGTCGAGAAGGAATTTGTTACAGGAAAAGCGATACCCTTACGGTATGGTGAGGGGAAGGTAACCACTACGTTAATTGGGCGGCCCGTGTTCGAGCTTGTTGATGGGAAAGTGTTGTTCAAGGGTGGTCCGGGAAGTGGGCCCCATTCAGGAGCCGGAAAGGGTCCAGTTACACAAGAATCTGCCGCTCATTTTAGAGTGGCTAGTGCTCATGATCATATAGCCGATAACATGGCAAACGCGCACGCTTACACGAAGAACCCGAGTGCTAAGACATCATCGGATGCGCATGAGGCTGCGGCCCGTGCTCATCGGGATGCCTCCAATGCAATTAGAAGTGGTGACAATAAGGCAGCACAATTGAGTGCCCATGCCAAAACGATGTCTGATCATGCAAACTCTGTGAGCTCAAAAACGAACCAAGTTAATTACCACATTGCATTTGGTGAAAAGTCATGAGTGCAGTCATGCAGAAGGAATTCACGATGCCTGCGACGGCAACGACCGGCATTCAGGATTATGATCAAGAGGGCACAAAGAAAAAGGCCAAGAAGCCCGCACGCGGTAAACCCTCCGAGCATCAATCGCAGCCGCCTAACACGGATGAGGGACAGCCCGCCGAATGGGATTGCGAGGATGAGAACGGAGGAACGGTAGCCTGCGATCATGAAGACACGAATGATCATAATGATGGTGCATCACAGGATGGGTCTCAGGACGATGAGCTGTCGGCGAAGAGAGGTAAGGCTAAGAAAACGTCGCCTAAGATGAAGTCGCGCGCGCAGGACCCGAATGCGGATGATGCGTTTGATGAAGATCCCAATGATTCGGAGAGCTATGGGAAACGAGATATGAATAAAATCCATCGTCCCCACAAAGTGAAGGCGGATGGAAAATGGAAAGTCGTTGATACGGATGGCCACGTATACGGAACCCATGATGCCGAGGGCGATGCAAATCGACAACTCGCCGCGCTCTATGCGAACAAGGCTCAGGGGATTTTGGCCCTTGATGAGTCGCAGCTCGCGAAGTTCTTTGATGATCATGAGGCTGAGCTGAAAGGTTCCGAGCTGATCAAGGGCATCTATGATGTAGCGTCTCTCGCGTCCGTGATCCAGCAGCTCCACGGGATCTGCAACGCGGCGCAGGTTGAGCGCAAGATCGAGGGCGATGCCTCAACCGTGCCTGATGAGCTACGGGATGCGGCGGCGAATTTGCTCTCAGTGCTTTCGACGATGGCGGCGGAGGAATCCGAAGAGGTGAAGGAAGGTAAGACCGCGGAGGGCGTGATTCGCGACATGTTTATGGCTGATGTGAACGGAGCGAGTTTACAACCGTCACCATCCATTTACCCGGGGCTCTATTGCGCGGACGTATCGGAGTTTGCGAAGGCGCTCAGGGCGTCGTTGTTCGCGGGCGAGAACTTGATGAAACGGGGCGCGCGTAACAGCGCCGAGGATTTGAAAAAAATTCAGCTCGTGCACGACGCGTCGTGTGAGCTGGGCGCGTCGTGCGGTAGCCCGCATGACAAAGATGGTAATTCTGTTGATCCACAAGTAGGAGTAGAGAAGATGGCTGAGGTAAAGAAGGCGGATACTATTACGGCGGAGGGCAATAAGCGCGGTGCTGCCGTGACGGCCCCTAAGCCTGGGCTTAACTCTGACAACTCGACGACGGACGAGAACAAGGACACCCATGCCGCGGAGTATGGAGCGGCTGACAAGGCGCGCAAGAAAAAGGCGCGTATGGACGAGGATGCGATGGAGATGGCGCGCAAGAAAAAGGCGCGCGCTGATGAGGACGACGATGAGGATGAAGACGATGACGAGGATGAAATGTTTGGGCAGGATGATAACGATGAGGACGACGCGCCTCCTCCGAAGATGAAGGCGAAGAAGAGCGGGTCCACTACCAAAGGCAATTGGGCGAATAAGGGCATTGACATCGAGGATCTTGCGAAGGCAGTAGCGACCGCGATGGCGGCAGCGATGCCCGCGATCATCACGGCCGTGCAAGGGGCAAACAAGGGGGCCGAAGTGACTATTCCGCGCGTGGCTCCGAACCTGATGCAGGTTGGAAAAGAGGGTAATGTAGGCAAGCTGCAAAACGTTGATCTCGACGCACTACGCAAGAGCGTAAAGCCGGCGACTGCTGGGCCCTTGTCGCAATGGCGTCAGGAACTTGATCCCATGACCAATCAACCCACGGGTCGTATGGTGGGCGACAACGACACCGCGACGTTGATCAAGGCGATTCATGCGAATGGGGCGTTTAGGTTGAGTTCGACGGACATCCCGACCACGTGATGTACGGAGTAAAGCGCGTTAGGCGCGAATTTTCAAAGAGTCAAAATTTGCGCTTAACGCGCGTAATGTTCAAAGAGGTATATGTCGATGGATAATATTCAAGACTTGTTCACCCAACTGCGGGATTTTGCGGCGGCGAACCCGTCGCTTCTCCAGAAGGACACCACGGGATTCTGGGGCATGCCCGCTTCCGCGACCACGGGCATCAACTACTATGACCTCGAGCTGGGTGCGAAGACGTTGGTTCCCATCATCACGCCGCTGCGCAACAAGATTCCGCGCACGTCGGGTAAGGGCGGCATCCAGGCGAACTGGCGCGGCATCGTGGGCTTGAACGCTACGGCGGTCGGCGGCGCGATCGCGGACGGCATCCGTAATGCGGTCGTACAGACGACCACGCGCGATTTCACCGCGGCGTACAAGCAGACGGGTCTTGAGGACAACGTGACGTTTGGTGCGGACCTTGCGGCGCAGGGCTTTGATGACCTGAAAGCCTTGTCCGTACGTAATCTGCTCTGGGCGGTGATGATCGAGGAGGAGCTTCTGACGCTTGGGGGCTTGGGGACCGTGGCATTGGCCTCGATCACTCCGACCCCGTCACTCGCGGCAGCGGCGGCAGCGACCCCCGCAGGATCGTTGACGAATACCTCCACGTATTCCGTGCGCGTGGTGGCGTTGACTCTTGATGGGTTTCGTCGTGCGACGGTAGCGGCGGGTTTGCCGGGGATCATCACGTTCACGACCGCGGACGGAACCACGGGGCAGCTCTACAACGCGGGATGCGCTAAGGCCTCGGCGGCAGCGACCTTGGCGGCGACCGCGACGGGCATCATCAACGCATCGGTGGCGACGGTGACGGGCGCGATCGCTTACGCGTGGTTCTGGGCGACGGGCGCAGGCACGGGGGGAGAGATCCTAGGGGCGATCACGACGCTGCCTTACTACTCGATCACGGCGGCAGCGACGGGCACGCAGACGGTGCTCGGAGCCTCGGGGCAAATCCCGGGTAATTCGGCCTCGGTGGCGTTCGATTCCTCGCAGAACTCGAACGCGTTTGATGGACTCTTGTCCATGTGCGGACTCTCGTCCTATCAACCGAACGTCACCGTATTGGGGTCGATCGCGGCTCCGGGTCCGTGGACGATGCTCGCAACGGGCGCGGTCAATGGGACGACAGGCGTGTACACGGCATCCGTGCTGACGGCGGATAATCTCGGCGGCATCATCGAGATCGATGCGATCCTTAAATGGTTCTGGGATATATATCGCCTGAGCCCGACGGATATGTACATCAGCTCTCAGGAGCAGACGAACATCTCCAAGAAGATCGCGGCAGGACCGTCGAGTGGTTCATCCAACGCGCGGTTCGTGTTCAACGTGGAGCAGGGCGTAATGGCGGGCGGGTACATGGTCAAGAGCTACTTGAACAAGTACACGATGAGCGGAGCAAAGGATATTCCGATCCATCTGCATCCGAACATGCCGGCTGGTACGATTTTGTTTTACACGGATGTGTTGCCCTATCCGCTCTCGAACGTGAGCAACGTGCTGCAATATCGTGTGTTGAGGGATTATTACCAGATTGAGTGGCCGCTGCGCACTAGGAAATACGAATATGGAGTTTACCTTCACAGCGTGCTGCAGAATTTTTTCCCTCCTGCGTTCTCTGTTTTGAGTGGAATTGGTAACGGGTAAGAGAGTAGATGTTGAAGATTTCAGCCATTTATTCGATTGTGCATGTTGCGAGTGGGCGAGCCTATTACGGCTCGTCCGCTCGTGCTCTCAAACGAATGAAAGAGCATCGACAACAGCTTTGTAGAGGAGTGCATCCGAATATCCATTTGCAACGCGCCTGGAATATGTATGGCCCCAAAGCCTTTAAGTTTGCGATAGAGGAGATCGTAAAGGATGTGACGCAATTGCTCGCGCGTGAGCAAGCATGGATTGACGCGGGACAATCGATGGAGCCGAATGGTTTTAATTTGTGTCCTGTCGCAGGATCTACGTTAGGGATCAAGTACACGGAGAAAACAAAACAGAAATTACGAGATGTGTGGAATGCTCGCAAAAAAGATCCTGATTGGCAGCCATCGTTCAAAGGCAGGAAGCATAGCAAACAAGCGAAAAATAAGGTATCAATAGGAAAGACCAATCCATCCGAGGAAACTCGTGCCAAAATGCGTGCCGCATGGGCAATACGAAAAGCACGTGGCACATCGGAACAAACACGAGCAAATATGCGGGCGGGGCAACAGAAACGAGCACGGCCAACAAAAGCTACACGTATCAAGATGCGTGTAGCCGCAGCAAAACGATGGGAGCAGCAAGGTGAAATGTCTATGGAGACGCGGTCTAAGATATCTGCTGCGAAAAAAGGCCATGAACGTACCCTCACCTCTCGCAAAAAGCAATCTAGGACTACGCGAGGTCGCCCCTGGTCAGCCGCCCGCCGTGCCGCCGACCCCGTAGGTCGTAAAAATTCTTCTGAGACCATCGCGCGCATGAGTGCAGCCGCAAAGGCGCGTTGGTCTCGTGTACAGAGTGATGTGAGTGTGTGATGTGAGATGTTCGGGGCTTGCGCACTGAGGCCCCTTTTTTAAACGCATAAAGGAAATCTATTCCATGTCAATTACGCAACGTATCGTGATGCCCCCCGGGCACGTCGAACTGTCGATCGGCGGTGTCAATTACAAGATCGATGACACGGGGGCCTTTGAGGTTCCGCAAGAGGCCGTGACCGAACTGACGAGTGTGCACGGCGCGACCGTGCAGCCGGGACTCAATCAACTTCAAGCCAATTTGCAGGTAGCGGACACCGCGGTGGCACATGCCAAAGCCCAGCTCGAGGCGCTGCTCGTCACCCAAGCCGCTCAGCGCAAGGCGCTTGATCTATTCAAGACACAGCAGAAGGCGCGAGACGATGAAGCGCTGAAAGTCGCGCTGGCGAAAAAGGCTGAGAAGGACGAGCAGGAAAAGCAGCTCGCGGCCCTCGTTGCGGGCAACGCCACGAAGACTCCGCCCTTGGGTATTCCTAAAAGGTGAGTGAGTGTACGATCCCCTCACCACCATCGTCTCCGTAAAAGCCTGGATGTCGATCACGGCGACCGCAGATGACGCGGAGATCGGTGCGCTGATCCCGGTCGCGTCTGAACTCATCGGGCGTTTTTGCGCGCGTGAGAACTTAGGGGCCGTGCTCCCCTACACGGAGAATTATTTCGGAGGCGGCACGGGCTCGGGCAGCATGACCCCGCAGCCTAATTTTGATGTGGTACTACGCCATTGGCCCGTCGTTGTCCTCACGCAGGTCATGATGAAGGGTGCTACCATTCCGATCTTGTCTGAGATGCAACTTCAGAATAATGCCGCCGGAGCGTTCTTGCAGGAGGATTATGAGTCACGAATTTTGAAATTTCGTTACCTCTACCGCTCTTTCCCCATCACGGTGACTTACAGTGCAGGGTATCCGCAGGGTAGAGTTCCGTTTCCGTTGCAGCAAGCGGCGAATCAGTTTTGTGCTGAGATCCTTCGCTCCCCCACCTGGCTGGGGCGTAAGAGCACGTCCATTTTAGGCGAGAACGTGTCCTACGATATGGGTGGAGAGCTAGGGATGAGTAACCGCGTGCAAGCGATGCTCAAGCCCTTCATCAACAATATTCCGTTCTTAGGTTACGGCTGATGGCGATCGTGGAAGTCCATGTATTAGGTCATGAGGAGCTCGTGGCGAAGTACCGGCGGCTATCGGGCGTTATCGCGCAGGTCCTGGTCCATACGATGCAAACGGAAATGACGCGGCTCGCGGACTACGTGCGAGCGTCTAAGTTGTCGGGCGATCCGCTTCACCGTCGCACGGGCGCCCTGTCGCGCGCAGTGACAGGATCGGCAGAGACGACGGGCGCCGTGATCGTGGGGCACGTAGGAACGAAAGGAATCCCCTACGCCTACGTGCATGAGATGGGCGGAACGTTTCAGATACGAGAGCATACGCGGCGCACGGGCTTCGGGGCCGAGGGTGAGCGGGTGCGATTGCTCACTAAAACGGGAAAGGTGCGCGCGGCCGTGAAATCAAAAACGACGGGCATCGTAAAAGCACATACCGCGACGTATCCGCAACGAGCGTTCCTGAGGCCCTCGTTGCAGGAGCATAAGGCGGTCATCACGGAGGCGCTGCGAGCTTCTATTATGGACGTGATGCATGCAGCGTGATCCGATCTATTCGCAGCTTCTGGCACAGCTCACGGCGCTGATGGCTGCGCCGTACAACGTGGTGACGGTATCGCGCGGCTTCGTGCCCTGGGACCTTGCCGATGCGCAGCCCGCGATCTACATCGCCCCCGTGACGGAAACAGGGGAATACAAGCGAGGCTTGCCGACGAAGTGGCTACTCAAGATTGACTTGTATGTCTACGTGAAGTGGGTTGATTCAGTGGCACAGGGCGTCACGGCCCTCGCGCAGATCATGGATGGGATCGACAACGTGTTATCCCCTCTTGGGCCCAATGGGGGAATTCGGACGGACAATGGGTTTGTTAATAATTTAGGCGGGCTCGCGGTGTATTGCGCATTGCAGGGCTCGGCGGATATTTCGGGTGGATTCTTGAACCAATCACAAACGGTCGCGCGCATGCCCGTCGAAGTGATGGTGGTGGCGTAAAACGGTATTAGGAGAAGATCATGTCGGCAGGCGGTCAACAATTTTCATTTGGTTCGGGATATCTCTACGGGATCCCCTTGTCGGGCACGAATCTGACCCCGGTGCTCTTGGGGACGCTGCAAGATACGACCTATGATATCTCGGCATCCAACAAGGAGCTGTATGGGCAGTTCCAGTTTCCCGTCGCAACGGGCCGGGGCCCCGCGAAGTTCACGGGAAAGTCGAAGATGGGCGCCTTCTCGGCCGAGATGTTGGTACCGCCCGATTTCAGTGCCGCCACCAGCTCCACTTCGTAATGATAATTCTTCGTCAAACTGTTCTGAGATAATTAATTTTAATGAATATTTAGAGAGTTTTTATTCATCTAATAGTGAAGTTACAGAATATTCTGTAAATTCTGATGAAAATAATATAATAGTCGATGAAATGTCTAATAAATCCTATCAAATGTATAGTGAATACGAGTTATCCGTCACACCTATCGCCAGACCTATACATGAATATAATCAGGGATTTAATTCAAAATAACCCTAACTTTTATGAATTAAAATTTCTCATATAATACCCCTGTATTTGATAAATATGTTTCCATAAAAAGGTAATTGTCTTTGGAGTGTAAAACAGCCGGAAGTGATCACATGTATTGAGGCCATAGATGTTGAGCGCCAGGGGTTGAGACTAATAGCTGTGGCGCTCGACAACAGACAAATCCATTTATATCAGGACAGACATAGAGTGGATGTCCTGGAAATGGATGATACAATCGTTGCCATGAAATACGGACGCTTTGGTAGAGAAGACAATACACTAATAATGATCAGTCGCACCGGTAGTCTGACAGTCAAGATATTGAAACGGACGGCAAAGTTCGCTATAAAAGAGTTCGATGAAACCCCTGTCCCCTCCTCTGCCACTTCTAAACTAAATATTCCCAAAAAGACTAAACTTTTTGTCGACCAAACTATGCGAGAGAGGGAACAGGCTATCAGTCAGTTGTATAACAAATGGGTTAAATTGAAAAGTTATTAATTATTTTGATTTGAATCCAGGTATTCATCGGGCGTTTCAACACGACTTATATAGACTTAAATTAATGGCCGCCCGAACCTATGTTAAGGCC
>Ga0137403_10000324_pt1 | contig 60928 bp, 54 predicted proteins | sample CZOMad2_1_16fung_FD_122057 | JGI IMG/M metagenome (GOLD analysis project Ga0137403, IMG submission 122057) | Vadose zone soil fungal communities from Angelo Coast Range Reserve, California, USA - CZOMad2_1_16fungal (Hybrid Assembly) | ecosystem: Environmental > Terrestrial > Soil > Vadose zone...
TATTTGTTGATGACCGGCTGGATCGCGTCCGCCCAAATCACATAACCCCTGGCCGTGGGATGGACGAAATCAGGCATCATGTCGCGCGAGATGATTCCGTCCGGCCCGATCATTTGCGGGCCGATGTCAATGAACGTCACGCGCTGCCCGTCATCGAGCGCCTTGATCTGTTCGTTGACGGCGGCAACTTTTCGCCGTCCGCCATCCGTCGGTTTTTCTCCGCGCGGAAAAATTCCCATGAGAATGATGTGCGCGCGCGGGCAGCGTTTCTCGTATTCCGCGACCAGCAGTTTGATGCCGTCGGCGATTTGCGTGGCGCTATTCTGGCCGCTGTTGTTCGTGCCGATCATGAGGACGACGACTTTCGGATCAATCCCGTCAACCTGGCCATGATCAAGCCGCCACAAAACATTTTCCACACGGTCGCCCTCGATGCCAAAATCGGCGGCGATTCCCGCATAATGCTGTTTCCAAATCTCTTTGCCGGTCGTCTCCCAGCGGTTCATGATCGAATCGCCCTCGAAAATAATATCGAAATGTTTTCCGCCGAAGCGCGCCATTTTACGCTGCACGGCTTCAGTCCGGTTGGTGCGGAGGGTGGGAACGGCGGCCGGGTTGGCGATGGCGGGCGCGGTTGATTGTCCGTTGTTTTCCGCTGCAAAGACGGCGGACGGAGAACAGGCCAATGCCAGGCAGACGCCGAAAAAATAAATCCGTTTCATAATGTTAAATTTCTTGTTTAAGTTTGTCACAATAGATTGAACCACTGTTGCGCGCTTGATTTCGATTTAAGTGAATGGAATAAAATCAATCAAACGGATTTGAAACGCAAGCCATCCTTGGGCGTTTTTCGGCGGAACGGATGCAAGGTTTGGTCATTCAGGCTCGATTTGATATTTATGATTCGCCACCGTCGCAAACACCAGACATTCGCCGTTGGCCTTGTCGAGCCTGAACAGGACGGATTCCGTTTTTCCAACTTCATGGATGTTCACGGGTTTGCCCGGCCACGGATTCATCAGCTCGCAGGGAATGTCGCGTCGCGATTGGATTTCCACATGATAGATGCCGGCTGCATTCTTGCCAGCGGAAACCAAAAATCCGCCGCGCGCTTGAAAATTATGAAACGCCACTTCATTCATTCCCGCGATGGGAAACAAATGAATCCGTCCACTGCGGCTGTTGAGCAAGGTTTCCGCATCGTCCTCATTCCTGCGGCGTCTGCCACTTGATTGATCCGGTGCCACGCCCAAAAGCATCAACGCTTGAGAAGTGTTTCCCGACGGCAATGTCCGCACGCTGCGGATCATCATGTCTTTTTGTTCCTGCGGGGAATCGAGATTGATTTCGTCGGCCAACACCGTGGGATACGAGGCGGCGTCGCCAAAATGATCGTTGGCCAAACGGAAGGGTTCCAATCCCGGCATCTCGGCGAAGACCAGGCCGTTCGTCCGCTGCCACGTCGGGTAGGGAACAATTTGCGCGGCGACTTCACGCCATTGCTTTTGCAAACCGGCGTCCACGCCGAGAACTTCCGCCGCATCGGCGGCGCGCGTCAATCCCCAGCGAAACATGCAGAGCGAACTGATCACGTCCTTCGTGTGCGAGAACTGCGGGTAAATTCCCCACGATTCTTCCTGCACGGAAGGCGTGACGTGATAATAACCATCCGCGCCTTTTTTCGCGTAAGCCGCGTAGAAGAGCGCCATTTGTTTCATCAACGGATAACATTCATTGCGCAGGAAATTTGTATCGCCACCATAATCCCATTCATCCCACGCCGGGCGAATCGTCTGCGCCATCGTGCCGAGGCAAAGTTCCAGAGTGACGCTGCTGTGGAGGTATCGGTCAGGTTTGATCGGCGGAAGATAACCGTGAGAAATAAACATTCCGGGCATGTGAAACATATCGCGCGCGGCTTCTTTCGCGCCGGGCATCCAGTATTCAACGAGTTGTTTCCACATATCCTCGCTGTCGGCCCAATTGCGGACGAAGCGCGACGTGGTGAAAATTTCATTGTAGCATGAGCCGCTGTTCCATCCCTGCAAATCCTGCTCCGGCAAAACATACGACGCGCTGGACTCAAGCTGGCGCATATCCGTTTTAGTTCCGCCGCCATGACTGTCCGACCAGCTTTGCTGATAGAGACTGCGAATGTCTTCGCTGCACGCGGTTCCGGCGAGTCCGTGAAATATGCGACCGTTTTCCCGCGCGTCATAAAAATCATTCCACCACTTTGTATTTTCCCGAACCACACCATCGAAGCCGCCCGCCGCTTCCGCCATCTTCAGTTTTTGTTTTGCAAACGCGATCAAATCCGAACCATCCATCGTCGTTACGATTGTGACCAGCGCCTCCAGTTTTCCGTTGGAGCCGGGCGAAAAAGTTGCCGTCGCCGCCGCGCCGGGCGCGTCCGCGATGGCCGCTCTCGGCGTCTTTAACCAATCTCCAAGAATGGGCAGATTCGCCGGCGGCGTGCCGAGACCGGTTTTTCCTTCCGCCGTTTCCAGCGTCACTTTTCCCGGCGTGGTGACCACGCCCATGAGGACATATTCAAAACCTTTCGGAAAAGTTTTCTCCGCCGGAAATTTCTGGCGGATCCAAAAATAATTTCCGTCCCTTCCGCCGGTCGGCGCGTCAATCGGGCCGTTGAACGCCTTGCCCGCCCCGGCTTCCGGCACGGTGTAACGCGTGCCTTCGGCGTTCATATACATCATGTGCGACGTGTCTTTGTGGCGATAGAGCCGCAGCCACACGGGCGCTTTGATTCCGTCAAAATTTCCACGGATGGCATAAATGTCGTTTGTCATGCCGAGAACATATTCGAGGCTGGCCTTCGCATTTCCGTTCGTGATTTCCAAGCTCACGACGCCATCGGCGCAACTTTGCGTCGCTCGCGGTTCCGGCGTTCCGGCCATTGCATCAATTCCAAAAACAATCTGGCCGACGGGTTTCAGGCAGGGAAACGCATAGCGAACCGGTTTGCGATAAGGATCAATCTCGCCGCCTTCTTTCCGCAACCATCCGAGATTTTTCGGGCGCAACGTCGTCGGTTGGATTCCGACATAATCTTTGTTGGCTGGAGAAAATGCGCCCTCGGTGATTTCTTCCAGCGTCGGAGTGTCATACCAGTTCACGCGCCGATCCCAGACATTATTTTTCGTCAAGCTGATCGTGATGCGATCCGGCGGTCCCCAAATCGTGGTCCGCATTTTAAGGTTGTTGATGGACATTGACGGGCCGGGCAAGGGATCGGTGGGATTCAGCGTGCTTTCAAATGTCACCGATTGAGCCGCCTCGCGCAGCGGCATTTCGCGCAGCCACGGCAGAGGCGAAGTTTCCGCCGCCGACAAGGAAAAGAATCCGTTCGCGGATGCGACGGTCAGGACGCACAGTATTTTTATTTTTTTCATAGTGCTGAAAAGTTGCATTTGATGCCGCATAACATGACGACAGCCAGCGGCATGACTAATGTCAGCTACAAGAAATTTCAACACCAGAGCGGCTTCAACGTTGCTAACCTGCCATTTAATCAACGCCAGAGGACGCAGTGTGCGCCCAGGCTGACAGGTTTCCCGTTGAGCATCAATTCCACAGGCTCGTCGCGAATGCCATACGGCCCTTACATTGCGCTGGCGGCGGCGATTTGGATTTTTTGCGGGAAGAAATTTGTGGCGATGCTGTTTCGGTAAATTTTACAATGCTTACTTCGTCGGCTCTGCCAATGCAATTCGGTCACCATGTCGAAATATAAAAACATATCCTAAAATGCAGATGGTGAGCAGCGGAAACCAACTCCACGCAAAGGTGCCATTAAAAATGCAAAATATTTCAATTCCCATCATCAGCATCAGCCATAATCCGATAAATAAAGCAGCCAACAGACGGCGACGAAAATCGAAACGTAAAAGCACACCGCATGATTTACAATTCCAACGCGCCCAAATCCAGGATTGCCAAAAGGATTGCTTCCATCCAACCGGATGGCCGCAGGCAGGACAACAATCGATTGAATGCTTTATTGTCATGGCGGGCATATTTAACAATTAAATCTGCTTCTGACAAATTTTTTGTCGAAACAGAAATCAAATCGCGAAGTCGGTATATTCCGGTTTCACGGCTTCGGTCGGTGCGGTCAACATTCCGGCGGCAACAGTCGCGTTCGTGCCTTGCTCGATCAAAATGAACGCGCCGGTCAGGCGGTTCACATTGTAGCCGTCGAACACGAGCGGCTTGGAAGTTTTCAGGCGGATGATGCCGATGTCGTTCATGCCGAGTTCGCTCGGATTCGGTTCCGGCTCGAACGTCGCCAGATTGACGCGGCTTTCCAACGACGTGACGATGGCCTGCACGGTCTGCGTGCTGTGCTTGAGAAAATATTTTTTGCCCGCCGACACCGGCTTCGGGTGCATCCAGCAAATGCGCGCGTGCAAATCCGCGCTGCGTCCGGGAAGATTTTCGAGGCCGACAATCATGTCGCCACGGCTGATGTCAATGTCGTGCTCAAGGCAAAGCGTCACCGATTGCGGGCAGAACGCTTCACGCAACGAGCCGTCGAGCGTCCAAATATCCTTTACAGCGGTTTTAATTCCAGCCGGCAAAATGACAACTTCCTGTCCGCGCCGCACGATGCCGCCGGCGATTTGTCCGCTCAAGCCGCGAAAGTCGTGCAATTTTTTGTCAGTCGGATTATTTGGACGATTGACCCATTGCACGGGAAATCGCAGCGCGCTCAAATTCCAGTCGCTCGCGATGTGAATGGTTTCGAGATGCGCCAGCAACGGCGGGCCTTCAAACCACGGCGTGAATTTTGACGCAGTAACGACGTTGTCGCCATTGAGCGCGCTCAATGGAATGAATTTCACGTCGCGGAAAACGTCGAGCTTGGGAATAAAATCTTCAATCTCGTCGCGGATTTCGAGATAACGTTCCTCGCTCCAATCCACCAAATCCATTTTGTTGACGGCGATGACGAGGTGCGGAATGCCGAGCAGCGACGCGAGATAAATATGGCGGCGCGTTTGCTCGATGACACCCGCGCGCGCGTCCACGAGCACGATGGAAAGATTCGCGGTCGAAGCGCCGGTGACCATGTTGCGCGTGTATTGCACGTGACCCGGCGTGTCGGCGACGATGAATTTTCTTTTCGGTGTGGCGAAATAGCGATACGCGACGTCAATTGTAATGCCTTGTTCGCGTTCGGCACGCAAGCCGTCGGTCAAATTTGCCAAATTGATTTGTCCGCCGCCAGTGATGTCCACGCTGCGTTCGAGCGCTTCGATTTGGTCTTCCATCAGCGATTTGGAATCGTAAAGCAAACGACCGATGAGCGTGGACTTGCCGTCGTCAACACTGCCGCAAGTGTTGAGGCGCAGAATTTCGATTGGATGTTGCGTGTGTGGCATTGCAATGAACGGAGAATTGTAATTATGAATTCGATTCTACCAAGTCAAAAACAGATTGTATGGATTATGTTGCGGATGCCAGTCGTTCAAGGTTTAATAAAACATTCCACGAAACGTCTGAATAAAAAGTCAACTGACTCCACTGGTCAACGCGATGGAGCTTGAACGCTTCTTCTATTTTGGCTGTGAAATCTTCTTTGCTTGCGACGCCGAACAAGATTATTAGATTCTCAAAAAATCGTTTTGATGTTGCCCTTGTAAACAATTCACAAGTGCGACCATAGCCGCTATAAATCAGCGTTCGTGGATACCAAGCTCGCCGCCTATTTGCCTCTAATAGACTTGCAACAAAGAGGACTACATCGGCTTGCAGAATTGAATCTCCGCGCAATCTTTCAGCCCAACTCAAAACCCGCATTTCGTAATCGGGAGTTGTCCAACTGTAAGAAATGAAAACCTTTTTAGGTTTTGGCGTTTCGTCTGACATAGGCTGATTATCGGTTGGCCTTTAATGTTTTTGCTTTTTTCACCGACTGTGTCAGCACCAGATAATTTTTGTTCGTGACGACTTTACGTCCGCTTTTCTTTTCCAGTTCTCGGCGGGCGTTGCCGGCCACTTTGCCGCCGGAGCGCGCGGCCTGTTTGTTTTGCGGAAAGCCTTGCGTGTCGCGGTTGCGGGCGATTTCTGTCGTGGCCGCTTCGCCGAGCATTGAGAAAATCAATTCGAGATCGGTCATGTGGTCGCGGAGATTTTCGCGCTTGAGCTTTTTGAATTCAGCGTATTCCGTCGGCGTCAGGCCGAACGTAGCTTTGGAAATTTCAGCAGTCAGGATTGCGTATTCGCGCTGCTCTTTGACGCCGCGCTTTTTCCATTCGTCGGTCAGTTCGTCGCGGATGGCGATGGAGCGCATCCGTTTCTCGATCCAGTCGGCGGAATAGCCCTTGGCCTGATAGATGGCGCGGGTGCGTTTGGCGGCAAGTTCCGGGTCTTCAATCTCCTGCACGCGCTCGTAGCCGACGCGCGCGAGCCAGCGTTTGAACGGCTCGGCCTTGGGGCTGGGTATGGATTGGATGAGACGAAAAATGCCTTCGGTATTGGCGCAATTGAGTTTTTGCGGACCGCCTGAAGTCGGAACCACAAGGGTATGGACAATTTGTCCATACCCTTTGGCAAGTTCTGGGTCGCGCTGACGAACCTTGTTGAAATAGTCAGTCGGATTGGCCGAATCGGTCAGCGCGGCAACGACGTCCACAACGACAAACCACCATTCGTTGTTGTGGATGACGCGGCGGACTTCCTTTCGCTGAAACAACGCGATGCGCTTTTCGGGATTGGAATCAGGTTCGCTCATGTTGCAGATGGTTTAGAAATATCCCGCCTTTTTCCGATCTTCCATCGCCGCCTCACTCGCCTTGTCATCGGCGCGCGAGCCACGTTCGGTCACGCGCGCGGCGGCGATTTCGGCGATGATGTCGTCCACGGAATCCGCCGGCGATTCGACCAAGCCGGTGCTGATGATGTCGCCGATGGTGCGGACGCGCACGACGAGTTCCTGAACTTTTTCTTTTTCTTTCGGCGGCAAAAGATTTGTGACCGGCAGCCATTGGCCGTGACGGCGAACGCATTGGCGCGTGTGGCTGAAATAAATCGTCGGCACTTCGAGATTTTCTTTTTTGATGTATTCCCAGACATCCATCTCCGTCCAATTGCTCAACGGAAACACGCGCATATGCTCGCCAGGATTCACGCGGGCGTTGTAAATATTCCAGATTTCCGGCCGTTGATTTTTTGGATCCCATTGGCCGAACGAATCGCGGAAACTGAAGAATCGTTCTTTCGCGCGCGCCTTTTCTTCATCGCGCCGCGCGCCGCCGATCAAGCAATCAAAACGAAATTCTTCAATCGCCGCGAGCAGCGTGGGAATTTGCAATTTGTTCCGGCTGATTTCGCCAGGCGTCGGAACAGCAATTCCATTTTTAATTGCGTCTTCGACTTTTCGCACAATTAATTTTCCGCCGAGTTCTTTGGCGCGACTGTCGCGAAATTCGTTCAGTTCGGGAAAATGATGGCCCGTGTCCACGTTGAGGAACGGCATCGGAATGTCAGACGGACGAAACGCTTTTTCCGCGAGCCGCAGCAGGCAGATTGAATCCTTGCCGCCGGAAAACAGAATGGCCGGGCGCTCGAACTCGGCGGCGACTTCACGCATGATGTGAATCGCCTCGGTTTCGAGAAACTGCAAATGATCGAGATGATAGGAACTCATTTTGTTGTCCGCAGATTAACGCAGATTAACGCAGATAAAACTCAAAAAAAATAAATCTGCGAAAATCTGTGAAATCTGCGGATGAATCAGGTTTGTCCCACAGCTTTTCCGCCCCACGTCGCGTGCAAGCCGCACTCACGCTTGTCGTCGGCTTTTGCGGGATCGAAATAATCCCATTCGTTCGGCAAATTATTTTGTTTCAAATAATTTTCCATATCCGCGTCGCTCCAATAAAAAACCGGGCTGACTTTCAACGCGCCAAAATTTTTGTCCTCGCTGACGATGTCCAGTTCCGCACGATTTGGATTTTGCACTTTACGCAGCGCCGTGATCCAAACCGTCGGCGCAAGTTCCTTCATACCACGTTGAAACGGTTCCAGTTTCATCAACGCGCTGAATTCCTTCAAGGCGGCTTCGTCGTCAATTGACGGAATTTCGCCATAAATCGCGGCGCGATGCGCCATGGAAATTTTTGGCAGAAACGGTTTCAGGTTCAGCTTGAGCATTTTTTTCAACTGCTCGGCGTGTTTGTAAGTCGCCGGACGATTGTAACCGTGGTCAACCCACAGCACCGGAATTTTCGGCTGCACTTGCGTTGCGAGATGCAAAACAACCGCTTCATAAGGACGAAAATTCGTGGAGACAATCGCGCGGCCTTTCGCTTGCGCGACGGCCCACTTCACAATTTCGAGCGGCGATTTATTTCGCAACTCGGCGTTGGCATTTTTAATTTGTTCAGCAGTCATTTCAAAATTTTTCAAGGCAGATTGTCTAGGTCGGCCAGGTCTTTGTTCCTGCCGCTGGCGCGTTTGTTCGTTTTCAAGTCTGTCAGGCAAATCATCTTTACCGGCTCGCCATCAATCGTTGTTTCCACGCGGCGCGGATACGCCTGCGAAAATTCCAGGCCGCTGGCCTTCTTAAAAATCTCGATTTTGTTCGGAACGCCGCCGAAGAACAACGATTCATTGTTCTGCAAAAACTTTTTATCCAGTCCTGCAAGGTCTTCGCCGAAGAACAGCCGCACTGCTGCGAGCAGCCGGTCGAAATTCTCGTCTGAAACCGCGATCCAGAAATCAATATCCTCGGTGGAGCGATGATAGCCGTAATGATTCACGGCATAACCGCCGACGAGAAGATATTCAACTCCGGCGTGGTTTAGACACGCCAAAAATTCCAGGAATTCGGGCGTTAATTGCCTCTTCGCCATAATTCAAAATCCTCAATTCTTCCAACGCTTCCATGCGTTCCTGCGGCGTGCGCAACTGCCAGTAGGCGCGCAATTCCGCGTCCGCCTCGGCGAATGTGTATTTGCCGAACGTCCGGTAATTTTCATGTCGTCCGGTTGAATTCATGCGCTCTCGACAAAACTATTTTACCAAAATTGATTTCAATTTGCAGCAACAGATTGCCCGTTCAAAAAAACACGCTCGCACCAGTCGCCGAAGCGTTCCTCGGAATTTCTTTCCTTCACGAAACGCACGAGGACTGGGCGCAGTTCGGTTTCGATTTCGCCTTCCTTGATCACGTCCTTCCAGACGCGGTTCAGGCGCGTGCCGGAAGAATTTCCGCCGAGCCAGACTTGATAACGTCCGGGCGCCTTGCCGACGAACGCGAGTTCCGCCATGTATGGCCGCGCGCAACCGTTCGGGCAGCCGGTCGAGCGAATGATTATTTCTTCGCCGCCGAGGCCGACTTCGTCGCACAGTTTTTCGATGCGGTCAATCATGCCGGGCAACATGCGTTCCGATTCCGCGAGGCCGAGGCCGCACGTCGGCAGCGACGGACAGGCCATCGCGGCGGCGTGCAGGACGCGCGCCTGATTTTCGGTCTTCACGCCGTGCGTCGCGAGCAAGGCGGTGATGGCAACTTTTTCGTCGTGATTCGCGTTGGCCAGAATCACGTTTTGATTCGCGCTCAAACGGAATTCAATATTCGGAAATTTTTCCGCAACGTCGCGCAACGCAATTTTCTGCGCGTTCTTCACGCGGCCGGTTTCGACGAACATTCCGAGAAACCATTTTCCGTCCGTGGCCTTATGCCAGCCGAGCAGATCGGCGGTCGTCGTGAATTTGCAAGGCTTCGCGGGCGCGAGCGTGATGCCGGCGCGTTTGTTCACCTCGTCCTGCATGAATTTCACGCCGCGTTCGGCCACAACGTATTTCAAGCGCGCGTGTTTGCGATCCGTGCGGTCGCCGAAATCGCGGTGAATCGTCAGCACGGCCTTCGCGACGTCCACGAGTTTGTCCGGCGTTAAAAATCCGATGACGTCCGCGAGGCGCGGAAACGTCTGCACGTTGCCGTGGCTGCGACCCATGCCGCCACCGACGGCGATGTTGTAGCCGACGAGCTGGTCGTTCTCGACAATGGCGATGAAGCCGAGGCAGTTCGTGAAAATGTCCATGTCGTTCACGGGCGGAATCACGAAACCGATCTTGAATTTGCGCGGCAAATAAGTTTTGCCGTAAAGCGGATCAACGAAATTTTTATTTTCTTCCGCTTCATTGTTGAGCTGCACGCCGTCAATCCAGATCGAATGATACGCCTTCGTCTGCGGCGCAAGCGCCATCGCTACTTTGAGCGAATCGGCAAAAACCTGTTCGCGCGCTTTTGTGTAAGCGGGCGTGGGCGCGGCCATGACATTGCGGTTCACGTCGCCGCACGCCGCGAGCGTTGAAAGCAGCGATTCGTTGATTTTTTTTACGAGCGGACGCAGACCGGATTTGACGACGCCGTGAAACTGGATGCTCTGGCGCGTGGTGATCCGCAAAGTGTTGTTGCCGTATTTTGTCGCGAGATCATCAAACGTGATCCACTGTTTCGCCGTCATCACGCCGCCAGGAATGCGCCCGCGAATCATCATGATATATTTCTTGCCGGTCTTGCGCAGGTCGCGGTCATCCTGCTGATACGAGCCATGAAATTTCAGAAACTGGTTGTCGTCGTCGGAAAAATGGTCGGCGTTCGCATCGTTCAACGTCGCGCCAATCGTGCCTGCCAGCGTCGGAATCGCGGATTTGATTTCTTCGTTGTGCGTCAATTTGGATTTTGTGTCATCGCTCATAGGCGAACGAGTAATCTAACTAGAATTGATGGCCAGTTCAAGCGCGGCTTGCGGTCAATGCAGTAGGCAAGTTTCTGTAACAACAATCCGCAGCAAAACGTCTTAACCTGCGTTGCCTTTTTCGGTCAATCCATGAAAACTCTGATTGCAATCATTTTGGCGCTGGGCGTCGGTTTTGCCGCCGCGTATGTCGTCGTCTCAAAACAAAAGGCGACGCAGACGCAGACGGCGCCGGCACCCGCGCAAACGCAGGAAACAACGGCGGCGCCCGCGCAAAAAGTCATTGTCAAAACCGTGACATCAGAACCTGCCGAAGAATCGCCGCAGGACATCCTCAACGATCTGATCAATGTGAAACTCGGCACCGGCAATGAGCGCAATGCGGCCTTGCGGCTGGTCGTCTTCAAATTGGAAACGCTCGCGCAACGCGGCAATGTGACGATTCCGGCCATCCGTTCGTTCACAGGAAAAAATGTGGATGTGGATTACAACCAGCAGGGCGGTCAAAATCAAAACAACAATAACAATTCCGCGCAGACAAATAATCCAAACGGTGGAAATAACGGAAATAATTTTCGCAACGGCGGGTTTGGCGGAAATTTTCGCGGTGCGCGTCGCGCCCGCAATCTGGCAAATCTGCAAACCGACTGGGTCGTCCCGCCGTCGCTGCGATTGGGGTTGGTCAGCACGTTGAAAGAAATCGGCGGCGCGGATGCCGAACAGGCGCTCGCGGAAATGTTGGCCAGCACCGCGCGCGGCGTTGAAGTCGCCTATCTCACCGTTGTGCTCGAAGACATGGTGCCGGGAAAATATCGGGATGAAGCGGTCAAGGCCGCGAAAGATTTGCTGACGAACCCCGTCTCGGTGGACAGCCCGGACAATCTCGACGAATTATCCAAGTCCTATCTTTACGGCGTGCTGGAATTTTACAAGGACACTTCGTTCGCGGCAAACGCGCAGCAAATGCTGGTCGGCGCGGACGGACGGCTGGATCAGGATGCGATGGATTATCTTTCGACCGTCCTGAAAGACCAATCTGTTTCCGCACTTTACGCCGCTTACAATAATTCCGCGTTGACGAACCAATTCGATAAAATGCAGCTTGGCCGCGACATCTTGAATTACGTCGGCCAGAACTCGCAGGCCAATCAACTTTTCACCGACACGCTGAACAATCCTGATTTGGATAATCGGACGAAAATATTTTCCATTGCCCAACTCGCGGGCGGCGGATTCGGCGGCGGCAATGACATGCCGACCGATCCGCAAATCGTCAGCGCGCGCATCAACCTCTTGAATTCTCTGCTGCAACAAAATCAAATTGCTGGCGACCAAACGCTTTCAGACGCGATTACCGCAGCCATCAACGGTTTGCAAACCGGCACGCCTGTGGATATGCGGCAACTTTTTGGCGGCGGGCAAGGTGGCGGGGGCGGTCGCAGAAATCGCGGCGGTGGCAACGCTGGGAATTGATTTGGTAGGGCGGCGGTGCTCCGCCGCCGGATGCGCAGCAGCGCATCCCTACCTTTTTGGCTTACTGGCTTACGTCGCCGGCACAAATTTTTGGAGCAGCAACGTCGCGCCGAACAAAATCAAAAGGATTGCGCCCAGCCATTTCGGAAAAAACGCCGCAATTGCAAGCCAGTCCACAAAAACAATTCCCGCCAGCAAACCGGAAACGATTTTTCCCACGTTGACTTCGCGCTGGAAAACCGTTCGCACGCAACGCGCGATCCATAGCGCGAGAACCGCCGACAAAAACATCGCCGCTTTTCGCGCATCGCCGGTGTTTATCAGCATCGCCAGAATCATTGGCGCGGCTAAAAGAACCAGCGGCCAATATGGGACCGGCCCGCGAAAACTTTCGCGTCGCGCGATGGAACTCAAGCCCACGACGTAAAATGCCAGCGCCGCGCCGCACCAGATCGGCCAGCCGTTGACGCCCCAAATGCCCGTCGAACCGGCGATGACATAAACCCAAAACCGGCATAAACCCATCAGCCACGGCGACGCGGTGACGGCTTTGTGCGTCGCATCGTAAATGACGATGCACGCAAGCAGCGCGACCGCGAGAATGCCGCTCGTTTTGCTGATGACGGCCAGCGACAACGCGCCGACGGCGAGCAAACCAAAACTCCACAGCCAGACCTGTTCGCGCGTGATTTGTCCCGATGGAATTGGACGCGACGGACGGCGTTGCCTATCAAATTCCGAATCGAACGCGTCGTTCAAAAACATTCCGCCGGTGTAAAGCGCGCTGACGCCGAAAAAGAGCAGCGGCAGTTTCCAAAAATTTCCGCCGCCGCCGAGCCACCAGCCCGCGAGACAATTCGACCAGACCGTCGGCAAATTGGAGACGCGGCCCAAAATGAGCAGCGTGCGAAGTTTGCGGACAAAATCCTGATTCATTGCCCGCGAAGGAAATCAGAAACGACAGCGCGTGAAAAGGAAGTTTGAATTGAACCGCTTAAATTTTGCAGCCTATCCTCATGTTAGGCGGCTGGCGCATCTGGAATCTTTTCCACTTTTTTCTTCAATCCTTGTTTAATTGGCTTCAGGTGTTTCTCGTTGAGTTTGCAGAACTTCAAATCGGATAGCTATACATACAAAAGCCGCCTAACAGTGAGTAGACGGCGCGTTTTGCAGCCTATCAAATTTCATGGTTTGACATTATTCTGGACGTAAGTTTCTGCCAACACAATTTCTATTTTGAAAATAGCCCAGTCATTTATGGCTGGGTAATTCGGCGGGCAATTTCCAAGTCCCGTCAGGGACGACAGAACATTTCTTTCGTCCCTTGCGGGACTTTTCCATTTGTTTGACGTGAACCCAGCCTTGAAAGGCTGGGTTCACTATTTTCAAGCCAACCCGCGCACTTTCAATTGCGCGAGCGTCCAATCATATTCTGCCGCGAGTTGTTCGACGACGCTTTGCGATTTCAATTCCGGCGGCAGCACTTCCCATGTGTAAGTTTCCATTTCCAGATGCGAGCAGATTTGTGGATTTTCGGCGAGCAAATCCAAAACGCCGAGCAAATGGCCGTTCGTATTTTGAAATGGCGGAATCGCGGGCGCGTGCAGCGGGACATGGAAATGAATGCGCCATTCTTCAGCCAGGTAGGGTTGGCGCGCTGCGCCGACCGGACGCCGCAGCGCGGCGTCCCTACCTTGAGAAGCCAGTGCGTCGGGCAAGTCGCGATAAATGCTGCGGTTGCCGTTTTCATCGCGCACGACGACTTGATGAAAATAAACGTCGTCGGCAAATTTTTTTAATTCGTTGAGCGCTTCGGGCGTCGGCTGGATTTGCAGCGCAGAGCTTAAATGAATTTTGCTGATTTTGATTCCGTGATCGAGCAGGCAAGGCAGCGCATTTTGCGGTTCTTCAAATTCGACGGCGAAATGGCAGGTGTCGTAATTGACGCCGAGAAATTCTTCCAGGCGCGGATCGTTTTTATGTTCGGCGCGCATCCGGTCGAAAAAATGGATCGTCTCGGCGCTGTTTTCGAGCAGGCAAAGCGGTTCGGGTTCGAGGCCAAGATGCAATTTGCGTCCTGTCTGTTCGCTGACGCGCGCGACGTGCTCGACGCAATGCCAGAGATTTTGCCGGATCATTTTCAGCGCATCGGCGTGCAGGTTGAATTCCTTGAACGAGCCGGGCAATGTGCTGACGCTGCCTTCGATTCCTTCGGGAACGAGTTGCGCGAGCAGGTTGAAAAGCAAATTCGTGTAGGCGAGCCTTTCGGGCGAAGTCCAATCGGGACGATAAACATTTTCCTTCACGCGCTCGCCGTGGAATTGGCCGTAGGGAAATCCGTTCATCGTGAAGACGTAGCAATTATTTTTTCCGAGCCAGCGTTGAAATTCGAGAAACACGTCGCGGTCGCTCAATTCGACCGCCGCGCGATTGCTCAAGCGCAGGCCGATGCCAAACGGCGCGTGCGGGCAGACCTTTTCACGCACGGCAAGCGTGTAATTCTTGAGCGAATCGAAGATTTCGCGCCACGTTTCACCGCGATGAACATTGGTGCTGTAAGCCAGATGCAGGTTGTGGTTCAGTCGCATTTTCGGGATTACCTTCGATCAAAAGATGCGGCGAAAATAAAATTTGGCAAGATGCAAACCGGCGTTGACACATTGGACGCAAACGTTTAGTTTTTAACCGATCATGTTGCTTCGAATCAGTTTGATAGTTGCCATTCTTGCGGCGCTCGGCGCGGGCATTTTGAATGTTCTTAAAGTGCGCACGGAAATCGTCACGTTGATTTCCCAGCGCGACGACTATCACACGCAACTCACGCAGACCCAGGCCACGCTGGACACCACGAAAAAAGATTTGGCCAGAACGAAGACCGATTTGGCGCAGACGCAGCAGCAATTGGCGGACGCGCAGGACGCCCAGAAAAAAGCCGAGGACACCGCCACCGCCCAGCAAAAACGCGCGGATGATTTAACAGACAAACTTGCGAAAGCCACGGCAGACCGCGACGACGCGCAAGCCAAACTGGCAGCCTACACTGCCACCGGCCATTCCGCGCAGGAAGTCGCCCAACTCACCAAAGACCTCAAAGACGCGCAGGACGCCATCGAAATCGCCAATCAGGAAAAGACCGTTCTTTCCCGCACGGTGACGCGCTTGAACAACAAGCTGAATGAAATCCTTGGCCCGGGCGATTATGTCGTGAAACTTCGCCCCGACCTTAAAGGCAAAGTCGTGGTCGTGGATCCGAAATGGGATTTCGTCGTGCTCAACGTCGGCGAAGACCAGGGCGTTCTTGAAGACGGCGAACTGCTCGTCAGCCGCAATGGCAAACTTGTCGCCAAGGTGATTGTCCGCACCGTGCAAAAAGATCGTTCCATCGCCAACGTTGTTCCCGGCTGGAAGCTTGGCGAAGTCTATGAAGGCGACCAGGTCACTCCCGCGCACCCTGCTTCCTGAAATGAAACGCCGCGCAGTGCAGTTTTTTTTCCTGTTCGTTCTTGGCGCAATTCTTCTGTCCGCCGGCGGTTGCGCGAGCAGCGAACCTGAAAATTCTTCCGTCCGTCCGTGGAACACGCCGCAAAATTGGGAAGGCGGATTGCCTCTGATAAACGATCAGCACCGGTGATTCATTTCACTTTCACACAACGATTCGGCATGACGATGAAATTTATTTTCGCGTCGTGCGATTCAACCGGGATTTTTTCCATCAACTGAAAATCGTAGGCCACGCCGCATTTTACGCCGCTCGCCTTTGACAAAATCCGGTCGTAAAAACCGCGCCCGCGTCCAAGGCGGTTGCCACTCGCATCAAACGCCAGTCCCGGAACAAGGACGGCGTCAAATTTATCCAGCGCAATTTCCTCGCAACTCGAAACCGGCTCGCGGATGCCGAATTTTCCAACAATGACATCGCTTTCCAAATTGAGCACGCGACGCGCGGAATAAATTTGCGTGGCGGAATCAAAAAAAGGCAGCGCGCAAACTTTCTTCGATTCCAAAAATTTTTGCAGCAGCAGCCAAATGTCCAATTCATCCAGCATTGGCGCAAAAAACAAAATCGTGTAAGCGCTTTGCAATTGCGTTTCCAGCCGCGCGCACAAATCAATGGATTCTACAATCCGCACAGATGGCGAAATTTTCTCCAGTCTTGCGCGGATTTCTGTTCGCAGTGCCGACTTTTGTTCGTTTGCGGTCATTTCTGATTTTTCTTTCGCGCTTCGGACAATGCCGCGCGCCATTTCTCGACGCGTTCCTTGATTTTCTTTTCCGCGCCCTGCTCCGTCGGCTCGTAATAAATTTTGTCCGCGCCCAAATAATCCTGCGGGACAAAATGATTTTCTCCCTCGTGCGCATATTTGTAGCCTTCACCGTGACCCAGCTTTTTCGCGCCGGAATAATGCGCGTCGCGCAAATGCTCCGGCACGACGAGCGTGCGGCCGGATTTCACGTCGTCGAGCGCGGCGTCAATCGCGGTGATAGCGCTGTTGCTTTTGTTCGCGGTGGCAATGTAAATCGCCGCTTCGGCCAATGGAATTCTCGCCTCCGGCCAACCGACAAATTCTGCGGCTTGAAACGCCGCATTCGCCAAAACCAAAGCCATCGGGTCGGCCAGCCCGACATCTTCCGCCGCGCAAATCACGATGCGCCGCGTGATGAAACGCGGGTCTTCACCGGCATGGATCATTTTCGCAAGCCAATACAGCGCCGCATCTGGGTCGCTGCCGCGCATGGATTTGATGAATGCCGAAATCGTATCGTAATGCGCGTCGCCATCACCGTCATAAACCACGGCCTTTTTCTGGATGCTTTGCCCGGCGACGTCGAGCGTGATGCGAACTTCGCCGTTTTTTTCCGGCGCGGTCGTGAGCGCGGCGATTTCCAAAGCGTTCAAAGCCTTGCGCGCGTCGCCGTCGGAAATTTTCGACAAATGTCGCAACGCGTTTTCATCCGGCGAAATTTTCATGTAGCCGAGTCCGCGTTCTTCGTCTTTCAACGCGCGTTGCAACAGCGAAAATAATTCTTCCTCGCCCAACGGTCGCAGTTCAAAAATTTGCGAGCGCGAGACGAGCGGCGAATTGACGAAGAAAAACGGATTGTGCGTCGTCGCGCCGATGAGTTTGACCACGCCGCTTTCAACGTCGGGCAAAAGAACGTCCTGCTGCGCTTTGTTGAAACGATGGATTTCGTCAATGAACAGAATTGTGGATTGACCTTTGTTTTCAAGGCGATTTGCCGCACCGGACAAAACGCGCCTCATGTCGGCGACGTTTGATTCGACGCCGCTCAAACGCTCAAATTTACTCTTGGTCTGGCGCGCGATGATTTGCGCGAGTGAAGTTTTTCCCGTTCCCGGCGGGCCGAAAAAGATCAGCGATTGAATCCGGTCGGCTTCAATGGCTCGGCGCAGCAATTGTCCCGGCGCAAGGATGTGCGATTGTCCGGCGTATTCATCCAAGTTGCGCGGACGCATCCGGGCGGCGAGCGGCTGGTTGCGGAAATTGTTTTCAGGAGTTTGTTGCGAAGATTTTTCTTCCGGCTGATTTTCAACCGGAGCAGAAAATAAATCGTCGCGCGCCATGAATTGAAATTAGCACCGCCGGAAGATTTGCCCAAAACAAAAAAGCCCGCAACGGGTGGCGGGCTTTGATTTCAAGCGTGAAATTTTACATTTGTTCACGCTTGAAATCTTGAAAGAACCCCCGCCGTTGCCGTGTGCTACTTGATCCTTTGAACTTGTTTCACAACAAGTGGAACTCGCGCGAGGGCTTTCGACTTCCAGTGAAGGCATGTCGGCCACCGCCGCAACTCATTCCGGGATTCGTATAACTACGGTTCAAGGACAGTTGCAAATCACGAACAGGGCAGGGAAATTTTCCGCAAAATGTTATTCAAAGAACGTGCTAACTTCTGATTCCTTTATCCTCTTCCGCGCAAAAATTCTCAAGAAAAAATTCTCAAAAAATTTTCGCTCCGGCAGTTGACAAAACATCACGACAGGTTTAGCACGCGGAAGCCAAAACTTCCGCTCGCGCGCGCAATTTTTTTTCACTAAGCTTTTTCCTCGTTCAAAAATGATGACGTCCGCGCAAATCAGACAATCGTTCCTCGATTTTTTCAAATCGAAGCAGCACTCCATCGTGCCGTCTTCGAGCCTCATGCCCGATTCGCCGAATTTGCTGTTCACGAACGCCGGCATGAACCAGTTCGTGCCGATTTTTCTCGGACAAAAAAAAGCAGAATCGCCACGAGCCGCCAATACGCAAAAGTGCATCCGCGCCGGCGGCAAGCACAACGACCTCGACGACGTCGGCCTCGACACCTATCACCACACGTTTTTCGAGATGCTCGGCAACTGGAGCTTCGGCGATTATTTCAAGAAGGAGGCGATCGATTGGGCGTGGGAACTTGTCGTCAAAGTCTGGAAATTCCCGCCGCAACGACTTTATGCCACGGTTTTCTGTCCCTATCTCGGCGAACCCGGTTGGGAAAAGAAATGGGCCAACGAACTCGAACAAGTCCTCGTCCTCTCGATGACTTCGCCGACTTACATTCCGCCGAACGCGAACGCGTCGCCGTTCGAGATCGCCGATCAGGAAGCCGCGATGTTTTGGGCGAAGAAATTTACCGCCGCCGGTTGCGACCCGAAAGTCCACATCGTCCCCGGCAACAAGAAGGACAATTTCTGGATGATGGGCGAAACCGGTCCGTGCGGTCCATGCACCGAAGTCCACGTTGACCTCACGCCCGACGGCAATACGCGCGGAAGCCTTGTGAATAAAGGAGATTCGCGCTGCATCGAAATCTGGAATCTCGTCTTCATCCAGTTCAACGCGAATCCCGACGGCACATTTGCGCCGTTGCCCGCGCAGCACGTTGACACCGGCATGGGTTTCGAGCGCGTGACTTCAATCATCCAAGGCACGAAAAACTTTTCCGATTTCGCCAATGCAAAAATTTCCAATTACGAGACGGATATTTTCCGCCCCATCTTCGACGAACTGGAAAAACTTTCCGGCAAAAAATACGGCAGCACGTTGCCCGTAGGACAGGCTTCCAGCCTGTCTCAAACTTCGGGAATTAAAGATGGAGACAGGCAAGATGCCTGTCCTACGCCGGAGCAAATCGCGCTCGACATCGCGTTTCGCGTCATCGCCGACCATATCCGCACGTTGAGCTTTGCGATTGCTGACAGAATCCAGCCTGACATTAAAGGACGGAACAGCGTCTTGCGTAGCATCCACAAACGCATGTCGCGCTACGCTTCAACAATTGATGTCAAAGACGAACTTCTTGTGCAAATGCAAGATGCTCTTGTCGAAACACTGGCGACTACGATGGGGGATGTTTTTCCCGATGTCCGCAATCAGAAAGAACACATAAAAAATGTTCTTCGCCGAGAGGCGGATGTGTTTAACAAGACGTTGGCAAGGGGCGTAACAAGGTTCAATACGGCTATTTATGAGGAATTTCTTAATGAGATTGCTCGTTCTCGTGCAGACACCCGCTATCAATTCCGATTCCTGAACATTACTTCGAGCGGTAGTTCAATTTCAAACGTCCAAGACTTTGGCTCAAAACTTCCTGAAGTGGTAATTAATATTCTATCTCCAGATTGGCAGTTGCTGAAGAAGCTATTTCCAGATTGGCAATTCAACATAGCGCGAGTAATCCCGGGAAGTGCTGCATTTGAACTCAACGACACCTACGGCTTCCCGCTCGACCTCACCGAATTGATGGCGCGTGAACGCGGTTTGACCGTGGACAAGGACGGTTTTGAAAAGTTGATGGAAGAGCAGCGCGCCCGCGCCCGCGCCGCGCAAAAAAAAGAAGTCATTTCACTTTCGCAAATCGAAACGACCGCGCCGACAAAATTTGTCGGCTTTGAGAATCTTTCGATTCAGGCCAAAGTTTTGGAAATCGTTTCGCTTAAGGATAAAACCGCTGTCGTGCTGGACGCGTCGCCGTTTTATGCCGAGATGGGCGGACAGGTCGGCGACACCGGCGAAATATCGAACGAAGGAAAACTTTGGCGAATCAGTAACACGCAAAAATCGGGAAATACTTGGCTGCATTTTCTTGGGGTGGAACAGGCCTCCGGCCTGTTCGCTTCGGCGTCACGCCGAAGCAATGCTGCGTCCGGCGAGACGGCTGTGCCACCTATTGGTTCCACAGTTTCACTTTCCGTTGATGTGAATCGCCGCCGCGCCATTGAGCGGCATCACACCGTCACGCATTTGCTGCACTGGGCGTTGCACGAAGTCGTTAGCAAAGACGCGACGCAGAAAGGTTCGTTCGTCGGGCCGGATAAATTGACGTTCGATTTCAATTCGCAGGCGCTCACACCGCAGCAGATTTCAGATATCGAGAAATTGGTAAACGAAAAGATTTTAGAAAATGCGGGCGTGTCGTGGACGGAAGTTTTGTATGCGGACATGAAATCGCGCAAGGACGTGATGCAATTCTTCGGCGATAAATACGGCGACATCGTGCGCGTCGTGCAAATCGGCGGCGGAGCAGGGGAATTGAACGGTTTTTCGATGGAACTCTGCGGCGGCACGCACACACGCGCGACAGGTGAAATCGGTTTATTTCGCATCGTCGGAGAAAATGCGATAGCGGCGGGCGTCCGCAGAATTGAAGCCGTTGCCGGACTCGAAGCTTACAAACGAGCGAATGACGAATTGCATTTGATTAAAAATCTTGCCGACAAAATCAATTCACCCGTTCACGAACTGGAAAAGAAAATCGAATCGCTGCTCGCGCATCAAAAAGAGTTGGAGAAACAACTGAAAGCATCGCAGCAAAGGCAAGCGGCTGAAATTGCGAAATCGCTTTTTGAAAAATGGCGCGGAACTGCCGCGCGCGACACGCAGCAGAGCGACCGGGACGGTCGCGCTCCCCACATTATTGAAAACCTTGGCGCGGTGGACGGAGATTTTTTGCAGGCTGTCGCCGATTCGTTGAAAGGCCGGTTCAAAGGCGTGATGATTTTGGGCGGCGCGACGGGCGGCGCGGTTGCATTGGTCGCAGCGGTTTCACCGGAATTTGTTTCAAAAATTCAGGCGGGAAAAATTATTCAAACCATCGCGCTGATTGTCGGTGGCAAAGGCGGCGGCAAACCTGACAACGCGCGCGGCGGCGGCAAGGATGCGGGCAAGTTGGACGAAGCGCTCGCAAAAGCGAAAACGTTGTTGAACTGATTCAGGTTAATGGTTGAAAAGCGCAGCGCGGAGGACGAAATGCGGCTGCTCTTTATTTGCGTCATGTCCATTTCGAAGCGCGACTTGCCGGAATCAAAAGTGATTTTGCCGGGCATTGTGAGCGGGTCGCCTTTTTGCGGGTGTCAGTGGTTTGCAATTCCATGGTGGCGGAAAAAGTTTGGTTGTCGCCGAACAATTTGCTCGTGGCCGCGTCAAAATTCGATCCGCCCGGAGCCGTGGGTTGAGCGTGGACATTGAAATTCAGGCAGAGGAATCCAAGCAGGATTGTGGAAAAGAATTTTTTCATACTTTGAAATGCCAAATAGCCGATGTAGCGATGAACCTATTTTTAATATGCAAACAATAGGTTTTTGCAAAGTCAAATAATCACTGCATCAAATCTTCCTTCGTCAGCACGCGCTTCTGCATTTCGTTGACGATGATGCGCACGCGGTCAAGCACCATGTCCTGCGTTTCGGCCAGCGCGTAAGATTTCAATTGCACGCGCACGGCGGCAACCGGCACGCCGTTGCGGTCGTTCAACGCCATGTCCACCGCCACCGTTCCCTTGCCGTGGCCGTAAAAAACCCTTCCATTTTCAAGCGTGTTTTTCTCCGCGTCCGTTCCCGGCTGGCCGATTTCCGTTTCATCCTTGCTGGCGATGATTCGCGGATGGCCTTTGTCGTCGAGCGTATAAATCCGCAAACCCAAAATGCGCGGATATTGTTTCATGATGTCGCGCACGAGCGTTTGCGCGGCGGGAACAACCGGCGTGTAATCAATCGTCGTGTTGCCAAAATAACTCACGGCGTCGGATTTCGTCCAAAATCCGATCTTGCCAGTCGAAAATGAAGTGTCGTGCAGCGGCAACGTCGCCGGTTTGCCATCAAACCAGAAATTGATCTGGTCGCCTTCGCATTGGATGGCGAGCGCGTGCCAGACATTGGTGGAAATCTCCACGTCCGGCCCGATCGGATTTCCACGCGCGCCGTTCACGACTTTGTAAAATCGCAAATTGTGTCCCAACGCGCTCGCGCGGATGACATAAAAATTCGACGCATTCTGATAACGGAAAACCATTCCCGCCATTTGCTCCGTCACGCCGCTGACGATTTTGAATTGCGTCGTCAGCTTGAAATTTTTGAACATCGCGCTGTCGTAAATGAACACGGGAAAACGTTCGTCGGTTTGGTCCCGGCTCAATTGCGCGAGCACGGCGCGTTTCACGGGGACAGGTGGTGTTGGTGTGACTTGCGGCATCAACGGCGTGGAAAAAGCCGCAGGCGCATCGTCGAAAATAATTTTCCAATCGCCCGGCGCGCCGCTTCCGGCGATCACACTGGAAAAGTTTGTCGGGGTTTGATTGACAGGAAAATCGCTGAAAGTGATTTTGATTTCCGCGCCGGACGCTGAAAATCCAAGCGCAATCAGGAACAGAAGGAAAAAATTTTGCACACCGAAGCGTGGCAAAAAAAAAGCCGGGCGACAAGCATGTTGGAAGTTAAATTTTAACGCAAAGACGCAAAGATGCGAAGGCGCAAAGGTTTTCAGGCATGGCTTTTATGAAACTATGAATGCTTAATCCAAAAACAAGCCCGTATTCTTTGTCGTCGGCTTGCGTCTTTGGCTCTTTGCGCCCTTGCGTTAATTCCGAATTGTTACGCTTTCCAAACCATGTCCGCGACCGTGCGTCCGGCCGGAATGAACGGCAGCACGTGTTCGCTATAAGGTGTCACCACGTCGAGAACGTAGGCGATCTTTGAATCGAGCATCCGCTGGATCGCGGCGCGCAAATCCTTTTTGAACATCACGCGCTCGCACGGCACGCCGAACGAATTGCACACGCGGACGTAATCGGGATAAATTTCGGCGCGATGGTCGGGGTCGCCGAGATAAGTGTGTCCGCGATTGCCTTTGTAAAAATTATCTTCCCATTGCACCACCATGCCGAGGTGCTGGTTGTTCAAGATGATCGCCTTCGCGGCGATTTTTTCGACGTGCGCGGTCGCGAGTTCCTGAATGTTCATCAGGAACGAGCCGTCGCCATCAATGTCAATCACTTCCTTATCGGGATGCGCGACTTTGACTCCGAGCGCGGCGGGATAGCCGAAACCCATTGAGCCGAGTCCGGCGCTGGTGATGAGCTGGCGCGGGAATTTATATTTATACCATTGGCCGCTCCACATCTGATGCTGACCCACGCCGGTCGTGATGAACGCATCGCCGTTGGTCAGTTCGTAAAGCATCTCGATGACCATTTGCGGAAGAATCACCTGGTCTTCGTGACCCTTCAAATGGTCTTTCATGTGATCGCTGTTGGCAATTTCCGGCGTGACGGCATAGGCAAACGGCCCTTTCTTTTTCCACTCGGCGATTTGTTCGAGCCATGCCGTGTGCTTTTTTGTGAGCGGACGTTTTGCAATCATCGCGTTGAGCCGCGTGAGCGCATCCTTGATGTCGCCGACCACAGGCAAATGTGCCTTGCGATTTTTGTTCAATTCCGACGCGTCAATGTCCACGTGGACAATCGTGCCGTGTTTGCAAAATTCCTCGAACTTGCCGGTCACGCGGTCATCGAAGCGCACGCCGAATGAAAGCAGCAAATCCGCGCCGTCCTTGAGCTTCACCATCGGCGCGTCGAAGTTCGCGCGCTTTTCGTATTCGCCGTTGACCGCCCAATTCGCGAACGCCGCGCCGTGCATTCCGAGCCAGCGCAATGAAAGCGGATGCGTTTCTGGAAAACCGCCGACGCCCATGATGGTCGTTGTCACGGGAATGTTCGTCGCTTCGGCGAATTTTTTCAATTCCGCCGCCGCGCCGCTCGTGATGATGCCGCCGCCGCAATAAAGCACCGGACGTTCGGCCTTTTCGATTAGGCCGAGAATTTCGTTGAGCGCCACTTCGTCTGCTTTCAAATCCGGCTGCGTGTAGCCGGGCAAACCTTTTTTGATCTGCTCCAGCGTCGGCCAGACGGGTTGCGCTTTTTGCTGCTGGATGTTTTTCGGAAAATCAATCACGACCGGGCCGGGACGACCGGATTCGGCGATGTAAAACGCCTCTTTCACGATGCGCGGAATGTCGTTGATGTCCGTCACGAGATAGGAATGTTTCACGATTGGAAGCGTGACGCCGATGATGTCTGTCTCCTGAAATGCGCCGCGTCCGATCATGTTTTGGTTCACCTGGCCGGTGATGGCGATGAGCGGGCAGGAATCCATGTAAGCGTCGGCGATGGCGGTGACGAGATTCGTCGCGCCCGGGCCGCTCGTGCCCATGCACACGCCGGCCTTGCCGGTCGAGCGTGCGTAACCTTCCGCCGCGAAACTGCCGCCCTGTTCGTGGCGCGGAAGAATGGTGCGAATTTTGGAATGCGTAAGTGACTGGTGGATTTCCATGCTCGCGCCGCCGGGATACGCGAAAATGACTTCAACGCCTTCGCGTTCGAGCGCCTTCACAAAGATGTCGCGCCCGAACATCGCGGGGCCGACTTCTGCGCGGCTGCGCGTGGACGATTTCATTTGCCGCGATGAAGCGGATTTTTTTTCAGCAGTTGCAGTTATTTTGCTCATACGATTTTTCGCTGTGCGGCTGACAGCGCGGATTAAAGCAAAAACCCGCAGCCGTTTCCAGCCGCGGGTTCTTGTTAAATTTCAGTTCAACAAGCGCCAACGGCGTCGCCAACTACGACGACGGCCAGAATGACAACTTGTGACAAATTATTCAACATGGAGGAAAACGTAATCGTTTCGCGCGAACCGGTCAAGCTATTCCGCTTTGGCTTTCTTTTCCGATTTCGCTTTCACCGGTTTTTCGCCTTTGACGGCACGAGGTTTTTTCTCTTCGGGAGCGGCTTCGACTTTTTCAGTTTCAGCGTGCTTGCCGTGGCCGCGTTTTTCCGTTCTCGCCTTTTTGCCTTCGTCGGTTTTGGTTTCAGCAGCCGCTTCAGCCGGAGCAGTCACCGGCGTCAAGCTTTCGACGCGCACTTTGAGCGTGCTTTTGACTTCGGCGTGCAAATGCAATTCGATTTCATGTTCGCCGAGCGTTTTGAGCGGGTGTTCGAGATGGATTTTTCTTTTTTCGAGCGTGATGTCGAACTGATGCTTCAATTCATCAGCAATCATGCCTGCCGTGACCGAACCGAACATTTTGCCGTCTTCGCCCGCTTTGACTTTGATGACGCAAATCAATTTCTGCACGCCCTTGGAAAGCTCGGTCATGGTGTTGAACTCGTGCGCCTCGCGCTCGGCGCGTTTCTGTTTGAGCGCCTCGGTGTGGCGCTTGTTCGCCTGCGTCAGCGGGATCGCCAGCCGTTGCGGAAACAAATAATTGCGCGCGTAACCGGCGGCGACGCGGACTTGGTCGGATTCACCGCCGAGGCCGACGATGTTGTGCGTGAGGATGACTTCAGTTTTTGGCATACGAAATTTTTTGGATTGCTGCGGTTAAAAATCAGAATGGAACGTCGTCACTTTCGGGCGGCGCATCGCCTTCAACGGGTTCACTTGCGGGCGCACTGGCTGCTGCTGGACGCGGCATACGTGGAGCCGCCGATGCGCCACCTTCGCCGGCTGTGGGTGCGCTGCCGAGAAATTGAATAGTTTCCGCGACGACGCCAAGACGCTGACGTTTTTGGCCAGTTTGTTTGTCGTCCCATTGATCCAGCTTGAGCCGGCCCTCGACGAGAATCGGACGGCCTTTGCGCATATATTGTCCGACGTTTTCCGCCGTGCGGCCAAAAACATCCACGTCCACAAAAGTGACCTCCTCTTTTTTCTCGCCGCTTTCGCTTGTCCAATTACGATTGACCGCCAGACCAATCTTGGCAATGGCCGTGCCTTTTGGTGTGTAGCGCAATTCAGGATCGCGCGTGAGATTTCCCATCAAAATCACTTTGTTGAAGCTGGCCATAAAATTCCTTTGCGTTATTTCGCCGGTTTCAGTTCGGGCGATTCCGTGAACAGCACGCGGAACACGTCGTTGTTCAGCGCGAATTTGGAATTCAACTGCGCGATGATCGCTTCCGGCGCGTTGAAAATCACGTTCGCGTAAAAACCGGCGGTGTGCTTTTTGTCAGCCACGCGCGCGAACGTTTTGCGATCCATTTTCTGGACCGTTTCGACGTTGCCGCCTGCCGACGAAATTTCCGCGGAAATTTTGTCGAGCGCGTCTTTGACGCTTTCTTCCTTGCCTTGCGTGTTCAGGATGAACAAACCTTCGTATCGTTTCATTTCTATTTTTTTCGTTTGGTAGGGACGCCGCGCTGCGGCGTCCGGTCGGCGCAGCACGCCGACCCTACCTAAATTGTTACACTACCGTTAAATTGACTCATTGCTTTTTCAATTCCAGCTTCCAACCAAGTTTCAATTTGATTTGAAGCCCGATCCAAAACTTTTTCCAACAATTCGTTCCCGGCTGAATCAAATTTTCCGAGAACGTAATTCGTGATCTCTCGCGAACCGTCTTGGCGTCCAATGCCGATTTTCAACCGCGCAAATTTCTGCGACGCCAAATGCTGTTCAATGGACTCCAAACCGTGATGTCCACCGCTGCTGCCGTCCGGACGCAACCGAATCGTGCCCAATGGCAAATCCGCGTCGTCCGCCACGACCATCAATTGCGCCAACGGCAACTGATAAAAATCTTTCAACGCACCAACCGTCTCGCCGCTCAAATTCATGAACGTCTGCGGCTCGCACAGCAAAATCCGTTTGCTATTGTGTTCGGCCTTCGCGATCCGCGCCTTGAACTTCCGTTCGTTCGTCCAATTCGCCTTCCACTGTGCCGCCAATTTTTCGACCAGCAAAAAACCGGCGTTATGGCGCGTTTTCGCATAATCCGCGCCCGGATTTCCCAAGCCCACGATGAGATGCAATGGCTCCATGCGCGGGAAAAGCGGCTCGCGCCGCAAAAATTATTTCTTCTTCTCGGCCTTGGCGTCGGGTTTTGCCTCGGCTTTTTTGTCGGCTCCAGCAGCGGCGGCTTTCGCGTCGCCCTTTGCCGGAGCTTTTTCGCCGGCTTTCGTGGGCGCGGCGCCTTCTTCGCCTTCTTTCTTTTCCTTCGTCATTTCGACGTCCGCAGCGCCCTTGGCTTCGGTCGCGACCACTTCTTCTTCAGCGCGCGGTGCTGCAACAGCGATGACGGAAATATGTTTGTCGCCCATGATCTCGACGCCTTCCGGCGCTTTGATTTCGCCGAGATGAATGGCCTTGCCGATCTCAAGGTGAGCCACGTCAACGATGATCTGCTCCGGTAAATTTTTTGGGAGGCAACGGACTTTGAGCTTGAACAAAATGTGTTCGAGCACGCCGCCGCCATTTTTTACGCCCGCCGCTTCGCCGACAGTTTCGAGCGGAACCTGGACGGTGACTTTTTCATTTTCGGCGACTTCGTGGAAATCTACGTGAAGAACTTTTCCATCAACCGGATGATGTTGGATTTCTTTCACGAGTGCGAGGCGCTTGGAACGCGCGTCGTTTTCAACGGACAAATCCACGAGCAGATTTTCCGAGACGGAATGGTGGATGAGGTCGCCGATTTCCTTGGCGTTGATTTCCAGATTTTGCGGCTTGGCCTGACGGCCGTAAATGGTCGCGGGCACGCGGCCTGACGCGCGGAGTTTTGTGACTTCGGCGCGCTGCACTTGCGAACGCGAAAACGCTTTCAACGGGACTGATTTCATTTTATTAAAAAAATTAAATTTTTCTGCGGCAAACGCTAACTGGTGCGCCCGCCTTTGAACTCAAAGAGCGAGTTCACCGACGAATTGCTGTGAATCCGTTTGATGGCTTCGCCCAAAAGCCCCGCCACCGACAGCGTCGTAATCTTCACACCGTCAATCGCAGGGCGTTGGACTGTATCAGTTGTAATCAATTCGTCAATCGCCGATTTTCGCAATCTTTCGATGCCCGTTTCACCCAAAATCGCGTGCGAAACGCAGGCCAGAATCTGATTCGCGCCCTTTTTCTTCAATAACGACGCGGCTTCCGTCAATGTTCCCGCCGTCTCCGTCAAATCATCCACGATCAAAACGTTCTTGCCTTTGATTTCGCCGATGACCGCCATGGACTCGACGTGCGTCGCGCTTTTGCGCCGTTTGGCGACAATCGCCAGCCCCGCTTCGAGCACTTGCGAATACGCGTGCGCCATTTTCAAACCGCCGGTGTCCGGGCTGACCACGACGAGATTCGTCAATTTTTTCTTCTTCAAATAATCATACATCACCGGCGCGGCATAAAGATGATCCACCGGGATGTCGAAGAAACCTTGAATCTGCTGCGCGTGCAAATCTATCGTGAGAATGCGATTTGCGCCGGCGGCCACCAAAAGATTTGCGACCAGTTTCGCCGTGATGGGAACGCGCGGTTGATCTTTTCGATCCTGACGCGCATAACCGTAAAATGGCAGGACAGCTGTGATGCGTTTCGCGCTCGCGCGGCGCAACGCATCCATCATGATGAACAGTTCCATCAGATTATGATTCGTCGGCGGCGATGTCGGCTGCACGATGAAGACTTCTTCGCCCCGCACATTTTCATCAATTTTCACGAACGTCTCGCCATCGGGAAACGGCTTGATGGTGCATTTGCCCAGTTCTGCTCCGATGGATTTGCAGATGGCGTTCGCCAAAGGTTGATTTGCTGTGCCGCTAAAAATTTTCACGATTTGTAATTCTGGTTAAAAGAAAAAACCGCCGCAGTCGGCGGAGGAAAATACGCAATGACTTTAACAACCGGAATTAACGGCGCAAGCTGAAATTGAAGTTGCCCTGAAAGCCATTTGCCATTTCAATTTGTCGGAGCGATGAACATCCAGAAGCCATCGGCAAATACCTGCGATTGGAAAAAATCTTTTCTATGGCTCGCGCTTGCTGTGGCGTGTTTTCATGCAGCCTATGCTTCAATCCAATTCCCTGCGCTCGGCCTTTTTATTTTTGGCTATGCCTATTTTCTAATTCGACTGACCGACCAGCCAAACGTCCGCCGCGCGTTTTATTTCGGGCTGGCGACGGGATTTCTTTGCGCCGCGCCGCAATTATTTTTCTTTTGGAAAATTTTCAGCGTGGCGGCAATTATGCTTTGGATCGTGTTCGCATTTTGGATTGGGCTGTTCGCGGCGATTGTCTGCGGCAGCATCCGACGCTGGGGAAAAGCCAAAGCGATGTGGCTGATTCCGATTGTCTGGACGGGAATCGAATATTTCCGCAGCGAACTTTATTATCTGAAATTCTCATGGCTGAATGTCGGGTATGCCCTGCCAAATTTCCAGCTAGCTTCGCTTGACGTGTTTGGAATGTATAGCGTCGGCTTTTTAGTCTTTTTAATCACGGCAACTTTCTCTTTCAGACCGATCCTTAAAAAATTTCAAATCCTGTCCATCATCCTTATTTTCGTGATTCCAATCGCCTTGTTTTTTACGCTAAATGCCGCGCTTAGATACAAACGCATTTCGCAACTCTCCCTCGTCGGCATTCAAATGGAATTTCCGTCCGTTGGAATTCTTCCAAAAGTTCTCAATCAGGCTTTGGCAAAAAACACCAACGCGCAGATTTTCGTCTTGAGCGAATATACGCTCGACAGCGGGGTTCCCGATTCACTGAAAAATTGGTGCCGTGACAATTCAAAATTTCTTGTCGTCGGCGGAAAAGATGTCGTCACCAATCACATTTACTACAACACAGTTTTCGTCGTCGGCACAAATGGCGAAATTATTTTCAAACAGGCCAAGAGCGTTCCGATTCAATTTTTCGACGATGGACTTCCCGCGCCGAAGCAGGGAGTCTGGAATTCGCCTTGGGGAAAAATTGGAATCTGCATCTGCTATGATTTGAGTTACACGCGCATCACTGATGAATTGGTGAAGCAAGGAGCGCAGTTACTCATTGTTCCTACGATGGACGTTTCTGAATGGGGAAAGCACGAACATGAATTGCATTCGCGTGTTGCGCCGGTGCGCGCGGCGGAATATGGCATTCCGATTTTCCGGCTCGCAAGCTCCGGCATTTCGCAAGCCGTCACCGGCGGAGGTTACGTCGTCGCGCAAACTTCTTTTGATAAATCCGGTGAAATTCTTTCCGCACAACTACGATTGCCGACGCACGGCTCGCTTCCGTTGGACAGATTTCTCGCGCCGATCTGCACCGGCATTACTGCCATTGTGACGGCCGTGTTGATATTTTTGAATTGGAAAGACAATCGCGCGAAATCAAAAAGCTCTTAAAACTTATTCGGGCGCAATTTTCACCTCAAAGTCCCGGAGCAATTCCGCTTTTCACGCCGGTATGGCGGATGTCCTGCGCTTCGTAAAGAAAAACGACGTCTTCCGCGACATTCGTCGCATGGTCGGCAATTCGCTCTAAACTTTTGGAAGCGACCATCCAATGCAGGCAACGGCCAATCGTGTCGGGATTTTCCTCCATGTGCTGCACGAGCGCGGCGTGAATCTGTTTGTTCATCGCGTCCACTTCCTTGTCGCGCGGAATGATGGCGCGGGCGGCGGCGGAATCCTTGTTCACAAACGCGTCGAGCGCGACCTTGAGCATTTCGAGCGCGAGCGCGGCGATGCGGGGCAAATCCAAACTCAATTTTATCGGCGGTTCCTGGCACAAGTCGCGCGCGCGCTTGGCGATTTTCGACGCTTCATCGCCGATGCGTTCGAGGTCTTGCGAAATTTTCATCGCGACAGTCACCAGCCGCAAATTTGTCGCGAGCGGCGCCTTCGTCAAAAGCTGGATGGCGAGGTCGTCAATCTCGACTTCAAAATGGTCAATGACGCGGTCATCTTCCTTGACGCGGATGGCGAGTTCGGAGTCGCGCTGAACCAATGCCTGCACGGCGCGGTTCACCGCAGTTTCGGCGTGGCTGGCCATCGTCAGCAATTTTTGCCGCAATTCGTCCAGACCCTTTTCAAAATGATTGTCCATAACCTGTTTTCAAAAATAGCTCAACCGAACCGTCCTGTCACATAATCTTCCGTGCGTTTCTGTGCCGGGCTGGTGAAAATTTTTGGCGTCGGGCCAAACTCGACCAGTTCGCCGAGATAAAAAAACGCGGTGAAATCCGACGCGCGCGCCGCCTGCTGCATATTGTGCGTGACGATGACAATGGTGTAATCCTTTTTCAAATTGCGAATCAAGTCTTCAATTTTTGACGTGGCCAACGGATCGAGCGCGGAAGCCGGCTCGTCCATCAGCAAAACCTCCGGTTGCACGGCCAGCGCGCGCGCGATGCAAAGGCGCTGCTGCTGTCCGCCGGACAAACTGATGGCTGGCGCGGACAAACGGTCTTTCACTTCGTCCCAAAGCGCGGCCATGCGAAGCGATTGTTCGGTGCGTTCAGCGAGAGTTTTTTTATCGCGAATGCCGTTGAGCCGCAGACCGACGGTCACATTTTCATTGATGGACATTGTCGGGAACGGATTGGATTTCTGGAAAACCATCCCGACGCGGCGGCGGACGACGACGGGCTGGATGTTCCGCGAATAAATGTCGTCGCCGAACAGTTTGATTTCGCCTTCCATGCGCGCTTCGGGATTCAATTCGTGCATCCGGTTGATGGCGCGCAGAAAAGTGGATTTGCCGCAGCCGCTCGGCCCGATGATGGCGGTGACGGCGCGCGCGGCGATGTCGAGCGAAACATTTTTGACGGCCGCATTTTTGCCGAAAAAGACGGAAAGATTGCGAACGGCCAGGGCCGTCGCGTTCTGCATTGGATTTTCTGTGGCGGGCATGATTTCAATTTCAAATTTTTTGCCGGAACCGGTCACGCGTCAAAAAACGGACGCCGATGTTGATGGCCAGCACGAGCAAAAGCAAGACCAGCGCGCCCGCCCACGCCTGCCGGTGCCAGTCGTCGTAAGGCGAGATCGCGTAGGCAAAAATTTGCAGCGGCATCGCGGCGATGGGTTCGGTCAAATTGTGCGCCCAAAAACGGTTGCCCAAGGCGGTGAACAGCAGCGGCGCGGTTTCGCCCGCGACGCGCGCGAGTGCGAGCAAGACGCCGGTGACAATTCCCTTGAGCGCGGTGCGGATGACGATTTGCAGGATGGTTTTCCATTTTGAAATTCCCAGCGCGAGCGCGGCTTCGCGATAACCGCCGGGCACAAGCTGCAAAACTTCCTCGGTCGTCCGCATCACGAGCGGAATCATCATCATGCCGAGAACGACGCCGCCCGCGAGCGCGGAAAATCCGTGCATCGGAACGACCATCAGCGCATAAACAACAATTCCCCAGGTGATGGACGGCACGCCGTTCAAAATGTCGGCGGCGAAACGTATCCACCAGTTCAATTTTGTTCCGCCGTATTCGGAAAGAAAAACGCCGCCGAGCACACCGACCGGCACGCCGATGACCGCGGCCTGCGCGAGCAAAATAAATGTTCCGACGATGGCATTTCCCATTCCGCCGCCGGTTTCGCCGACGGGTTTTGGCAATTGCGTGAAAAAGGCGAGATTGATCGAGCTGAAACCTTCCTTGATCAAATGATAAAACACGAGCAACAGCGGCGTGACGACCAAAATCGCGCACGCGAACGTGAGCATTTGCATGAACACGTTCTTGAAATTGCGCCAGTTATGGTTCGGGGCGGTCATTTAATTTTGCGGCTTGACGCTTGGCCCTGAAAAAGTTTTCAGAAGCAGTTGGGCAAAAATATTGACCAGCACGGTCACGCCGAGCAGGACGAGGCCGATCTCAAACAGCGCGCTCGGATACAAATCGCCGGTGGCTTCGTTAAATTCATTTGCGATGACGCTGGCGAGCGTGTAGCCCGGCGCGAAAAGCGATTTGACGATTTGCGGCGTGTTGCCGATGACCATTGTGACGGCCATCGTTTCGCCAAGCGCGCGGCCAAGCCCAAGGATCACCGCGCCGAACAAACCTTTTTTCGCGTAGCTCAACACGGCGATGCGCGTGACTTCCCAACGCGTTGCGCCGAGCGCGTAGGCGGCTTCGCGTTGGAGTCCGGGAACGGAGCGCAGGATTTCGCGCGAAACGGACGTGATGATGGGAATGATCATGATGGCGACGATGATTCCGCCGGCCATCATGCTGACGCCGTAAATCGGGCCTTTGAAAAATGGCAGGAAGCCGAGATATTTTTGCAGCAGCGGGAAAAAATGGTCGCGTAACCACGGCACCATCACAAAAATTCCCCATAGGCCGAGGATGACGCTCGGCACGGCGGCGAGGAGTTCGATGAACATGATGAGCGGCTGGCGGATGCGGAGCGGCGCGAGTTCGGTGAGATAAACGGCGGTGGCGATGCTGATGGGCACGGCGATGACGAGCGCGATGGCTGCCGAAACGAGCGTGCCAAAAATAAATGGCAGCGCGCCGTAGACGTCATTGACCGGATCCCAATTGCTGGTGACCAGAAAATGCCAGCCGAATTTTTGGAGCGCGAGATGCGAACCGCGAAACAATTCGTAACCGATGAGCGCAATGAGCGCAAAAATGGCCAGCGCCATCAGCAGCGTCAGCCATTTGAACGCGCGGTCACCAAATTGACCGCCCGCCGTTTTCATCGTTGCTTCCGTTCCATTCACAATTTTTCTCTTTCGCAAAAATCAAAAGGACGAAGAGCGGGAGGAACTGCGCTCTTCGTCCTGCTCACGCCCATAAAAATACCGGGCGCCGGAACGAAGTCATTATTTAATTGTGTCAACCAACTTCAATTCCCGCTGCTGCACTTCATCCGGCAGCGGCGCATAATCGAGCGCGGGCGAAAGTTTTTGCCCTTCCGTGACCGCCCACTTCAAAAAACTGACGAGTTTTTGGCCGCGCGCCGCATTTTTAGGATGCTGATAGACAAGCACCCAGCTTGCGCCGGAAATCGGATACGCTTTTTCGCCGGGCGCATTGACCATCGAGAAACGGAAATCATCGGGGATTTTCGCGGTCGCGAGCGCGGCGCTGACGGAATCGGGGGCGGGCGAAATGAAATTGCCCGTTGAATTTTTCATGTCGGCGAACGAGATTTTATTCTGGTCGGCATAGGCAAGTTCCGCATAACCGATTCCGCCGGGTTGTTGTTTGACCTGTCCGGCCACGCCTTCGCTGCCTTTGGCGCCCAAACCGACGCCAGCCGGCCATTGCACCGCCGAACCTTTGCCCACGCTGTCCGCCCAGGCGGGATTCACCGCGCTCAAATAGTCGGTGAAAATAAAACTCGTGCCGCTGCCGTCAGAGCGGTGAACAGGGATGATGCCGGTGTCCGGCAAATCAACGCCGGAATTCAACGCGACGATTTTTGGGTCGTTCCACTTGGTGATATTGCCCAAATAAATTCCGGCGAGCACTTCGCCGTCCAATTTCAATTTTGGATTTCCCGGCAAATTGTAAATGACGGCCACGCCGCCGGCGACAACGGGAATGTGCAGAATTTTTCCCGGCGCAGCGGCCATCGCTTCGGGTTTCATCGGCGCATCGGACGCGCCGAAGTCCACGGTCTGGCTCGTCAGATTTTTTATTCCGCCACCCGAGCCGATGGACTGGTAGTTGAATTGAACGCTGGGATCAATTTTTGAATACGCCTCGAACCATTTGGTGAAGGCCGGATAATCAAATGTCGAACCCGCGCCAGTAATGGTCGGCACATCAGCGGCCTGTGCCGTGAGCAATGAAGCGCCGCCGAGGATTGAAAGAATTATTTTTTTCATTTTCGTTTTATGAGTTGAGCAGTTTTGTTTTGGTTAATCACGTTACGTTCAGGTTAAAACTTCAACGTTAAATCGGCCAAGAAGTGTGTGGCTCCGGTTTTTGCCGTCGGAAATGCAGTGGTATTTTTAACCAGATCATTCACATAACAAGTGACCGACAAGGTCAGCGAGTCATAGATGGAATAATTGAACTTCACAAGATGGCCTTTGACATTCGTTCCGCCTGCGGCAGTGCCGGTGGTGGCCGCAGTTGGGAAGGTGGCGATATTATCGTCATCCACAACTTGATCCCACCATGCGTCTGCTTCGAGGCGTTGGTAGCGATAGGAAACGTCCCACGCGCCGCGTTTGCCGGATTTGCCGAGCGTCACGCCCGCCCAATAACCTTTGTTGTTGCTGGGTGCGGCGGGATTGTCCATGTATTCGCCGGCGAGCTTGACCGGGAATTTGCCTGCGTAAAGCGGAAAACTGTCCAGCGTGTAAGTCACGCTGCCGCTGGCGACGATAGGATTGTAATGATACTTGAATGCGCTGCCGACCATCGTATTGCCCAAATTGGAATCGTAAGGCGTCGCACCAAAACCAAACCCGGTGATATTTCCTAGATTGGCGATGTCATAACCGGCGATTCCCGCGGAAGTCGCAAGGTGCGGCGTCCAGGTTGAATTCCAAATGGCTTGAGCGCCGTAAAAATAAGGCCCGCGTGAGTTGATTTGGTCAATCACAAATGCGCCGGCGTTAAGGGCGAGCGTATTTTGGCTGTCAAATTTGTAGGTCGCCTGCAACGCGCCGCCTTCGGGCGTGAAATCGGGATCGAACACCATCGGCGAAGCTTGGAACGGCTGATCCATTTTGCCGATGATTCCGGCAATTATCCATGTGTCGTTATTGATTGGCGTCCATTTGCCGTAAGCTGCATCCACCCAAATCGGTTTCTTCGAACCGTTGCCCAGAAACGTGCTATTGTTTGAAAGCGGATTGCCCGTAGTGGCATCGCCGCCTTTGCCGGTGTCATCCGTCCCCAAACGAAAACCAACCTGCAAATTATCCTGCATGTTGACCAACAGACCGACGCGCAAGCGGTAACGCAGCCGGACGTTATTTTCGGCAATGGTCGCGCCGGCGGAATTTTTGAAAGCTTTCAGGTCGGAGTCAACCTGGTCATAACGCCCGCGAAGATCGCCGGACAATTTATAGCTCGTCACCCAATCCGGCATCTGAATCTTGGAACTGAACCCCTTGTTGAAATCAGCGACGGAATTGGTCGCATTTTCGGATTTCAATTCCTTCGCCTCATCCACCGTCAGGATTCCTTTTTGCTCCAATTTATTGAGCAAGGCATCCGTGGACGAGTCCGCGCGGGTTTGAGGAGTCAACGCCATCAGCGCAGCAGCGCCGGCGAAAATGGCGACTTTGGTGGAAGTGTGTTGTTTGGTTTTTTTCATGGTTGTTGGTTCAAAATTCCAACGACACAATGAAACAACCACGTTACAACCGCATGGCGGGAATGTTACGTTTCTGTTACAAAACCTTTTGTCTGTCACATTCAAAAATATTCGCAACGAAAATTGTCGCGGAAACGAAATGTTGAAAATGCATTTGCGGTTCGTCTTGATTCCTCTCAAAGAAGCGCGCAAATTGCCGCGCGCAAAATCAGGAACAAATGCCCGACATCCATTTCAATTGCGGCCGATGCACTCAAAGACTTGTCGTTGACGCTGCAGGCATCGGTTTGACCGTTCCGTGTCCCACCTGCGGATTCAAGTTGGTCATTCCTCCGAAAAGTTCGCCGCGACCAGTTGTATGGGAGCCGTCACTTCCGGACAATTTTCGTCCAAAGGATGGGTCGTTCAGCGTTCAGAAACTTGCCGCCATTATTCGTGCCAGCGCAAAGGATTTGGAATGTGAAATTGACAATACCGCCGCAGTCTTGATTGCGCGTTCATCAAATGGCACTCCGGCGAATGCACTCATACGCCTTCGCCGCGTTTTGGAATTTGAGAGGAGCGGAACACTGGCCCCCATAGTCACATTGGAATCTGCCACGAAGGCGCTGAACATGCTTTTTCCTGAAAATCAAACGAGTAAATATGAAAAAATAAATGTCTGATTTCGCGTCCATCGGCAATAAATAGTCAGATGCCAGACGCGAATGACATGGACTTGTTGCGGGATTACGCCCGAAACGGCTCGGAAGAAGCCTTTGCCGAACTGGTTCAGCGGCACATTGCCCTCGTTTATTCGGCTGCGCTTCGCCACGTTGGAAACGCCGCGCAAGCGGAAGAAATCACGCAGGCGGTGTTCATCATCCTCGCGCGCAAGGCAGCCGGCTTGCGACCGGCCACAATCCTTGAAGGCTGGCTTTATGAAACGACGCGATTGACCTCGTTGAGTTTCTTGCGCGGCGAACGTCGCCGTCAATTTCGCGAACAGGAGGCTTATATGCAATCCACACTTCAGGAATCCGCCGATGAATCGCTCTGGAATCAACTTGCGCCGTTGCTCGACGAAGCCATGTCGCGCCTCGGCAAAAAAGATCGCGACGCCGTAGTATTACAAACATTGTGGATTTATCGTCTGATCAAATTCTAAAAAAGGCTCAAGAAACGTATGCTTCACTTTCAAGTTACAGCGATACTGGGAAAATCATCTCTGAAACTGTTGATTATACTTTGACGAATTCATTTAGCATTCGATTGGCGCGGCCAAATCTTTATCGAATCGAATGGGATGAAAATTCGGAAGACGGTATTTGTTGGTCGTCAGGTGACACCAATTATATTCATATGCGACTAAACGGAATTTGGACGCCCGTTCGTGAGGAATCTAATCCTCAAAATGCCATTAGTCCAAGTTCTGCGCTTGTCGTTCCGGCTGCTTTTTTTGGTAAAATTTACAGTGAGATAAATTGGGGCGACGATCTCGCGTTGTTTGTCTCTAGCCCTAGCGTGGTGCGTTTAGCAGATGAGAAAATAAAAAATGATGAATGTTATGTCTTTAATGTAAATGGAGAGCCAACCATTTACATTTGGATTGGCAAAAAGGATTTTCTCATTCATCGGATTAAGACTTTTGCTAAAAACGCTGCAGGCAAAGAGTTCACATTTATTGAAACACATGAGAATATCGCCACAAACCAGCCATTCACCGAACATGATTTTCTTGAACGAGCGCAGTAATTTTTATTCAACGCTCTTCGCAAACCATTTTACACGCCGCCCGCGCATTGTATAATGTCCTTCTGTGAATTCGCAAAAGCGTCAGCGCGTCGTCTGCGGCATGAGCGGGGGAGTTGATTCCTCGGCGACGGCGGCGCTTTTGATCGAGCAGGGCTACGATGTCATCGGCATCACACTCAAACTCTGGCCGCAGGATTGCGTGAACCGCGCGGAGGACAAATGCTGCGGCCCGCAGGCCGTCACCGACGCGCGCGCCGTTTGCGACAAGCTCGGCGTGCCGTATTACTTGATTGACGAGGCGGCGGAATTCCAGAAACACGTCATTCAATACTTTGCCGACGAATACAAGGCCGGTCGCACGCCGAATCCATGCGTGATGTGCAATCAGAATTTGAAGTTCGGAAGATTGATTGACCGTGCGGACCAGCTCGGCGCGGATTTCATCGCGACGGGACATTTTGCGCGCATAGAAAAAAGCGCGGACGGTTCGCGCCATCTCCTCAAGCGCGGACACGATGCGCGGAAGGATCAAAGTTATTTTCTTTTCTCGCTGCGGCAGGATCAGCTTGCGCGTGCGATTTTTCCGCTGGGCGATAAGACCAAGAGCGACACGCGCGAAGTCGCGCGGCATTGCAACCTCAAGACCGCCGACAAGGAAGAGAGCATGGAAATCTGTTTCGTGCCGGACAACAATTACGGCGGATTTTTGCAGCAGGCGAACCTCGTGCAAAAAACGCGCGGCGACATTGTGGATTTGCACGGCCACGTCCTCGGCCAGCACGACGGCATCGCGTTCTACACCATCGGCCAGCGCAAAGGTCTCGGCATCACGACGAGCAAGCCGGTTTATGTTGTCGAGCTTGATGTGGAAAATAATCGTGTCGTGGTGGGCGACGATTCCGCGCTCGACCGAGATGAATTCACCGCCGACCGCTGCAACTGGCATCCGTTTGAAAAGCTGACGGAGCCAATCGAAGTCACGGCGAAAATCCGTTACAACCATCCGGGAACTTCCGCGACTATTTCTCCGCTGGAAAATAATCGTGTAAAAGTAAAATTACATTCGCCGCAACGCGCCATCACGCCCGGCCAGGCGGCGGTGTTTTATCAGGATGATCTGGTTGTCGGCGGCGGGTGGATTGCGAGATAAAATTATTTGCCGCCATTTTCAGCCACGGCGCGCGCGACTGCCTCGACCAGTCCAGTCCGGTCAGGACCGATGATTGTCATGACCAATGGAATTTGCATTGCGCGAAAATTTACGGCTGGCTGGTGATTTTTTTCCAGTCAACGCCTTGTTTTCCGGCGTAAATGGCAAACGCCTTTTCATTTTGGATGAGCGCCGCGCGCACGACGCTCGAATCGTCGCCGCGGCCCAGGTCAAGAATGCTTTCGGGAATGATGCCCATTTTTTTGTGCGCGTAGATCAGCGCAAACACCGCTTGCGCGACCGCCGTGTAAGGCAAATCTTTGTAAGCGCCTTCAACGGCGTCCTCGACCGCGTCGGCGAGAAATTCCAGTTGATCCACGAGGTGCGGAAATCCGGGCGCGCGGATTTGAGTGAATTCCAATTTCCATTGCGGCAATTGGCGGAGGACTTTTTCCGCGACGGCCGGAGTGATGCTGGCCGCGCCGTTGTTCACGAACTTTGCAATTTCAGGCATGAGGGCAATTTAAGAAAACTGTCGCCGCCGTCAAAGTGAAATCGTCGTGACAATCGCGCTTTCATTTGCGTGGAAATTCTTTTACGAATACGGCGTGCAGGATTTAATTGCCAAAGCCGACACGTTGCTGGAAGCGCTGCCGTATATCCAAAAATTTCGCGGCGCGACATTTATCGTCAAATACGGCGGCAGTTTCATGGACTCGCCGGATGAAAAAATTCGCATCGGCGTCGCGCGCGACATTGTTTTTCTCGAAGCCGCCGGAATCAATCCCATTGTCGTTCACGGCGGTGGCAAGGCGATCACGCGTGCGATGGAAAAGGCCGGGCTCAAATCCGAATTCATCCAGGGCCAGCGCGTCACGGACGAAACGACGGTGAAAATCGTGGACGCCGTTCTTTCGCGCGAAATCAATCCTGAAATCGTCAAAGCCATCAAAGCGCTCGGCGGCAAGGCACGCGGATTTTCCGGCGCGGACATTTTCAAATGCAAAAAACTTTTGCTCGATGACAAAGAAAATCCCACCGCGAAAATTGACCTCGGCTTCGTCGGCGAAGTTACAGAAGTGAACACGGAGCCATTGCGCCAGTGCATCTGGCACGGCGTCACGCCCGTCATAAGCCCGGTCGCGCTCGGCGCGGACGGAAAGATTTACAACTGCAACGCCGATGTTGCCGCCGCGCAAATCGCCATCGCATTGAAAGCGCGCCGGTTGGTTTTCATGAGCGACGTTCCGGGCTTGTTGAGCGATCCAAAAAAATCGGATTCTGTCGTTCCTCAACTTAAAACCGGCGAAATTGATGCGTTGAAAAAATCCGGTGTGATTGACAAAGGCATGATTCCAAAAGTGGACAGCGCCGTTGCTGCCATCAAATCCGGCGTGGAAAAAGTTTCCTTCGTGGATGGTCGCGTGCCGCACGCGGTGTTGCTGGAAATTTTCACCGACGAAGGGATTGGGACGGAGATTGTGCTTTGATTACAATTCACTCCGAATCAGGTCACGCGTCTTGCGAGATTGAACTTGCCTGTTGGAACAAACAAAATTACTTTCATTTTTCCCAACGGCGGGGTAGCCAAGTGGTAAGGCACGGCTCTGCAAAAGCTGCATTCGTCGGTTCGATTCCGACCCTCGCCTCCAGCAGCTTCCGATGTCTCTTGCCTCTTGTTGTGTTATGCGCAACATGAGCAAATTGTTTCAGAGACTTATTTTAATTTCGCCGGGCATTTCTTTTTTCAAATCATGATCCCATCCATTTTGTGCGGAACCATTTCATTTTTTGAAGCGGGGTTCCTGTGGAAAATCAGATGGCACATTGGCTGCTATCTACAACTTGTATGATAACGGAAATCAGAACACGGACATCGCAAGGGTTCGATGATAGTGTTCTTTTTCAACGCTTCACCCCCATTGACATCTGTTGCGGATCTCCAGCGTTTTCTTGAGCCGTCAATGTTGTTGCTTTCAATTTCGTTTATAACTGGAAAATGTTAACGGGTGAAATTCATGCAAAGAGTGTGTGCGCTAAAAAAAAAACATTGCTTTGGCAGGCATTGACTTGGGAAGAAATCAATGCACTGCGAGAGTCGGATTGCGATTTATGCCTGCTGCCCGTCGGCGCGACAGAGCAGCATGGCCCGCATCTTGGCGTGGGCATGGACACTTGCTGCGCGCTGAAATTATGCGAAGCCGTTTCGCGCGAAACCGACGTGCCCGTTTTGCCGCCGCTGAATTACGGCTGCTCGCTGGGCCATTCACATCGTTGGGCCGGAACGCTTTCATTGCAGCCGCAGACGCTCATCCAAAATGCCGTAGAAATCTTCGACTGGCTTTATGCCTCGGGATTCAAGCGGTTGATTTTTGTCAACGGCCACGTCGGCAACACCGCGCCACTGCGTTGCGCGGTGGATGTAATCCGCAGTAAATACGAAGATGCTCTCGTTCGCGTTTGCAACATTGCAGAACTTAGCGTTCGCGTGCGCGCGGAATTTTTTGCGGACGCGGAAGATTGGCACGCCAACGCAGCCGAAACTTCGTTGATGCTCGCGCTCGCGCCGGAAATGGTCCGTCCTGAAAAAATTTCCGAAAGCGACGACGAAGACCGCACGGCGGATTTGGTTTTCACGCATCCAGTCAATCGCACGAGCAAAAACGGCGTCACAGGATTTCCGAGCCGTGCCACTCGCGAACAAGGCGAAAAACTTTTTCGTTTTATGGTTGAGGACATGGTTGCGCTGGTTCGGCGCGCACTGAAAGAAAAACCTCCGCTTGAACACAGCTATTTTACTCCAATTAAATGAACGCTACGAAATCCAAAATCAATTTATCACCTTCGCGAAGGATTTCCGAAATCAACGGCGAAAAAAAGATTTTCTCAAACGGCGATCTTTCTGATTCCAAACTCAAGTCGCTCAAGCAAAAACTCATCAAGCAAGGCGTGAAATACTGCATCGGCGCATATGTGGACATCCACGGCGTGCCGAAAGGGAAATTCGTTCCCATCGAGCATTTTGAACATTTCACCAAAGGCTCGGAACTTTACACCGGCTACGCCCTCGACGGGCTCGGTCAGGAGCCGAACGACGACGAAATTTCTTCCGTGCCCGATTTGAACCACATCATCCAATTGCCGTGGCAAAAGGAAGTCGCATGGTTTCCCGCAGACAATGAATTTCACGGCCAGCCGTATCCACTCAATTCGCGCGTGCTGCTGAAAAATATTTTGGCCGAGGCGAAAAAGCTTGGCTTCGATTTCAATCTCGGCATCGAGTGCGAAATTTATGTGCTGAAACAAAATGAGCGCGGCGAATTGCTCGTGCCGAACGCTGACGATAATTTGGAAAAAAGTTGCTACGATGTGAAACGGTTCCTCGATGTCTTTCCGTGGCTCGACGAAATGGCAACGATGATGAACGGCCTCGGCTGGGACATTTATTCCTTTGACCACGAGGACGGCAATTCTCAATTCGAATTCGATTTCAAATACGCCAACGCGCTGACGATGGCCGACCGCTACATTTTTTTCCGCTACATGGCCAAGACAATTGCGGCGAAGCATGGGCTTCTCGCGACATTCATGCCCAAGCCGTTTGCCGATAAAACCGGCAATGGCGCGCATTTCAATATGTCATTCGCAGATGTGAAAACGGGGAAAAATCTTTTTGCGATTCCGCCCGAAAAAGATTCTCTCGGACTTGGACTTTCGCCGCTTGGTTATTCGTTCGTCGCCGGAATTTTGCGGCATGGTCGCGCCTTGTGCGCCGTGCTTGCACCGACAGTGAACAGTTACAAGCGGCTGATTCGGCGCGGCGCGATGAGTTATTATTCGTGGGCGCCTGTTTTTAATTCGTTCGGCACAAACAATCGCACGAACTCCATCCGCATCCCGATGGGCGGCGGCCGTTGCGAAAGTCGAAATGCCGACTCTTCGTGCAATCCGTATTTGGCCGCCGCGCTTGTGCTCGCCGCCGGACTTGAAGGTGTTCGTGAGAAATTGGATCCGGGCGAGCCGCATCACGAAAATCTTTACGAACTTTCACCCGCCCAATTGGGAAAAATTGGCGTGCAGGAATTGCCGCGCACGCTGGGTGAGGCGGTGGACGCTTTTGAAGCCGATCCATTTGTTGAAAAAATTCTCGGAACCGGATTGAGAAATGAATTTATCAAATACAAACGCGCGGAGTGGACGGAGTATCACCAAACGGTGAGCCAGTGGGAGATTGACCGTTACGCGCGATTATTTTGACGCTTTGGAAAAAATTCCAAAATAAACCACCAAACAAAACCAAGGAGAAATATGAAACTGAAAACATTGCTCGCAATGGCGCTCGTGGGGTTGGCCAGTCAGGCCGGGGTTCGCGCCGACACCATTAAAATCGGTTACAGCGACTGGCCGGGTTATACGGTCATGGAAGTCGCCAAACAAAAAGGCTGGTTCAAAGACGCCGGCCTCGACGTGGAAATGGTCTGGTTCGAGTATTCGCCATCCATTGACGCTTTTTCCGCCGGCAAAATTGACGCGGACATGATTGTCGCGGGCGACGACATGGTCACGGGCGCAAGCGGCGCGAAAAGTAAAATCGTTTGCCTCGTGGATTACAGCGAAGGCAGCGACATGATTGTCGGCGGACCCGGAGTTGATTCGATCAAAGATTTGAAAGGCAAAAAAGTCGGCGTCGAACTTACGCTGGTTGAACACGAGCTTTTGCTTCAAGCGCTCAAAGTCAACGGCATGAGCCAATCGGACGTGACGCTCGTCGGCACGGCGACGGACAAAACGCCGCAGACGCTCGCATCAGGACAGGTCGCGGCCATTGGTGCGTGGTATCCGATTTCCGGCCAGGCGCTCAAGCAAGTGCCCGGCTCGAAAAAACTTTTTACCAGCGCCGATGCCAAGGGACTTATCTTTGACGTGATTGCGGTGAATCCCGCGAGTTACGCCGCGCACAAAGAGGATTGGGCAAAAATCACCGCGATTTATTACAAGTGCGTGGATTATTTGATGGATCCCAAAACGCGCGACGACGCCATCAAAATCATGGCTGCAAAAGTCGGCGCTGATCCGGTGGAATATGCGAGCAATGTCCCGGGCACGCATTTTTTGACAGTGGCCGAAGCGAAAACTGCGTTGAAGAAAAGTTCCGACATGTTGTCCATTTACGGTTCGATGGAATTGAGCGACAAGTTCAATCTCGACAACGGCGTCTATAAAGTATCGCAAAAGCCGTCGGATTACCTCGTGCCTGGCGTCATCAAAGGATTGAAGTAATCATGGCGCATCACGACTGGCTCGGTTTGAAAAAGGAGCTGCCGCGAAAACGGCAGCTCCTATTGACCGTCCTGTCGTTCATCATTCCGCTGGTGATTTGGGCTGTCGTGAGCTACGTCCCGTGGATTTGGCATCCGTTGATTCACGTCACCGACCCGGGCAGCGTGGATTATTTTTCCACCGACATGGACATTCCGCGCGCGACGTTTTATCAGGAGGAAGCCAAGGCCAAAGCCGCCGGACAAGATTTGCCGAAAGGCTACCGCGTCAATCCGGTTTATCTGCCCGCACCGCACAAAGTCGCGCGCGCTTTTTACACCGCGTTCACAACGCCGCCGCGTTTGCAGGACGAACCGTGGCTGCACCAAAGCCTCGGCCACAGCATCCGCACGATTTTTCTCGGCTTCATTTTTTCGTCCATTCTCGGTGTGCCGATTGGGATTCTCTGCGGCACTTACCGTTTTTTTGCGAAATTGCAGGAGCCGTTCGTTGAATTTTTCCGTTACCTGCCCGCGCCGGCGTTCGGCGCGTTGTGCGTCGCCATCCTCGGAATCGAAGACGCGCCGAAAATCGCCATCATTTTCATCGGCACATTTTTCCAACAAATTTTAATCATCGCCAACAGCGTTCGCAAAGTTGATCCGGCGTTGATTGAAGCCGCGCAAACGCTCGGCGCGCGCGGCCTGCCGCTTGCCTTTCGCGTCGTGATTCCTGCGGCCATCACGGATATTTACACCGACCTGCGCATTTTGCTCGGCTGGGCATGGACTTATCTGATTGTCGCCGAAGTTGTCGGCACAATGTCCGGCATCACGCTCTTCATCAACCAGCAGGCGCGCTACCGGAATTTCGACAACGTGTATGCCGCGATTGCGATGATTGGGATCCTCGGCCTCTCGACTGACATGACGCTGGCGTGGTTAAGCGGCATTTTCTTCCCGTGGAAGCGAAAAAATCGCGCGGCAAAACGAACTCAACCCTTGTTCCCTCTTTTCGACAAACCGAAACCAAAAAAAATAATCTCGCAACCGCTTCCAACGTCAACCCCCGAAGGACAACTCGATGTCGCCGGTTGAACTCAAACTTCCGAACTATCGCGAACAATCGCCGGAAGTCTCCGCGCGATTCGGGCGAATTCGCTCGCGTCCTGTCATTTTACGCGTCCGCGATTTGAAAAAATCCTTCGGCACAAACGGGAAAACGCAGGTCGTTTTCGACAACGTTTCGCTCGACATTTATCGCCGCGAATTTGTCTGCGTCGTGGGCGCGTCCGGCTGCGGCAAATCCACGCTCGCGCGAATCGTTGCCGGTCTCGACGACTCGAGCGGCGGCGAACTTTTGCTCGACGGAAAATCCGTGGCCGGCCCCGGCCCGGATCGCGGAATGGTTTTTCAGGGCTACACGCTTTTTCCGTGGCTCACCGTGAAACGCAACGTCATGTTCGGATTAAAAATGCACGGCAGAGATGAAAGCATCGCCGAAGCCGAAGCTCGCCAATGGCTCGAAATGGTCGGGCTTTCCAAATTTGAAGATTTGTATCCGCACGAACTTTCCGGCGGCATGAAACAACGCGTCGCCATCGCGCGCGCGCTTGCGAACAATCCGAGAATTCTTTTGATGGATGAACCGTTCGCCGCGCTCGACGCGCTCACGCGCTGCAAAATGCAGGGCTATCTTTTGCAAATCTGGAAAAAAGTGGACGTGACGATTTTATTCATCACGCATGATCTGGAAGAAGCTGCGTATCTCGCCGACCGCATCGTCGTCATGAGCGTCAATCCCGGCGGCATCAAGGAAGTCATCGAAAATCCCGTGCCGCGTCCGCGCCACGCCATGCAGTTTCTTTCGCCGGAATTTCTCGCGTTGAAAGCGCGACTGGATGAATTGATTCACGGTCCGGCGGATTTGGCGGAAGAAAAACTACCCGTCGTCAAACTTACGGAGGCCGGTGATGAAGTTGAATGAAATGGCAAAATCGAAAAATCATTTTATGCCGCCGCCGCGATTTATCTGGCCGGACAAAAATCGCTGCGCTGTGATGCTGTGCTTTGATGTTGACGGCGAAACGACCGCGCTTTCGGAAGATTTGTCGCTCGCAAAACGCCGCACGCTGATGTCGCAATGCGAATACGGCCCGCGCATCGGCGTGCCGCGATTGCTCGGCTTGCTCAAACATCTTGAAATTCCCGCGACGTTTTTTATTCCCGGTTACATCGCCGAAAATCATCCGCGCATGATTGCCGCGATTGTCGCCGACGGCCATGAAATCGGGTTGCACGGTTATCTTCACGAGAAGCTCGCGTATTTGAGCGAAACCGAAGAGGAAGAAATTTTATTGCGCAGCATTGAAATCTTGACGCGGCTCACCGGCACGCGTCCGGCCGGCTTTCGCGCGCCGTGGTTTGAAATCAATCCGTGGACGCCTGCGCTTTTGCAGAAGCACGACATCCGATATTGCGCCAGCGAAATGGGTGACGATGTTCCCTATTTTCACAAAAATGGCCTCGTCGAAATCCCCAGCCAATGGATGCTCGAAGATTGGGAGCAATTCGCCTTCAACGCCGATCCCGCGTGGGGTTTCGTCCCCGAAAATTGCGAAAAAGTTTTTGACCTCTGGTGGCGCGAATTTGAAGCGATGCACGATTTCGGCTGCTGCTTCGTGCTCACGCTGCATCCGTGGTTGAGCGGACGCCCGTCGCGCGTGCGATTGATTGAACGGCTCGTCAACGCCATGCGCGAAAAATCCGGCGTCTGGTTCGCACGAGGAAATGAAATCGCAAATTACTTTTACAAAAATCCCGAAGCGCGGCGCGAAATTGATTTCGACATCGCCGAAAAACCCGAATTGGTGAAAGCATGAGTTCAACCGCATTTGAATGGAAGCCGACGTTTGAACCGCTGGCATTCGCCCGGCAATCAAGCATGCGCACGGCACAAAAACCGATGTCGCTTGCAGAAATTCAAAAGGGAATTTGCAAAGCCGCCGCATTGCCGCTCGCGCGCGCAACGACTCTGCCTGCGCAGTCTTACACAAGCGAAGAATTTTTTGCATGGGAAACGGAAAATCTTTTGCGCGCCGGCTGGCAATGCGTTGCGCACATTTCGCAAATTTCGAACGCCGGTGATTTTCTTAATCTTGATTTGCTCGGCGAGCCGCTCATCGTCGTTCGCGGAAAGGACGATTCTATTCACGTTTTGTCGCGTGTATGTCCGCATCGTTCGATGGACATCATGCCCGAAGGTTTTGGTTACGACGGCCACACGCCCGCCGAATCGCGCGATGGCAAACCGGATTGCGGCCGCACGCGGCTTTTTCTTTGCCCGTATCACGCGTGGACGTTTGAGCTGGACGGCAAATTGAAAGCGTGTCCCGAAATGCACAAGGCCGAGGAATTTTGCCGTGACGAATTTTTTCTCAAACCGTTCCGCAATGAAATCTGGAACGGATTTATTTTTGTCAATTTGAATGGTGACGCGCCACCGTTCGCCGTCGGTCTTGATGAAATGGCCGCCGACCTTGCGGCCTTCAATCTGCCGGAAATGAAATTGGCCGTCGCGCGGGAATGGGACTGCCCGTTCAACTGGAAAGTGCTCGTCGAAAATTTCATGGAGAGCTATCACCATCTCGGCATCCATCACAAATCGCTCCAGCCGATGATGCCCGCGCGCGACACGTGGACGGAACAGGAGCGCCGCCGTTATGTCCGCTCTCATTTGCCTTACAAAGATTCCGTTCGAGAAGCGTATCGCGAATTTGAGCAGCGTGGAGATTTTTCCAGCGAACTGCCACCGCTGAAAAATTTAAGCGACGGCCAAAAATCCGAATGGGGATTGTTCCTGATTCATCCGGCCTTTTTGCTCGCGACCGCGCCCGACCGCGTCATCTGGTATCGCCTGCAACCGCTTGGTCCCGACCGTTTGAAGCTGATCACGACGACACTTCTCGCGCCGGAAATTGTCGAGCGCGAAAATTTTGAAACGCTCCGCAATCGCGCCGCCGAATTGCTTGTGCAATTTCACCTCGAAGACATGGAAGTTTGCACCGCAGTTCAACGCGGGTTTTACGCGAGCGGCTGGCAGCCCGGACGCTTGAGTCATCTCGAAATGCCCGTGTTGCTTTTCCATCGCTATATTGCTGCGCGCATTTTCGGGAAATGGCCGACCGACGATGGTGAAACCGCTCCAAGCCAGCGTCCTTGAATTTCAATTATGTTTTCGCTCGCAAATAAAACGGCGATTCCGGCTGATGACGCGTCGCCGTGGCGCGCCGATGAATTCGCGCCGACGATGATTGATTTGCCGCGCGGCGAATTTTTCATGGGTGAAAATGCCGGTGATAAATTTGCCAACGGCACCGAACGTCCGGCGCATCGCGTCAAATTTTCAAAAAATTTCGCGCTCGGAAAATTTCCTGTGACGGTCGGAGAATTCCGGCAATTTCGTCCATCTCATTTGTCGGATGATAAAAATGATTTGCCTGTCGCCAGCGTGAGTTGGCGCGATGCGATTGCCTATTGCGATTGGCTGACAGAACAAACAAATCGTATTTATCGTCTGCCAAGTGAAGCGGAATGGGAATTCGCCTGTCGCGGCGGTTTACAAACGCCATTTTCTTGCGGCGACGAAATCACAATTGCCGATGCCAATTTTCTTTACGATGAAAACGGCTTGCGAACCGGAATCGGCCGGCGAACGCCGGTTGGAAATTATCCGCCAAACAAATTTGGCTTTCACGATTTCCACGGCAACGTTTGCGAATGGATTGCGGACAATTGGCATCCAAATTATTTCGGCGCGCCGTGTGACGGCAGCGTATGGATTGGAAATGAAAACAATCACCGCGTGATTCGCGGCGGCGCGTGGGATTATTTGCCGCGATTGCTGCGCAGCCCGTGGCGCGACTGGCGCGACGAGGATTTTCGCGCTGACAATCTCGGTTTCCGCGTCGCTACCAGCGGCCCGAAAAATTTTTAACAACAAATAGAATGGAATTAAAAATTTACAAAACGCTTTGGGGACATCAAGGCACTCTTGACGACGCGATTGCCGATTGTCGCGAACAGGAATTTGACGGCATCGAAGGTCAAGCGCCGTCAATTAAAAACGCGCGCGCGGAATTTAGGAAAATAGTTTCCAACGCCGGTTTGGAATTCATCGCGGAAATTTGCACGGCGGGCAGCTACGTTCCCGACCGGCAGGCGTCGCCTTACAAACATTTGGAATCGCTGCGCTGCCGCGCGGAAGCGGCGGCAGAATGCAGTCCGAAATTTCTTACAATTATTGCCGGTTGTGACGCGTGGAGCATTGGCCAAAGCGCGGATTTTTTTGGCGCGGCGCTTGGGATTGTTGATGAATTTGGAATTCCCGTGAGTTTTGAAACGCATCGCAGCCGTTCATTTTTCAATCCATGGACGACGCGCGACATTTTGCAGCAGTTGCCGGAACTGAAATTGACCTGTGACTTTTCGCACTGGTGTGTTGTGTGTGAACGGCTGATTATTGACACCGAACCGGAAATCATCGCGCTGTGCGCGGAGCGGGCGCATCACATCCACGCCCGCGTCGGTTACGACCAGGGGCCACAGGTGCCGCATCCCGCCGCGCCGGAATTTCACAACGCGTTGGAGGCTCATGAAAACTGGTGGACACAGGTCTGGCGAAACCAAATGGCGCGCGGCGTGGCGGTCAGCACAATGACGCCGGAATTCGGGCCGGACGGCTATCTGCAATGCCAGCCGTTCACCGGCGAGCCGGTCGCGGATTTGTTGGAAATCAATCGTTGGATGGCCAAACGCGAGCGCGAACGGTTTGAAAAAATGTTCGCGCGGCCGTCTGGAAAAACTTCAGAAGCAGTCAATCTGACTCGCGCCGCGTGAACAAAAGTTATATTTTCGCGGCCATTTTTACGGAAGACAGTTTGGAAAATTATGTTTAAAAAAATTCTCATCGCCAACCGCGGCGCCATTGCCTGCCGGATCATCCGCACGTTGAAAAAAATGGGCGTCGGTTCGGTGGCGGTCTATTCGGACGCGGATGTCAATTCATTGCACGTGGCACAAGCGGATGAAGCGGTGTGCATCGGCGGCAAGACGGCGGCGGAGAGTTATCTCAATTTTGAAAAGATTTTTGCCGCCGCGCGCAAATCCGGCGCGCAAGCCATTCATCCCGGTTACGGTTTTTTGAGCGAGAATGCGGATTTCGCCGAAGTGTGCGCGCGCGATGGTTTCGTCTTCATCGGTCCGACGCCGAAGCAAATGCGTGATTTCGGTCTCAAGCACACGGCGCGCGAATTGGCCAAACGCCACGGCATCGCCATGTTGCCCGGCAGCGAATTGCTCGACAGCCTCGACCACGCGAAAGAGGAAGCCGCGCGCATCGGTTACCCCGTCATGCTCAAAAGCACCGCAGGCGGCGGCGGCATCGGAATGCGCATGTGCGCGAATGAAATTGAACTTGCTGACGCTTACGAATCAGTGAAACGTCTCGCGGCGAGCGCGTTCAAGCAAAGCGGCGTTTATCTCGAAAAATTTGTCGCCACGGCGCGCCACATCGAAGTGCAAATTTTTGGCGACGGCAAAGGAACCGTCGTCGCGCTCGGCGAACGCGATTGCTCCGCGCAACGGCGCAATCAAAAAGTCATCGAGGAGACACCCGCGCCCGGTTTGTCGGGCGAATTACGCCAATTGCTTTTAGATTCCGCCGTCCGTCTGACGTGCGCGGCTGGCTACCAATCTGCGGGAACTGTCGAATTCGTCTTCGATGTGAAGGATTTGAAATTTTATTTCCTCGAAGTCAATACACGCCTGCAAGTCGAGCACGGCGTCACCGAGGAAGTCACAGGAATTGATTTGGTCGAATGGATGGTGAGGCAGTCTGCCGGCGAATTGGATTTGAAAAATTTCAAGCCGTCGCCGCGCGGCGCTTCGATTCAAGTTCGCCTTTACGCCGAAGACCCGAATAAAAATTTTCAGCCGAGTTCCGGCATTTTGACCGAAGCGGTTTTTCCGCCGGACGCGCGAATTGAAACGTGGATCGAACGCGGATCGGAAATTCCGCCGTTTTATGATCCGATGATCGCTAAAATCATCGTCAAAGCGCCGACGCGGGCCGAAGCAGTTTCAAAATTGCAAACCGCACTTTCGAAAACGAAACTCGCCGGCATCGAATGCAATTTGGAATATTTGCGACAGGTCGTCGCCACGCCGGAATTTTCGACCGGCGACATCCACACGAAATGGCTGGCGACATTTCCGTATCGGCCCGCGACGATTGACGTCATCGAACCGGGCACACAAAGCAGCATTCAGGATTATCCCGGTCGCGTCAAATTTTGGGCCGTCGGCGTGCCGCCGTCCGGGCCGATGGACGATTTTGCCTTTCGCGTCGCGAATGAACTTGTCGGAAATCCGTCAAATGCCGCCGGTTTGGAAATGACGCTCATCGGTCCGACGTTGAAATTTAATTTGGACACGACTATCGCGCTGACCGGCGCAACGATCAACGCAACGCTTGACGGGAATCCTGTTTCATTTTGGCAAAGCATCCACGTTCGCGCCGGAAGCGTGTTAAAACTAGGCGCAATCAAAGGCGCGGGCTGTCGCAGCTATCTTGCTGTCGCCGGTGGATTTGACGTTCCGGATTTTCTCGGCAGCAAAGCCACCTTCACGCTTGGCAAATTCGGCGGTCACGCCGGTCGCACGCTGCACCACGGCGATGTTTTGCACGTCAATCGAACTGTGCAGCCATTCGCCCCACAAAAAATTACGCCGGTTGAACTGATTCCAAAATACCGTTCACATTGGGAAATCGGCGTCCTTTACGGTCCGCACGCCGCGCCGGATTTTTTCACCGAAGAATATATCGCCACATTTTTTGCGACGGATTGGAAAGTGCATTACAATTCCAGCCGCACCGGCATCCGGCTCATCGGGCCGACGCCCGGTTTTGCGCGCACCGACGGCGGCGACGCCGGCCTGCATCCGTCGAACATCCACGACACCGAATACGCCATCGGCACGATTTGTTTTACCGGCGATATGCCGGTGATTTTGGCGAAAGACGGCCCAAGCCTGGGCGGTTTCGTTTGCCCGGCTTCGATTGCCAAAGCAGAATTCTGGAAAGTTGGACAGCTTCGCCCCGGCGACACGGTTCGTTTTGAGCGGATTAATTTTGACGCCGCTGTGCAGTTGGAAAAACAGCAGGACGAAGCCATCGTGTCGCTCTCGGTGAAAAATTTTTCCACGCCGGAAATTATCGTCAAAAAATCCGCGACAAAAAAAAATCAAAAAGCAATTTTGCATTCCGTCGCCGCAAGCGCCAATTGTCCCGGCGTCGTTTATCGGCAATCTGGCGACAAATATGTGCTCGTCGAATACGGTCCGCTCGTTCTGGATTTTGCACTGCGTTTTCGCGTTCACACGCTGATGGAATGGTTCAAAAAGAATTCGGTTGAAGGCGTGGTTGAGCTTTCGCCCGGCGTTCGTTCGCTGCAAATCAATTTCGACAGCAAAATTATTTCGTCGGAACAACTCATCGAGATTTTGACCAAGGCGGAAAGGGAATTGCCTTCGATTGATTCGCTCGAAGTGCCGACGCGCATCGTGCGGATGCCGTTGTCTTACGACGACTCGGCCATCCACACGGTGATTGAGAAATACATCCGGGGCGTGCGCGCCAAGGCGCCGTGGTTGCCGAGCAATATTGAATTCATCCGTCGCATGAACGGTCTCGACAGCGTGGATCAGGTGCGCGAAACGGTGTTCAGCGCCAGCTACCTCGTGCTCGGCCTCGGCGACGTTTATCTCGGCGCGCCGTGCGCCGTGCCGGTGGATCCACGGCATCGTTATGTGACGACGAAATACAATCCGGCGCGGACATTTACGATCGAAAACGTCGTCGGCATCGGCGGCGTTTATATGTGCGTTTACGGCATGGAAGGTCCCGGCGGTTACCAGCTTTTTGGCCGCACTGCGCAGGTGTGGAACACTTACCGCAGCACGCGCGAATTCGAGCCGGGCAAGCCGTGGCTGTTGCGGTTTTTCGATCAGATAAAATTCTATCCGGTCAGCGCCAAAGAACTGCTCGATTTTCGGCAAGCATTTCTGCATGGGCGCGTTTCGCTCGACATCGAGGAAGGCGTTTTCAGTTTTCCACAATACCGGAAATTTCTCGCCGACAAGGCCGACAGTATCGCGCAATTCCGGCAGAAACAGCAAAAAGCGTTTGCCGAAGAGCGGGAACGATGGATTGCTGATGGCTCCAACAATTTTGTCGCCGCCGAATCCGCAGAAACGTCCACGGACGAACTCGTTGCGCCAGCAAATGGCCAACTCGTTGCTTCGCCAATTACCGGTAACATTTGGACCGTGTTGGCAAAAGAAGGCGAGCGCGTGAGCGCCGGACAAAAAATAATCATTGTCGAGGCGATGAAAATGGAAGTAGGCGTTGAATCGCCGATTGCAGGCGTCGTCAAAAAAATTGCCGTCACGCCCGGCAAAATGGTTTCCGCCGGACAAGCGCTGGCCATCATCGAATCATGAGCATTGAAATCAATTTTGATCTAACGTCGCTGCGTCGTGCTTACGCCGACGGCAAAATCACGCCGGAGCGAATCGCTGAAGAGGCGTTGCGCCGCGCCGACAATCCAAAATTCCCAAACGTCTGGATTTCAAAAATCAGCCGCGAACAATTGTTGAAAATGGCACGCGCATTGCCGCCGAAGCCGGCAGACAATCTGCCGCTTTATGGAATTCCATTCGCTGTCAAAGATAATATTGATTTTGCTGGAATGCCGACGACTGTTGGCTGTCCCGATTTTGCTTTCACGCCAAACGCATCTGCGACGGTCGTTGAGAAATTGATTGCCGCTGGCGCACTCTTCATCGGTAAAACGAATTTGGATCAATTTGCCACCGGCCTCGTTGGCGTGCGCTCGCCGTTCGGGATTTGCCAGTCGGTTTTCGACGCCAAATATATTTCCGGCGGTTCCAGTTCCGGCTCGGCGGTTGCCGTCGCGTCAGGAATGGTTTCGTTTGCGCTGGGCACGGACACCGCCGGTTCGGGGCGCGTGCCGGCGGCGTTCAACAACATCGTCGGGCACAAACCAACGCGCGGGCTGTTGAGCAATCGCGGCGTTTTCCCTGCTTGTCGTTCGCTCGACTGTGTTTCCATTTTTGCCGGAAGCTGTCACGATGCGCAAACTGTGCTCGATGTTATTGCCGGTTTTGACGACGCCGATCCGTATTCACGGGAAACTCCAAAAACGACGCCGACATTTCCTGAAAAATTTCGTTTCGGAATTTTGTCGTCAGCACAGCGCGAATTTTTTGGCGACGCCGAAGCCGCCGCACTTTACGAATCGGCGATTGTAAAATTGCGCGACTGTGGTGGCGAATCGGTCGAATTCGATTTGACGCCGTTCGCGCAAGCCGCCGTGTTACTTTACGCCGGGCCGTGGGTGGCGGAACGTCGCTGGGCGCTCGGCAGATTTTTTGAAACGCACGGCGATAAAATTCATCCGGTCGTCCGCGAAATTATCGGCGGCGCAGCAAAATTTGACGCTGTCGCCGCGTTCGATGGACAATACAAATTGCAAGCGTTCGCGCAAATAGCGCGTAAAGTATTTTCCGAACTCGATTTGTTGCTGCTGCCGACGACCGGCACGACCTATCGGATTGAACAAGTTTTGGCCGAGCCGGTAAAACTCAACAGCAATCTCGGCTATTACACCAATTTTGTGAACCTGCTGGATTTAGCCGCACTCGCGTTGCCCGCCGGATTTCGTCCATCGAACAATCTGCCTTTTGGCGTCACGCTGATTGCGCCGGCATTTTCAGATGACGCGCTGCTTTCGCTGGGCGCAAAATTTCATGCTGCAATTGGTGGGAATGTGGGCATTACTTCTGCGAAAATTTTGGATCAACCGCTGCCGCGCGAAAAAAACTCCGGCGTTTTGCTTGCAGTCGTCGGCGCGCATTTGCGCGGGCAGCCGCTCAATCATCAACTCACGTCGCGAAAAGCAAAATTTGTCCGGCAAACACGCACGTCGCCGTGTTACCGGCTTTATGCGCTGGCGGGAACGCAGCCGCCGAAACCGGGACTGCGCCGCGTCGCCGAAAAATTGCCGCGCGGGATTGAAATTGAAATCTGGTCGCTGGATGAAGCGGCGTTCGGTTCGTTCGTCGCGGAAATTCCACCGCCTTTGGGAATCGGCACTCTGGAAGTTGAAGATGGCACGAGTGTAAAAGGATTTTTGTGCGAGCCGATTGGACTTGAAGGCGCGCGCGACATCACGGAATTTGGCGGCTGGCGCGCGTTCCGGCAATCGCTCAATAAATGAAATCTCACGCAAAGGCGCGAAGGCGCGAAGATTTTTATTTTCCTTTGCGGCTTTGCGGCTTTGCGTGAGACTCAAATCTGTAATGAACGGCGAAATTTTATTTGAAGAAACCGTGCGCGGCGGCGGCATGTGGTCGTTTGTGCTGCGCCGGCATTTGACTTTGCGCATTACCGACGTCGAAGGCGGCGCGAACGTCGGACTAATGGCTTACAATGCCGACGCGACGCTTGACCGGCTGAATCTGCCCGACACGCTGAAAGCGCAATACACCGCCAAACTCACACGCGGCCATGTGTTGATGAGCGACATGGGACACGCGCTGCTTTCCATAACGGCGGACACAGTTGGCTGGCACGATCCGCTTGGTGGACACGGCAACGCAGAAATGGCGAAAAAGAAATCCGGCGAAGCAAATTACCAGGAAAAGCGAAACGACTGGTATCGCAATGCGCACGATAATTTCCTAATTGAACTGGGTAAATTCGGCCTCGGCAAACGCGACCTTGTTGCGAACGTGAGTTTTTTCAGCCGCGTGGACGTGGACGCGGAAGGGAAAATGAAATTTCATCCAGAAAATTCCAAAGCAGGCGATTCCGTGGATTTGCGCGCGGAAATGAATGTGCTGGTAATTTTGAATACATGCCAGCATCCGCTTGATCCCAACCCGAAATACGCGCCCAAGCCGGTGCAACTTGCCATCCGCAAAACACCGCCGCCGGACGCGGACGACTTTTGCCGGAGCTTCCGCGAGGAGAACAAACGCAGTTTCATTTTAACCGAACGACTTTTCATTGGAGCCTGACATGAGCGCATTTATTTTGACTGAAAGCAAATTAGACCCGGCGAAAGCAGTTTACGATTTGACGCTGCCATCGGGCGACGGCTGGCTGCACGAAATCAAGCGCGGCCAAATTTTTCGCATCGTTGACCTCGACGGCAATCAGGCCGTGGACACGCTGTTTTACAATGCCCACAATTTTTCCGACCGCTATTCCGCACAGGACACCGTTCGCGAGCAGGGTGGCATTTATCTGACTACCGGCACTAAATTGATTTCCAGCGAAGGAAATGTTTTGGCAACCATTGTCACCGACACCTGCGGGCGGCATGACACGTTCGGCGGCGCCTGCGCGGCGGAGAGCAACCAGGTGCGTTATGCGATTGAAAAACGCTGGATGCACAGTTGTCGCGATACATTTCTGCTGGCACTGGCGCGCGCGGGCAACGGCATGACGAAGTGCGACATCACGCACAACATCAATTTCTTCATGAACGTGCCAGTAACGGAACAGGGCGGGCTTTCATTCGAGGACGGCGTGAGCACGGGCGGGCGTTATGTGGAATTGCGCGCGGAGATGGATATTATCTGCCTGATTTCCAATTGCCCGCAGTTGAATAATCCATGCAATGCTTACAATCCAACGCCCGTGAGATTGCTGATCTGGGATTGAGCCGGAAGCGGGGGAATTGTCATAGCTGCATGGAGGCGGGAACCAGAATCGAACTGATGAATGCAGCTTTTGCAGAACCCTGCCTTACCACTTGGCTACCCCGCCCGCAGGCATCGGACACATCATAATCAGGTTCAACGTATCAAGATTCCAGGCAGAAATTAAAATGTGGAAGCAACCACGGTATTTTTGGATTTTGTTGTTTCGGCTTCAATTTTGCGCGGAGCGAGAAACGGATAGAAGTGCAAACCAGCGAAATCGCGCGCAGGATCGGCTAAATCCTGCGCGCCCGGTTTTACCATGTGAGATGATGTCCGACTCGATTAAAAATTCCAAGCCTGACAAAACACGACCGCCAAGCCCATGGCGAAGAAATCAAAGCCGCTTTTCTTCGATGTCGAACACATCAAGCAACCGATATACAACGCGGCCTTTTGGGAGGCATTTCGGGATGTAATCTTCGAGGGCTTCCTGAAGTTCTTCGGGCATATCGCCCAAGCAGGTTTCGCGCATCTGGTTGTTCCACTTGATGATTTCAATGCGCGGGCGCAGTGCGGCGTGCTCCGTAATCCAGGCTGCGACCGCGTCATCGTCTGCGCCGGTGGCGACAAAAGACCGGAACGATTCGGCATTGATGCCGGTGAATCCGAAAAAATACCGGTCAAGCGGGCAGTCGAAGTGATACTCGCCGAGCGTGCCGGCGATGGCAGAGCGGCATTTGTCGAGCACGCGCGCGGCAAGAACGTAGCCCGCCAGCGTTTCGCGCGGGCTGCGTGGATATTCTTTGGTCAGGTCTTTTGCTGTTAATGTCATGGTTTTAGTGTTCATGTTCATTGATGTTTTTATTTTGTTTGGAAAAGTCCGGCAAACCGGCTTTTTTCGGCGCAATCACATATTGTTTTTCATGGGCATATCGTTTTTCATGTCCATGCCGTTTTGCAAGGCTTTCAAGACCGCAGCCGAACTGACGCGATCGTCATGTCCCTTGGCAACGTGCGCGAATTGAACCTTGTTCTCTGTGTCAATGATGAAGGTGGAAGGATATGCCGTTTCGTTATTAGCATCCCAGCGCAGGCCGTAGGATTTAGTGAAGGAATAATCAGGGTCGAGGACGAATAGAAAATCCTTTGGCCAGTTTTTGTCCTGCAAAAACCCGGTGGCGTGCGCTTTGAGATCATCCGCCGGACCGGGATAAACCATCAAAACATGGACGCCGGCGGCCTTGAGCTTGTCCGCATGGCTGACGTAGTCATGCACCTGCTTGGTGCAAAAAGGACAGTCATAGCCCGGCCAGCCGCGCAGTTCAACGAGCACGACTTTGCTCCTGGCGGTCACATCGCTCAAATGCACTGTCTGATCGTCGAGCGTTTTGAGTGTGAAGTCAGGCGCCTTGTCGCCGACTTGTGGCGGATTGGCCGCGTTCATCATGTTATCGGACATCATGCCGCCAATTTGAGGCGGATTCATGGGATGCATCTTGTCGGAAGCCATGTTATCCATCTGCGGCGTTTTGGCGGTGTTCATGGGGTCGGACATCATGCTGCCGGATGAAGCATTGGTGCCATTCATCATGTTATCGGAAGCCATGGGCGGACTGGCTTTGATGGTGAGGGTTAATGCACAGGCCAGGACGGCGAATGCGAACTTGCTGATGTTCATGTTTTTTTTCATTTCGATTATTGGTTTTTATTTTGTGTTTGTGCTGGTTGATTGACGGACAAATTCATTTTCTCCGGCTGCGGCAGCCAGCCGCCCGTGGCTTGCAGCGGTTCAAATTTTCCCGCGTGCGTAACCCAGACGGCGAGCGCAAGCCGTCCGGTAATTCCTTTTGGGCTGGCATCAATGATGAATTTGCCCTGAAGCCCGTTGGTCTGGCTGGTGAGCGTCCGGGTGATGAGCGAAAGCGCGGCAAAATCGTGGTTCAAATGGCGGCCCGCATTTTCTCCGGCCTTCACGTCGGAACTTAATTCGCTGACCAGCAGCGCGGCAGTCACTTCGTAATCCGCCGTTCCGTTTTCTACGGGAACAAAATTTGCCAGCCAGTGCCTGCCGTCATCCGAACTGACTCGCAGCACGCCGGCCTTGTTCGCGGAAGCGGAGGGAGCACCCCGGAACCCGAACCAGTCGCGCCACTCTTTGCCGTTGAGGACAAATTCAGGAGTGTAGATGTTTTCCGCAGACCAGACCTGTGCGTAATCACGTTGCCGGGTGGAAAATTCTTCACTCGACAGCTTGTCGCGCCAGCCAAGATTGTTCCAGTAATCAACGTGAAAAGCGACCGGCACAAATTCGCTCCACAGGCCGGGCGCACTTTTCAACTTGCTCAACCACTTCTCGGCGGGCGGGCAACTGCTGCACCCTTCCGATGTGTAGAGCTCGATCAGCGAGGTTTGTTCCTCGGAACTGTGGAAAGAGATCGGTGTGGTTTGGCCGTTCATGGTCGCGACAGACATCGCGAAAAAGCAGAGGAGCAAAGCGTGGGATGGCGTCATAAGTAGATTCAATCGTTTTGAAATCAGGCCAGTGGCGTTCACCCGTTCAGCGCAGACTCTGGCACACCGCGATGCACAAAGGTATCTTGGTTGAAAGGAAGCAACTGATTTGCGGTCAACGCTTCTTGCAGTTCAGTCGGATTTATGTTTCGGGCGGCAACGCCTGAGTCGGTCTCGCCGATTGGAGTTAAACCGGTGGAAATGCCATTGGTTGGCGCTCGTTTCGTTTGATGAGTGTCTTGCATATACCGGTTGTAGCGCGACCCGCCCTGTACCTTACAAACTTCAAATCGCACATTAGGTGTAAGGAATAAGTTCTCCCCCGAGACATCACAGTATCATGGGAAACATAAATTCTGCTGTCCGCTATCGGCAAAAGTTTGACGTAGTGCTCGTCTGCGCCGGGCTGATTACGCTGGCGCTCGCGGGTTGCTCCTCTCCCGCCGTGCGCCAGCAACGGCTCGTTGCCAAACCGAACATGACGTTTTCCGACGCCGCCGCATTTCAATACAATTCCTCCCGCCTCATGTCGCAACAAGCAACCGGCCTGGCCGGCTCGGTCGGATCACAAAATTCCGGCTGCACTTCCTGTCGTTGAATTGTGAAAACCTGGTCATTGAAATGTTTGTCGTTCTTTGCCGTGGTTGCAACTCCAGCCGGACTGCATGCGGAAACTACACCTGCTCCGGCCTTTGAGCTTCCAAAGTGGGAAACGAATGAAAAAGTGAGGCTCGCAGATTTTGCTGGGCAAATCGTCGTGCTGGATTTCTTCGCCTACTGGTGTGTGCCATGCCGCCGTGCTTCAGCGGAAATCGAGCCAGGTATTCACAAGTTTTACGAATCGAGGCACGGCAATCCGAATAACGTTCCGGTGCGCGTCGTCGCCGTGAACATCGAAACGGCTAACCCGCAAAAGACCGCGCAGTTCATAAAGGAAGAGGGAGCGGATTTCGTAGTGAACGACAGAGATGC
>Ga0137403_10000325_pt1 | contig 60898 bp, 45 predicted proteins | sample CZOMad2_1_16fung_FD_122057 | JGI IMG/M metagenome (GOLD analysis project Ga0137403, IMG submission 122057) | Vadose zone soil fungal communities from Angelo Coast Range Reserve, California, USA - CZOMad2_1_16fungal (Hybrid Assembly) | ecosystem: Environmental > Terrestrial > Soil > Vadose zone...
AACGGAATTGCTTCCGGCATTGACGACATAGAGCCATTCATGGTCCTCATCCAAAGCTAACGCTCCTTGCGAGCCAAGCCCCATGCCTGTTCCGGCCCCGCCCGATGCAGTCGCTCCCTTCCAATAAAGTGACCCATCGGCCCCCATTTCATAGACGAAGATGCGGTTATTCCCCGATTCGTTGGTTTCCGAATAGAGGAAATGTACATGGGCATTTTTGTTCCTTTCCCCGGAACTGGATGTGGTCGTATTGCTCCCGACCGGAGTTGTAAGCATTGCTTCATCGGGATTAGACCCATTCTCTTTGATCATATCGGCCATTGTGCTTTTTGCCGGATCAGGTGCTACCGTATTTTTCGCACCTTCTTTGCTGCAGGAAGCAAGGGCGCAGGTCAGGACTACTCCCATTTTTACCAAAAGGGATTTGATTGTTTTCATTTTACTTGTATTTTAAAATTAGAAAATAGATTATCATTACCCCGGTTTGGGATATATATTATTACAGGGCTATAGGTGGTATTATTTAGAGAGGGGTAGTGTAATCCCCAAGTAAACGCCCGTGCTTAATATGGGCAATGAACCAACTCCTATTTTCTTTACGGGAATCTGTAAATAAGGTTCGACCCTTAGTGTCATTCCTCTTCCAGTTCTGAATTGATAGCCTGCGCTTAGATTTACGGCAGCAGCAAAATATTTCTGGCTTTGCGAATAACTGCCACTCAGATCTTCCTGGCTGCCATTGAGCGAAGCCAGGTAACGATTGCTTTCCTTCGTCAGAATATAGGACGACAAGCCTGCCGTACCGAATACATCACCCCGGCTTGTTTTTAGCCAATTATACTTTATACGGAGGGGAATCTCCAATACCGTACTCTTGCTTTCAACGCTAAGTACTTTCATGCCCGCGGGCATTGTAGCCGATATCTTACTCATGCTGAAATACTCTCCGGCGCTATGATATCTCTTATCCGAGATAAAGAATCCCGTCTCAATTCCCAGTTTGCTATTTAACCGATATCCTGCCAATAATCCGGCGCTCACGCCGGGCTTACTGAATTCCTGCTCTTTTGTATTGTTGAATTGGGGCCCCGCAATCAGTCCAATATAAAAACGTTTACTTTTATCAATGTCCCGGTCTTTCTTATTGCTCGTTCCGGGTTTGCTTGAGATCTTTATCTGGATCGGCGCGCTATTTATCTGGTCAGAGTGATGAATTTCCAATTCGCCCGGGTCTGGTAAATTGCTGGCAACCTGATAGTCCTGAATCCCGAAATAAGCCGGGTCATTCTTTTTTTCATTTTCAGGCGGAATGCCAACCAAGGTTGCGGAGCTGCTGACTGTAAATTTACTTTTACTTTGAGATTTGCTTCTGCCTTGGCTGAAGTGGGTGACCTTATTGATCTTCTCCTCTGGCTTACCCGATGGCCGGTTTCGTATATTCAATACGGTATAGACGATTGTCCCGGAAATGGCATAAACAAAAAGCGCGATAATCAGCAATTTATAATTATTCCGATCTTTTATTTTAGTTTCAAGTGCGGTCGATACCGGGGCATTCGAAGCCAGCCTTTTTTGGATCGCATCCCAGTCTTCGCCCTGAAGATTAAGCCGGAAACCCCTGGAGGCCCTTCGAAACAATTCGTTCATATCATCTTCCGAATTCTGCATAATTTAGATCTTCGTACTTTTTAATGTTTGCTTTAAGTATAGTCTTGGCTCTTGATAAATTCGATTTGGAAGTGCCGACCGGTATGTGTAATATTTCGGCAATTTCCATATGGCTATACCCATCTATTTCATACATATTGAAAGCGATCCTGTATTGGGGTGGAAGCTCTTTGATGAGGGTGATCAATTGTTTGTAGAGCAATTGTTGGTCGGCATCATGATCTTTACTCGTAAAACCCCAGACATAATCAGGGATTCCGCCTATTTCGGGCAGCATACTTCCCTTTCTTAAAGCATCGATCGAGGTATTTACCATAATCTTCTTAATATACCCCATTAGTATTTTCCTGTTCTCTTCTTCCGATCCGGCTAGTGTAAACCTCTGAAAATTGTCAAAGAGCTTTACAAAGCCATCATTTACCACATCCACTACTTTTTCGTACCTATATACATATCGGAACACAATTTTCATGGCAAGCCCCCGATAGTTTTCATAAACCATCCGTTGGTAATTGTATTCTTTGGCAATACAACCCTCTATAACCCGGCCTATATTTTCCAATTTTCGTTACAAACTTTTAAATTCTCTTTCTGAATTTACTTTCATCCGATACTTATACATACGGGAATTGATAAAAAGGGTTGCAGGGAGTGAGGACTATTTAGAGTTATTGTGTCAAATACGCTGATAATTTTATGCACAAGGGGATCAGCGCTATGGAAACGGCGATGAATAAACCGACCCGAAGGTAGTTCAGCTGCCTCCAGCGCAAGGTTCGGGACGACAGGCCGACAGCGTCGCCGCCGCCATTGGCTATTTTTTGAAATTCAATGATATTGGGGGCAAAGTAGGCTAATGTCCAGACCCGGACTGTAAAGTGAATGACAAATAACACTAAAAGCCAGTTTTCAATAATAGATTTGAATTCGATTAGGAAGGGGCAGACGGGGAAATTGTTTTTATTTCCTAAATTTAAGCATGGGAAAGCCACTCCTTTGTCTTCTTTCATTGATCTTGTTCTATCAGGCCGGGTTCTCACAAAAAACCATAAAAGGCAAGGTTATCATCGAAGAAACCGGGAAGCCCCTGGCCTCCGTATCGGTCTATTTAAACAATACGTCCAAAGGAACTGTCACCGACGAGCAGGGTATATTCAGGATCAGCAATGTCCCTGAGGGAAAATTCAGGCTGGTAGCTTCCTATGTCGGGTATGAGACTAATGTAAAGCTCATCAACACCCGTGATCTCCCCGAAGAGATCATCCTGTCCTTGAAGCCGAAACCGATCGATCTGAAGGGCATCGATGTGAAGCTTCCCGATCCCCTGGGCTGGACAAAATGGGGCAAGCTGTTTACAGATATTTTCATCGGCACCAATGCCAATTCCATCCGGTGCGAACTGAAGAACCCGGAAGCCTTAAAATTCAGGCTGGGTGAAGACAACCGGCTGATCGTCTATGCCAACGAGCCGATCCGGATCACCAATGACGCGCTGGGCTACGAGATAAGCTATAAGCTCGAAGAATTCGAATATGATCTTTCCAGCAAGACCATAATCTATAACGGCTACGCATTCTTCAAGGACCTGGCTTTATCGCATCCCAGAAAGGCCGCGAAGTGGGAAGAGAACAGGAAGACTACCTACCAGGGGTCATTACTGCATTTCATGCGCACCTTTTTTGTCAATAAGCTGGATGCCGAAGGATTTGAAATGCGGAGCCTGGGAAAGATTTCCAACCCCGAAAAGGACAGGGCAAAGGAAGTGTTCCGCATTCACAAAGATTCCCTTATTGTCGATACGACGGATAATAAAGAAGAATTCATTTTTGACCAGTTTGGGACGCCAAGGGCTGTGAGCAAGAGTATGAACTCGAAGGATTCGACCGCTTATTTCAGGAAAGCGCTCAGGCTACCCGATTCGGTGATCAGCCATCAGATGGTGTTAGCCGACAGCATCGGATTTGCCGCCGATAGTGCGACGGCCGGCCTCTATTTCCGTGATTCTTTGGAAGTATCCTATAAGCTGAAAGGCATCCCGGATAAATACAGGAGGCTTAGTAAAAAGCATCTGAAGGAGACATTCCCGGTCTCCCAGTTCGTCTTTGTCAATAAAAAGCCTGTTTTCGTGCTGGGCAATGGCTATTATTATGGGCCTTATGATCTGAAAATAACCGGTTTCTGGGCCTGGTGGGAGACGATGTCTACTTTGTTGCCTTATGATTATTTTCCCGGCAAAAATTAAATTATACCATCAGCTCGATATTTATCGTCGTTCCTTCCCCTGGTTTGGATTCGATGTCCATTTTGCCATTGAAGTAATTGACCCTGGACCGGATATTGGACAAGCCGATTCCCGGCGATCCCTGCGATGGGCTGGGGTCAAAACCTTTTCCATCGTCCTCGACCGTAACCAGGACCTTATCGGCGGTCTTGGTCAGTTGTAAGAGGATCTGGGCTGCCTTGCCATGCACCAACGCGTTATTTACCAGCTCCTGGATAATGCGGTATATATTTATGTCGGCGATGCTGCCTGTTTTCCTGTCGGAACCGAATTGCTCGCAAATGATCTTTGTATTCCCGGAGAGCTGCATGGATTCGCAAAAGTCCTGGACCGCGCTTTTCAGCCCGAATCGGACCAGCGCCTCCGGCATGAGGTTATGGGCGACCTTCCGCAGCTCGGAAATAGTATTGTCCAACCTTCCAAGCGATCTCTCAAAAACGGTGGCGTTGGCGGTGTCCATCACCAGATTTTCCCGCATATTGGAGAAGGAGATCTTAACCCCGGACAGCATACCGCTGAGGCCGTCATGCAGGTCCCTGGCCAGCCGGCTTCTTTCTTCCTCCTGCCCTTTCAGCATGGCTTCTATTCCCATCAATTGTTTTTCTTTTTCCAGTTCGGCGATCCTCTGCTGCTGAATCTGCCGCCTGTTCTTAAAATAGAGATAGGAGATGGCGCCCAGTAAAAGCAGGCCAAGGATGGTGATCAGGAAGATGGTGTTCAAAAGAGCTTTTTGCCGCACGTCGGCTGATTCTGTCTTTTTGTCGATCTCCAGCTGTGTGATGGCCTTTTCCTTTTTATCGTTCTCATAGATCGCGGCGAGGGTATTCGCCTGTTTTATATTTGTTTCGGTCAGTACGCTGTCGTTCAATATGGTTGCCTGGTGCAACGCCTCGTAGGCGGCGGGCTGATCGCCGGTCTTATTGTCATATTCCGCCATGACGATAAGGGTGTTTGCCATCGTTTCTTTATGCTTGCTCCCCCTTGCTGCCAGCATCGCCTGCTCAACATATTTTTTTGCCTCACCCATTTCCTGCTTTTCCATTTTTAAAGAGGCTATGTCGGTACATACGTTGGCAATGTCATCCATATGCATTTGCCGGGTTTTATTGAAATATTTCAACGCTTCGGTCAGCAAATAGATGGCTGAATCCGTCTTTTTTTCTTTTAAAGCGATCTTCCCCGCCAGATGATAATAGCCACCGCTGACGGTGGTTTGCACCGTATCCGGCATGAAAGGGCGCATCTTGTTCAGATAATAGCTGGCCTTTGCCAGTTCGTTGCGGTCGTAATAAATGCCCGCTATATAGATGTTGATCCCTTCTGCTTCATTGTTTGAATTTTTCCCGTTCCACCTTTCATACAGGTTTAATGCCCGCAGGTAATATTCGAGCGCCGTAGTATCATTGTGAAGTTCCGTATAGATCCAGGCGATGCGCAGACAGGTCATTTTTTGTTTTACGATGTCAGTCGTGTCATAGCTCTTCAGGGAACCGAAATAGGCATTGAGGGCGGTATAGAGATTCTCCTGGTTCTCATAGATCATCCCTTTCTGAAAAAGGGCAAACCCTTTGGCATAGCGGAGCGATGTGTCGGTGAGGTCGCCCGCCAATTGTATGGCCGAGTCCAGAAAGAGCAACGCGCTGTCCGTTCGCCTCCCGCTTTTATAATAGCTTCCTTTCCACACCAGGCAGCCGGCCATCACCTTCCGGAAATTCAGCTTGCGGCTGAGCTGAACGGCTTCTGCCCAATAGGGCAGCACCTCTTTTCGTTCGGATAAGAATACGGCGCTTTCGATGACCTTCAACAGCGCCACGGCTCTGGCGGTGTCCGGTTGGGGGTGCCTTGCTAACTCTGTTACCAGGGAATCCTTTATATGTTCGAAGCCCTTGCTGATATAGCCCGGTTGAGCCGATGCTGCGGCAGACGCCAGTAGTAGCGCAAAAGCCAAAAGAAACCTGCAATTCCCGGAAAAATGCATGATAAAGGTGGTTGATCGGGATAAAGGTTACAATAAATGTACAATGCCCCAAATTTTAACAAAAAATCACCCCTTTACGGTAGGCCGAAGTTTATGGAATGGCGAATATTCGTTCACAATTTTAAAACACCATTAAAATACAGACTTATGCGTAAACGGCTACTTATACTGCTATATTTTGTATGCCGTTGCTGGCCGGCGCTTTCCCAGAATATCGGCATCGGCACTACGACCCCCAATGCCTCGGCAGCACTGGATATTACCAATACCGGCAAAGGGCTGCTGATCCCCAGGATGAGTTCTTCCTCCATTACGGCCATATCCAATCCTGCAAAAGGCTTGATGGTATACGATTCCGTCAGCAATCAGCTGCTGGTCAATATGGGCACTGCGGCGACCCCGAACTGGCAGACCATCGTGGCCAACAGCGGCTGGGGTTTAAGCGGCAACAGCGGTATCAATCCGACAAGCCAGTTTATAGGCACCACGGATAACCAGGCCCTCCGTTTCAGGATAAATAATACTGCTGCGGGTGAATTAAATCCTTTATCGGGGAATGTTTATCTTGGCGTAAGGGCAGGGCTGTCCAATACTACGGGCTACGGCAATGCCGCTTTTGGAACGGATGCGTTAAAACTGAATACCACCCGGCATAACTTAGTTGCCATTGGTGATTCTGCTTTGTATAATAATGGCAGTGGAGCCCCTCTTAGCGCCTTCGACGGCGTATTCAATGTTGCCGTGGGGTCAAATGCGTTGTACTCCAATACCACTGGCGGTTCTAACTTAGCAGTAGGTTACCAGTCGCTGTATTCCAATACCACCAGCAGTTCGAACATAGCTATTGGCAATCAGGCTCTTTACTCCAACACAGTCGGCTATTATAACAGTGCCGTAGGGCACCAGGCGCTTTATTTCAACACTTCAGGCATTCAGAATACAGCCAATGGCTACCAGGCGCTTTATTCGAATACCACTGGCAGGAATAATGTTGCCACCGGTCTTAACGCGCTTTATTCGAATACCACCGGTACCGAAAATACCGCGACCGGGTTTGCGGCCCTTTTTTCCGTCAGCACGGGCAGTTATAATACCGCGACCGGCGGTCTTGCTCTGCACGAAAATACCACAGGCAATTACAATACGGCCAATGGGTACAATGCTCTTTATTTCAATACAACCGGCGGTCAGAATACAGCCAGTGGGTATCAATCGCTGTATGAAAATATTACCGGAAGCGGCAATACGGCCAGCGGCTGGCAGGCATTATATATCAATAAGGATGGCACTGGGAATACGGCCTTCGGCGATCAGGCACTTAATCAGAATTTATCAGGCTACGATAATACTGCAGTAGGGCTTGGCGCTATGGAAGAAAATTATAACGGCGTTGGCAATACGGCGGTAGGAGCCATTGCTTTACATACGACTTCCAATTCCTATTATAATACCGCGGTTGGATACAATGCAGGGTCGAACTATGATCTGGGCTATAACAATACTATCCTGGGTGCCAATTGCGATGCGGCTTTTGCGGGCGCATATAATGATATTGCTATCGGGCAGGGTGTTACCTGCACGGATAACAGCCAGGCAAGGATCGGTAACTCCGCCACTTCCTCCATTGGCGGCTATGCCAACTGGACCAATATCAGTGACGGTCGCTATAAGAAGAACCTGAAGGAAGATGTAAAAGGTCTCGAATTTATCCTGAAACTGCGGCCGGTGACTTACCATCTCGATATCACCGCCCTCAGTCAAAAATTGAATGAAGGTCGTGGAAAGGAAATGAATCCAGCAATGAAAAAAGCCGTGGCGGAAAAAGAACAGATCGTTCAGACTGGATTTGTTGCCCAGGAAGTGGAGCAGGCGGCTACCGAGACCGGCTATACATTCAGCGGCGTCGATAAACCCAAATCCGATGCGGGTCTTTATGGTCTGCGCTATTCGGAATTTGTCGTGCCTCTGGTGAAAGCCATCCAGGAACAGCAACAGATGATTGAGACAATGAAAAAAAGGATTGCCGCGCTGGAGGAACAAAATAAATTATTACTGCAATTACTGAACAGGAAAAACTGATGATCATGAAAAAACGGTTTTTATTTCCTTATTGCTTCTTGCTCATGGCTATCCTGGCCCTGCCCAACCATTCCTTTTCGCAGGGAGTAGGCATCGGTACCGGCAATCCCAATGCCAAAGCCATACTCGACATAAAAGCCACCGACAAAGGGGTTTTGTTTCCCATGCTTTCTACCGCTCAGCGGAATGCCATAGCAAATCCGCCCAATGGCCTGCATATCTTTAATACCGATGATCGGTGCCTCAATTATTATGATTCGGCAAATGCCGTCTGGAATTGCTATTGCGCCAATTGCCAGACAGTCGTGATAAATATTGCCGGCAATATGTGCAAGGCTGATTTTTATGATCTCTACGCCAAAGCGGCCCCGGCCAAAAAATATCTTATCAATATACTGGCCGGAGCAACCATCAGTGGTTGTAACCCGGGCGATACGGCCCTGTCATTCAACTCCATGCCTTTTGATGCTTCTATTGTCATTAATAATTATGGAACCATTGAGGGCGCGGGCGGTAGTGGCGGTAGTGGTTCGCTGGAGCAGGGCTGCTCGTTGATACTCCTGTATGCAAGCGCGGGCAGTGCCGGAGGTTATGCCGTGAGTACAAGAAGTGGTGTTGTCGTTGCCATCAATAATTATGGAATACTGGCCGGCGGCGGTGGTGGTTTGCCCGCTGCTCCTGCCGGCAAACTCAGCCTGCCCGTGTGGAATGACGAGCTGTACTTTGAATACCATCGTGGCGTCATGACAACGCAAGCCAACCACAAACGGAACATGCGCGCGAGCGAGGAGCAGTTGCTCAACGCCGAGAAATATTCATCGCTTGCGTGGCTTTCAGGGACTCCTTATCCGCAAGCACGGCTTACCGAAGCATGGCAGAAAGCTCTGTTCAACCAGTTCCATGACCTCGCTGCGGGGTCCGGCATTGGAGTGCTCTATCAGGACTCGCAACGAGACTTCGACGTGGTGCGCTGGACAACGGAAGAAGCAACGACGAAGGCGCTTGGCGCGATTTCGTCGCAGGTGAGGACCAACGGTGCTGCGGGTACTCCCGTGATGGTGTTCAATCCCCTAGGTTGGGCGAGAACCGACCTTGCGACATTTGATGTGCAGTTGCCTACTCCCTCGAAGACCCGTATTTCCGTGCTCGATACGGAGGGAAAGCCTCTTCCCTTCCAAGTTCTGTCAAAGAATACTGCGACGCGCTCCTACCGGCTGCTGGTCGAAGTCAAAAATGCTCCTTCCTTGGGATACAAGATCCTTCGCGTGAATCCAGATGGCGCTTCCGCAACGACCGATTTGCATGCCGACGGGTTGACTCTTGAGAATTCTCTGCTCCGCGTAACTGTCGACGGCCAAACCGGCTGCGTCAAGAGTCTCTACAACAAGGAATCGAAGTTTGAGTCCATTGCCACTGGAGGTTGCGGCAACCAACTCCAGACTTTTCAGGACACGCCGAAAGACTACGATGCTTGGAACATTGACGCTGGTTTCGATAAGCAAATGACAACCCTGGACAAAGCCGACTCCGTCGAGTTGGTCGAAAAAGGCCCACTGCGAGCTACCATTCGGGTGGCGCGCACTTGGCAGAATTCTAAGTTCGTTCAGGATATTAGTCTTTATGCGGGCTTGGGACGGGTCGATGTCGCAAACAACATTGAGTGGCATGAGACACATGTTCTTCTGAAAGCGGCTTTCCCCCTCGCAGCATCGAGCGCCCAAGCCACGTACGAAATTCCTTTCGGCTCTATCGAGCGTCCCACCACCCGCAACAATAGCTGGGAAGCAGCAAAATTTGAGGTGCCAGCGCTGCGCTGGGCGGATCTCGGAGACGGGGCTAACGGCTTCAGCCTCATCAACGAATCCAAATACGGATACGACGCGAAGGACAATGTTCTTCGCCTTTCGCTTCTACGCTCGCCGACGTGGCCCGATCCCGAAGCGGATCGTGGCCACCATCAGTTCACTTATTCACTGTATCCCCATGCCGGCGACTGGAAACAGGCGCTGACGGTGCGCCGCGGCTATGAGTTCAACTATCCACTTCGCGCCCAGCAGGTGGAGGCTCATGATGGCAGCTTGCCCGCCGAACACTCCTTCGCTGGGGTAACCGGGGACAACGTCGCGCTCACGGCTGTGAAAAAGGCCGAGGACAGCGACGCTCTGCTGTTTCGAATTTACGAATGGGCTGGGAAGGCCGGGAATGTCCATATCCAAGTACCGAGCGGCGCGACCAGTGCGGCGCTGACAAACCTGATGGAGAAAGCCGAAAGCAACACTCTCCCGCTGGCCAACCATCAGGTTACCGTGCCGGTACATCCGTTCGAAATCGTTTCAGTTCGGGTAGACTTCGCACGGCCGTAGAACGAAAGTATGAGGCGCCCCGGAGGCGCTGCCTAACTATGGTTCTTCGTTTCAAGAACAGGACGGATCACTTCAAATACCGTGTCCACGAAATCCTTGTCCAGCGGTGCGTTCTTAATCAGTAAGCGCAGGTAGAGGGGACCGTAGAGCAAGTCGAGCACGCTGTCCGGATCAAGATCGTCGCGAAGCTCTTTCTTTTCCATGGCGAGCCGCAACAACCGGCGCGCTTCGATGCGCCGTGGCTCAACCCAGTGGGTCTGAAAGGCATGCAAGATTTCGGGGTCGGACTGACCTGCGCCGATCACGGTGGCGACAATCTGGCCCAGGGGACCACGAAAGACGACTGCCCACCGCCGCATTTGTTCGTGAATCGACGCCAGAACGGGTCCGGCCGTCGGAAAACGTAGCTCTTCCTCGACGGCCCAAACAAAGGAATCGATCACCAATTCTGCCTTGTTGGGCCACCAACGGTAGATGGTGGCCTTGCCCACGCCGGCATGAGACGCCACCGCCTCCATGCTCAATTCATTGAATCCAACCCGGTTGAGCAGCGCTAAAGTGCTCTGAATCACAGCTTTACGGGCTCTTTCGCTGCGCGGCCGGCCAGGCCCACGGGGCGCCGCCTTTGCAACTATCGCTGGTTTCGGCATGGTCTCCGCTACAGTAGCAAAATTAAATCCGATACGCACCGTCTCGCATCAAAGCCCGTATCGACTTGTACTTATACACTTCGGGCACCGTCGCCAGCCTGAGAATCGGACTTCAAGGAATTTTCGATGTGGATTGTAGCTTTAGCGTTACGCAGGCCATACACGTTTGTCGTGATGGCACTTCTGATCCTGATCCTGACGCCTGTGGTCGTTCTGCGCACTCCCACCGACATTTTTCCGGAAATCAATATTCCGGTCGTTAGCATCGTCTGGAACTACCAAGGGCTGTCTCCGAAGGAAATGTCGGACCGTATTACCTCGCAGACGGAACGCGGATTGACGACGTTGGTCAACGACATCGATCACATCGAGTCGCAATCACTCACGGGCGTGGCGGTGGTGAAGGTCTATTTTCGACCAACGGCGAACATCCCAACCGCGATCGCTCAGGTCACGGCGATTTCGCAAACATTCCTGCGCTTCCTACCTCCGGGCTCAACGCCGCCGCTAGTCATTCAATACACAGCATCGAGCGTTCCGATTCTGCAGGTGGGATTGAGCAGCAAGACTTTGCCCGAGCAACAACTGAACGACCTGGCGTTGAACTTTGTGAGGACGCAACTGATAACGGTGGAGGGCGCGGCAGTACCCTATCCTTACGGTGGCAAGTCGCGCCTGGTATCGGTCGATTTGGATACGGCGGCGATGCAGGCGAAGCATATGACGCCGGTCGACGTGGTCAACGCTATCAGCGCGCAAAATCTGATTCTGCCCTCCGGCACGGCGAAACTGGGCGCGCTCGAACACCAAGTGGAGTTGAATGCGAGTCCGCAGACGATTGCCGAACTGAACGACCTTCCGGTGAGAACCACGAACGGAACGACGATTTACGTGCGCGATGTCGCTCATGTGCGTGACGGCTATTCGCCGCAGACGAACATCGTTCGCCAAGACGGCATTCGGGGGACGCTGTTGACGATACAGAAAAACGGCGGAGCCTCAACTATTGATATCGTGAGCAACATCCGCGCTATGCTCCCGCAAGTGGCGCAGACGCTGCCCGAGGATGTGCAGATGACGCCACTGTTCGATCAGTCGCTGTTTGTGCGCGCGGCGATCGAGGGCGTACTCAAGGAAGGATTGACGGCGGCGTGCCTAACAGCAGGCATGATTCTCCTTTTCCTGGGCAACTGGCGCAGCACCTTAATCATTGCAATCTCAATTCCGCTTTCAATTCTCACGTCCATCATCTTGCTGAGCGCCATCGGCGAAACCTTCAACATCATGACGCTTGGCGGCCTGGCGCTCGCGGTTGGTGTGCTTGTAGACGACGCCACCGTGGAAATTGAGAACATCGAGCGCAACCTGGGGATGCAAAAGGAATTGAAACAAGCGATTCTCGATGGCGCGCAGCAGATTGCCGTGCCGGCCTTTGTTTCCACGCTCGCCATCTGCATCGTCTTCGTACCCATGTTTTTCCTCACGGGCGTGGCGCGTTACCTGTTTGTGCCGATGGCAGAAGCAGTCGTGTTCGCGATGCTGGCGTCGTATTTGCTGTCGCGAACGCTGGTGCCGACGATGGTGATGTACCTGCTGCGCGGACATGAACACGATACGCACAAAGCTCCGACAACTTTCTTTGGACGACTTCAGGCCCGCTTTGAAACGCGCTTCGAGCAGTTTCGCGAATCCTACCGCGACAATCTTGCAACAGCGATGAGGCACCGCCGCGTTTTTGTTCTGGGCTTCCTGGGGGTGTGTGTGCTCTCCGGAGGCCTAACTTTCCTCCTTGGACGCGACTTTTTTCCGACCGTCGACGCTGGTCAATTTCGCCTGCATGTTCGCGGTCCGGCGGGGCTTAGGATCGAAGAAACTGCGCGTCTCGTTGACCAGGTGGAACAAGTGATTCGACGGGAGGTTCCGCAAAAGGAAATCAATACCGTGCTCGACAATATCGGCTTGCCCTATAGCGGCATCAACCTTTCTTACAGCAACAGCGGGACCATCGGCACATCGGACGCAGAAATTCTGGTTTCCTTGAAGCCGGGACATGAAGCTACGGAACAGTACGTACATCGACTCCGCGAGGAATTGCCCAAGGATTTCCCGGGAATTGAGTTCTTCTTCCAGCCTGCCGACATTGTCAGTCAGATTCTGAACTTCGGGCAACCCGCGCCTATTGATGTGCAACTCGCCGGACAAAACTACTCGCAGAACTACCTGATTGCGGAACAAATTTCCAATCGCCTGCGTCATGTGCCGGGCGCGGTGGATGTCCACGTGCAGCAGTTGATGACTACGCCAACGCTGCATCTCGATGTGGATCGCGTGCGCGCGCAGCAAGTCGGACTGACGGAGCGCGACGTAGCACAGAATCTGCTGGTGTCACTGAGTTCCAGCTTTCAAACCGCGCCCACCTTTTGGGTGAATCCGAAGAACGGCGTCAGCTACACCCTGGCGGTGCAGTCTCCGCAATATAAGGTGGATTCCCTGCAAGCGCTGATGAATACCCCCATCAGCGGCACCAATACCAATACACCACAGGTTCTTGCGAACCTGGCCATTGCTACTCCCCGCACCGCACCCGCGGTGGTGAGCCACTACAACGTAGCCCCGACGGTGGATGTCTTCGCCAGTGTTGACGGACGTGACCTGGGCGGCGTGGCCGACGACACTGGGGAGATAGTGAAGTCCTTCCAGAAGCAGTTACCCCGCGGTACGCAAATGCATATCCGCGGGCAAGTGGAAACGATGCAGTCGTCATATCGAGGCCTGCTCATCGGACTCGTCATGTCCGTGGTACTCGTTTACCTGCTCATCGTGGTCAACTTTCAGTCCTGGCTGGATCCGTTCATCATTATTACGGCACTCCCGGGAGCGCTGGCGGGAATTCTGTGGATGCTGTTCTTGACTCACACGACGCTCAGCGTGCCGGCATTGACTGGCGCGGTCATGTGCATGGGCGTGGCAACTGCGAACAGTATTCTGATGATTTCTTTCGCTCGGGAGCGGATGGAGACAGGCCGGAATGCGATTGAGGCGGCCATGGACGCGGGCTACACACGCATACGCCCGGTCATCATGACCGCTCTCGCCATGATTATCGGGATGTTGCCAATGGCCCTGGGCTTTGGGGAAGGCGGCGAGCAGAACGCTCCTCTGGGCCGGGCCGTCATCGGCGGACTGGCGGTGGCAACTGTCGCTACGCTATTCCTGGTACCCGTTGTCTTCAGCATTTTCCATGGCCGGCGCGAGAAGCGCGCACAAGCCTCAGCACCTGCAACTGTTTGAACTTGTAACCGTTTGATTCTGTATCCGTCTGATATCTGTGAGGAATTTATGGTGATTGAAACGCAAGTCACGTCGGCTCCAACTCCCGCAGCTCCTGCGCACATCAAGCAGAGACATTTTGTGCTCGTGCTGGTAGCCGTTGTGTTCCTGGCCAGCGCGGCCGTTGCCTTCGCGCTGCGGCTTGGGGAGCACCGCGCTCTTGCCAAAGAGACCGAAGCGCTCGCGGTTCCGAATGTGGTTGTCATTCAGCCGAAACCTGAACCTGCGCAGCAGGATCTCACCCTCCCTTCCACTCTGCAGGCTTTTACCGAGTCGCCCATCTACGCTCGCACCAACGGGTACGTCGCGCACTGGTACAAGGATATTGGCAGTCCGGTAAAGAAAGGCGACTTGCTGGCGGATTTGGAGACGCCGGAGGTGGATCAGGAGCTGCTGCAGGCGCGAGCCGCCCGCGGCCAGGCCGAAGCGCAGATGAACCTGGCGAAAACCTCCGCCGAGCGCTGGGAGTCGCTGCGGAAAATGGATGCCGTTGCGCAGCAGGAAACCGACGAGAAATCCAGTGGCTATACGCAGGGGCAAGCCGCGCTCGCCTCGGCCAGCGCTAACGTTCGCCGATTGGAACAACTTGAGTCTTTCAAGCACATTTACGCGCCGTTCTCCGGCGTTATTATCAAGCGCAACACAGATATCGGCGCCCTGATTAACGCGGGCAATAGCGGCACCAACCAGGAGCTGTTCATCCTGGCGCAGATCAGCCCGATTCGTGTTTACGTGGATGTTCCGGAAATATATGCGCCGTCAGTACGTCACGGCGTGAGCGCCAATATCGAACTGCCTTCGTTACCCGGGCAACGCTTTGGCGGCAAGGTCACACGCTCAGCGGACGCGATCGACCCTGCGACACGCACTCTGCGCACGGAGATCGACGTGCCGAACGGTGATGGAAGGCTCTTCCCTGGCTCCTACGCACAGGTACATTTCGGCGTAAACGTAGCAGCAGTCCGGTTGTCTGTTCCGGTGAATGCCCTGCTGTTTCGCGCGGAGGGCCCACGGGCGGCGGTAGTTGGTGCAGATGGAAAAATCCATCTCAAGCCGGTGACCATTGGCCGCGACTATGGGACGGAAGTCGAAATACTGGGCGGACTGGATCCGAACGAGTCGATTGTTCTAAATCCTAGCGACTCGCTCGAAGAGGGCCAAGCCGTCAATGTGGTGAAGGCGACCACGCACTCATGAGGGGCCGGCCTTCTCTCGCGGGCGTCGTACTGTACAGCGTGGCAGCGCTCGGCGCCGGACCCAAGTATAAGAAGCCGGAAGTGGCCGCGCCGCAGGCCTGGCAGTCGCCTGTCCCCTGGCAAACGGCCGCCCCGGCGGATTCGCTGCCCAAGAACGCCTGGTGGAAGCTCTTCGGCGATAGCGAACTCGATCAATACGAAGACCGTGCCGTCGCCAACAATCAGACTCTGAAAGCTGCTGCGGCACGTCTAGCGGAGGCTCAGGCTTTCGCTCGTGTCACCTCGTCGGGCTTGTTCCCTGAACTCGATGCCGGAGTCTCCGGCCAGCGGCAACGGCTTTCTGCCAATCGTCCGACAAACGGTGCCAATATCGTTCCCACGGCGGTCACGCAGAACGTCTTCAACGTTCCGTTCACGTTGAATTACGAGGTGGATTTGTTCGGTCGCGTCCGACGCAGCCTTGAATCCGCCAACGCTTCCCTGCAGGCTTCTACTGCCGATCTTGAGAATGTGCGCTTGCTGGTTACTTCCGAGCTTGCAGCGGACTATTTTCAGCTCCGTGAGATTGACACCGAAATTGCGGTTGTGCAGAAAGCGGTTGACTTTGAGAAAGATGGATTGCAACTGGTGAACCGGCGCCATGAGGGCGGCGCTGTCTCGGGGCTCGATGTTGCGCAACAGGAAACCGTTCTTGATTCATCGTACACGCAGTTGGCCTTGCTCCAGCGGCAGCGCGCGCAGTTCGAACATGCCGTTGCTGCACTACAAGGCCTACCCTCGTCCGACTTCAAAGCGCCGGTCCGCCCACTCGACATCCAGCCCCCGGCTTTGCCGGTAGGATTGCCGTCTGAGCTTTTGCAGCGCCGCCCCGATATCGCTTCGGCTGAGCGCCAGGTGGCTTCTGCCAACGCGCAGATCGGCGTCGCCAAGTCGGCGTTCTACCCCAGCCTGTCTCTCGGCGGTGGAGGCGGGCTCCAGAGTGGAAACATTGCGAAGTTGCTGGACGGCCCTAGTGGCGTTTGGTCTCTTGGCCTCTCGGTTCTGGAACCGGTCATCGCTGGAGGGCGCCATCGCGCTCAACTGGAAGCCGCAAGAGCTGCCTATGACGAGAATGTCGCGAGTTACCGTGAGACCGCTCTGGTGGCGTTTCAGCAGGTGGAAGATGCGCTTTCGGGACTCACTGCTCTGGCCACGGCATCGGACTCGCAGGGGCGAGCCGTATCCGACGCTGACCGCTCGTTGACGCTAGCAAACGCGCGCTACACAGGAGGGCTGGTCACCTACCTCGATGTGATTACCGCCCAAGAGCAAGTCCTGGCGAACGAGCGCCTTGCAGCACAAATCAAGGGACAGCGGCTGGTTACATCGGTCCTGCTCGTCAAAGCGGTTGGCGGCGGTTGGGACAGCGCAAGCCTGGCTGGCGTGGGAGTGAAACCGGCTCTCCGGCAAGCGTGGCAACAATAGATGTCCGCCTCGAATGCTGCGTCCCTGCGAATTACCGGCTCGTCCGTATGAGGGAGCGGTTCTGGCACTTGCTTGATTTCGAGTGCAATCTCGGATTTCGGGTACAATCTCGCGACAACAAATCAGCGCCAGAGGGTTCCCATGATTTCCCGACAGATTTTTCTCTCCACGGCAGTGCTAGGCCTCTTACTCACCGCTTCATCGCTTCAGGCAGCCGAACCGTATGCGGTTACGATCGAACGTGGCGCTATCGCGAAGATGCGCGATGGTGTCCAGCTCCGCGCCGACATCTATCGCCCCAAGACCGAAGGCAAGTTTCCTGTCCTGTTGCAGCGCACTCCCTATAACAAAAGCTTTGGCACAGACTTTGGACTGAGGGCGGCCGCGCTGGGGTATATCGCCGTAATTCAGGATGTGCGGGGTCGCTATACCTCCGAGGGAGAGTGGTACACCTTCAAGAACGAATCGAACGATGGGTACGACACCGTCGAGTGGGCTGCCGCGCTTCCTGGTTCCAACGGAAAAGTAGGCATGTTCGGTGGTTCGTATGTCGGGGCAACGCAGATGCTGGCGGCCATAGCTCATCCGCCGCATCTCGCCGGGATCTGTCCGGTGGTCACCGCCAGCAACTATCACGAGAATTGGACTTATCAGGGCGGCGCTTTTGAGCAATGGTTCAACCAATCGTGGACTTCCGGTTTGGCCCAGGACACCTTCAATCGCGCCGTGTCTAGGAACACCAATGCGCTATTGAGCAATTGGAAGCTTCCACTCTCGAGCTATCCCCTGTTCAATTTCGGCGATTCCTCAGCCGGTGCGCCTTATACGACCTCCTCTTTAGCCCCCTATTATCTCGATTGGCTGGCGCACCCTAGCTACGATGATTACTGGAAGCGTGTTGCGATTGACGAGCACTTTGGCGATATCGCCGTTCCCGCGCTGACCATTGCCGCGTGGTATGACATTTTTCAAGATGGATCACTGCGCAATTTTGTTGGAGTGAAAGCGTACGGTGCAAATGAGGTGGCACGCAACGGGCAGCATCTCTTCGTCACGATTGGAGGACATGCTGGAGATGGGAGGAAAATCGGCGAGGTGGACTTCGGAGCCGCTGCTGCCGAGTACGATGAAAATGAATTGACTCTGAAGTGGTACGACTTTCTCTTCAAGGGTGAGCAGAATGAGTTTGCTGGAAAGCCAGTGAAGATCTTTGTGATGGGCGCCAACGAATGGCGGGAGGAGGATGACTGGCCGTTAGCCCGCGCGCGAAACACGAAATACTTTCTGCATTCGGCAGGCAATGCCAATTCGCTTCGCGGCAACGGCAGCCTCTCACTGGTTGCGCCGAAAACTGAACCCTTCGATCACTATGTCTATGACCCTTCTAATCCGGCGCCCACCGTTGGCGGCCCCCTTTGCTGCGACGGGGAGCATATCGCTCCGGGGCCGCGAGATCAGCGTGCGGTGGAGGCCCGCGATGATGTCCTGGTTTATTCCACTCCGGCGATGGCGCAGGACACAGAAGTTACCGGGCCGATCAGTCTGGAGTTGTTTAGCTCGTCTTCGGCCGTGGATACTGATTTTGAGGCCAAGCTCGTGGATGTCGGCCCGGACGGATTTGCCCAAAACCTGACGGAAGGAATCGTGCGGGCGCGGTATCGGGACTCGAGGGAGAAGCTGGCACTCATGAACCCGGGCCAGGTCTACAAATTCAACATCGACTTGTGGTCAACGAGTAACGTCTTTCGTAAAGGGCATATTCTGCGTCTGGAAATCTCCAGCAGCAACTTCCCGCGTTTCGACCGCAACTTGAACACGGGGGAAGACGTTGCGCTTGGGCGGAGGTTCGTATCTGCCACCAACGCCGTGTATCATGACGCCGAGCACCCATCGGCGCTGATCTTGCCGGTCGTCCCGTCCCACTGATCTGACTATGATCGCTTTTCTCTCGATTCTCGCGGTCGGTTTCTTTCTCGGGATGCGGCACGCCACCGATCCCGACCATGTCATTGCGGTCACGACGATTGTGAGCAATCAGCGCAGTAGCATGCGAGCCGCTTTAATCGGTTTGTTTTGGGGCATAGGCCACATGGTCACAATTTTGGTGGTGGGCGCGGGAATCATTCTTTTCAACCTCGTGATCCCGATACGGCTCGGCCTCAGCATGGAACTTTCGGTCGCCGTGATGCTGGTCGTCCTAGGCGTTATGAACGTCGCAGCGTTCTTAAGTTCCATGCCTGCCGCTTCGTCGGATCTTCACGTTGGCAAGCTGGAAAGCAAGTTTCTGGAACCCGGGGCCGTCCTTCATTCTCACCCCCATCACCACGGCGACTTCATCCACAGCCATCCGCACACCCACGAACCCGAGAACCATCCTCATTTGCCCAAATCAACGCCGCTAGTCTGGTTGGACCGCGCCCTGGGCAAGGTTGGTGTGTATCAAAATCTGCGACCCTTGCTAGTGGGCATCGTTCACGGCCTGGCCGGTTCGGCTGCCGTGGCTTTGCTGGTCCTGACTACCATTCGGAATTCCCACTGGGCCATCGCCTATCTCTTGCTGTTCGGGGTTGGAACCATTGCTGGCATGATGCTCATCACGCTAGGGATTGCTTCCACGTTTCGCGCAGTCTCGAAGCTCCGACAGAACATCTCCGGCAAGCTGGCGATGGCTTCGGGGCTGCTGAGCATCGCCTTCGGACTGGCGGTCGCCTACCAAATCTGCGTGATCAGCGGCTTGTTCGGTGCCCACGCCCACTGGACGCCCCAGTAAACCTCAACGCCGCGCGAAACCCTTGACGCTCGTTAACGCTGAACAGCCGCCCGTTGCAGCGACCTCGGCCCGCCAAGTATTCCAGGAATACCTACACACCATCCCTCACGCCGGGTCGACATAATAAAGGGCACTCGCTCGCGAAAGGGGACGCGCCGGAGGCGCGTCCCCGAATCCAAAGACAAACGGTTCTAGTTGCCCGAGCCCGGAGTCAACGTGGTCTGCGGGTGCTCCCGATTCTGACGCAGATCTGCGCCGGAACGGGTAGTCGGATAGGGTTTGTCGCCCATCAGACCCTGCCAAATGACCCGGTTGAACTTCTCCGGATCTACGCGGTCTTCCTGGCTGAAGTCGAAGTCCTTAGTGCGGGCTTCCCACCACGCGGCGTCGTGCGTCGGTTTGGGAATTGAGCTGAGGTTAATTTTGTTGGCTCCCGTGGTGAGCGGCAGCGTCGAGTTGAACAAGACCAGCGCCGGAGCGGCCGTGAAGGTCCAGGTGGATTGCGTCGTGTCGAAGGCTTCCGTCATCGGCGGCACTCCGGCATCGTGCACGCCCAGTTTCGCAAGCCCGAGCACATCTTCAATCGTGCGCAGGATGCTTACGGTCGTGTAGTGCGACGAAGAGACGGCGCCGTGCTTCACGTATGGGCCGACGATGTACGCGGTGCTGCGGTTGGCGCTGACGTGGTCGGCGCCATCTTGCGCGTCATCTTCGATCACGAAGACGAGCGTGCTGCCAGCGTAGGGGCTGTGGGCGATCTTGTCGACCAGTAGGCCCACAGCGTAGTCGTTGTCGGCGGCCTGCAATTCGGGCGTGTTCACTCCATAAATCGCCGAACCGAAGCTGCCAAAGTGGTCGTGCGAGAAGCGCACCAACGACAGCGCCGGGAAGCTGTGCGTAGCCACCTGGTTGCCGAACTCGCGCGCCCATTCCTTATAGCGGAAGAAATCCGGGAACGAATTGTCATAGCCACGGAAACAGAAGTCCGTCCTGCTGATGAGCGACGGGTGCGCGGGGAAAGCTACTTGCGTTGGCGGTGTCGTAGAACACGGGTCCGTAATGTTGACATCAATCTGGAACCCACGTCCGAGGTCCATGAAGAATCCGTAGTTGCGGACGCCGAGATGCTTGCGAATGGCTGCATCCCAGATGTAACCCAGGCCTTGTTCTCCTTCCGGCCCATCGGCCGCCACTTCGTTGGCAGTGCCAGGGAGCAGATTGGGATCATTAGGATACGCCGGTTGCCAGGCTTGGCGCTCGGCCACTGTCGCGAGTCCCACGTTCACGTTGCGATCCGTGCCTTCGGAGTCGTACGCCGATCCGCCCTTTCCGTAGTTGATGATCTGGCTTTTTTCTTCAAGATCAAGAGCGCGGGCCGATGTCGACCACGCCCAGCCATCCATGCTGCCGTTGCCTGTGTCGTAGAAGTTGTCGAAATCCACGAAATCCGAGGCAATGGCGTGCAGGTTGGGCGTGACCGCTTGCGGGAATTGCGTCAGCGTTGGATCGCCGTTCCCCATAGGCAGGTCGCCGAGGATCTGATCGTAGGTGCGGTTTTCCTTGATTATGTAGATCACATGCCGGATGTGCCGGCGCAGGAACTGCATCGTGGCCGCGTCTTGCGACGAGAGTTGCAGATTGAAGCCATTATTCTGCGCAACCAGCGAGGTTAGCTGCGCTAGATCGGTCGCGCTGGGCACTGGCAGAACCAGGAAACCGCCAATCATGTTCTGCCACGCGTAGTTGTTTCCGGAACCATTCTGCGCTTGAAGATTGTTGCAGGCCGATCCATAGTTACCACCTGCGGCGATGAAACGGCAATTCGAGACATTGGGGCCGGTGTTGCTCTTGCCGTTGACAACGTACAGCGTGGAACCATCCGGGCTGACACTCGCCGAGTTCGGCTGCCAACCTGTCGGAATGAGTCCGGTAACCACCGGCCGGCGTCCAGTGAGGCTAATTACGGCTACGTTGTTTGTGCCGCCGTTGGTCACGTACGCCGTCTTCTCGTCCGGCGAAAGGGTAACGCTGTTGGGGTTGCTCCCTTTGGGAACTTCTTCGCCATTTCCCAGCACTCCAACTGGAGCGCTGGAGTTCACCTGGCCAATGATTTCGTTTTCCTCAGTCTCCAGAACGAGCAGCGCATCAGCGTTATTTGTCGCCACGAAAAGCTTGTTCTGTGCCTTGTTCAGAATCATCCGGTTCGGGTTTCCCGGAACACGCACGCGGTGCCGCAACGTAAGTGTGCCGCTATCCAACCTGAGCACGTCAATTTCACGATCACGCGCGCTCGAAACATATACCGTCCGGTTGCCTTTGATCGCTACCGCCACCGGAAACTCTCCGCCGGGAACGCCGGACTTCGCGGAATCGATAATGCCCGGCCTCAGATCGTAGTCGGCTAGTACGACGCCGTTCACCACATCCACTGCTGTGACGGAATCCGACTCCCAGTTCGCCAAAACAACTGTCTTGCCGTCTGCGGTAATACCCAAGCCGGAAACTGTTGGACCGGTCTGCGTTTCCAGGTTCATCAGATTGCCTTTGTGTCCCAGAGCTAACGCCGTGCCTGCTTCCGCCCAGGTACCGTTGCTCACTGCGAAGGTGTGCAGCGTATCATCCGGCCCGCCGGCAACGTAGAACTTCGTTCCATCGGGCGCCCACACCAAGCCATTGAAAGCTCTCGGCACCATCAACACTTGCGTCTTCACCGGCACGCTCGGGGTGGAAATGTCGAACACGAAAATGTATTCATGGGAATCCTGCGGCTGCACCGCACCATTCGCGTCGCGCAGCTTATTGAATCCGCTGGTCAGAATGAGCAGGGTCTTGCCATCCGGGCTCACCGCCGTTATCTCCGCGCCATCCACTGCGCGATTCGGATAATCCGGCAGACTCACGGTCAGGGGTTGAAATACGGAGCCCGGCGCCGCATCAGGAGTAATCGTGGCGCCGGTCGGAAGCGTCACCGGCTGGGAAGCGGCAATTGCGGCAGGGGCAAGCGTCAGAGCGGTCGCGCCAAAAACGGCCGCGAAGCTGACTTGGCGAAGAAGTGTCTGTATCTTCATTTCTGTTCCTCCTGGAAGTGTTGAATTGCGAAAGTGATAAAAAAGGCAAGCCCTACCCAGAGCGGTTCACTCGGCTTGACCGTCGAGGAGACCCGTGTGGTTCTGTAACCTGCGATTAGCTCTACGGAGGACTAGAACAGCAGCCTGTTAACGACAGTTCAAGGTCATATGAATTTCAAGTGAAAGGGCTCGATGTAGCTGTGGAAATTCATTTTGAGGCGCAAGGAGGCGGCACGGGTTCACTCAGGTGGGCTGAGTTCGGAGGTGTTTGGGCGGGGAGGCTCGCGGCGTAGCGATTGCAAGACGGTGGCGGCGCTAATGGCAAAACAGCCCACGGCTACAAGAGCAAGGACTGGGGCGAGGTCGGGGCGAATATGAGTGAGGTCTGACCCGAGGGCGGCGAGGGCGAACAGGATACCAAGAAGATTGAGCCAGAGCGGGGCGTGGACAGGCCGTGGCTCTCGAAGGCGCAGTTGAAGGATCAAGGCCAGTAGGCCGATCGCGGCAAGAACGACGATCGCAAGAGGGCTGCTGAGCCCGCCCCGGTTCGTATAAATAACGACGAGACCCAGTACGCCGCAAAGAAGCCCGGAGAAAATGACCGTCCAGCGCCGGGGATGCCTGCCGTTGTCCAAGTGCGACCTATTGTAGCGTGGGCACGTCGTTGGCGCACCCCGGCCTCCCAAGAGCTTGGGTATGGGAGCGCGGCCAAATGCAATTCGGTCCGGGACGACCCAGCTCTAGGCAGAAACGCCGGGGACCCATTCTGCCGGACGGGAGTCTCCGTGATTGACGGCGTAGAGGACAAGTTCGACGCGATTTGAAACTCCCAGCTTGTCGAAAATCCGGAACAAGTACTTCTTGACGGTATGTTCACTGAGGCTGAGTTCGCGGGAAACATCGCGATTGCTAAGCCCCTCAGAGACAAGTGCGACGACTTGTTCCTCTCGCGGCGTGAGCAGACTCCGTCCGCAGTCATTGATCACGCGCAGAGAAGGCACCTGACAGACAAGGTCCAGCAGATAGTGGATTTGCTCGGAGCTGGCCCAGACCTGGCCATCGCGCACTGAGTGAATGCATTTGCAAAGCTCACGCAACGAGGCGTCAGCAAAACAGAAAATGCCACGAACCCCGGAACGAAAGGCGTTGACCACAACTTCACGAGCGTAGCACTCGCCCAAAAGGATGATCGGGATCTGCGGGTGGGTAAGGTGGATACGACGGGCTCCCGCGAAACTGGCTTCACTGTGGTGGCTAGGGTTGAGCAAGATGACATCCACGCGCGTTGAAAGTAGCAAGCGCAGAATGGCATCGGCGTCCATTTCACAGGCGGCGACTTTGAAATCGGGCCGGCGGCGCAGAGCGCCGGTTAGGAGTTGGGATTGCATCTGGCTGGAATCAGCGACCAGGACGGAGATGGGCTGGAATATTGTATCGGTCAGTGGCACGCAAACACCTCAATTGTGCAAAAGTGAACACATCCTAGTGCATAGTTAGGTTCTGCGGAACAGTAATTTTCCGAAATTGGCGATTTTGTTGCGAATCTTTCCCGTTTTGAAAATGGATCAATATACTGCCAACCTTTGGGCTCCACGGATCATTTTGCGACTGTTGCACAATGAGAATCTATTCTCCTTTCGTGGGTGAGTCTTCCTAGGACTCAACCATCGTGCCAGAAAAGCTCGCTAGGAGAGGTGCGGCGGGTGTGGAAGCCGCGCCACTGGGCCACTATGGTGAGCACTGCCGAACTACCGGCAGGCGCTTCCATTACCCACGCCCGTTGGATGCACTTTGCTGGTCTTGGCGTTCCTGAGGCGCGGCTTTACGTTGGGTCTCCGCCGAAATTCGAGGCGGATGGAACCCATGAAATTCTTCGCACAACATTACTTCGTAGTTCTGATATTGGCTTCGCTGACCGGGGGCAACGCCCTGGCCCAGCGCGAGGCAAAGGTGGAGGCGAACCTGAAATCCCTGGCAAACGGGGAGACAAAAACCGGCTCGGGGCCGGAGTCGCCAGGAGCAGGCCTCCAGGGAACGAGGAATGAGCTCTACAAAATCCAACAGAGCGATACTTTGGAGCTAACCTTCGCCGTCCATTCTCTGGGAGCTTCGTCGAGAGGGGGTTCCCGTCATTTACCACGTCAACGACTTCAAGATGTTATGTCCAAGCTACAACCTTGTTTCGAGGGGGGAGCCGTGTGAGCGCTGTGTCAAAGGGGCTTTCCGCCATGTCGTCAGTGAGGGATGCCACGCAGGAGGACTCGCAGCCTCGGTTGTGCTTGCAGCCGAAGCATACCTCCACAAGTGGTGGAGAACCTACTCCACGTGCGTCGATCTATTGCTCGCACCTACCAAGTTTGTCCGCGACAAGATGGTCGAGAACGGCTGGAACCCGCAGGCTGTCGAAGTATTACCGCACTTTCAGCGCATCCTAGAAGAGACTCCCCCCGGGCCTTCGGGGGATGCGCCCATTCTCTATTTCGGACGCCTTTCCGTCGAGAAAGGCGTCATCGATCTTGTGCGCGCCATGCGCTTCATTCCCCAGATCCGCTTAATCATTGCTGGGGACGGCCCTCAGCGAGAGGAGCTGGAAGCGCAAGTGGCGGGACTCGGATTGAAGAACGTTGAATTCGCCGGCCACGTTAAAGGCCACATACTCGGTCGCCTGATCGCGGAGTCCTGCCTGACAGTGTTCCCGTCCCATGCATACGAAACCCTCGGCAAGTCGATCCTGGAGTCTTATGCCCGGGGTCGCCCGGTGATTGCCACGGACCTAGGTTCGAGGCGGGAACTTGTTCACAAGGGTGAGACGGGAGTGCTATACCCAGTTGGCGACGTCGAGCAGTTGGCAACTGCTATCGCGTTTCTCCAGGCTCGCCCGAAGCTGGCCGAAGCAATGGGGGCGGCGGGGCTCGAAAAGGTCCGGCGCGATCACTCGCCGGAGCAACACTACGAAGCCTTGATGCAAATCTACGCCAGGGTTGCACCTGCGAAGACATCTCGTGCCCTTCGCACCGCAGCTCCACCGGCCCGCCTGAAGATCGCTTTTATCGGCGGACGCGGCGTGATCTCGCGTTACAGCGGCATTGAAACCTACTACGAAGAAGCAGGCGGTAGCCTCGCCCAGATGGGGCATGACGTTACAGTCTACTGCCGCACGTATTTCACTCCCGAGCAGTCCCACTACAGAGACATGCGTCTGGTCCGGTTGCCAACCCTGCGCACCAAGCACCTGGACACGCTGCTGCACACTTTCCTGAGCACCCTGCACGCGTGCCGTGAGAAATATGACGTGGTCCACTATCACACTCTCGGCCCGGCGGTATTTTCGTATTTTCCGCGGTTGTTTGGCATCCGCACCGTCGTCACAGTCCAAGGTCTCGATTGGCGGAGGAAGAAGTGGGGCCGCCTCGCATCCGCAGCCTTGCGGCTGGGTGAGTGGGCTGCTGTCGCTTTGCCGGACCGCACGATCGTGGTCTCGCGCACGCTGCGCAACTATTTTCGCCGCGTTCACGCTGTCGAAACCGAGTTCATCCCCAACGGTACAGCTTTGGCATCACGCCCGTGTGGACCTTACCTGACGAAATGGGGCCTTGAAGCAGACCAATATGTTCTCTTCTTAGGACGATTTTCTCCAGAGAAGAACTGCGATCTGCTCATTCGAGCGTTCGAACGCCTTGCCACAACAGCAAAGCTGGTATTGGCTGGAGGATCAAGCTACACCGATGAGTATGTAAAAGAGCTGCGGCGCCATGCAAGCGACCGCGTACGGTTTCTCGACTGGGTCTCTGGCGCGGCACTCCAGGAGCTAACTACCAACGCCGCCGTGTTCGTTCTCCCTTCGGACCTGGAGGGATTGTCTTTGGCTCTGCTCGATGCGATGGGCGCGGGTGTGTGCGTGCTCGCCAGCGACGTTCCCGAGAATCGCGAACTGGTAGACGACGTGGGGTTCACGTTCCCCAGCGGAGATGAAGTGGAACTATCTCGCATGCTGCAATTGCTTCTCTCAGACCCGGAGATGCGGAAGCGCGCTGGGGCAGCTGGCCGTCGACGGGTCCAGGAGTCGTATCTATGGCCCCAGATCGCGCGCGAACTGGAGCGTGTATACCTGGATGCCATGCGCGCGCCTGCTTCGCAGCCGTTTCAGGATGCGCGTATTCGAGCAGACTTCCCCCAGAAAGAGGCGGATCGTGGCGCGGCGTAGCTTGCTGCCACTTGTTTTTTTGCTTCTGCCGATTGCTGGCGATTCTTTTGCTACTGATTACTATGTCAGCTCGCAGACAGGAAACGACGCCAGTAGCGGGCTTTCTCCCGATGTCCCATGGCAGTCCATCACGCGGGTGAACCGTGCCAAATTTCAGCCGGGAGATCACATTCTCCTTCACTCGGGAGATCTCTGGCGAGAACAGCTTCGACCACCCTCATCCGGCACACAGGAGCGCCCCATCGTGTTCTCCAGCTACGGCCCGGGTGAACGTCCGATCTTGGAGGGAATGCACGGATTTGAGGCAGCGAAGGGAGCGTTGAGACGCTCGCAGGATCCGACGCGAGCGGGAGATGTGGCAATTGACAACAACGATCAGAGTCACATGCTCTACGATGGCCTTGAACTCCGAGATGTAGTCGAGGGTCTACGCGTTTACGTGTGGTCGGGAGCCGTACGGGACATCACCTTGCGCAACTGCCAAATCCAAGTCGATGCGGCCGTACCAAATGGTCCTCCCTCTGCCGCGGTTTACGCCAATGTCCGGACAGGAAGCATTGCCGATTTCCGCGTTCTCGCAAATCGCCTGATTCCCTTCCCTCGGGGTCTCGAACGCTGGGGAATTTATTTTGCCGGCGGCGTCCAACACTTCCAGATTATTGGCAACAAATTGGGACCTGCTGGAGAAGACGGGATTGCCGTTTGGCACTCGGCATACGGAGAAATCAACCGCAATCAAGGCGGTGGTAACGGCGAGAATACGATTGACGTGAAAGACAGTCACAACATCGTCATCTCGAATAACGTTGCCGACCTGGATCGGGAATACAACATTGTCGTACACAGCGTGGACTCCCGGGATTCCACGTATGGGGTGCGCGTTGCAGGCAACCACTGTTCGCGCGGCGGGCAGGGGGGCGAGCTTTCAGCCGGAATCGCGCTGCTGTTCGTGCGGAGATCTGGAGCCGAGAGCAATGTCGTGAAAACTGCGTTTGGTTCGGGCATCCTAATCAAAGACGCTGGAGCACACCCCGGAAACTGGGCTATATACAACCGCCTGACTGGCAACGGAGTAGGACAAAGGCTTCCGGCAATTGTGCTCCAAGGCACCTCCACAGCTCGCGTCGAAGGGAACGACATTTCCTCCCTTTCCAGCCGCCCGAGGTAGGTTTCGCCTCCTGCCCTTGTGCCGGAGCGTGAAAAATGCTCTGATGTTGGTTGGGTGTAGTGAAGCCTTAGGCTAAGTTCGCAAACCCAAACTCTTCATGCAGAACAGTATCTTAGTCACTGGCGGCGCTGGCTTCATTGGTTCCAATTTCATCCTGCAATGGCTCGCTAGCGAGCCTGAGGCGATCACAAATCTTGACCGGCTTACCTACGCAGGCAATCCCGAGAACCTGGAGACTGTATCGGACAATCCGCGTTATCATTTCGCGCTTGCCGACATCTGCGATCGGGAAGCTGTCCGGAGACTCTTAGCGGAACGGGAACCTCGAGCCATCGTCCATTTTGCAGCAGAGAGTCACGTCGACCGCTCGATCCTAGGCCCGGATGAGTTCATTCGGACCAACGTGACCGGCACTTTTATCTTGCTCGAAGTAGCCCGCGCGTATTGGTCTGGCCTCACGGGCTCTGCTCGAGAAGACTTTCGCTTTTTGCATGTCTCAACCGATGAAGTATACGGTTCGTTGGGGCCGCAAGACGCGGCGTTCAGTGAAACTACGGCATATGCGCCGAACAGCCCTTACTCCGCATCGAAGGCTGCTGGAGATCATCTGGTTCGTGCTTACCACCATACATATGGATTACCCACGCTGACTACCAATTGTTCCAATAACTACGGGCCCAGGCAGTTTCCGGAAAAGCTGATACCCCTTATGATCCTAAACGCCCGCGCCAGCAAACCGCTGCCGGTTTACGGAGACGGACAGAATGTTCGCGACTGGCTGTTCGTCGGGGACCACTGCGACGCCATCCGCACGGTCCTTGCCCGTGGGCGTGTCGGAGAGACCTACAACGTCGGCGGCTGGAGCGAGCAGAAAAATCTTGATGTTGTGGAGACGCTGTGCGCGGTGCTCGATGAACTCTGCCCGAACGATCCGGTGCTTCCACACCGGAATCTCATTCGCTTCGTGCAAGATCGCCCAGGGCATGACCGCCGGTACGCGATCGACGCGCGCAAGATTGAACACGAGCTGGGTTGGCGGCCTAAAGAAACCTTTGCCGGCGGACTGCGAAAGACCGTGAAATGGTATCTTGACCATGACGGTTGGGTGAAGAACATTACTACCGGCGCCTACCGCGAGTGGATTTCCAAACAGTACGCGATCTGAGATGCCTACACGATGACGCCGCCCAGCACTTCCTATAGAGGCATTCTTTTGGCTGGTGGATCGGGCACGCGCTTATACCCGGTGACGCACGCCGTTTGTAAGAGTTTGCTCCCAATCTACGACAAACCCCTCATCTACTACCCACTTTCCGTGCTGATGCTGGCGGGAATTCGCAACATCCTCATCATTTCGACGCCTCCGGATACACCACGCTTTGAGCAATTGCTTGGCGATGGCAGTCAGTTCGGTCTGGACTTGCAATATGCCGTTCAAGAAAAACCGGCGGGAATCGCGCAGGCTTTCCTCGTGGGCGAGAGGTTCCTGGCGGGATCGCCCAGTTGTCTTGTCTTGGGCGACAACATTTTCTACGGACACGATCTGCCGAAGATTTTGTTGAGCGCGGCTCAAATGACTCAGGGCGCGCGGGTATTCGCCTGCCCGGTCCATGACCCCGAACGCTATGGCGTCGTTGAATTTGATGCGAGTGGGCGCGCGATCAGTTTGGAAGAGAAACCCGCAAAGCCTAAGTCGCGATATGCCGTCACGGGCGTGTACTTCTATGATTCGCAGGTAGTGCAGATCGCCCGGTCGCTCAGGCCTTCAGCCCGTGGTGAGTTTGAGATCACTGATGTCAACCGAGCTTACCTGGATCGTGGCCAACTCAACGTGCAGGTGATGGGGCGGGGAATGGCGTGGCTCGATACTGGAACGCACGATTCCATGCTGGAAGCTTCGATGTTCATCCAAACCATCGAACGCCGCCAGGGCCTGAAGGTCTCTTGCCTCGAAGAAATCGCATACCGCTACGGCTACATTTCCGCAGGCCAATTGGAGAAGCTTGGCTCCGAAATCAAGAACGGCTATGGCGCCTACCTGCTGCAACTGCTACAGGAGCGGGTATTCTAATCGCGCATGAAAGTTCTGCCTACAACCCTGCCGGGAGTTGTGCTGTTGGAGCCAAAGGTCTATGGCGACGAGCGGGGTTTCTTCCTGGAGAGCTATAACCGTCAAACATTCGCCGACTTGGGTATTCGCGAGGAATTCGTGCAGGACAATCATTCCTTTTCCATTCGCAATACCCTCCGCGGCCTGCACTATCAAGTTCGGCAGCCCCAAGGGAAGCTGGTCCGCGCCGTCGCTGGAACGATTTTGGATGTTGCTGTGGATTTGCGACGCAGCTCAAGTACGTTTGGCAGCGCAGAAACCTTTCTCCTGTCCGATGTCAACAAACACATGCTATGGATGCCGGCCGGCCTCGGGCACGGCTTTCGTGTCGTTTCCGAGACAGCACACGTGACGTACAAGTCAACCGGGTTCTATTCTTTTGCCGACGAACGCACGATTGCGTGGGATGATTCCGATCTTAAGATTGACTGGCAGCTTGACGCTCCACCGATCCTGTCGCAAAAAGACAAACTCGGTGTGCACTTCCGCAATGCGGAAGTCTTCGAGTAGATATGCGCGTCCTCGTGTTCGGCGCTTCCGGAATGCTCGGAAGAGATCTCTTGGCAGCTTTTTCCGAGGATGATGCAACTGGACTGAGTTCCCGTCAGGCGGACCTGCGTGATTCCGGCGGCGTTTTATCTACCGTGCAGCAGGCTCGGCCAGATTGGATTATCTTAGCCGCCGCTTACACGGATGTTGACGGGTGCGAGAAAGATCCGGCAAGAGCCTTGGCGGTCAATCGCGATGGTGCGGCAAACATAGCGAGCGCCGCGATACAAGCCCGTTCACGCCTGGTGTTCATCAGCAGCGACTATGTTTTTGACGGTGAAAAACGCAGCCCTTACGAAACTGAAGACCCACGCAATCCGATCAACATGTATGGGCAGTCGAAGGCTGAAGCCGAAAGCAAGTTGCTGGAAATTGTTCCGGACTGCTGTATCGTTCGCACCTCTTGGCTGTTCGGCATCGGCGGAAAGTGTTTCCCGGACACTATGTTGAGGCTGGCAATAACCCAGCCTGAGCTGCGCGTAGTGGACGACCAGCGCGGATGCCCCACGTATACGTTCGATTTGGCAGCCGCCATTAGCGGTCTCGTCCGCAAACAGGCCGACGGAATCGTGCATGTAACAAACCGTGGAAGTTGTTCGTGGTTTGAATTTGCGGGCGCGATTCTTGCCGCAAGAAGTCCCCGAACCAGAGTGATCCCGGTTTCCACCGCGGAATTCCGTCGTCCGGCGAAGCGCCCGGCCTATTCCGTTCTCTCCGGGCGCAGTCTGCAGGAATATGGAATTGACCTTTCCGATTGGCAGGATGCGCTAACGCGGTATTTACGCCAGCGAAACGACTAGAGCACTCGCTCGTGCGAGTACCCGCCCGCGCTCAAAGCTGAAAGTAACTCAGCGATATGATCGGGGCCACGCGTCTCCATCGTAATGTCGATCGCTGTATCTCCCAGGTTCACGCCGTAGTAGGCTCGATCGTAGCTCGTTTCAACTATATTGGCGCGATGCTGCGCCAGGATTCCAGTCAGCTTATTTAACGCCCCCGGATAGTCGGGAAGATGCACGCGTAGCCGAACCAAGCGTCCGTCTTTTACGAGACCGCGCTCAATGATTCGGGACAACAGCGTAACATCGATATTTCCGCCACACACCAGCGCCGCCACTCTGTTTCCCGCCAGAGGTAACTTCCGATTCAGCAATGCTGCAATCGCCGCTGCGCCCGCGCCTTCCGCCAATGTTTTCTCCCGCTCCAACAACAGAAGAATCGCATTGGCTATTTCTTCTTCGTCAACCGTGACAATGTCGTCTACGTACTTCTGCACCAAAGGCAACGTCCGCTCTCCCGCTCGCCTCACCGCAATGCCATCGGCAATCGTCGCAGCAGGGCTTAGCGTGATGGGCCTCCCCTCGGCAATCGCGACCTTCATCGAAGGCAAACGCGCCGGCTGCACACCAAAGACCTTAACTTTGGGATTCGTCTCCTTGATCGCGCAGGCCATTCCCCCAATCAAACCGCCGCCGCCAATCGGGGCCACCACCGCCTCAATATCCGGCTGCTGCTGCAGAATCTCCAGACCCAGAGTACCCTGCCCGGCAATGACCGCGTCGTCGTCGAAGGCGTGCACAAACGTAAAGCCTTCACGCTCGCTCCGGCGAAGCGCCTCCTCGCAGGCCTCGTCATAGTTTGCGCCAAAAAGCACTACATCGGCGCCGTATCCACGCGTAGCGGAGACTTTGGTCAGTGGCGTGGTCAAGGGCATACAAATCTGCGCGTGAATTCCGTGCCTGCCCGCGTGGTACGCAAGGCCTTGAGCGTGGTTCCCGGCCGATGCTGTACTCACACCGCGGGCCCGCTCGGCATCCGTCAGCGTCAACAGTTTGTTTAACGCACCACGTTCTTTGAACGCACCCGTACGCTGCTGATTGTCTAACTTGAGATAAGTCTGGTTGCCAGTCAACGTGGAAAATGTCTCCGATCGTGCACATGGCGAAAGATAAATAGACTCGCGAATGCGTTCGGCAGCCACCTGGATGTCGGAAAGTGTGACCATGCGGTTTTCGATCACGGCGGAACGGGACTCTGCCATCTTACCTGACACTCCTGGATTGATTGAGAGAGCGAGTCGACCTTATGCTACGGATTGGTTCCTGGTCCGCGAGACTAGACCCACTGGCGCAATTGATTTCTCATCGGCTACAGTTTGCAGGTAGCGGTTGATGCCCGCCGCGGCTTTACGGCCTTCCGAGATTGCCCATACCACCAAGGATTGGCCGCGCCGCATGTCGCCAGCAGCAAATACTCCCGGTACAGACGACATGTAGTTCTCATCAGCCGCCACATTGCCGCGTGAATCTAGAGCTACTCCCAGTTGGTCGATCATTCCATTCGGCACCGGGCCGGAGAAACCCATGGCAATCAAAACTAGATCGACATCTAGCGTGAACTCGCTGCCGGCGATCGGCTCAAATTTCGGAGGAGGACCAACTCGAATGCCGTGCAATTGGCTAACATGGCCCAAGTCATCCCCAGAAAACTTCACCGTCGCCACAGCCCATTCGCGAACCCCGCCCTCTTCGTGTGCGCCTTCGACACGCAACTGCATTGGCCACATCGGCCAGGGCGTTTGTGGAGAGCGCTCCAGAGGCGGCATCGGCAAAATCTCGAACTGATGCACAGAGAGCGGCTTTTGCCGGTGGCTTGTACCTAGGCAGTCTGCCCCGGTATCGCCCCCGCCGATGATCACTACGCGCTTCCCTGCGGCAAGAATTTCCGCTGCCGGATCGATCATATCTCCAACGCACCGGCGGTTTTGTTGCGGCAGGAATTCCATGGCGAAGTGGATTCCCTCGAGTTCCCTGCCCGGCACCTTGAGGTCCCGCGGTTGTTCCGCTCCGCCCGCGAGGACGATCGCGTCGAACTCGCCTCGCAAATCCTCTACAGAAATACTGACGCCCACGTGCGCGTCGGTTACGAACTTAACGCCTTCCGCAGCTATCTGCTCCAGACGGCGATCAAGAACAGCAGCCTCCATTTTGAAATGGGGAATCCCGTACCGCAACAGCCCGCCGATTCTGTCGGCCTTTTCGTAGACCGTCACTTCATGACCAGCGCGACGAAGCTGTTGAGCCGCAGCCAGACCGGCAGGGCCGGAGCCCACAATCGCCACTTTCTTGCCTGTGCGGGCCCTTGGAGGCTCAGGACGAATCCAGCCTTCCGTAAACCCGCGCTCCACAATGTTCTTCTCGATCTGTTTAATGGTCACCGGCGGCTGGTTTATCCCCAAGACACAAGCAGCTTCGCAAGGTGCGGGACAAATACGGCCCGTAAACTCCGGAAAGTTGTTCGTAGCATGCAGTTGGCGCAGAGCTTCTTTCCAGTGGCCGCCATATACCAAATCGTTCCAGTCCGGAATGATATTGTTCACTGGACATCCGCTTTGGCAGAACGGCACGCCGCAATCCATGCACCGCGCGCCCTGCTCGCGAAGGCTGACTTCCGGGAAGTCCTGATAGATCTCAAACCAGTCATTAACGCGTTCCAGAACTGGACGCCGTGGCGCCATTTCCCGCGAGTACTCCAGGAATCCTGTCGTCTTACCCATGCTGCACCTGTCCGACGGACGCTTCGACAGGAAGCAGTTGTCCCGGAATGTAAGGCTGCTGCGTCCGCGTCACTCCCTGCACGCGCTTGAATTCGTGTGGATACACTTTGATAAATCGCGGCAGCATTGCAAGCCAATTTTCAAGAACCAACTTGGCGCGCCGGCTACCGGTCAACTCAAAGTGCCGAGAAATAAGCCGATGCAGTGACTCAACGTCTCCCGGTTCCAGCACGGCGTCCAAGTCCACGGAAGCCAAGTTACATCTCTTCACTGCAAAATCCAGCTTCTCGTCAAACACATAAGCGATGCCACCACTCATGCCAGCCGCAAAATTTCTGCCGCAAGCGCCAAGCACCACGACCATGCCATTGGTCATATATTCGCAACCGTGGTCGCCTACGCCTTCCACAACGGAGGTCGCTCCCGAGTTTCTGACCGCGAAACGCTCCCCCGCTACTCCGTTGAAGAATGCCTCGCCGCTGGTGGCCCCATAAAGAGCTACATTCCCGACCAAGATATTTTCTTCCGCGGCAAACCGTGCTTGCGTGGGCGGATATACCACGATACGTCCACCCGAGAGCCCCTTGCCCACATAGTCGTTCGCGTCGCCTTCCAGCCGCAGCGTCACGCCTTGCGCCAGGAACGCTCCGAAGCTCTGCCCAGCCGAACCTTGGAACTGCACGCGAATCGTATCGTCTGGCAAACCCGCCGATCCGTACCGTCGGGCGATCTCTCCGCTCAACATCGCGCCCACTGTTCGATGCACGTTGCGAATCGGCAAACTGATCTCAACGGGAGTGCGGTTTTCCAGAGATGGCAACGAGTTCGCGATCACCTGATGATCCAGCGCCTGCTTCAATCCGTGATCCTGATCGTGCACGCGTCGTCGAGCCACGCGGCGCGGTACTGGTGGGTTGTAAAGAATAGCCGAGAAATCCAGCCCACTCGCCTTCCAGTGCTCGACGGCCGGTTGCGCCTCCAGCATGTCGACGCGCCCCACCATCTCGTCGACCGTGCGGAATCCCATCTCCGCCATGTATCCACGTAACTGTTCGGCGATAAAGAAGAAGAAGTTAATGACGTGTTCGGGCTGCCCCTGGAATTGTTTCCTCAATACCGGGTCTTGCGTCGCGATGCCGACTGAACATGTGTTCAGATGGCACTTGCGCATCATGATGCACCCCATGGCAACCAACGGTGCAGTCGCGAATCCAAACTCCTCGGCACCCAACAGCGCGGCAATTGCCACGTCACGCCCGGTTTGTAACTTGCCATCAGTCTGCACGCGAATGCGGCTACGCAGATCGTTCAGCAAAAGAACTTGTTGCGTTTCCGCGAGCCCCAGTTCCCACGGAATGCCGGCGTGCTTAATCGAACTGAGCGGCGAAGCGCCAGTGCCGCCGCTGTCGCCGCTGATCAACACCACGTCGGCGTGTGCCTTAGCCACACCCGCAGCCACCGTGCCGACTCCGACTTCCGCTACCAGCTTGACAGCAATCCGCGCCGCCGGATTTACGTTCTTTAAGTCGTAGATCAGCTGCGCCAGGTCTTCGATCGAATAAATGTCGTGGTGCGGCGGAGGTGAAATTAGTCCCACGCCTGGAATAGAATGTCGCAGCTTGGCAATGCCGTCATCCACTTTGTGCCCCGGCAGTTGTCCGCCCTCGCCCGGCTTCGCCCCTTGCGCCATCTTGATCTGCAATTCATCCGCATTAACTAAGTAGTTAGTCGTCACGCCAAACCGCGCCGAGGCCACTTGCTTAACAGCGCTACGCCTCAAGTCCCCGTTGGCGTCGGCCCGGAAACGCGCCTCGCTCTCTCCACCCTCACCAGTATTCGATTTCCCGCCGATGCGGTTCATGGCAATCGCCAACGTCTCGTGCGCTTCCTGACTGATCGAGCCGAACGACATCGCACCAGTCGTGAAGCGCTTCACAATCTCCTTCGCTGGTTCAACTTCTTCCAGCGGAACAGGAGTTTCCGACTTCTTCAGCTGCATCAAACCGCGCAGGGTGCAGAGCCTACGGTTTTCTCCGTCAATCAAATTTGCATATTCTTCAAAGGTCTTGAAGCTATCCTCGCGTACCGCGCGCTGCAGGGTACCGATCGTTTGCGGATTGAGCAGGTGGTACTCGCCATTCGTCCGGAAGTGATAATTACCACCCACCGCCAGCTCTGTCTCGAATTCTGTCGCTGGCTGGAATGCATGCTCGTGCCGCATGAGGGCTTCGCGGGTCAGCACTTCCAATCCGATGCCCTCCAATCGAGAGGTCGTACCCGTAAAGTAGGTATCCACCAAATCCCGATTCAGGCCGATCGCTTCAAAGACCTGCGCGCCCTGATAGCTCTGCAGCGTAGAAATGCCCATCTTGGAAAACGTTTTGAGCAACCCTTTGTTGGTGGCCTTGATGAAATTCTTGATAGCAACTTCCGCCGTAACCCCGCTCGGCAAGTACCCGCGCCGCGCCAAATCCTCAAAGGTCTCAATCGCGAGATACGGATTGATGGCGCTCGCTCCGTAACCTGCCAGCAGCGCAAAATGCATGACTTCCCGCGGTTCACCCGACTCAATGATGAGCGCCACCTGCGTTCGCGTTTCTTCCCGCAGCAGCACATTGTGTACAGCCGCCAGCGCCAACAAACAAGGGATTGGCGCGTAGTCTTTGTCGACGCCACGGTCGGAAAGAATCAATAGGCTGTATCCCGACTTCACCGACAACGAAGCGCGGCGACAAAGCTCATCCAACGCGAACTTTAAGCCCATGTCTCCGTCTGCAGCGCGGAACAACGTCGGTAAGGTCGTCGCCAGCATGTCCCCGCGCGAAACCCGGCGCAGCTTCTCCAAATCCCGATTCGTCAAAATCGGATGCTGCAATTTCAGCGTGTGGCAGTTCAACGGTGTCTCTTCGAGAATATTTCCTTCCGATCCGATATAGCTGATCAGCGACATCACCAGCTCTTCGCGAATCGAATCAATCGGCGGATTCGTCACTTGCGCAAACAACTGCTTGAAGTAGTTGAAGAGCGGCTGTGGACGATCCGAGAGACAAGCCAGGGGGGTGTCTGTTCCCATCGAGCCGACGGGCTCTTCGCCTTTGCCCGCCATCGGCTCCAAAATCATTTTCAGGTCTTCGTCCGTATATCCAAACGCGCGTTGCCGGCTCAAAATCGTCTGATGATCCGAGGCATGCACGCGCACCGGCTCCGGAAGTTGATCCAGAGAAATCTGGTTTTCTTTCAGCCACTGCGCATATGGCTTGCGGAAGCTAAGCCGATTCTTGATTTCCTTATCGGTGACAATGCGCCCTTCGGCGGTATCGACCAGGAACATCTTGCCGGGCTGCAACCGTCCCTTCATCTTGATTTCTTCGGGTGGAATTTCCAGGACGCCAGCTTCGGAAGCCATCACCACGGTATCGTCCTGCGTCACTACGAAACGTCCGGGCCGCAAGCCATTACGGTCGAGCATTGCACCAATCACGCGACCGTCCGTAAACGCCATAGCCGCCGGCCCATCCCATGGCTCCATGAGCGACGCGTGATACTCATAAAAGGCGCGCTTCTCCGGCTTCATATGCGGATTACCAGCCCAGGCTTCGGGAATCATCATGGCCATCACATGCGGAAGCTCCCGCCCAGCCTGGAAGAGCAGTTCCACAGCATTGTCGAAACTCGAAGAATCACTGCCACCCGGTGTGATGATGGGATTTAGTTTCTTGATGTCATCCCCGAACAACGCGGACTTCAACACCGACTGCCGCGCGCGCATCCAGTTCACGTTGCCCTTGAGCGTGTTGATCTCGCCGTTGTGCGCCACGTACCGGTAAGGATGCGCCAGTTGCCAGCTAGGAAAAGTATTCGTCGAGAACCGCTGATGAACCAGGCACAACGCGCTCATTACATCGGGATCGGAAAGCTCGACGTAGAAGTTCGCGATCTGCGGCGCTAGCAGCAGACCCTTGTACACAATCGTCCTCGCCGAAAGCGACGGAACATAAAACAGATCTTTGTCCTGGATATCCGATTCGGCAATTTCGGACTCCGCGCGCTTGCGAACCACGTACAACTTGCGCTCAAAGCCGGTCTCGTCCATGCCGATCGGCCGCCCGAGAAAGAGTTGCTGAATATACGGCTGCGAGCCTCGCGCAACGCGGCCAATCGCCGATCCGTCAACCGGTGTATCGCGCCAACCCAGAACCGCGAGGCCTTCCTCCCGTGAGATACGCTCGATAATACCTTCGCACTGCAACCGTTCCAATTTCTCCACCGGCAGAAACGTCATGCCCACGGCGTAGGCGCCCGGCGCAGGCAGGGCGAATCCCAGCTTGCCACACTCCCGTTCGAAGAACTTGTGCGGAATTTGGATTAGAATTCCCGCGCCATCGCCGGTCTCGGGATCGCATCCACAGGCGCCGCGGTGCGTCAGGTTGATCAGCACCTGGATACCTTTGCGGATGATCTCGTGGCTCTGAGCGCCACGGACGTTCGCGACAAAGCCGATGCCGCACGCATCGTGTTCGTACGCCGGGTCATACAGCCCCTGCGCCGGCGGCAAACCGTTCTTCGTCAGTTTTCGCTTCATCGCATCCAGTCGTCCGTCTTCTCGGACGGATAATTCCCCATTTTCTTTCTACTTCCTCTGTGGAGATAAGTACAACGCAGACTTTCGATATGCCGGATGAGAAAATCTGGGCGTCCCAGCTAGTCCAGAATCGGCAAATCCATACAGGGTTTCACCAAAAAATCCAGCTTTGCGATCTGCCGCATCGCTTTGTTTACCGCCGACGCTTCACATGCTTCCAGAGAAACAACAAATGGCAAGCTGGACTTCAAATACCCCGGCTTTTGCAGTAGCGAATCGATATTAATGCCGCATTTTTCGAAAATCCCCGACAGAGCCGCGATGATGCCTGGTCTGTCTTTCACGGTGAACCGCAGATAGTGCCGGGTCGTAAAATCGGCGCTCACGCTCGGCGTCGCCGCGGCTGACTCAGCCACGTCCCGCACCTCTCCGTGCTCCACGCGTGTAATTGCGACAATATCGGAGACCACTGCGACCGCAGTTGGATGACCACCCGCGCCGTGACCGCCAAAGACCGTTTCGCCGCCGAACTTGCCCGTGGCCATTACCAGATTCTGGCTTCCCTGCACTCGCGCCAGGGGCGAGGTCAGCGCGACAAGTGTCGGCTTTACCTGCGCCAGCAGGTGGTTGCCGTGCACCTCCGCCCAGGAAATCTGCCGGATCGTGCAGCCGAGCTGGTTGGAGTAGTCAAAATCCACCGGCTCAATTCCGCGAATGGTGCGGCAAGTGATCGATTCCGGCGGCACATAGCTTCGCAACCCCACCCGCGCAAGGATGGCGAGTTTGGCGCGTGCGTCTAGCCCTTCTAGATCGTCCGTCGGGTCGGCTTCCGCAAAACCCAGCTCCTGGGCTTCCGCCAGCGTTTTATCAAAGTCCGCGCCGGTTGCTTCAATCTTGCTTAAGATAAAATTGCATGTACCGTTCAAAATTCCGCAGACTTTGAAGAGTTCGTCGCCAGCCAACCCCTCCTGCAAGCCCGAAATCACTGGCACTCCGCCGGCTACTGACGCGCCGTACGCGATATGCCGCTTCATTTTCCGCGCCAGCGCAATCAGTTCGGGACCGGAACGCGCGATCAATTGCTTGTTGGCTGTGACAACGGATTTGCCCGCATTCAACGCCTTCCGAATCCAATCTCCTGCGGGCGTCAGGCCACCCATGACTTCCACAACAACGTTAACGTCGGACTCCAGAATGTCGTTGATGTCCTCCGTCCAGCGAATATCCGCAGGCAGCCAGTCCACTTTCTTACGCTTCACATTGCGATTGCAGATATGCGTAAGCCGCAGCGGCGCGTGAACCTGCTCGGAAAGGATTCTTGCCACCGAACTGCCCACCGTCCCAAAGCCAACAATTGCGACCTTGCACACCCCGTTGTCGCCGTTGCTGTGCCCGGGGGATTTCCTTTTCGAAGGGGATGCCATGCCTTAGTTCCCCTTTTTGGCTTTCCCAGCAGAGCTGACCTGCTTCCTACCTTTGCTTCCGTGACCATTCGTACCCAACTCCACAGCTCTTTTCTTCGGTGCGGGCTCAGTAGCTTCAGCGTGTCTGAAAAACCGCGCATGAAGATGCTGTACCGCCCGCGGCACATCACTCTCTCGAATCACAAAGCTGATGTTGATCTCCGATGCCCCCTGCGAAATCATGCGGATGTTCACCTGTGCGTTCGCCACGGTCTCAAACACACTCGCCGCGATTCCCGGCTTGCCGTGGATGTCCTCGCCTACCAGGCAAATAATCGCCTGCTGACCCTCGCACGTTACGTCGGCAATCCGTTCCAAGTCCGCCAGCAGCGCCGCCGGTAGCCGCTTCGAGTCCATGGTGAACGACATGCTCACCTCGGAAATCGCCACCAGATCCACCGACGCGGCGTAGCGGTCCAGCGCCTCAAACACCGACCGCAGAAAACCGTGAACCATAACACCGCGCGACGCCACCACGTTCACCAGGCTCACACTCGTCTTCGCCGTAATGGCTCGGAAGGTGTCGCGCCCCCGCGGCGCCTGCGCCGTAATGCGCGTACCTTTGCTCTTGGTGTTCCCGGAATTGAGCACGAACACCGGAATGTCCTGCTGAATGGCCGGCAAAAGCGTCGCCGGATGCAAGACCTTCGCCCCGAAATAAGCCAGTTCCGCCGCCTCGTTGAAGCTGATGTGCCGAATCGTGCGTGCATCCGGGCAAAGCCGTGGGTCCGTGGTCATCATGCCCTCCACATCGGTCCAGATCTCGATCGATTCCGCATCCAGTGCTGCACCCACAATCGCGGCCGAAAAGTCCGACCCGCCCCGCCCCAGCGTTGTGGTAATTCCTTCCTGCGTAGCCGCAATAAAACCACCCATCACCGGGATGCGCCCATTCTTCACCAGCGGCGCAAGGTGCAGCTGCGCCTGCGCCCGTGTCTCGTCCGTTAACGGCAATGCGCGCGTGTGTTTCGCATCGGTCACCACGCACTGCCGCGAGTCGACCCAAACCGTTTGCAGCCCACGCACTGCCAGCGCCGCCGCGACAATTTCACTGGAAAGCAACTCTCCAAACGAAAGCATCTGGTCGCTGCTACGCGGAGAAAGCTCGCGAATGGCCGCTAACCCCCTCAAAAACGCTTCCGCCTGTACGAACGTGGCTTGCAGCTTACCCTCGATCTTCGCTAGCCCCTTCTCCCCCAAAAGTTCGCGCGCCGTATTCAGATGCCGCATTCGTAGCGACTCTAGCAATTGGAGGCTCGCCTCCGCATCGCCCGACGTGGCCTGCTGCCCCATCAGCACCAACTGGTCCGTCACCTTGGCAAACGCGCTCACCACTACCACCGGAGACCGTTCCCGCCGGCTGCGCACAATCTCGGCGACGCGTTCAATCGCGGTCGCGTCCTGTACTGAGGTTCCGCCGAACTTCATGATCACCATCGCGAATGCTGCCCTCTCGCTAAGTCTTCCAGAGTCTTCAGTTTACGGGCCGTCGAGCGTTTCGGATATTTACTTCCAGGAAAAATGCGGCCAAAGAAAAACCCACTCGCCGGTGAACTTCCAGGCGGTGGGTTCGATTGAGCGTCTTGGCATCTCGACCTAGCTCAAGTGCGTCCCTCCGCCAGAGGAATGCTAATTCGCATCCCCGATGTGATCGGAAGTCCTTTACCCGCACCCATCCCTCGGCTCATTCGAGTCATACCACTCAAATCTATCCCTACATGGGCCCTAGGGCAAATCAAGTTTTCGATTGATGTCATCACAAAAACGCAACTCTTATCGTGAAAATCCCAAAAAATCAAGACAACTAAACTGCCCGCAGGCGACGTTGGCTGGACTTCCGCACGATCAACTCCGGGGTCAGGAGATAGGTCTGCGCGGCGGGGCCTTCCCCCGACTCGATCAAGCGAAGGGCCACTTCTCCTGCTTTCTGGCCAATCGCATCGCTCTTTTGGTCGATGCTGGTCAGCGGCACACGTAGAAAGTCATCGTAATGTGAATTGCCACACCCAACTATCGCGATATCGTCCGGAATTCGCAGGCCCGCTTCCAGGCAGGCCACTATCGCGCCCATCGCAACTGCGTCGTTATAGCAGAAGATTCCGTCGGGACGCGGATCCAGAGCGAGCAGCTTTCTGGCCGCCCCGTGCCCCCTGCCGTTTGACGGTTTATCGGTGCTCTCTTCCAGCACCAGATACTCCTGATACAAGGGCAAGCGGTGGCGCGATAGCGTTTGCTCGTATCCCGCCCTTCGTCCGAGAGCGGAACTCACACGGTCACCGCCGAGGTGCGCAATTCTTTCGCATCCCATTTCGATCAGATGTTCCGTGCCCAAAGCTCCCACGCGCACGTCGTCCACGCCGACGAAACTGGCGTCCAAACCTTCGAATTTTCGATCAACCAGTACATACGGAATTTGTTGGCCTTCCACCCAGCGAAGGATTTCCGCCGAGCCCTGCGTGGACGCAATCAACAAGGCATCCACGCTTCGGGCCACCAATTGTTCCACGGCCCTCTTCTCCATTTCCGGATTTTCCTCGGAGGAGGAGACAATCAAGCTGTAGCCGCGCGCATGCAGGACGGCGGCGATGCTCTTGGCGATCTGCGCGAAAAACGGGTGCACCAAATCCGGAATGACGAGCCCAATGCTGTACGTCCGTCCGCTGACCAATGCCCGGGCCGCCAGATTCGGCCCGTAGTTCATCTCCTTGGCTACGCTTAGCACTCGCGCGCGTGTTTCCTCGCTGGGCCCAGGAAAGCCGCGCAGGGCTTTCGATACCGTAACCACTGATACGCCCAATTTCTGGGCGATGTCCTTCATCCGAGCAGGCATTGCAACTCCTTCACTCTAGTGTTGCATACCGGCCATCCGGAGGTACGGTCGCAAGCATGCAAAAAACTAAACCGCAGGATCGTCCGGCAGGGTTCGCGGACGGGCTAATTCGTAAGCCATATCGTAGGATGGAGTTCCCAAAATGCCGGTACAAGACTCCATCCCGGCCAGTAGCCTTCGCGCAGATTTCCGCGATACGCTCCGTCTCGCCTTGCCACTGATCTTTGCGGAACTGGGCTGGATGACTATGGGCATTGTCGATGTCGTCATGGTCGGGCGACTACCCAACAGTGCGGTTGCCATTGGCGCGACGGGACTGGGCCAGAGCCTTTACCACAGCATCGCCATCTTCGGGGGTGGCCTGCTGCTGGGCATGGACACCTTCGTAGCGCAGGCTTTCGGCCGGGAGGACTTGGCGGACGCCCGACGGACACTGGTCAACGGACTTTTCCTGGCGTGTACCCTGGCACCGCTCCTGATGTTGGTTGTGCTCTCCTGGGCGCCCCTTATGCGGTATTTCGGGATCAGCACCGAGCTGGTCGCGCCCATGAGTCCTTTTCTGAGAGCGCTGAATTGGGGCACGATGCCCCTGCTCGTCTACTTCGCCTTGCGCCGCTATTTGCAGGCTGTCAACGTTGTTCATCCCATCATGTTTGCGCTGATTTCCGCGAATCTCGTGAACGCGTTCGGGAATTGGGTTCTGATTTACGGGCATCTCGGCTTTTCCCCAATGGGAATCACGGGATCAGGCTGGTCGACGTGCTTTTCTCGCATCTATCTGGTCTTCGTGCTCGCGATCACCCTCTTCGTCGTCGAATCCAAGCGGAGGCTGCCTACATGGTTTGGCACGCGTATCGACCTTCGCAGAGTGTTCGGCTTGCTGAAGCTTGGGGGCCCTTCGGCCGCACAGATTCTGCTTGAAATTGGCGCCTTTGCCGCAGCAACGGCTATTTGTGCGCGTCTCGGCCCGGTCCCACTTTCAGGACATGAGATCGCGCTGAACTGCGCGGCGCTGTCGTTCATGGTTCCGTTGGGCATAAGTTCGGCGGCCGCCGTGCGAGTGGGGCAAGAAATGGGACGAGGCAATCCGGCCGCGGCCCGGCATGCGGGGTGGTCTGCGATGGCTATCGGCGTGGGTTTTATGGCCGCCTCGGGCGTGGCCTTTGTGACGTTCTCAAGAAACATCGCGCGTCTGTTTTCCCACGATCCGGCAGTGGTTCAAGTGGGGGCCAAGCTGTTACTAGTCGCGGCCGCGTTCCAATTGTTCGACGGTATGCAGACCGTCGCTACGGGTGCTCTTCGAGGTACGGGCGACACGCGGACGCCGATGTTGGCCAACCTCGTCGCCTACTGGTTTCTGGGCCTCCCGCTTGGCTATTTCCTCTGTTTCCAGTTGCACTGGGGTGTTGTTGGCGTATGGACGGGGCTCTGCATTGGATTGATACTGATCGGAAGCGCCCTCCTACTTGCATGGCATAGGCGCTTGCCCTGAATGGGACGAATTTCAGCGAAAGCGGGCTGTGTCTCGAATCTGCCGGGCAACGCCTTCTAGAAAGTCATCCATCGATTGTGCCGGATCGCGGTGCAAGCCGGTTTTGTTTGTAATGCGAACAGCGATCTGAAAAGCAGCGCTGTCCCGTACCGACCGATCCAACTGGAACCTTCGCTGCAAGTAGGTCTCGATCAGAACAAGGTCATCGGACGTGAGCAAGGCGAGTTGAGGATTGGCCGGGGCAGCTGCCACCGCAGTGTTCCAGTCCGGCCGGACTTCTTCCGTACGTTGGTCGTGAATGACCACCGTTCCCGCGACGAAATCACCGATTCGGCGGTTTTGAGAATTGAGCATCATGCAAACGATGCCAGCGCCATACATCGTCGGAAGTACGTCGATCGCACGCATGAGGTTGCGCGCAATAGCCTCATAAGCATTGATGGGTCGGCCGGATTCTTTAATCACGCGGATTTTTGCCAACCGCTTGCCTGGCGTCTGCCCTTTCCAGAAGATCTCGAAAATTGCGAAATAACCCCAATAGACACAAAACACGAAGAGGATCGCAACAGCGCCAAACCAGGACGCCGGCAGCCAATAAACCAAATGAGCGATGCCTGAGACCCCAATCCAGGCAAACAAAAAACCTCCCAAGATATAGAGTACGATTTGCAGTAAGGTATCGATGGCGAGGCCAAGGAAGCGGCTTCCGATTCCCGCCAGAGGCAGTTCGAGGGCAATTTGCTCGGGAGTGTGAATGTGAAGCTGATCGGAAGACTGCACTCGTGATCTCCACTCGCTGGTTGGAAAAACGCAAGCCGCATTGGAGCCGCCTGGAGCTGTTGCTCGGCCGCACCTCGAGCAAGGGGTTCCAGTCTCTTTCGCGTTCCGAACTGCAGGAACTCAGCCTACTCTATCGCCAAACCGCCGCAGATTTGGCGGCCCTTCGCGAAGACCGGGCGTCGGTTCAGTTTACTCTGTACCTGAACCAACTGCTGGCGCGTGCCCACAATACCATCTATTCCGCCCACCGAGCGAGTCCGTCGGCATTCATCGGCTTCTTTCGCTACGAATACCCGCAAATTTTTCGCCGAACCTTCAACTACACGTTGGCGGCGTTCCTGATCTTTCTTCTGGCGGGCATAGTTGGCGCTGCCATTACGTACCATGACCCGGATTTCAAGGTGAAGATTCTCGGACCGCAGATGGTGGATACCATTGACCGCCACCAGATGTGGACCCAGTCAATTGTGGGGATTAAACCGGTGGCTTCGAGCTCCATCATGACCAACAATCTCAGTGTTTCCTTTATGACTTTTGCTTCCGGGATTATTGGGGGCGTGGGCACGATTTATATGATGATCTTCAACGGCATGCTGATCGGCGTGATCGGAACCGCTTGTTTTTACTCTGGAATGAGCCTGCAGCTCTGGAGTTTTGTCGCTCCGCACGGCGTTCTAGAATTGCCTGCTATTTTCATCGCGGGAGGCGCGGGACTTCGGCTTGCGCACGGTCTGCTGTTTCCTGGGTTCTTGCCGAGGCGGGATTCGGTTACACACGCCGGCGCCGAGTCCGTCAGGCTATTGTTAGGCACGATCCCACTTCTGTTCGTAGCAGGCATCATTGAGGCGTTTGTATCGCCCACCAGTATTGCAGTCTGGGTGAAGTTTGCCATGGCCACATCGTTATTTACACTTCTCGTGGCGTATTTGTTTTGGAAATCGGCACCGCCCGCTAGAGCTGACTCCGCTGCTTGATTTCGAGATAGGAGTTCACGACGGTGGTGGAGAGTTTACTGGAGCTGGTTTCCATCGCCAGGGCGCCACGCTCGCGGAGGCGGGCAAGCAAGAGTTCGCGGCGATGAACCATTTCCTGCGCAGCAGCCGTTTCATACATGGCGTCCACGGTTTCTGGCTCTTTGGCCGCGAGTTCATTGAGGTCGGGCTGGCCGATGACCACGAATAAAACCAGGTGGCGGGGCATCAGCTGCGTCGCGGCGTCGATGACTTCCGGCGTCATGGCCGTTTCCGCCAGATCGGTAATCCACACCACCAGGCTGCGGCGTTTTTGATCGTTGAGCAGGCGACTCGCCGCCTGGAGATGATCCGCTTCGGCCTCGTCTTCGCTCACCATCGCCAACTGGCGCATGATCTGCATGAGGTGCGCACTACCGCGGGCTGCTGGGACGCGTTGGCGAATAGCGCGTCCATAGGCGACCAGCCCAACACGGTCGCCGGAGTATAGGGCGACTTGCGCCAACGTCAATGCGGCATTTACGGCATAGTCCAGCTTGCTGAGGCCGCCGACACGAGTACGCATCAAGCGACCTGAATCGAGTAGGATCCAAATGCTTTGGCTGCGCTCAATCTCGTAGAGGCGGGTTACGAGCTTTCCACGGCGAGCGCTGGCAGTCCAACAGATATCGCGAAATTCATCGCCACCGCGGTACTCGCGCAGGCTCTCGAAGGCGCGACCCGCTCCACGTAAACGCGCCATGCGCTTCTCGATTTCAATTTGCCGGCTGCGGATGAGGAAGACCGAATGGCGTTTGGCCTCCTCAAGATTCGGATAGGTGACGATAGTCTGCGCCAACGGTACCTTAGCCCAGCGTTCCGCGATCCGCAGCGGGCTTTGATAGCGAAGATAGAGGTCGCCGAGATACGCAGCGCCGCGGATACCGGGAATTAGCGAATATTGGATCTCGGCTTCGCTACGACGGCGGACTCCTGCTTCCAGTTGCACGGGTTCGAAGCGAAGCTCATGGGGCAGTTCATCGAGAATCTTGGCATAAATGGTGGAGTTCGAGTCGTTGGTGACCGTCAACTTCACTCTCGATTCGACGGATAATGCGGAAGGCGCAAGCCACGAGCGTCGAACCTTCAATTGTTTGGGCCGCGGCAAGCGCGCCAAATCCAGAAGCCAAATAAGAAGCAAGAGCACGTCCCAAACCATCATGGCCACAACAAAGCGCCTGTCCGCAAATGCGGGCACCAGCCAAATGAGGCCAACCAGCAGAAGGAAAAAGAAACGGTTTCCAAAAGCGATTCCCAGGCGCTTAAAGGAACGCGCCTGACCCTCGACCGCTAGCGGAACAAGTGTTGCTGGGTTGCCGCCAGCGCCAGCTTCATCCGCGGGACGAGTTTGCGGGGCCTTCGGACTCGCGACCGCGGCACTCACTTAGGGACCTCGACGGCTCGCAGGATGTCCTGCAAAACCTGGTCGGCGGAGATGCCTTCGAGGTCAGCCTCCGGGCGGACGACAATGCGGTGACGGAGAACGGGAAGAACCGCCTGTTTCACATCATCCGGGATTAGATACTCACGACCATCCACGGCAGCGATGGCCTTGGAAAACACCATCAGGCTCACGGCCGCTCTGGGGCTCGCTCCAAGCGAGAGGGCTGGCCATTCGCGCGTGCGCCGGACGAGTTGCACCAAATAGGTGAAGAGCGACTCCTGAACATTGACGGCTTTCACCTCCGCTCGCGCTTGCTGCAAGAGTTCCGAATCAATAGGCGCAAGTCCGGCACTTTGCAGGTTGTGCGCATCGAAACCCTGCTGCACGTTCGAGAGCAGTTGCAACTCCTCCTTGGCGCTTGGATAAAGCACGCGGATTTTTGCCAGGAACCGATCGAGCTGAGCCTCGGGCAGTGGATATGTGCCTTCGAAGTCGATCGGGTTTTGCGTCGCAAAAACGGTGAAAAGCGGAGAGAGCGTGTGAGGAGTGCCGTCAATGGTGACTTGGCGCTCTTCCATGCATTCCAGCAAAGCTGCCTGAGTTCGAGGCGGCATTCTGTTGACCTCGTCGACCAGTAAGAGTTGCGTGAACACCGGCCCTTGATGAAGTTGGAACATGCTGGTGCCCATGTTGAGCACGTTCGTCCCTACAATGTCCGCCGGCATGAGGTCGGAAGTACACTGGACGCGCTGAAATTCGAGGCGCAATAGATGCGACAGGGTCTTGACGGCCAGCGTTTTGGCGATACCCGGCACGCCTTCCAGCAGTGCATGCCCTCCACAGAGCAGCGTTACCAGACACTGCGTCTTGAGGTCGTCCTGGCCAACAACTACCTTGCCCATTTCGTCACGAATGAAGCGGACGAGCGTTCGCACTGCTTCCATTAACTAATCCTTCTCCTTCCCGGATTTCTCTCTGCCGGGCTTTCCTAGCGTAGAGGTCGGGAACAACTTCAATTTTGCGGCATAGTCGTAGAGCGCGCGAACTAACTGCAAGGCGATTCGTGGCTTCAAAGTGTAGTCGAAGGGCGCGGACGCGCAGGCGCGCAGGGTACCATTGAACTTGGGATCTTCAAAACTCCACCGATCGCGCATGGCGCGCTCGAGATCATCCACGGACGCATTGCTGGCCATTCCCAAACGGCGGGTAAGCCAGTAGCGGAACCGTTGATAAGAAATATCCACGGCGACCGACGCCGCGTTGGCATGCCGGTAGAGGGACCCGAGTGTCCTGACGAACTCCAGCGGTGACAAGCGAACTTCCTGGACTGGGATGCTGATCGGGCCACTTCGCCGGGAAAACGTCAAGAGAATTGCGAGCGCGAAGACGCCGAACTGTAGGAAGATCCACTTCACCGGAGTTCGAGCGGCTGTTTCGGTTAGCGAACGCCGGTAGCCGTGGAAATATTCGTCCCAGAGAATACGCCTGGCGCGGTCTTCCCCGAGGGAGGCAAGCATGAACTCTAGGTTCCCGGCTTCCTTCAGTCCCGCATTGGTGAACGGCGTCGTCGCCGCGGCCCAGATAACTTCGCCCTTGCCGTAGCGGTACTTGACGACTCTGGGCTTGCCGGTGCTATCGCCGTACAGGGGCACAGCGAATGATTCGGTCTTCCAGTAAGCTCGCGGGGTCAGTGTGATCTCCGGAGCGGCGCGGGTGATGGAGGAGGGCGAGAGCGCGGGTAGCCTTTTCCAGGTAATCTCTTCGAGTGGTTCGGGCTCAGCTCCGTTCTCTGGAAGGAATACTCCCGCGAAAGGCCCCGCTGCGATCACGTGTCCGCCGTTGTTCACGAACTCCGTCAGGCGAGTTCGTTCCTCCTTTGTGGGAGAACCAAAAGGACCGGCTAGAACCAGCGTGGCAGTGCCATCCTTTGGCAGTTCGCTCAATGATTGCTCCCAGCGTTCCACGGGATATCCTGCCGTCTTCAGGAGCAGGTAGGCCGCCTTGGTGCCGCTGGAGCCTGTTCCATATGTGCTGGAATCCTCGATGTTGGCATCGGTGCCGCGTGCCAGCACGAAGCTGGCTCCCACCATCAGCAGGAACGCACCTCCCGCGATCAGGAAGAGTTTGCGGTCGCCCGGGCTCACCTGGATCGACAACCCATTTTCTCCAATTGGGTCAAAGTGTCGGAAAACGCATTGGCATCCGCTTCCTGCGTGCCGTACCACACCACTTCAAAGCTGCGTGTGAGCAAGCGGAGCGTGTCTCGGTTTGTATCGGTGGGGGACAGCAGGCGCAGATATTCGCGCGGGGTGCGCGCCACATCTGGACGCCACAGTCCCTGGCCCTCGAGAAATGAAATTCCACACCAGTAACCGAGATGAATCGCGTCGCGCCAGTTTCCCTGATCGGCGGCGGCTCGCGCCTCTGCCATCCACACTGTCCACGCCTTGCTGGAAATCGCTGGCGCTTGGAGGTCCAACTCGCCCAACTCGACGCCGTCGTGGATGGTGCGGTACATCCAATAGAGCAGGACGAGCACGGCCACGGTGATCAGACCATAAACGAGCACATCGCTAATCGACGAGATGGCCGAGGATGAAAAAACCTTTCCAAGCAGCCTGATCAGAAAGTCGAAGATGCGCTGCTTGAGACGATCCAGCCAGGTTTGCCCGTGTACATTCTGGAACTCCTTGCCGGCGAGAATTCGATTGAGGAGGACGCGTTGCGAGGAGCCATCGGAGGGCGGGGCTTCGAGAGAGAGCGCTTCTACGCGCAAGGTCCGGAGGTTGGCAACTATGCGTTTCTGCAACTCTTTGGTGGGTTTCAGTCGCCAGTCCGCCAGCAAGGCACTGAGCCATTGCGTCGAAATCTCAAAGGTAGTTTGCGAAGTTCGGACGCGCCGGACAGGCGGAATTTCATTCAGCAGATACGGCACTTCCTCAGCCCGGGAGAGTTTCTGGACGGCGGAGGCTAGCCGGTCGAGCTCGGCCGCGTATTTGGATGGTGTAAGCGTGGATTCCGTAGGCACGTTGGCGTCACGGGGAGTCGTCGCCGCAGGCGTTTCCGCGACGCAAGCCATCGACGACAAGAACAGCACCACTAGAACCTTGCGGCACAGCACCATCGTCCCGCCTAGACTGGCGCTGGCGTTGGAGTTTCGCCAGGTGGGCTGTCGAGCGCCGACATCATGTGCTGAAGATCAAAAGCCTCTCTCCTCACCCTCTGGTCGTAATAAATCAGAGAGGTGCCGATCGTCATTAAAGGACCGACTAGGCATTGGGTAAGGAAGGTGCCGATCGGAATCAAGGCCTGCGACCACACCGGCGCGACCCCGGGTCCGTGCTGGCGGGCGAACATGGCAATAGCGATGAAAATTGGCACGTTGAACACGAGATAGACAATATAGAACAGCACAGCGAACAAGAAATAAACCACAAAAATGCGTCCCCAACTGCCCTTGGTGAGGTCGGCACTACGTTGGACCGAGCCAACCAATCCCGTACCTTCCACTACTGCGACGGGAATGGTGAGCGACCACATGAGGGCGAGGAGAATCCCCGGGATAATGAGGCAGAGGAATCCTATGCCGATCCCGAGCCCTAAACCCATCATGATGCCGGCAAGACCGAGGATCCTCCGCTTAATGGGGGCGAAAGCCTCTGAAACGGTGGCGGGCACACCTAAGTGGACTTTGGAAACGGCAATGACCGTGGCACCGTGCGAGGCAGCCACGGCGACCAGAGAAAGAAGCACGCTGAGGAAGAGCCATAGGAAATACATCCCCGAAAGACCTCCGGGTGTTTGAGGAGCCACCGCGACCCCGACAAGCTGAAACGCCAGCAGCCCGAGGTAGGGTATCAACATGATGCCCGTGAACAACAGAAAGTGCTTCCGGTAGAGAAAGAAGCTCCGGTCCAGCAGTTCGCCCAGGTTCATGGGCCGCAACGGGGTAGTCATAGACGCTCCCTTTCTTGCGAAATGGGAAATCGTAGGAGGATACCATGGGGTCGGCGATCTGATAACTACTTGCTTGGAATGTACGACAGTGCCGCATTCCCGTGCGCTATTAGTCCGAAAGACGGGCGTTGATCCCGGCAACGGCTTCGCCAAGCAGGTTTTGCGTTCCTGCGTCGAGCGAGTCGGCTACATCCGAAACGTTATGTCCGGATACGGGCTCCTCCCGATTAAATTCGCGCTGCCACACGATGCGACTGCGCTTGCGGTCGTAGATCTCAAGCGAGAGCGAAACCAGTGTATGCATGGTAGGGTCATCGATTTCGGAAAATTCGTGCAGTTTGCCGCGAACCAAGTAGTCTCCGCCTGCTGAAGCTCCTGCCTGCGAAACCGACTGATACTTCCCGGACGCGCGCAGCAAACGGATGAGACCATCGCGCAACGCAACGCTCGGGGACTCCGACCAACGATGATTTTCGTACCCGCCAACCTCGGTTTTGCCAGAACGGTAGCGGATGCGGCCATCTTGCAGGGCGGGGGCAAGCTCAATCCTACCCACAACCAGCGTTAGGCCCGAGGGATTGACGACCGCTTCGCCAGCAGGAGGTAAGTTGATAGCGTAGTACTGGATGTGGTGGGTCGGTGCGCAACTGCTGAGTACGATGCAGAGGAATACTAGGCAAACGGCCGACAACGCAATCGGCCTTCTCCAGCGCGTAAGATGCTTCCTGTTGTACAGCATCATTTTCGAACTCCCCCGGGTTTGCGCTCTTCCGTCTTGACGCCGCGAATCAGAATTGCCGGGTTGGCTTTGAGCGTGTCGGTCAGGACTCGCAGGTTCTCCGTCGACATCCGCAAGTTCTCGAGCACTTCGTCAATGTTGTCGCCGTTTTGATCGGCGGTATCATTCAAGTGGTCGAGGAGAACGGTCGTCTTTTGCAAGGTGGTGCGCAGCTGGGCCACGGAGGCCCGGACATCCGCGCGATTTTCACCAAGGACGGCGTCGACGTTCTTCAAGGTCCCGTCTGCGTCAGCGGTGGTCTTCTTAAGATCATCGACCAGCGGAGCCAGCTTGGTGCTCAGCTGGTCCACATTCGTCAAGGTGTGCGACACCTTGGGCTGTGCGTCGGCGAGCATCTGGTTCGCGCGTTCGAGAGAACTGCCGATATTGGACCGGTTGCGATCATTGAGGACATCGTTCACCCGCGTCACGGTGGTCTGCAGTTCGCCTAGATCCTGGTTGAGTTTTTGCACGGCCTGCTTCATGTCCGGCAGAAGCTCCTGAACGGCATCGCCGAGTTGCGCAAAGCCGAAGGACTCTGAGGACTTCAAGACGGAGCCCGGAGGAGCCTTCGCTGCTGCTGCCGTGCCGGGCGAGATTTCCAGGTAATTTTCCGAGAGCGCGCCCAAAGCGGTGATTTTCGCCACGCTATCCGTCTTGACGGGCGCATCGCCGTCCACTTGCAGAGAGACCTCAACGCGCGCCGGATCGTCTGGGTCAACTCGCACGCGGTCCACTTTGCCAACAGTGAGGCCGGCATATCGGACGAGGGCGCCCGGTTGCATACCTCCGGCGAACTTGAAGTAGGCCCGGTACGGCACCCGCGAACTGCCCAAACCGCCGGACACGGCCAGGATCGTGGCCGACAGCAGTGCCGCAGCGACCAGCACAAAGAATCCGACAACCGCCTTTTCCCGGTTTGCGCTCATACCCACCTAAGCCCCTTCCGTGAAGAGCCGAAGATGATCCACTTCGTCGTCGGAATCTGAGTCCGGAACGCGATCCAGAAACTGACGTACTCTTGGGTGAGTACTCTCGCGCAGTTCTTTTGCGGGCCCCACGGCGACAATGCTGCCTCGGTCGAGCACAACGATGCGATCCGCAATCAAGAAAGCGCTGGCCAATTCGTGGGTGACGACCACCATGGTCATGGAATAGGCTTCTTTCAGATTCAGAATCAGGTTGTCGATGCCGGCCGCCATAATCGGATCCAACCCCGCGGAGGGCTCGTCAAAAAACAGAATCTCCGGATCCATGGACAAGGCTCGGGCGAAGGCAGCTCGCTTCTTCATGCCACCGCTGAGTTGCGATGGCATGTAATGCTCAAACCCGCTCAGCCCAACCTGTTCCAGTTTGATCCGCACCATCACGTCGATCGTTGATGGATTCAATCCGGTGTGCTCCAGAAGTGGGAGCGAGATATTTTCCCCCACGGTCAAAGACCCGATCAATGCTCCGCCCTGAAACGCCAACCCAATCTTGCGGCGCACGGAATCCATCTCCCGTTCCGAGGCTGTCGCCAGATCCACGCCCCCGATCCGAACCTCGCCGGAGTGCGGCTTCTCCAGCCCCACCATAGTACGCAGCAACGTGCTCTTTCCGGAACCGGAACCTCCCAGAATTACGACCGTCTCACCCCGGTAGATATCGAGATCGACGCCATGCAGAACCTCGCGCTCTCCGAACTGAACCCGGAGCGCCCTAGCCGAGATTGCGGGTGCGTCGGTCATAAGTGCCCTCAAGCGGCTCCTTGCGTTGCGTAAAACAGTGCCGTAAACACCAGGTCCACCACCACGACTACGAAAATGGAGATGACCACAGCTCGAGTAGTGGATTTTCCCACTTCTTCTGCGCCCGGCCCGGTGGAAAAGCCTTCCTGGCAGCCAACCGCGGTGATCACAAGCCCAAATACGATGCTCTTCACTAGTCCCGTCATGACGTCTCTCAGAACCAGGGCGTCACGCGTTGCGGTCATGTAGCTGGCAAAAGTGAAGTTGGCTCCAAGCACGCCAAAAAAGCTACCGCCAAGCACGCCCATGAGGTCCGCCCAAATAACAAGACAGGGCAGCATCAAAGCCATTGCCAGAAACTTGGGCGCCACAAGGAACGTCACCGGATTCAATGCCATGGTTTCCAGCGCATCGAGCTCCTCTGTAACTCGCATGGTTGCAATCTCTGCTGCGAACGCCGAGCCGGACCGGCCAATGACAACTATTGCCGTGATCAGCGGTCCAAGTTCGCGTGTGACCGAGATCGCCACCAGGCTCGCCACCAGCTGCATCGCGCCTAGCGTGCGCAACTCGTACGCACCCTGCAGCGCAAGTATCACACCAATGAAAAACGCAATCAGGGAAATAATTGGGACGGCACCAACTCCCCCAAGTTTCGCCTGATGAATGGCACGCTCCAGGCTGCGGCCCCGTTTGAGCGGCGACGCAAAGAGCGCCAGCACCGACCGGTAAAAGAGTTGCGCCAATCCTCCCGTATAGACAAACGCAGCTTCCGAAGCGTCTCCTACAATCACCAGATATCTCATCGCAGGGTTCATGCTCCGGCACCGCCCACAGCTTGCTCTTCCGTCTCGTAGACCTGGAAGATTTTGATGACGTGCGTCAGCCTGAAAACTTCGTGCACCGCGGGGCTCATAGCAAAGAGCGCGAATTCCGTGTTGGTCTTCTGGCTCTCCTTCAGCGCCTCAATGAGCGTGGCAATACCTGAACTATCCAGGTAGTGAATACCGCCCAGATTGATCACAAGCCTTTTCACACCGCGCAGGGCTCCAAACAAAACCTTCCGCAGCTCTCCCGAAGTGCTAAGATCCACATCGCCCTCCACAGCAACGATCCGGACATTCCCTTGGTCGCGAGAGGAGGTCTTCATTTGCCCTCAACAGATTGTTTCAAACGCTTCGTCATGACCAGATGATTAGCTTGTCCCGACCGCCGGTACTCAGCGGTATCCATCACGTCGCGAATGATATGGGTTCCCATGCCCCCGGCCGCCTGGCTTTCCTTTGCGCGAGAGCAGATTTTCGAAGCGTCCGGCGCATCGCCCGTGTCGGAAATCAAAAACTCCATGACCTTTTCCTTTTCTTCGCAGATCAATTCAATCATCCCGTCCGGCCGCTTATGGTAGGCATGCCGAATCACGTTGGTGAGCGCCTCGTCGACTGCAAGCGTAATGGATCGGACCTCGGATTCAGTCCATCCGAACACAGCACACAGTTTTTCCACTGCTCCGCGCACCACGGGCAAGAAAGCGGGATCGCTGGGCAGACGCCACTCAACCCTAAACCGGATGCCGGAACGCGATCGGGCCTCCAAAGAGTGCATGCTATTCCCCTTGGCCCGGCGAATTGGGCAGTCTCTGCAGGACAACAACCGTCTCGTCATCAATTGAAGGCGCCGTCCCCCGAAAGTCATCGACGGCCTTAATCAGCGCTGGCCCAATCGACGTCGGTAGGCCAAGCGGCACCCCCTCCGCGAGTTCCAGAAGTCCATCGATCCCCAGCGGCACACCCGCTGGATTGCGACATTCTGTGATGCCGTCGGTGTAGAGCACCAGAATGTCGCCGTGTTCCAAACTCGCAGACACCTGTGTGTACGGTGTGCCGGAAATCAGCCCCAAAGGGAGATCGGACATCTCTTCTTCATCTTCGATCCATTCCGTCAGCGCCCATTTCCGTTCTCGCGCACGGTACCACAACGGCGGAAGGTGTCCCGCGTTGGTATACCGCAGCTCATCCAGCTTCGATTGGTAGCTGAGCACAAAAGCTGTAGCAAATTGAACGCCCTCGGCACCTTTCAGAAATGCGTCGTTCAGTTCCCGAATCAAAATCGACTGGTCAAATCGCTCAACATTTTGCCGCAAAGCCTCTCGCAACCGGTCGGCGACCGCGCTCACCAGCTCGCCGTGTCCGGCAACATCGGCGAGAACAACACGCGCGAGTTCGCCCCGGCTGCACAACGAAAGGTAGTGAAGATCGCCACCGTGGGTCGCAGGACTCAGCGGACGGCTGGAAACCCAACCTGCCAACCCGGCGATTTCCGCCGGATAGGCGACAGCATCGTTGCCGCCCCGCAACTCCAGGCAGGACATCCGGTACGGTTTGCTCTCGGTCGCAGGCATGTCTCCGTCCTCCTGACCTGAGTTCGCGGGGCTTCCTCGTCCCACACCCTAGCGTAGGAATCTTATCTGATGAAGGCCCTTCTGTGAGCGATTCAATTCGACGCGCCGGGTAGGCTGTTGGCTAGGCTCCGGGGACCGGGCGAACCCGAGGCAGGCGGACCTGGAAAGCCGTTCGGCCAGGTCTCGACTCCAGCCGGAGTAGGCCGTGATGAGTTCGCACAATTCGCTGCACAATATCGAGACCGAGGCCGGTCCCTTCCCCGACGGGCTTGGTCGTAAAGAAAGGGTCAAAGATTTTTCCTTGAATCTCAGGAGGCACTCCAGGCCCGTTGTCCACAATCTCAACGAGCACGAATTCTGGTTCGAGTACCGTACGCACCTCAAGAACCTTGTGTCCACTCGGCACCGTGGCCATGGCACTAATCGCGTTGTCGATCAGGTTCGTCCAAATCTGGTTGAGTTCGCTGCCATTCGCGGGAACTTTCGGCAGGTGCCCATTGAATTTCCGCTCCACTTGAACCCCGTGCTTGAGCTGATGCTGGAACATGCGGAGCGTAACGTCAACTCCCTGCTCAACATCAACCTCGCTCAACGGGGTCTGATCCATATACGAATAGGACTTTACAGCCTGGACCAGGTCGGAGATACGACGCGAGGCTTCTTCAATTTCATGCGTCAGGCAAAGGATCTGGTAGTCGCAGACCAGGATCCTCAGTCCACGACTGAAAGCTTCGTGGCTGATTATTTTGCTTAACGGGTCCAACTGCTCCACGGAGATGCCGGCGTCCACCAAGTCGCCTGCCAGCTCAGACGGCGCGTTCTGCTGTTCCAGCCAATCGGCGAGATCGGACGCGAGGTCGGCGCGCTCGAGCGAGTCGCCGTGGTTTGTAGCTCCGCATTCGTTGATCGACTCACCCAGCTCTGACATGATGGTCTGGGCTTGCGGCGGAATAACCTCGCCCTTCATGAGGATGGCATCGCGGCGGCGGCGCGTCAGCGTTTCGCGCAGCATGGCGGCAGATCGCACTACAGCGGAAGCGGGGTTATTGAGTTCGTGCGCAAGTCCAGCGGAGAGCTTGCCAAGCGCCAGCATCTTCTCGGTGCGTTCGACCATCCGCGTCGTTTCGCGCGTCCGGTCGGTCATTTCACTGACAAGTTTTTGCGCCAAGTTTGGCGCGCGATACACCAATTCCCGCAGTTCACTGGCAGGCATTACGACAATGCGGCTTGGCCGAACCGCAACGCCCCGGCCGCGAGCCACCTTCATCCGCGAAAACGGAAGCACCCCACTGGGCTGCCCCGCAACGCGGACAAAAACCGAGCCGTAGGCATCTCCCGTCATTCGATAGTGAATTTCACCCTCGAGAACTACAAAGAACTCAATCGCTGGATCGCCTTCTTGAATGAGCACGTCACCTGGCTCGAAGCAACGAACTTCAAAATGATCGGCCAGCCACTGCAAAGCGGCGCGGTCGTCGTCAGCAAAGAGCGGAAAGCGGGCAAGCTCTTCCACAGTTGGACGCACGCACGGCGAGCTATCGGACATTTGCAGCCTCCGCTACCGATTCGCTAGGTACTGGTTGATGAAATAGAGAACAATTGATCCCTCACCGACGCTGTTCGCCACCCGGCGGACCGCCCCATCGCGCACATCTCCCACCGCGAATACCCCGGGAACACTCGTCTCCAACAGGGCGGGGTCGCGATCGAGACTCCAGCCCGCCGGACGCCGCCCGTCACGCAACAAATTGCGTCCGGTGATGAGGAAGCCCCGGGGGTCACGGCAGAGCGTCCCTTCGAGCCAATCGGTCTGAGGCTCCGCGCCAATGAAGATGAAAAGAGCTCCCGCCGGGAGGTTCTCCGTCGTTTGCGTGTCATGATGACGCAGGGTAATGCCAGATAGGTGGCCGTCGCCCTGCACCTCAATGACTTCTGCATTCGGCACGACTCTAATGTTAGGTATGGTTCCGATCCGCTCCCTCAGGTAGTGCGACATCGACTTAGAGAGCGAGTCTGCGCGAACCAGCATGTTGACCGAGCGTGCGTAGTCTGAGAAGTGAACCGCGGCCTGGCCAGCAGAGTTAGCACCGCCGACGATGTAGATGTCTTCGCCCTTTACGGAGGCCGCTTCGGTCGTGGTTGCTCCGTAGTAGACACCCGCTCCCGTCAACCGATCCATTCCCGGCGTATTCAACCGACGCCACTGCACGCCTGCGGCAATGACCACACAATGTCCAACGAGCTCTTTCCCGTTGGAGAGCTTTACGACGCGGTACTCGCCTTCCCCCGAAAGCGAAACGGCCTGTGCGGGCGCTAAGACTTCTGTTCCAAATCGCTTCACCTGCGACACGCCGCGCCGGGCGAGATCGGCACCGCTCAGACCCGCGGGGAAGCCCAGATAGTTCTCAATGCGCGAGCTCGATCCGGCCTGTCCGCCCGGGGCCTCGCGTTCCACCAGAACAGTCTTCATCCCTTCCGTGCTGCAATACAACGCGCACGCCAGACCGGCGGGACCGGCTCCCACAATGACGACATCGTAAAACTCGCGGCTAGGCGTACTGGCCAGGCCCAGCTTCGCCGCCACCGCCCAAACATCTGGCTTCTCGAGGACCGATCCATCCGGAAAGATCACCACGGGCAACGCCTTGGGAGTATCTCCGATGGCCGCTTGAATTCGAGGATCGGATGTGGCATCCGGCTCCATCCAGCGGTAAGGAATCTGGCTCTTGGCTAGAAAATCCTTAAGTTCATAGGTCGCAGGCGACCACCGCGTTCCCACCACGTAGACGCCGTCAAAAGACTCTCGGCTGGTGGCATTCCAGTCGTCCAACAAATCCGCCAGCACGGGATATAGGTTCTGCTCGGGCGGCTCCCAAGGCTTAAGGAGGTAGTGGTTCAGTTTGACCTTGTTGATGGCGTCAATCGCCGCATTGGAGTCGGCATATGCCGTCAGCAATACACGACGAGCTGTCGGCTGTAGGGGAAGCGCCTCCAGAAGAAAATCCGTGCCACTCACCAGGGGCATGCGTTGATCGACCAGAAACAGGGCAATTCGGTCGCCGCGCGCCGTGAGCTGCCGCACGAACCCCATCGCCTTCTCGGCGGACTCAGCCGCCAGAATCCGGTACTGCGAAGCAAACTTCGATTTAAGATCGCGCTCGACTGCGCGCAGAACCGCGGGATCATCATCCACTGCGAGAATGTATGGCTTTTTCATTGGAATAAATGGTCCAGGCTGGCGCACGCCGCCGCCAAGGGTCCGATTGAGGTCAGCGCCCAGCACACTTCACGCAGACCGGGTTCCTCAGAAACAGACACAACCAGCTTGCCACTGGACTCGAGGGCAGGTCAATCGCATGGGCCGACCTGGGAGGGAAGAGTGTGCGCCGATCGGCACTTGATTCACTTGGTCTTCGCGGATTTTCCGTCTCTCTCCGTGTTTGCGTATGCACGCGTTGACAGTCTGGCGTTCACTTTCCGCCTCCGCGCTGAAGTAGAACGAATCCCCGAACGGAGTGATGGTCGCGCCGTAGACTTGAATGTCGTGACCGTGAGCGCGCAGGACAATCTGTTCGTACGCTGCAATCAGAGCGTCGGCAGTCGCTGGTTGTTCATGATGTTCCTGAGCTTTGGCGGGGCAGAAATAGATTCCATTTATAGAACATTACTCCCATTTTCCCTGTCCTTCAGTGAACGTCACGTAGCGGTCGATTGGCAAGTTCGTGAAGCGCTCGGTTGTGCCACTGGGCAGAGGCCACTTCACTTCCAGCCAGTCGATCTTCGGTCTGGTGCCAATACCCAGCACTACCCGCGGATCATGCGAGGAAAGATAGCTTCCTCCTCCAACCTTGATCCGGCTCCGCTTGAGATCCCCAGCTTGATACGTAATGCGGGCGCCCACCGCATCGCGATTGCATTTTTTTCCAACGAGCTGGACGCCAAGCCAGTGATTTCCAGCAGCGGCACGGTTGCGAAGCAGCAACGGTGCGGCGTCATTCACCGAGACGAGGACGTCCACGGCGCCGTCGTTATCGAAGTCCCCAATCGCCATTCCACGTGC
>Ga0137403_10000326_pt1 | contig 60826 bp, 53 predicted proteins | sample CZOMad2_1_16fung_FD_122057 | JGI IMG/M metagenome (GOLD analysis project Ga0137403, IMG submission 122057) | Vadose zone soil fungal communities from Angelo Coast Range Reserve, California, USA - CZOMad2_1_16fungal (Hybrid Assembly) | ecosystem: Environmental > Terrestrial > Soil > Vadose zone...
AGGGAACGGGTCGCCGCATTCCTGATCGCAAACGGGGGCCGCCCTCTCTGCGACCGGTGCCTGGCGCGCGCACTCGGTATCGATCCCTCCACGGGGCACCGCGCGGCGGTGAAGGTCGCGCGGTCGGGCGCATGCATCAGGCAGTACGGCGTCTGCTCGGACTGTCGCGATAGCCGACTGGTGACGCGCGCACCCAGCTGAGCGCCTCGAAACTCGGGCCGGAGGAAGGTTATGCCTACGGCCCGACGTGTCTCCGGGATGCGCTCGCGTTGGTCTGGATCCTTTTGCGGGGCGTCCTGCAAATCCCCTCGAATTCCTCTGCATCCCGCCGCTCGTCTTCGCTGCGTTTCGATTCGGCCAGCGCGAAGCGGCGACGTGCGTGGCGCTGCTCGCGGGGATCGCGATCCGGGGCACGCTGGAGGGCTTCGGGCCATTTGTCCGAAGCTCCCAGAACGAATCGCTGCTGCCGCTCCAGGCCTTTATGGCCACCCTGATCGACGACGTCGCCGCGCCGCGGCGGCGCCGAATCGAGGAGATTCTCGAGGTCGCGGGACGGATCCAGGCGATCGTTGCGCGCATGAAGCACCTGACCCGGGTCGAAATGATGGATGGACCTTCCCATCTGCCCGAGATGCTCGACATCAGGAAGTCCAGCGAGAGAAGGTCGGGCGAGACGGGCACGGGTGGAGGATCGGAGGCCGCGGTTGCTGGACTGCAGATCGCGAGCCGTTACCTCGTCATCGTGGCGCACGAGGAGTTGTCGCGGCACGAGAGTCTCAAGGACACTTTCGCCGACGAGAGTGCGGACGTGATCCTCGACTGGCGAATGGGCGAGCGGCGTCGACGTCACGTCCTCGTGGAGGTTGAGAGACGCTCGGGGGACCGGCGCCGGCGCGACATCACCACGGATCTCCAGAAACACGACTGGGCAATCGTCCGGAACAGATCAACCTCTTCGGCACCAGTTCCTTCGGGAGGGGTGTCGGCCTGACTGCGTCCGCAATCCGATCGACCTGACCCGAGGGGTCGCTCACCAGCCTGCCACGCGTCGCCCTCTCGCTCCCGATCCGTGGTGTCAGATTCGGGCATCGCACTGTCAGACCCACAACTCGTTCGGACTCGCCGGCCGGCCAGTACTCGCGGATCCGGCTCCTGACCACCGTTCGCATTCCAAGCAATTTCCAGATCTTCAGCTGCCAACCGCTGTCCGATGACTGGCTGGCATCATCGATGCTCCGACCCGGTCCCCAGACGGGCGCCGAGCTGAACGACGGTTCACGAGGTCCGTCCGCAGGGAGATCGCATGGGTCCCGAGACGTTCGAGACCGCCAAGATTCTGATCGTGGACGACGAGCCCGCCATGGTCCGCCTCTTGGAACTGCTTCTCGAGCACGTCGGCTATACAAACCTGCGAAGCACGACCGACCCGCGCGAGGTCCTCGAGTGTTGCGCCGAGTTCCAGCCTGATTTGATCCTGCTGGACCTCCGCATGCCCCACCTCAGCGGCGTCCAGGTCCTCAAACAGCTCGAGAGGCGGCGGGCAGATCTCCATCTACCGGTGCTTGTCCTGACCGCCGACATGTCGCGTACGAGCAAGCGCGCGGCGCTCGAGGCGGGCGCAAGCGATTACGTGACCAAGCCCTTCGAACAAACCGAATTGCTTCTCCGCGTGCGCAACTTGCTGGAGATACGGTTTCTCCACCGCGATCTTCGCCGCCAGAACGAGACACTGGAGGCGCAGGTCCAGGAGCGCACGCACCAGCTTCTCGAGGCGGAAAAGCTGGCGACGATGGATAACCTTCTTGCCGGCGTCGCGCATGAGCTCAGCAGCCCCCTGTCGGTCATCCTCGGACAGGCCCGACTGTTTGCCGCCTCGGCTGCCGACGACGGCGCCCGCGCACGAGCCCGCGAGATCGAGGAGGCCGCGGAGCGCTGCGTGCGCATCGTGCGGAGCTTCCTGGCGATGGCCCGGCGCCACCCGCCGGAGCGGGGGCGCGTGTCGCTGACCCAGCTTCTGCGGGACGCGGTGGAGGTGCTGGGCTTCGAGCTTCGGATCGATAACATCGACGTTCAGCTCGACCTCGAGAGCGACCTGCCGCTGGTGTGGGCCGACGGGCACCAGCTGAAGCAGGTCGTATTGAACCTCATCGCGAACGCGCGGCAGGCGTTGCGAGAAGCTCCGCCGCCTCGCCGGCTGAGCCTCGTGACACGCTACGAGGTTCAGAGCCGGCGAGCGCGCATCGAGGTCGCCGACACCGGTCCCGGGATTCCTCCCGAGATTCAGGCGCGGATTTTCGAGCCGTTCTTCACGACCAAGCCCGAAGGTGAGGGTACAGGGCTCGGGCTCGCCCTGGCGCGTGGCATCGTCGAGGGGCACGGGGGCGCCATCAGCGTCGAGAGCCGACCCGGTGAGGGAGCCCGGTTTCTCATCGAGTTGCCGGTGGAAACGCCGCCGGTCTCAACAAACGATGAGCCCGAGCCGTTCGAAGCGGCGCTGCCGGTACCGGGGAAAACCATCCTGGTGGTCGACGATGAGCCCGCCGTCGCGGCGCTGCTGGCCGAGGCGCTGTCGCGCGACGGCTACAAGGTCGATACGGCCGCCAACGGCGCCGTCGCGCTCGAGAGGCTGGCGGCGCAGAAGTACGACCTGATCATCAGCGACAGCGGCATGCCCGTGTTGAGTGGTCCGGAGCTTTACCGCGAGCTGGAGCGGCGCGATCCGCATCTGGTCCGACGTTTTGTCTTCGTCACCGGGGACGTCCTCAATCCGAGCACCCGGGCATTCCTCGAGCAGACCGGAGCCCCCCAGCTCGAGAAGCCCTTCACGCTCGAGAGCGTCAAGCGCGTGGTGCGACGAGTTCTACTCGCGACGGCCTGAGCGAAACGGCCGCGCCCACTACTCCAGCGTGACGAAGATGCAGTTGCGCACCTTGCCCTCGATGGCCTTGGAGAGATGTCCCTTGCCCTGCGTGTCCTCGACGAGGATGACCTCGCCGGCGCCGATGCGGCGGGCCTCGCCGTCGCTCGCGGTGATCTGAACGCCCGCGTCGAGGTTGATGATGTACTGGCGCCGCGGCGCCGGATGCCAGTCGAGGTCGTAGTCCGGCTGGACCTCGCGGAAGATGATCCCGGTGGCGGGAATCCGCTTCGAGAGCCTCCCGGCGCGGGTCGTCTCGGCGTACTCCACTTCGACGTCCTGGAAGTGCGACTCGCCGTTCTTGTCCGTGTAGAGCCGGTGGATCTTCATGAGGGTCTCCTTGCGATCTAAAGTGCGCCGATCATAGTGAGCGCGGGGCGCCGTGGCAAGGAGGCCGTATACTCACCGGAATGACGACCAAGCCGGCGGTCGGTCTCGTCGCGGTCGCCGGACGGCGCCGCGCGACGCTCGAGATGGCCCAGCGTCTCGAGCGCGAGGGGTTCACCGGCATCTACTGTCCGAGCCCCGGCGACGGCCTGGCCCTCTGCGAGGCGCTGGCGCTCTCGACGCGCGAGATCGCGTTCGGGACCAGCATCGCGAACATCTACACGCGTCACCCGTTCGAGTACGCGCAGATGGCGGCGGTCATCCACGAGCTGTCGGGCGGCCGGTTCCGATTCGGGATCGGCGTGAGCCACGGGCCGACCTACGAGCGGCTCGGGCTCCGGGCCGGCAAGCCGCTCGAGGACATCCGGCAGTTCGTGGCCGACGTGCGCGGCCACGCGAGCCAGGTCGGCGGGCTCCCACCCCTCGTGCTCGCGACGCTGCGCCGCCGCATGGTCGAGCTGGCCGGCGAGCTCGCGCAGGGCGCCGTGTGGGCGAACGGCGCGCGCTCGCACATGGCGGCGTCGCTCCGCCACCTTCCGGCGTCGGCCCGCGACGACGCCGCGTTCTTCATCGGCAACATGGTGCCGACCTGCGTCGACGACGACCGCGCCGCGGCCGCCGCGGTCATGCGCAAGACCCTCGCGTCCTACGTGCGCCTGCCGAACTACCAGAACTACTGGATCGAGGCGGGCTACGAGGAGGAGATGCTGGCGATCCGGAGCGCCCTCGCGCGGGGCGAGGTCCAGCGGGTCCCCGAGCTGATGTCCGATCGCTGGCTCCGCGACGTCACGCTCTTCGGCAGCGTGGCGGAAGTGCGGGCGGGGGTCGAGGCGTGGCTGGCGACCGGCGTGCGGACGCTCATCGTGGTGGCGTCGTCGACGCGCGGCGGGCAGATGGTGGCCCTCGAGGAGCTCATCCAGGCGTTTCGCTGAGTACGGAGGATGGATCCATGGGACAGCTCGAGGGAAAGGTCGCGCTCATCACCGGCGCGAGCAAGGGAGTCGGGCGCGTCATGAGCCGCCTGTTCGCGCGCGAAGGCGCCGCCGTGGTCTGCGCGGCCCGCTCCCGCGATCTCGTCGAGGAGACGACGGCGATGGTCAAGGCCGACGGCGGCCGGGCGATCGCGGTGGTCGGCGACGCGGCCGTCGAGGCCGACGCGCAGCGCATCGTGGAGGCCGGGGTGAAGGCCTTCGGCAAGCTCGACACGCTCGTGAACAACGCCGGCGACGGCGGCCCCACCAAGCCGGTGCAGGACTACACGACCGAGGACTGGTTCTACACGATCAACTCATGCCTGACGAGCTCGTACATGTGCACGCGGTTCGTGGTGCCCTCGATGATCAAGGCCGGCGGGGGCTCGATCGTGAACATCACGTCCGTGGCGGGCCGCCGCGGGCTCCCCTATCGGATCGGCTACTGTTCGGCCAAGGCCGGGCAGGTCGGGATGACGTTCGGCCTCGCCCTCGAGCTGGCGCCGCACAACATCCGGGTCAACGCGATCGCCCCCGGCGCCGTCGCGGGCCCTCGCATCGACAGCGTCATCGCCGGTCAGGCCCAGGTGAAGGGTGTGACCTTCGAGGAGGAGCGTCAGAGGCTGGTCGAGCGGTCGCCGCTCCGGCGCATGTCGACGGCCGAGGACATCGCGTCGCTCGCGGTCTATCTGTGCAGTGAGGCCGCGAAGAACCTCTCCGGCCAGTGCATCGCGGTGACGGCCGGCGAGCCGGCCGTTTGATCCGCGGAAGCTAGAGGCTCTTGCGACGATCCAGGCGGTCCTCGATCCAGTCGAAGCTCAGGATCGAGACCCGGTAGGCTGGGGCCTCGGCGACCGGCGTCTCGAAGAACGCGCGATTGTTGGGCGGGACGTCGCGAACCTCGGTCGACGTCCGGCTGACGACAGCGCCGGCCGCGTCGAGGCCTTCGACGAGCAGCTGCATGTGTTGGGCGCGCCGGTTCGAGGAGTTGTAGACGTAGCCGTTGACCTTGCGCCCGGCCTTCGACCACTCCAGCCGGAAGTACGCGTCGAGAGTCTCCTTCGAGACAATCTCGCCCGCCGGAACGGGCGGCGCGAAGGTGACGGCGGCCCCCATCAGGACGCTCGCGAGCAGGACCGCGGCGCTCCGGCGGCTCGTCATCGCCGGATCTCGCGGCGCTGGCCGCCCGACGCGATTTCCTGGATCCAGTTGTAGGACTCGATCGTGATCCGATAGGACGGGGCGTCCGGGACGGCGACCTGGAAGTACGTCCGGTTGTTCGGCGGGACGTCCGGGACCCACGTCGAAGTCGCGGCCGTGACCTTGCCGGAACCGTCGACGCCTTCCACGAGCAGCCGCATCCGCGCCGCGTACCGGCTCGTCTGGTTGTACACGTAGCCGTCGAGCTTCCGCCCGTCTCTCGACCACTCCAGGCGGAAGGCCCGGTCCGAGCTCTCCTGGACCTCGGCGGCGGCCGGGGCGGGGGCGGTCGCCGGCGCGAGAGTTGAGACCATCGCGACCGCTCCGAGCAACCAGCGCGCGCCGAGGAATCGCATGGGCCCACTATCTCACGCACCCCCCCTGCCGTGCCACTCAGGGCCGAGCTGCCTGCCCGCGGACGGAGACACCGAAGCGGAATTCGGGTATCTTCTCAGCCACCGGCTCGTACACGGAGGGCGCCATGGGATCGATCACCGGTTCGGAGCTGCTCGCCAAATCGCTCAAGGCCCAGGGCATGGACACGCTGTTCTATCTCATGGGCGGGCCGATGCTCGAGACCGAGAGCGCCTGTATCAAGCTCGGTGTGCGGGCGATCGACAGCCGTCACGAGCAGGGCGCCTCCATGATGGCCCACGCATACAGCCGCCTGACGCGGCGTCCCGGCGTGTGCATGGCCTCCTCCGGTCCGGGAACGATCAACATGGCGACCGGCGTGGCCAACGCATTCGTCGACGCCGCTCCGCTGATCGCCGTCGGCGGCACGAGCCCGCGGATCTTCTTCGGAATGGACGCGTTCCAGGAAGTCGATCAGCTCTCGCTGTACAAGCCGATCACCAAGTGGGCCACGCGCATCCTCGACGCCAAGCGCATCCCCGACATCGTCGCGACCGCCTTCCGCCAGGCCACGTCCGGCCGACCCGGGCCGGTGTTCCTCGACCTTCCCGGCGACGTCCTGGGCGAGGTCGTCGAGGAGTCGTCCGTCCCGATGCCGGCGCACTGGCGGCCCGCGCCCCGGGCTCATGGCGATCCCGCGGCCATCACGGAGGCGATCGCGCTGCTCTCGCGGGCCGAGCGGCCCCTGCTCATCGCCGGGAGCGGCGTGTGGTGGTCGGACGCCGGCGCGGCGCTCCAGTCCTTCGTCGAGACGGCGGGAATCCCCTTCTACACGACGCCGCTCTCGCGCGGGGCCATCCCCGAGGACCACGAGCTCGCGTTCCTCTTCGCCCGCGCCAGGGCCTTCGCCGAGGCGGACGTCATCCTGAACGTCGGCACCCGCTTCAACTACGTCATCCAGTTCGGGCGCCCGCCGCGCTGGGCCGCGGACGTGAAGGTCATCCAGGTCGACGTCGATCCGACCGAGCTTGGCCACAACCGTCCGGCGGACGTGCCGATCTTCGGCGATGCCCGCGCCGTCCTGCAGCAGCTGACGGCCGAGGCGAAGGGCAAGCTCGACAAGGGCCGCTATCGCACGTGGGTCGACCGGCTGAAGAGCATCGACGCGGAGAAGGGTCTCGAGTCCGAGAAGGCCATGAGCGACGACAAGGTGCCGATCCATCCGCTGCGGCTCTGCAAGGAGGTCCGCGACTTCCTGCGCCGCGACGCGATCCTGGTCGTCGACGGCCAGGAGATCCTCAATTTCGGGCGCCAGTCGATCCCGACCTTCACGGCGGGCCATCGGCTGAACTCCGGTCCCTTCGGCTGCATGGGCGTCGGCCTGCCGTTCGGTATCGGCGCGAAGGTCGCGTGCCCGGACACGCAGGTGGTCGTCCTGCACGGTGACGGCTCCTACGGCATCAACGGGACGGAGATCGATACGGCCGTGCGCCACAAGATCCCCGTGCTCGTCGTCATCAGCAACAACGGCGGCTGGACCGCGGATCCCAAGCAGGACAAGCCCGGCCGCAATCTCGGCTATACCCGGTACGACAAGGTCGCCATCGATTACGGCGCTCACGGTGAGTTCGTCGAGAAGCCGCACGAGATCCGGGCGGCCCTCGAGCGCGCGTACGCGTCTCGCAGGCCGGCAGTGGTCAACGTGGTGACCGACTACACGGCGCGCGCCACCACGGTGCGTTTCTCCGCCTATTCGACCTAGTCCCAGGAGGATGTGATCCACATGGCAAAGGCCCTCGACGGGATCGTGGTGCTCGACCTCACGCAGTACGAGGCAGGCCCGAGCTGCGCCCAGATGCTGGGGTGGCTCGGCGCGAACGTCATCAAGATCGAGCCGCCCGGGGGCGAGCCGGGACGCCGCGCGCTGTCGGAGAGTCCCGACCTGGACGCCTGGTTCTTCCTGATGCTGAACAACAACAAGAAGGGCGTCACGCTCGACCTCAAGACCGCCGAGGGGCGCGCGATTCTCAAGAAGATGGTCGAGCGCGCCGACGTCTTGATCGAGAACTTCGGTCCGGGCTCGTTCGAGCGCCTGGGCTTCGGCTACGACGACCTGCGCCGCATGAATCCGAGAATCATCTCGGCCTCGGTCAAGGGCTTCGGCAGCACCGGGCCCTACGCGAACTACAAGAGCTTCGAGATGATCGCGCAGGCCATGGGCGGCGCGATGAGCGTCACCGGAACGGGCGACGGACCGCCCACGAAGGTCGAGGCGGGGCTCGGCGACACGGGCGCGGGGCTCCACCTGGCCATCGGGATCCTCGCCGCGATCGTTCAGCGCCAGACCACCGGCGTGGGCCAGCGCATCGAGGTCGCCCAGCAGGACGCGGTCCTCAACCTGGTTCGCATCCACTTCCGCGAGCACTACTCCAGCGGCAAGCCCGTGCCGCGGCGCGGCAACCGCTCCCCGGGCGGCGCGCCGTCGAACATGTACCGCTGCCGCCCGTTCGGGCCGAACGACTACGTCTTCATCCACTGCGCGACGCTCGAGATGTGGAAGATCTTCTCGAAGATTCTCGGGCGGCCCGAGCTCGGGGACGATCCGACGCTCGCCGACCGGTTGGGACGGGTCGCGCGCAACGACGAGCTCGATGCGCTGGTCGAGGGGTGGACGGAGAAACGGACCAAGCACGAGGTGATGGAGACGCTGGGCGACGCCGGGATTCCGTGCGGCGCAGTGCTCGACTCGGGCGAGGTCTTCACCGATCCGTCGCTGCGGCACCGCCGGATGGTGGTCGACCTCGAACATCCCGCACGCGGCCGCTACCCGATGCCGGGCAATCCCGTTCGCATGTCCGATTCACCGACCGAGGTCAAGCGCGCGCCGATGCTCGGCGAGCACAACGCGGAAGTGTTCGGCCAGTGGCTCGGCTTGAGCGCGGACGAGCTGAAGGCGCTGAAGGACAAGCGCGCGGTCTGAGCCAAGCGCGCGCGCCGACAGGGCGGGTTCGTTCCGGAAAAATCACGCGCCGGATTGGCAAACCACCCTGTCACAAGGACGGGGATCTGACGCTCGAGCCCACTCGTGTAAGCGCCCGACAACAATCACCATTGGCCAGACGGGGCCAGTGGCACTTCGCTTGCTCGTTCTTCACGCGTCGCCCATGGCTCGCACGGAAAAGCCCAACAAACCGTTCGAACGACCGACCAAGCGGGTCCTCATCATCGACGATGAGGAAACGATCCGGCAGGTGCTGACGGAGTTCTTCAAGAGCTTCAATCACGGAACGACCTACATGGTCGAGACCGCCGCCAACGGCGCCGAAGGCGTCATGATGGTGTTGCGCGGCCGGCCCGACCTGGTGGTCCTCGACCTGCACATGCCGGTGATGGACGGTCTGCAGGCGCTCAAGCAGCTCCGCAACATCGACACGAGGGTCCCGGTGATGGTGATCACGGCGAGCCGCGACAGCAAGGCCGCCGCCGAGGCCCTCAACTGCGGCGTGTTCGCGTTCATCCCGAAGCCCTTCGACTTCGGTCAGCTCGACCACCTGGTCGCCCTCGCTCTGCCGAACGCGCGACCCCGCCAGTCGTTCAGCCCCGCCTGAGCAAGGCCTCCTGGACGGGCCGGTCGCGGGCTACCGGATCAGCCCGTAGAGCTTTCCGGCGTTCTCGCAGACGACCTTGCGGCGCACGCTCTCCGGGAGATGGCCGAGCTCGCGGGTGATGTACTCGCGGGAGTCGGGCCACACCCCGTCGGGATGCGGGAAATCCGAGCCCCACATGACCTTCTCGGCGCCGAGCTCGTCGAGCAGCTTCACGCCGATCGGGTCGGTCTGGTAGGTCGCCCAGCACTGCCGCTTCCAGTATTCGCTCGGCGGCATCGTGAGCGAGAGGTCCTTGAACTGATCCTCCCACTCGGCGTCCATGCGCCAGAGGACGTACGGAATCCAGCCGATCCCGGACTCGCCCAGCACGAGCTTCAGGCGCGGATAGCGCTCGAACACGCCCGAGAAGATCATCGAGGTGAGGATGTTGGACATGTTCATCTGGAACTGGGTGATGTTCGAGGCGAACGCCGACCGCGCGACCGGAAGGTCGACCTTCGGCGCGTCCGGCGCGCCGGCGCGTGAGGGATCGGAGCCGATCATGATGACCTTGCGGATGTGCTCGGGCGTGTAGCCGCCGACCGTGTGGAAGTGCAGCGGCAGGCCGCAGCCGTCGATCGCGTCCCAGAGCGGATTCCAGTAGGGGTCCCAGAGGGGCTTGAGGTCCGACGAGTTCGCGATGTCGACCCCCCGCAGGGCGCCGCGCTTGACGACGCGCTCGACCTCGGCGACGGACGCCTCCAGCGGATGGTTCGGGATCGACGCGAGCCCGGCGTAGCGGTCGGGATGCGTCGAGCAGAAGTCGGCGAGCCACTCGTTGTAGATGCGCAGGACCTCGACCGCCGCCTCCGGGTCGTTCATGCGGCCGGTGGTGCCGAGGACGCCGTAGAGCACCTCGGCCTGGACGCCGTCCCGATCCTGATCCTTGAGCCTCAGATCGGGGTCGGTGATGCGGCGGATCCCGCGCTTGCCGTCCTCGTAGAGCCCGGTCGACGCCATGCGATCGGAGCGATGGATGCGACCGGGGACGTATTCCCGGCCCGCCGAGCCCATGCCGCACGCCAGCCCGAGGCCGGCGCCCTTGTTGGTGACCCAGACCGGCCCCTTCGGGCTGTCCTTGGTGTACGGCATCCTCTCCTTGAGCGCCGCGGACGCTCTGGACGTGAAGAGGTCGGGCGGAAGCCAGCAGAGATCGAGATGGCAGTCGGCGGAGATCATTTCGTATCGCATGGCCGGGAGCCTAGCAGGGGCGAATTGACAAGGCAAGTCGCGCGCCCTAGGGTTCAGCGAGCGCTAGAAGCCGTGCGCGCTGCAGGCCGTCGCGGGGCTGGGGCCCCGCCGGCCGAGGCGCGGCTAGAAAGCAGTGCGCGGTTAGAGAAGGAGGAGGGGCCATGAGATTCACAGGACGAGTCGCGCTGATCACGGCGGCGGGCCGCGGGATCGGGCGGGCGACCGCCGAGATCATCGGTCGAGAGGGCGGGACCGTGGTCGCGGTCGAGGTCGACAAGGAGTGTCTGGACCAGGCCGTGGGCGGCATCCGGGCGGCCGGCGGATCCGCTCACGGGCTCGTGGCCGACGCGCTCGACGGAGCGCAGGTGTCGGCGGCGGTTCGGCGGGTGGTCGACGAGCACGGGCGCATCGACATCCTCGTCAACGCCGTCGGTGGCAGCACCATCATTCCGAAGCCCTCCGCGGCCGTGGACGAGCTGACGCTCGACGAGTGGCAGCGGATGCTCCACTTCAACCTGACCGGCACGTTCCTCTTCTGCAACGCGGTCGCGCCGGTGATGAAGCGGCAGCGCTCCGGCAAGATCGTCAACCTCTCGTCGATCGCCGGCCGGGGCCTCAGCCCCACCAGCAGCAGCGCCTACGCGACCGCCAAGGGCGGGATCATCGCCTTCACGCGGAAGCTCTCGTTCGAGCTCGGCCCGTACGGCGTGACCGTGAACGCCATCGCCCCGAGCCTCACCCTGAGCCCGCGGCTTCGCCCGCGCTGGGACCGGCTCTCACCGGAGGAGCAGGCCCGCGAGAACGCGCGCGTGCCGCTGGGCCGGGTGGCCGTGCCCGAGGACCAGGCGCGGGTCATCTGCTTCCTCGCCTCGAGTGACGCCGACTTCGTCAACGGCGTCACGATCGACGTGAACGGCGGTCAGTAGCCGACGGCCGCTCGCGCGATGTCCGTGTCGACGAGCGCGTCGAAGGGGTGCGGCTTCTTGATGAAGCCGGCGGACAGGAGGATCTCCTGCAGCGTGTCGTACCCGGTCCGCGTCAACACCGGATCGCGCGCCCAGGTGGACTGCTTGAGGTAGCGCTCGACGGCGGCGACCCGGATGGCCGGATCGATGTCGCCGAACACCGGCGCGACGACGGCCGCGATCTCCTGGGCCGTGCTCGCCGCCATCCACCGCTGCGCCCGGTAAAGCCCGCGCACGAAGCGGATCAGGACGTCCCGCTGCTTCGTCAGCATCTCCGGCGTGGCCATGAACGAGCTGAACGGCACGGGCCCGGTCGCCTCGCCCATCGACGCCACGAGATGGCCGGTGCCGTCGGCCACGAGCTGGTCGATCACCGGCGGGCCGTGCTCGATGAAGTCGCCCTGGCCGGCCCGGAACGCGGCGATCGCGTCGGGCGTCGAGAGATCGCGCCGGAACGTGACCCGCGCCGGATCGACGCCGTGGCGGCGCAGCACCGCCTGCATGCAGAGCCACGGCGTCGGGGCGCCGCCGAAGGAGATGATGGTCCGACCGACGACGTCGGACCATGCGAAGCTCGGCCGCGGCTCCCGGCTCAGGAGAAAAAACCCGTTCCGATCGTTCACTGCCGCGAAGTGGACGAGCCTCGCCCCGCCGCGATCCAGAAGCTCGAAGCTCCGCATGATCCCGGACAGCGAGACATCCGCGCCGCCGCTCAGGAGGGCGTCGACGGTGCCCCCGGCGAGCGCGGGCGTCTCCGGATCGACCTCGAGCCCCTCGGCCGCAAAATGACCGCCGCGGATGGCGACGGGCAGCGGGGCGTAGAAGATCGAATGGAAGGCTACGACGACCCTGAGCGGGCGGCCCGGCGTCACGGCCACGCAGTATACTCCTAGGCCATGCGCTATCCGTGGCCGGAGGGCAAGCAGTCGGCAGCGGTGCTGTCGTTCGACTTCGACGCCGAGTCGGGCTTCCTGTTCCGCGAGCCCGAGAAGGCGAAGCGGAGCCTCGGCGATCTCGAGGAGCGCCGCTTCGGCCCACGCGTCGGCGTCGATCGCATCTTGCGAATGCTCGACCGGCTCCGGCTGCGGGCGAGCTTCTTCATCCCGGGCTGGACGGTCGCCAACCACCCGGCGCCCTGCCGCCGCATCCGCGACGCCGGCCACGAGATCGGCGCCCACGGCAATGTCCACGAGGCGGTCGGCATGCTGGACGAGGCGCAGGAGAAGGCGGTGCTGGCCGAGCAGCTCCGCATCCTCGCGGACGAGCTCAAGGCTCGCCCGGTGGGCTACCGGTCACCGTCCTGGGACGTGAACGTGTGGACGCCCGGCCTCTTGAAGACCCACGGGTTCCTCTACGACAGCTCGCTGATGGGCAACGACGTGCCCTACGACGTGCCGACGCCCGAGGGGCCGCTGACCGAGGTGCCCGTGCAGTGGATCATGGACGACGCGCCGCTCTTCCGCCACGTCTACGGGGCCAGCAACGCGATCGCCGACCCGGGACGCGTGCTGCAGATGTGGAGCCGTGAGTTCGCCGCGATGCACAAGGAGAACGGCTGCTTCGTGCTCACCTGCCATCCGTTCATCAGCGGTCGCGCGTCGCGCGTGGCCGTGATCATGGAGCTGGTGAGCTTCATGCGGCGGCACCGCGGGGTCTGGTTCGCGACCTGCGAGGAGGTCGCCCGCTGGCACGAGCGGCAGGGCCGGTCGGGAGCGCCCGCCGCCCGGCGCCCGCGTCGCGCCAAACGCTGACCCCGCTCCTTGACCGCCCGCGGAGAACGCGGCTAAGCTCGGTCCCGCTCCGAGCGACTTCGGCCAGATGGAGCGTTGCGCGCCGCAGGCCGTCGCGGGGCTGGGGTCCCGCCGGCCGAGGCGCGGCTAGAAAGGGACACGTACATGGCTCGATTCGTGACGGTGGCGAAAGCGAACAGCGTCCAGCCCGGGCAGGTGCTCAAGGTCGAGATCGACAACTTCCCGGTGGCGGTGGCGAATGTCGGCGGCACCTTCCACGCGTTCGACGACACGTGCACCCACGAGGATTGCTCCCTCGCCGACGGCGACCTCGAGCAGCACAAGATCATCTGCCCCTGTCACTTCGCCGAGTTCGACGTCCGCAACGGCGCCGTGCTCACCCCGCCGGCCACCGTGCCGCTCAAGGTCTATCCCGTTCGCGTCCAGGGTAGCGACCTGCAAGTGGAGTTCTGATGCCGGCGCCCTCGACGATCGCGATCGTCGGCGCCAGCCTCACCGGCGCCTCGGCGGCGGCGACCTTGCGCGAGGAGGGCTTCGACGGGCGCGTGGTGCTGCTGGGGGCCGAGCCCCAGCTTCCGTACGATCGGCCGCCGCTCTCGAAGGCGTACCTGCGCGGCGCCACGCCCTTCGAGAAGACGCTCCTGCGGCCGGCGGAGTTCTACCGCGAAAAAGAGATCGAGCTGCGGCTCTCCACCATCGTCACGCGCGTCGACGCCGAGAAGAAGCGGCTCGAGCTGGCGGGCGGCGAGCGCCTCGACTTCGACCGCGTGCTCGTGGCCACCGGCGGGCGGAACCGGCGCTTCCCGATTCCCGGCCTCGACCTGCCCGGCGTCTACGATCTGCGCACGGTGGCCGACGCCGATCGCATCCGCGAGGTGATCGCGCCCGGGCGCCGCGCGGTCGTGGTGGGCCTCGGCTTCATCGGCGCCGAGGTGGCCGGCTCGCTCCGCGAGTGCGGCGTCGAGGTGGTCGCGATCGAGCCGTTCAAGACGCCGCTTTTCCGCGCGCTCGGCGAGGAGATCGGCCGCGTGGTCGAGGGCCTCCACCGCGATCATGGAGTCGACATGATCCTCGGCGACGCGGTCGCGGCGTTCGAGGGGAGCGGGCGCGTCGAGCGTGTCGTGACGACGAGCGGCCGGCGGGTCGAATGCGACTTTGCGGTGTTCGGGCTCGGCATCGAGCCCGCCGCCGAGGTGGTGGCCGGCTCCGGCGTGCGCGTCGACAACGGCATCGTCGTCGACGAGCTGTGCCGCACGAACGTGCCGGGCGTCTTCGCGGCGGGCGACGTGGCCAATCACTATCACCCCGTGTGCGCGCGCCCGATGCGCGTCGAGCACTGGCAGAACGGCGTGAAGCAGGGCGCCGCCGCCGCGCGCAGCATGCTCGGCCGGGGCCAGCCGTACGACGAGGTCCACTGGTTCTGGTCGGATCAGTACGACGCGAACATCCAGTACGCGGGATTCCACGCGGCCTGGGACCAGGTCGTCGTGCGCGGCAGCCTCGCCGAGCGGAAGTTCCTGGCGTTCTTTCTGACCGCGGGCCGCGTCGAGTCGGCGGTCGCGATCAATCAGGGGCGCGATCTCCGACGGGCGTTTTCGCTCATCCGCGCGCGCGTGCCGGTCGATCCGGCGCGCCTGGCGGACCCGCAGGTCGACCTCCGAACCCTTGTCCCGGCGGAGAAACCCGCATGATCAAGCGCTTCTCGACCCTCTACATCGGGCACATCGAGCTGGAGAACTGCGGACACAGCGGGACCCCCGCCGACGACCGGCGATACTCGAACGAGCGGGTGATCGAGGCGTTCGACACGACCCTCGAGCTGGCGCAGACGATGGACGAGCTCGGGTACGAGGCCTTGTGGCTGGCCGAGCATCACTTCCAGCACGAGGGCTACGAGTGCATCCCGAACATCCCGCTCCTGGCCGTGCACATCGCCAGTCACACGAAGCGGCTCAAGATCGGCTGCGGCTTCAACATCATCCCGACCTGGCACCCGATCCGGCTGGCCGAGGACTACGCGACCGCGGACATCCTGACCGGCGGCCGGCTGATCTTCGGCGTGGGCCGCGGCTACCACACGCGCGAGGTCGAGAGCTTCGGCAACCCCATGCTCGACGCCGAGGCGAACCGCGAGCTCTTCGAGGAGCAGCTCGAGATAATCTTGAAGGCGTTCAACCAGCCGTCCTTCTCGCACCAGGGGAAGTACTACACGATCCCGCCGGCGGTGCCGTACCGCGGCTACACGATGAAGGAGATCACGCTCGTCCCGCGGCCGCGCCATCTCCCGGTGGAGATCTGGCAGCCGATCGTGAGCGGCAGCGCCCGCGGCCTCGACTTCATGGTCAAGCACGGCATCAAGGGGGTCGTCTCCGCCACCGCCGAGCAGTTCGTCGAGCGCTGGTTCGCCGACTACCAGGCCGTGGCGCGCCGCCAGGGGCGCGAGCTCGCGCTGGGCGAGGATCTCATCCTCGGATTCCGCATGAGCATCGACGACACCCAGGAGATCGCCATCCGCAAGGCGAAGCCCTTCTTCGAGGAGCACGCCAAGTTCATGGGGCCGCTCGGGATGCTGCGCTACAGCGAGGAGCACGTGAAGGCGGTGGCCGAGCGCAAGCCCCAGTCACCGACCGCCGCCACGATCGAGAACGGCGTGCAGAACCGCACCTGGCTCTGCGGCCCCGCCGAGGAGTTCATCGGTTACCTGAAGGAAATGGAGCGGCGCTATCCCGGACTCGAGCACGTCATGGTCTCGTGCCCCCTGGGCACGCCGCGGAAGATCATGAAGGAGAACCTCACGCGCTTCGCCCGCGAGGTGATGCCCGCGTTCAAGTGACCGCGGCGCCCCCGGCGACCCGGCCCTCATTGACTCGACCGCCGACGCGAGCTATGGTCCGCGCATTGGCCTGACCGGGTCGCCCTTCCGGGCGTGGGAGCAACGATGCACTTCCGCCCTGCCGCCGCCTGGTTCCCGCGGTCCTTCCTGACCGCTGCCTGCCTGCTGTGCGTCGTGCTCGCCATCGGCCCCACCGGGGCCTCGTGGGCGCAATCGAGACCCGCGGCGCCGAAGCCCGAGGGCGAGATGCGCTGGGCGCTCTACGTGACGCTGTCGCCGGTGTGGTTCGATCCGGGCGAGTTCCAGGGCCTCACCGCGTTCTGGGTCCTCTACGCCATCCACGACGCGCTCGTGAAGCCCATGCCGGGCAACCTCATGACCCCGAGCCTCGCGGAGTCGTGGACAGTGAGCGCGGATCAGCGGGTCTACGAGTTCAAGCTGCGCGAGGGGCTGAAGTTCCACAACGGCGATGCCTTCACCGCCGAGGACGTGAAGTTCAGCTTCAACCGCGCCAAGGGATCGAAGGTCCTGCACGACAAGGTGCGGGAGGTGGTCGTCGTCGATCCCTATCGCGTGCGCTTTCACCTGAACGAGCCCTGGCCCGACTTCATGACGTTCTACGGAACCCTCGTGAGCGGCGCCAGCTGGGTCGTGCCGAAGAAATACGTCGAGCGGGTCGGCGACGACGGCTTCAAGAAGCAGCCGATCGGTCTGGGACCCTACAAGTTCGTGAGCCACACGCCGGGCGTCGAGCTGATCATGGAGGCCAACGAGGCGTACTGGCGCAAGATTCCCTCGGTGAAGCGGCTCGTCTTCAAGAGCGTCCCCGATTCGACCACGCGCGCGGCGATGCTGAAGCGGGGCGAGGTGGACGTCGCCTACCTCCTCGACGTCCCGCAGGCCCTCGAGGTCAAGCGGGACCCGACGCTGAAGCTGGCGTTCTCCGGGGGGATCGCCACGTTCTTCCTGGACTTCCTCGATCAGTGGGATCCGAAGTCTCCCTGGGCCGACCAGCGCGTGCGCCTCGCCGCGAACTACGCCATCGATCGCAAGGCGCTGAGCGAGGCGGAGACGCTCGGCGCGTCGAAGCCGGCCGGGAGCCTCGTCCCACGCAATTTCGAGTTCGCGCTGCCCATCGAGCCCTACCCGTACGATCCGGCGAAGGCGCGGCAGCTTCTGGCCGAGGCCGGCTACGCCAAGGGCTTCGACGGCGGGGAGCTGCATCAGCTTCCGCCGTATTTCTCGATGGGCGAGTCGATCGTGAGCTACCTCGGCGCCGTCGGGATCAAGCTGAAGATGCGGCCGATGGAGCGCGCGACGTACCTCTCGGCGCTCCAGGCGCGGAAGCTGCACGGGCTCTGTGTCTGCGGGACCGCGATCTACGGCAACGCCGCCTCGCGGATGTCGGAGCACGTCCCGAGCACCGGCGCCTACGCCTACGGCGGCTACCCCGACATCGACACCCTGTACAAGGAGCAGGCGCTCGTGACCGACCGCAAGAAGCGCGAGGCGCTGCTGTTCCAGATCCAGCAGCTCGTCCACGAGCGCGTTCGCTTCGGTCCGATCTGGGAGTACGTCTGGCCGAGCGGCGTGGGCCCGCGGGTCGAGGAGCCGGCGCTGATGCTCATCAACCCGTATCCCTGGTCGGCGCCGCTCGAAGAAGTGCGTCTCAAGAAAAAGTAAGACCTCCACGGAGGGCCTGAGCATGAAGCGGACGCTTACGTGCGCGCCCGGACGTGCCATGGTCGTTGTCGCCGCCTGGCTGTGTCTCCTGCTCGCCGGCGGTCCTCTCGAAGATGCTGGCGCCCAGCCCCGATCGGCTCAGGCGCCGCCGCGGCCGGAGGCGACGGCCGCGAAGCCGGACGGCGAGATGCGCTGGGCGATTTACGTCACTCTGGCGCCCCAGTGGCTCGACCCGGCCGAGGTGCAGGGGCAGATCACGCCGTTCTGGGTGCTCTACGCGGTCCACGACGCGCTGGTGAAGCCCATGCCCGGCAACCTCATGACGCCGAGCCTGGCCGAGTCGTGGACGGTGAGCCCCGACCAGCGCGTCTACGAGTTCAAGCTGCGGGAGGGCCTGAAGTTCCACAACGGCGATCCCTTCACCGCCGAGGACGTGAAGTTCAGCTTCAATCGCACCAAGGGCAGCAAGATCCTCAAGGAGAAGGTGCGCGAGATCACGGTCGTCGATCCCTACCGCGTGCGCTTCCAGCTCACCGAGCCCTTCCCCGACTTCATGGCGTTCTACGGCACGCTGACCACCGGCGCGGGCTGGATCGTTCCCAAGAAGCACATCGAGAAGGTCGGTGACGAGGCCTTCAAGAAGCACCCGATCGGGCTCGGGCCCTACCGCTTCGTGAGCCACACCCTGGGCGTCGAGCTGGTGATGGAGGCCTACGAAGGATACTGGCGAAAGATTCCCTCGGTGAAGCGGCTCGTCTTCAAGGTCGTTCCCGATCCGACCACGCGGGCGGCCATGCTCAAGCGCGGCGAGGTCGACATCGCCTACATGCTCGACGCCCCGCAGGCCCTGGAGCTACAGAAGGATCCGTCGCTCCGGATCGCGTTCTCCGGCGGCATCGGCATCGCCACCGTGGACTTCCTCGACATGTTCGATCCCAAGTCGCCGTGGGCCGACCGGCGGGTGCGTCTGGCCACCAACTATGCGATCGACCGCCGGGGCCTGAGCGAGATGGAGACGCTGGGCGCCTCGAAGCCCACCGGCAGCATCATCCCGCGCACCTTCGAGTTCGCGCTGCCCATCGAGCCCTATCCGTACGATCCGGTGAAGGCCAAGCAGCTGATGGCCGAGGCGGGCTATCCCAACGGATTCGACGGCGGCGACCTGCACGTCACGCCGCCGTTCTACTCGCGGGGCGAAGGGGTCATGAATTACCTCGGCGCGATCGGGATCAAGTTCCGGATGCGGCCGATGGAGCGGGCCGCGTTCTTCGCGGCGTGGGGCGCCAAGAAGCTGAAGGGGGTGTGCGTCTGCGGGAGCGGGCTCTACGGCAACGCCGCCACGCGCATGTCGGAGATCGTACCGAGCGACGGAACCTACGCCTACGGCGGGTACCCCGACATCGACCTGCTCTACAAGCAGCAGGCCATCGAGACCGACAAGAAGAAGCGCGAGGCCATGCTGTTCCAGATCCAGCAGACGCTGCACGAGCGCGTGCGCTACGGGCCGATCTTCGAGTTCCTCTGGCCGAGCGGGATCGGGCCGCGGGTGGAGGAGCCCGCGCTGCTGCTGATCAATCCCTATCCCTGGTCCGCGCCCCTCGAGGAGGTACGGCTCAAGAAGAAGTAGGGCGGTAGTGTCGAAGCGCCAGCCGCACGCCGACGAACAGGAGGCCGCTCACCGTGATGAGGATGAGCGGCAGCGTGAGCCAGTACGTCCGGAGCCACGCCTCGAAGAGCGCTTGATACGAGTAGTCCTGGACCTTGCGTCGAGGCCCGGCGACGAAGGATTCGACGCGGCCGCCCGCCAGGGAGGCGACGTCCCCACGTAGCTCTCGGATATTCGGCTCGGAGAACGCGTCGGCGACGGCCTGGAGCAAGAGACGCCCCGACGGCGCGCTGATGACCAGGAGATAGCGCTCTCGATTCCAGGGCGACGCCATCTCCCGGATGACCGGACGGCCCCGGAGCGATTCGCCGGGCAGCCGCGGTTTCCAGCTGGGCAGCAGGGCGGACAGGGGATCGCGGCGGTCCTCGAGATTGAGAAACACTAGGTGGGACTCGGCGCGTTCCGAGTCGGTCAGTTCGGCGAGTCGCCTGACGCGAAACGCGAGCGGTGGGGCGGGCGCGAGCCGGGCGAAGGCGCTCGACAGGGCCACCACGGCCGCGAACGTCTCCTCGCCCGTCTCGCCGGACAGCACCACGATGACGTCCGACAGGTCCCCCTTGAGACTGAACGGGTACAGCTGGAATTGCAGCAACCCGAGGTCGGGAAGCTCGGTCTCGTGGTATCGGGGCAGATAGAGCTCGCTCGTCGACAGCAACCACGCGACGACGCCCTGGCTGGCGCCGTGCGCCGGGCCGATCCAGGTGATCCGGAGGAGGTTCCGCGGCTTCAGCGCGTGCGGGGGAATCGTCACCGACACCGTCCCGATCGCGCGGCGGAACGTGTTGTTGACGGTGTCGTCGGCCAGGGTGACCTCGTTCATCTGCACGAGCAGGCGCGCGTCGCCGACGACGAGATCGGGGCTCAGCCGCAGCCGCAGGACCATCCGGTGGCCGTAATCGAAGAAGCGCGCGTCCGGCATGGCGTTGAGCGGCACGGTCAGCGAGTAATTGCGGTCGGCGGTGAGCTTCAGGTCGTCCAGACCGAGGTCGGCCAGCGTGAACAGGCCTCGGGGTGGAATGAAGCCCGGCCATTCGCGGCTTCTCGACGTGCCTGACCGCGGCTCGGTGGTGACGCGCGCGAAATTCCCGGAGGCGGTCCAGCCGGGGGCAAGGACACTCCTGGCCGCCCGGAGCACGCCGGCGCCGGAGTCACCGGAGACCACGAGAATCGGGCTCTGATCGCCGCCGGGCTTCGTGGTCATGCCCACCACGCCTTCGGGCTCGCTCGCCGTGGCGGCACCGGTCCGCCGCAGGACCGTCCGACCCCTCGTGCTCGCGAACGCCAGGGGCAGCCGCTCCTTCAGCGAGACGAGCTCCGGCTGCTCGGCCGGCGTTCCGACGATCAGGAGCGGGTCCCGCGCGGCCTGGACCGAGCGCACGATGTGGGTCGCGATCCGGTCGCCGGCCGGCCGCCGGGAGAAGTTCGCGACCAGCAGCGCGGTGGCCTCGAGCGTGGCCGGATCGAATCGCCGCGGCAGCAGCACCGCCAGCCGGTTGGCGCTGAGGGTATGTGGCTCGAGCAGCGCCGAGGGAAGGCGGCCCAGGTTCAGGTCGAGCGGCGCTTCCGCGTAGCGCAGCTCCAGGAACGACCGCGCGCTGATGCTGCTCCAGATCTCGCGGCTCCCGGCATTCGGTCTGAGGAATTGCTCGACGGAGACGACGAGCGTGTTGTGCTGCTTGACGGTCGCGGGCGGAATCGGCACGACTACCTCGGTGAGCGTCGCATTCTGCGGGTCGAGGCGGAAGCTGCGCAGGATTCCGTAGTTGAGCGTGACGGACAGAAAGGAGCGGCTGCCGTCGAGGTCCGCGGAGTGCCGCACGAAGAGGTGGAGCGCGCTGCCGGGAAGCACCTTCCATCGGGATGGCAGCGTGAACGAGGCGGAGCGCGCATCGGTTGCCCCGCTCAGCTGGAGCTCCGGAGGGATCTTCAGGTGCTCTCCGAACTGGAGACGAACGAGGCCCGGCGTCCGGGTCGGAGGCGTGCTGGCGGTGGCCGCCGCCGAATGCAGGAGGAGCGTCGAGAGCAATGCCGAGACGAGGGCGAGCTTCATCGCGCGCGGAACGGCTGGAACGGCTCGAGCCGTTTCTGATAGAGCGCCGTTCCGAACCAGGCCCAATTCTGTAAGTAATAGCTGCTCTGATCGCCCGCGTGATCCGCCCAGAGCCCCTTCGTGTAGAGAGACTGTAGCCTCCGCTCGAACGCCGCCGCGATGTCCGGTCGCGATGGCCGGAGGGCCGGCATGAGCGCGGCCAGCATCTCGGGCGCTTCGTAATCCGCGGGATCCTGGCCGTTACTCGGGACCACGGCGGGGAGCGTACCGGCCTGCTCCCAGCGCTTGATCAGCCACGGCAGCGTCCTCTTCAGATAGCGATCCGCGCGGGGCTCGGCGAACAGCGCGCGGTCGAGCGCGACGCGCCAGTAGACGCGCAGGGCGTCGTAGGAAAACGAGCCGTCCTTGCGCCCGGGCAGGGCGAGCCGCCCGGTGGTCGTGTCCAGCAGAATCCAGTCCGGGGGCAGGCCGGTGGCGGCCAGGTCGGCCGACGTTTCGAGCACGAAGTACGACGAATCCACCACCTTGCGCCACTCACGCTCCGGGTCGTGCGCGGCGAAGATGCGATAGGCGTACGGAGCCCCGTACGAGGGGTTCAGCCGGCACGTACGGCTCTCGCACAGCTTGTCGCCGGCGAGCAGGAAGCGTCGGCCCTGCACGTCGATCGTGCTGAGCCTCCACAGGTCCGCCAGGATGGCGCCGGCATCGCTCCGGTAGCGCTCGTCCTTCCAGGCGCGAAACGCCAGGATCAGCGCGAGCGCCACGTCCTGGTCGGCATCCGAAGCGAACGCGGTGTCGGGAATGGTGCCCCGTCCCTCGGCGGATCGCTCCCATTTCCACGCCCAGAGCCGATCCCGGCGAATGCCGGCATTCAGGTTGTTGCGCCCCCAGGCATACGTCTTGTCGAAGACGGCACGATCCCGCATCCAGACCGCGCGCAGCATGGCGTAGGCCTGGCCTTCCGAGGTCGAGCTGCCTCCGCCCTTGGGGTCGACGACCCGTCCGTCGGCCTCGATGAATCGGGCGACGTAGGCCTTCCAGCTCTCCTGCAGCACCTCGGCGGCGTTGGCCGACGACGTGGGCGAAGGACGAAACCCGCTGGCGGGGACGAGGCTCAGTCCCGCGAGCCCGACGAGCACGAGCGTCCGGCGCACCGGGCCTCCTCTATCTCATCCGCGCGAGTCGCCTCCACCCGGCGGCCATCGACGCGGTCGGGTCGAGGCTGTGGACGTTCATCCACCACTCTCGCATCTCCGTGAAATCCGGCCACTGGAGCCGCAGGACGACCCGGCGCCCACCGTCCTCGTTCGATCCAGCGCTGGTGGCCCGGGCCTCGACGAAGCGGTTCGAATCGATCTCGACGCGCAGGATTCCTTGCTCGGCGGGGCCTGGCGCGCCGGCCGGGAGCTCGACGAGCGCGCCGTCACCGGACAGCCACAGGCACCGGCACTCGAGGCTCGCATACCAGGCGCGCCACTCGCCGGTGAGTCGTGGCGACTGCTCAGTGCGCGCCACGCGCGGCCGCATGACCCGCCACACCGTCGTGAGCAAGTACCAGAACGAGCGCGCGAGGCGGTCCGGCGGATAGTTCTCGGCGCTCCAGCTCTGATCGCCGCTGAAGATGAGCTCCACGAGCGCCCGATGCGTCGCGTCGTCGATCGCGGTGAAGGCGAACGCGGCCTCGACCTGTCCCGACGCGTTCCAGTCGCAGCGAACCCGCCGCACCGCGGCGTCACAGCGTCGCCCCGACTCGTCCTCGATCGACACCCGGCATTCGTGGGGCACGGGACCCGGGTGCGCCAGCACGACGCGCAGGCCACTCTCGCTCAGGTCCCAGGTCCGGCCGGCGATGCGCTCCTCACCGAGGACGATCGCGCACGGGTGGCGGCGCCGGATGCGCGGCGCCGCTCGCTGCTGGGGCTGCTCGTAGGCCACGCACGTCGCGGCCACGAGGACGACCAGGTTCCCGAGGGCCCACAGGCTGTTCATGACGATCGCGTCCAGCTCGGACGGATCGCTGCGGTTCGTGCTGAACAGAAAGAGCCTCACGGGAAAGGCGACGGCCAGGGCCGCCACGGACAGGAGGAGCAGCGCCAGCGTCACCCGGCTGGTCTCGAAGTCGAACCGTGCGCGATCGAGCGTCGTTCCCTTGGCGGTGACGTCGAAGCGGCCGAGGCGCGGATTCACCAGGGCGAGCAGGGTGACCCCGGCCGTGAACGGCGCGATCGACACCTCGTAGACGCTCGCCCAGAAGGAATGGCGATACTGCCGGCCGATCATCGAGTTGGCGATGGTCGACAGCCCGATGTGCGGAAGGATGTACGCGACGACGGCGAGAGCGTCCGCCTTGATCGGATGCGCGCCGGCGAACAGGAAGGTCAACGGCGCGAGGATCATGATGAGGCGGGGGATGCCGAAGAAGAAGTGCAGCATGGCGTTGAAGTAGTTCAGCCGCTGCGCCGGCGTCAGCCCCCGCTTGAACAGGGGGCAATCGACGCGGAGGACCTGCGCCATGCCGCGCGCCCAGCGCATGCGCTGCTTCACGTGCGCGGCGAGCGTCTCGGTGGCGAGGCCCGCCGCCAGCGGCAGGCGCAGGTATGCCGAGCGATAGCCCCGGGCGTGCAGCTCGAGCGAGGTGTGGGCGTCCTCGGTGACGGTCCGGGTCCGGAAGCCGCCGATCGCGTCGAGGGCCGAGCGCCGGAGGACGGCGCACGAGCCGCAGAAGAACGCCGAGTTCCAGAAGTCGTTGCCGGGCTGAACGACGTGGTAGAAGAAGCTCTGCTCGGGCGGGATACGCCCGGTGAGGCCGAGGTTCCGCTCGAAGGGGTCGGGATTGAAGAAGTGCTGGGCCGTCTGGACGAGCGCGACCCGCGGGTCCTCGAAGTACCCCACCGTCGTGTCGAGAAAGCCCCGCACCGGGACGTGATCGGCGTCGAAGATCGCGATCAGCTCGCCATCGATCAGCGCAAGCGCATGGTTCAGGTTCCCGGCCTTGGCGTGCCGGTTGTCGGGGCGCGTCACGTATTCGCAGCCGAGGCTTCTGGCCATGGCCTCGATCTCCGGCCGGCGCGCGTCGTCCAGGACGTACACGCGCTTGTGCGGATAGCTCATGGCGAGCGCCCCGATGATCGTCCGCCGCACGATGGCCTCCGACTCGTTGTAGGTCGGAACGAGCACGTCCACCCGCCACGCGGTCCGGCGGGACGGAGCCGGGCGGGGCCTGACCTCGAGGCTCTGGAAGTACCCGAGGAAGAGAATCAGCACGCCGTAGGTCTCGGCCGCCAGGAGCAGCACGGAGGCGGTGGCGTCGACCGTCGAGTCCAGGTTGAGCGTCCAGGCGATGCGCCAGTAGAAGTAGCGCATCGACGCGAAGCAGCTCAGGAAGATGATCATCGGGCGCAGGAGCCGAAAGCGGCTGGCAAGGAGGGCGGCGCCGAGCATGACCAGGGAGATCTCGGCCTGCTCGACGGCGGTGAGGGGGAGCACGATCGCGGCGTGCACGAGCGGCAGGGCGGCCGTGGCCAGCAGGATGACGCCCGCCAGCCGCCGCCGAACGAGGCTTTTCGGCTCGTCCTCGAGCCGGCTCATTCACAGCTTGATGACGAGCTTGACCATCACGGTCAGCTGGTTGAACGGACCGAGGTTGTCGAAACCGATCGACGCGGGAATGGAGACCCGATCGCTCAGGGCGTAGTCCACGAGCGCGGAGAACCCGAAGGCGCCCTGCGTGGCCGTGTCCGTGTAGTTCTGGGTACCGCCGAACGCCGACACCCGATACGTCAGCGGCTCGATCAGGCGCCCCGCCAGGTCGACGCGGAGGGTGTTGGAGACAAAGTATCCCGGGCTGAAGTAGCCGCCGACACCCGGATTGTTCGCGGTCGGGTGCGGCGAGATCCCGTCGCTGCCGAGGAACTCGGGCCGGATCGTCTGGCCGGTGGCCGTCAGCATCGAGGCGCCGCCGAAGCCCAACCGGTCGTCCTGGAAGCCGAAGTAGTTCAGCTGATAGCTCACGCGCAAGAAGCTCACGGGCTTTTCGGAGGGGCCAGAGATCACGTTGTAGCCGGCGATTCCGCGCGCCAGGCCGAACGGATTCGTCCCGACGTTGGAGCCGTCACGTACGCCGCCCCCGCCCTCGGCCGACACGTCGAATCCGAGCGGCAGCTTGAGGGTGGCCCCGGCGACACCCTTGGTCTCCATCACCTGTCCCACGAGCTCGTGGGCGAACGGGCCGGTCCGGGGACGAAGCCCGGTCGCCGAGAGCAGCGACTCCTCGACGTTGATGCGACTGGCGGTCACGTAGAGGGTCAGGGGGTCGGTCGGCGAATAGCTGATCGACGCCAGCCCGTTGACGCTCGCGGTGCCCATGCTCGAGAAGTACGTCGCGCCGAGCTCGGCCTGGATGCGCACGGCGTCGGTGAGCGCGCTGGCGAGCCCGAACGTGAGGTTCGTGCCCCAGCCGCTGTAGTCGGCGTCCTGGGTGAGATAGCGCGTCTCGACGAGGTTCACATAGAACCGCGTCGAGGGCCGCCACTTGTAGTTGAGCCCGGCGCCGGCGCGGAAGAAATCCAGCCGGTTGTTGAGGTCGCCGGATTCGTAGTGGTACACGCCGAGCGCCTCGATGGAGGAGCGCGTGTCCTCGGAGATCTGGCGCTTGAACCTTTCGAGCTCTTCCGGCGTGACCGGCCGGTTGATGCTCGGCTCCTTGTCGATCTGAGCCAGAGCCGGCGGCGCCAGCAGCATCGCGCCCAGGAGAGCGGCCGACACGACCGTGCCGGCCCTCAGCATGAGTGGTCCCGGGGGAGACGGCTCATCGAGCCGCTTGTGCCAACGCCGGGTCGATTCGGCTGAGGAGCTGAGACGCCTCGGCGGTTCGCCCGACCTCGTGCATGAGCTTGGCCAGTTCGAAGGCCAGCCGATCGGTCGGGTCGCGTCGATATGCTTCTTCGAGATACGGCAGGGCTGCCCGCGGCTTCCCATTACCTCGTAGCGCGCCCGACAGGCTGACGAGGAGCCTGACGTCACGCAGGCCCAGGTCATAGGCCTCGCGGTAGGAGGCTTCGGCCTTCCGGTAGTCGCGCTTTTCCAGCAAGAGATCGGCGTACTCGCGAACGAAGGCCGCATCGGTCCGGTACGTCGGCAACACGCGCTCGTACTCCCGGGCGGCGCTCTTGTAGTCCTTGACTCCCCTCAGCGCGCGAGCGTACGCGAGCCCGGCTTCGCCGCTGGACGGCATTCCGTTGCGGGCCCGGGCGAGCGGCTCCAGGGCGCCTCGAAAATCACCGGACGACAGCAGGCCGACGCCGTACGTCAGGTTCACTCGAGGCTCGTTGGGCTTCTCTTGCAGCAGCGCCTTGTAGAGCGGCAGCGCCACGCCCCACTCCTGGCGCGAGGCATGGATGCTGGCCAGCTGCAGCTTCAGCTCGAAGTCCTGCCCGCCTTCGGCGAGAAAGCGCTTCAGGACGATCTCAGCCTGCTGGCCCTGGCCGGATCTGGCCAGCGCGACGACATAGTCGCGCCGATCCTGGATGGTCAGCGATCGCGCGAGCGGTGGTCGCGAGTACACCTCGGCCGCCTCCCGCCACTTCCCCTGCCAGAAGAGGACGCGGGCGAATTCTAGCTGTGCGTTCCGGTCATCCGGTCTCAGCGCCAGGTAGTCGCGAAATCGCGCCTCGGCGAGAGTCCATGTCTTGGCCCTGTGAGAGTAGATATGCGCGAGCTGCAAGAGCGCCGTCGTATTGCCCGGGCCGAGCTGGAGGGCCCGTTCGAACTCCTGGGCCGCCATGTCTTCGCGCCCCGCCATCAGCTCGCCGTGCGCGAGCCCGAGCTGCGCGGCGAGCGATCTCGGATTGGAGGTGAGGACACGCCGGTACACCACGAGCGCCTGCTCGGTCTGCCGGTTGCGGAGGAATCGCTCGCCGCTCGACAGCAGGTCGCCGTCGAGGGCGCCGGCAGCGGCGGACTGTCCGGTGGGTTGTCGGGCCGATTTGAGGAGCAGGTATCCGGCGACGCCGAACGAGCCGGCGAGCGAGCCGACGAAGAGGACGATGAGCAGCTTCAAGCGAAGGGTATTCACCGGACCGGGCTCCTCGCGACAGGGTAGCCCGCGAATGCCGGCGGCGCAACGCGGCGACCGGGAGTGGTCGCTCCCGCGCTACCCGCCGGGGGGGAAGCGCGGGTTCAGCCGACGTCTACGCGATCCCGTACAGGCGCGCGCAGTTGTCCCAGAGAATCTTGCGCCGGGTCGTCTCGCTCAGGCCGTCGAGCGCCAGGAAGGTGTCGACCGCGCGCGGGTACGCCGAGTCGTCGTGCGGCCAGTCGGTCGAGATGACGATGTTGTCGTCGCCCATCGTCGGGATGGCGTGCCGGACGATGTCCTCGTCCGGGTCGACCGACACCCAGCAGTTGCGGCGGAAGTACTCGCTCGGGCGCATCGACAGGCGGAAGCGGTCGTCGTCGCCGAACTTCTCGACGCGCTCGTCGAGGCTCCAGAGCCACCACGGCACCCAGCTGCAGCTGCCCTCGAGAAACGCCGCCTTGAGCGTGGGGAAGCGCTCGAACACGCCGCCGGTCAAGAGACCGCCGAGCGCCATCATCTGCTCGACTCCGTGGGCCACCGCGTGCGCCATCACGAAGTTGTCCATGAAGCGCCGGCCCAGGTGCTCCTGGTAGGCCATCTGGATCCCGTGAAACGCTACCGGCACGCCGAGGCTCACGGCCTCGGCCCAGACGGCATCGTAGCTCGGGTCGTACCAGGCCCGGCCGTTCACCGGATGATTCGAGAGCACGAGCGCGACCGCGCCGAGCTCGCGCACGCTCCGCCGCGCCTCCTCGACCGCCAGCTTCGGGTCGTGCAGCGGCAGGAGCGCCGCCGCCTTCAGACGCACGCGGTCGGTCGCGCAGAAATCGGCGAGCCAGTTGTTGAAAGCTCGGCAGACCGCGGCCGAGAGGTCGGGCTCGAGCCCGTCGACGCCGACCAGATGGGCGCCCCGCGTGCGAAACACGATGGAGACGTCGATCCCTTCGCGGTCCATGGCCTGGAGCATCGCGCGCGGGTCGTCGCCCGGCAGGTCCTCGGCGGGGTCCTTGTAGCGACCCATCGCCAGGTGGCGGGCGCGCGCCTTCTCTCTTCGGATGAGGCCCAGCCGCCGGCGCTCCGGGCGGTCGAAGAAGGCGGGGAAGACCTTGCCTTCGAACTGCCAGCCGTTGGTGTGCGATCCGTCGATCGGCGCGAAGCGGGGCGCCCGGTCCTTGAACCGGGGCTCGATGTACTTGAGCCAGAGGTCGTGCGGCTCGTCGACGTGGATGTCGCTGTCCATGACCTTGAACTGACCCTTGGCCATTGCGGTCTCCCCCGGGTGGCGCGGCCGCCCTCAGTCGCGGCGGCCGGTGAAGCGCAGGAGCATCAGGAAGAGGTTGATGAAGTCCAGATAGAGGGAGAGCGCGCCGACGATGGCGTAGCCGCCGGCCTGACCCCCGGGAATCGCCAGGGCCATCTGCTTGAGCCGCTGAGCGTCCCACGCCGTGAGGCCCGTGAAGACGATCACGCCCACCACCGAGATCAGGAACTGGAGCGCGTCGCTGTGCCAGAACATCCCAACCAGCGAGGCGAGGATGAGCCCCACGAGGCCCATCATGAAGAACTGCCCGAAGCCGGCCAGGCTCCGCTTCGTCGTCGAGCCGAACAGGGCGAGGGCGCCGAACATGCCGGCGGTGACCACGAACGTGGTTGTCACCGACTCGCCCGTGTAGGCGAGCAGGACGACCGACAGCGTGACGCCGTTCAGCGCCGAGTAGAGGGCGAAGAGACCGGCCGCCGTGCCGGGCGCCATGCTCGCGGCTCGGGCCGAGAGGTAGAAGACCAGCCCGAGCTCGGCGATGACCAGACCGAAGAAGACCAGGCGGTTTCCGACGAGTATGCGAATGAGATCCGGCGACCCGGCCACCGCGAAGGCCACAACAGCGGTGAGACCGAGGCCGATCGCCATCCAGGTGTAGACCTTCCAGAGGAACGCGGAGACTCGCTCCGCGGCTTGCGCGGGCGTCGTCGTCCAAGCATCCATGGTTGTTCTCCTTAGAAAGAGTTCTCTGGGCCCGATTGTACTCCGTCCTGACCGGTGAGGCCCCTTGACAAGGCCCGAGGCCGATGATGTGATCCCCTGCGTTTCGCCAATCTACCGGCCGATCCCGGCGCGGGGGTGACCCATGGCAGAATCCGAGGGCGTGGCGAGCATCAATCGGCGGGCGTTTCTGAAGACGGCGGGCGTCGCGACCGGCGCCGCGGTCGCCGGCGGCATCCCGGGAATCGTCGCGGCGCAGAAGGCGCCCAGCTTCCCGAAGGGCACGAAGCTCAGCATCCTGGAATGGGTGAGCTTCGTGCCGGCCTCCGACGTCGAGTTCAAGCGGCTCGCGGCCGAGTTCGGGAAGCTGGCAGGGGTCGAGGTCACCGTCGATATGATCAACATGAACGACCTAAATCCCCGGATCGCTTCGGCCATCGAGACCAAGGCCGGCCCCGACATCATCATGATGATCAACAACTGGCCGCACCTCTACGTCGATGGGCTCGCCGATGTCGAAGATGTGGCGGAGGAGATCGCCAAGCGGGACGGCGGCTACTACGACATCAGCCGCAAGATCAACATGGTCGACGGCCGATGGAAGGCCGTCCCCTTCACCATGGGCAGCGGCGTCTGGAACTACCGGGAGGACTGGTTCAAGGAGGTCGGCGCGAACAAATTCCCTGACACCTGGGACGAGCTCCGGAAGGTGGGCACCGCGCTCAAGAAGAAGAACTTCCCGATCGGTCAGGCCTTCGGTCACAGCCTGGGCGATCCCAACAGCTGGGCCTATGCGGTGACGTGGTGCTTCGGCGCGACCGAGATCGACGATAAGGGCAAGGTCGTCATCAACAGCAAGGAGACGATCGAGGCGCTGAAGTTCACGGTGGCCTTCTGGAAGGACTGCCTCGACGAGGGCGGGCTCGCCTGGGACGATACCAACAACAACCGAGCCTTCCTGGCCGGGACGATCTCGGCCACGATCAACGGCGCCAGCATCTATTTCGTCGCCAAGCGGCAGTTCCCCGAGATTGCCAAGGCGATGAACCACGCGCACATGCCGAAGGGACCGGCAGGCCGCTTCTACTACCAGGGGGGCCAGGAGCACGGCGTGATGAAGTATTCGAAGAACCAGCAGGTGGCCAAGGAGTTCCTGCGCTGGCTCATGGACCGGCCGCAGTACGACAAATACATCGCGGCCAACGACGGCTACGTCGGAGGTCCGACGCCGTACTGGGAGAAGCACCCGTTGTGGGAGAAGGATCCCAAGCTCGTCACCTTCAGGGATGCGCCCAAGTTCGGCCGGTGGACCGGCTACCCTGGCCAGCCCAGCCGCAAGGCGAGCGAGGCGCTCGTGAAATACATCCTCGTGGACATGTACGCCCAGGCGATCAAGGGGATGAAGCCCGAGGATGCCGCGAAGTGGGCCGAGGCCGAGTTGAAGAAGGCGTACGCGTAGACCGGCTCATGGGATAACGCCGATGGCTGATCAACGCATCGAGCCCATCCTGGCCGAGAGCGGGGCGCCAGGCGCCTCCGCGATCCCGGCGCCCGTTGTCGTGGTGGCAGTTCCCAAGCTCGGCCGCCCGAAGCGGCTCGGCGAGCTTCTGGAGCGCGAGAACGTCCTGGCGGGGGTGCTGCTCGCGCCCACGCTGGTCATCCTGACGCTCTTCATCGCCTACCCGTTCGTCCTCGGCATCTGGCTGGCGGTCAGCGACAAGGTGGTCGGACGGCCGGGCAACTTCGTCGGGCTCCAGAACTTCTGGGTGAACCTGAACGACTCGATCTTCCTGCGCGCGTTCCAGAACACGTTCGTCTACACGTTCATCGCGACCATCCTGAAGCTGATGCTCGGCATGGCGGCGGCGCTGCTCCTGAACCAGCACTTCCGCTTCAAGCGCATCGTCCGCGCGTCCATGCTTTTGCCGTGGATCGTGCCCACCGTGCTGAGCACGCTCGCCTGGCAGTGGATGTTCGACGCAACGTTCAGCGTGTTCAACTGGATGCTGATGAACGCCGGGATCATCTCGCAGCGAATCCTCTGGCTGGGCGACGGAACCCTGGCGATGGGCTGCCTGATCACGGTCAACGTGTGGCGCGGGATGCCCTTTTTCGCCATCACGCTCCTGGCCGGGCTTCAGACCGTCAACCCGGATCTGCACGAGGCCGCCGAGATCGACGGCGCCAACGCGTGGCAGCGGTTCTGGCGGGTCACGCTCCCGCTGATCAAGCCGATCATGCTCGTGGTCGTGCTGTTCTCGATGATCGCGACGTTTGCCGACTTCCAGCTGATCTACGTGCTGACGCGGGGCGGGCCCTACAGCAGCACCCACGTGTTCGGGACCTACGCCTACGAGATCGCCATGCGCGCGGCCAAGCTGGGGCAGGGCGCCTCGATCTCGCTCTTCCTGTTCCCGTTCCTGCTCATGGTGATCGTGTTCCAGCTCTGGTACATCCGGCGGGGTGACTGACGATGGCGGTGCAATACGGGAGCCGGCTCAAGCGCGCCGTCACGTTCTACATTCCGCTCACGTGCCTGCTCGTGGGCACGCTGTTTCCGTTCTACTGGATGGTGATCACCTCCATCCGCCCCGACGTCGAGCTGTACAGCGTGAAGATGAATCCCTTCTTCACGCTGCACCCGACCTTGAGCCACTTCTACTATCTGTTCGAGCTGACCATGTTCCCGCGGTGGGCGTGGAATACGCTGTTCATCGCCACCGTGTCGACGGCCATCTCGCTCTTCTGCGGCCTGCTCGCCGGCTACGCGCTGGCGCGCCTGCAGTTCCGCTGGGCGCCGTCGCTGGGGACGGTGATCTTCATCACGTACCTGGTGCCGCCGACCCTGCTCTTCATCCCGCTCGGCGACGTCGTCAAGACCTTCGGGATCGGCGACACGCCGTGGGCCGTGATCCTCACGTACCCGACGTTCCTGATTCCGTTCTGTACCTGGCTCCTGATGGGCTATTTCAAGACGATCCCGCGCGAGATCGAGGACTGCGCCCGGATCGACGGGGCGAGCCGATTCCAGGCGATGGTGCGCATCACATTTCCGCTCGCCGTCCCCGGGATTCTTTCCGCCGGAATCTTCGCGTTCACCCTGTCGTGGAACGAGTTCCTCTACGCGCTGGTCTTTCTCTCGTCGCCCCAGCAGAAGACGATCCCGATCGGCGTGTTCACCGAGCTGGTGCGCGGAGACGTCTTTTACTGGGGGCCGCTCATGGCGGGGGCTCTGCTGGGCTCGATCCCGGTCGCGCTCGTCTATTCGATGTTCGTGGAGCACTACGTGACAGCCCTCACGGGCGCCGTCAAGGGCTGAGGCGGAGCCTCACTCGCGGCCGGGTACTACTCGCTGCGCGGCGGGACTTTGATCCAGACTTCCGGGCAGGTCGGCGCGGTCGGATAGTAGGCGCGCGCGCTGCCGCAGTAGTACCAGTAGGCCTTGGGCTGCTGCGGGGCGGGAGCGGCCTCGACGTAGGTCTGCTGCTCCTGGACGACCGGGGGAGCGTAGGCGTAATACGGGTCGTAATACGGGGCCCCGTAATACCCCCAGTACGGATAGGGCGCGCCCCACCAGAATCCCGGACCGACGAAGAACCGGCCGTGGAAGTGACCGCCGTGCCAGCCACGACCGCCGTGCCAACCGCCGCCGCCGCTGGAATGGCCGCCCCCGCTCCCACTCCAGGCCCTGCGCCAAGCGTGGCTCGGGGTAGCCGAAGCGGCGAGGAGCGCGATCGCCAGGACACCGATCCAGACCGCCCTTCGCATACCGGTACTATATCCCCCTTCGCCTGCCCCCCGCTACCTGGCGGGCGGGGGCGGGGGAGGCGGAGACGATGGCGACGACGGGGTCGATCCTGACCGCGCGGGCGGCGGCGGTGGGGCTCCCGCCGGCGGCGGTGGGATGCTGGGACCAGTCGCCGTCGTCGGACACCGGAACACTTCCGCCAGGAACATCGACAGCTCCAGGGCGTTGAACGAGATCACCGCCGTGTTGCCGCCGGCGCGCACGATCTTTCGCCGCAGATCCTTCACCGAGTCGTCGCTCATGGCCCCAATGCGAGTGCATCCGGTCACCAGCGTGGGCTCCGTGGTGAGACGGACCCTCGCCATCGCGGCCATCTCGTCTTCGGCCCAGGCAGGTACCACTGCGGCAAGGAGAGCGATCACGCAGAGGGTTCGAGTTTTCAACGGAGGCAACTCCCGACGATCGACCGACTGCTATTCGGGGTCGATCTGAATCCAGCCGACCGACCGGAGCGTCCAGTCGCGATCGGCCGAGCGGCGATCCTCCTGGCGGCGCTCGATCAGGGGCGCAGCGTTTTGTTGGCGCCGATCGGCCCGGCGACGATCGAAGATGACCCGCACGCTTCGGTCGCCGTCGAACGCGTAGGCCAGGGAGTTGTAGCGCTCGGGAAGATCCCTGGATACGACGAACAGGGCGCGGCGCGTCGGCGCCTGGATCGTGCGGTCGGGCCGTACCGGAATGAGGAGCGTCATCGGAGCCAGCATAGACCCGGAAGGTCCGGGATCAAAATTTTACCCAGGGCGGTCATGCCGGTCCCGCGACTCGCTTCAGGAGGTCGAGCTCGTCGAGAACGCGGCCGAGGCCGAGGACCACGCAGGACGTCGGATCCGGGGCGATCTTCACCGGGAGCTGTGTTTCCTGGCTGAGGAGCCGGTCGAGCCCTCGCAGCAGGCCGCCGCCGCCGGCGATGACGATGCCCGTGTCGACGATGTCGGCGGCCAACTCGGGCGGAGTCCTCTCGAGGCAGGTGCGAACCGTCTCGACGATCGTCATCACGCACTCGCGGAGCGCCTCGCGGACCTCCTCCTCGGTGAGGACGATGGTCTTCGGAATGCCGTCGGCCAGATCTCGCCCCTTGACCTCTATCGAGCGGGGCTCGGTCTCCCCGGGCCAGGCCGACCCGAGCGTGATCTTGAGCTCCTCGGCCTGACGACCCCCGATGAGGAGGTTGTAGTGCTTGCGGACGTGCTGCAGGATCGCCTCGTCCATCTCGTCGCCGGCCACCCTGACCGACGTACAGAAGATGACCCCGGCCATCGAGATCACCGCGACCTCGGTGGTCCCGCCACCGATGTCCACGATCAGGTTGCCGCCCGGCTCCTGAACCGGCAGCCCGGCCCCGATCGCCGCCGCCACGGGCTCCTCGACCAGGTACACGTCGTGCGCGCCCGCGTGCTGGGCGGAATCGCGGACCGCCCGCCGCTCGACCTGCGTGATGCCCGAGGGGACCCCGATCACGACGCGTGGCTTGAGGACCGTGCGCAGCCACCGCTGGGTCTTCGCGATCAGGTAGCTCAACATCCGCTCGGTGATCTCGAAGTCCGCGATCACCCCGTCCTTGAGCGGCTGGACGACGCGAATGTGGGGAGGGGTTCGCCCCAGCATCGCCTTGGCCTCGCTGCCGACGGCGAGGACGGAGTGGTTAGTCTCGTCGATCGCGACGATGGAGGGTTCCCGGAGGACGACGCCCTCGCCCCGGACGAAAACGAGCGTGTTCGACGTGCCCAGGTCGATCGCGAGGTCTCTCGAAAGCGCGCGCAAGAACATCACAGTGTCCGCCCACAGGGTAGCGGGCCGTGCGGATAACCGGAAGAAATTTCTGCCGCGCGCCGGGCCCGAACGATCAGGCCGTGGTGGCGCGCACCGCCTCCAGGAACTGGTCACCGGTGAATGGCTTGTAGAGGAGGCACGCCCCGGCGCTGCGGAGCGCCGCGTCCGCGTTGGGCCCGACGGGCCCGGCGGTGATGAAGATGAACCGGCCGGCGACGGCGCTGCCGCGGGCCGCGGCCTGGTTCAGGAGGTCGAGCCAGTCCACGCCGTCGAGATGGTAGTCCGCGACCACGAGGTCGATGCCGTCGCGCAGATGCTGTCGCGCCTCGTCGGCGCGGGCGACGGTGAGAGCCGTGCAGCCGGTGGGCTCGAGATGCTCGAGCAGGATCTTCTGCACCGCCTGGTCGTGCTCCACGATGAGGATCCGCTTGCCGTCGAGTCTTACGGGCTGATCGACGCTGTCCGAGACTGTCCCGGTGGCGCTGGTGCCGACCGGCAATTCGATCGTGAAGATCGCGCCGCGGCCGGGCGGGCTTTCGGCCGTGATGTGGCCCCCGTGCTCGCGGATGATTCCATAGGAAATGCTGAGCCCCAGGCCGGTACCAGCGGAGCCCTTGGTGGTCACGAACGGGTCGAAGATCGTCGGCAGTACCTCGGGCGGGATTCCCGGGCCGGTGTCCTCCACCGAGATCCGGACCCGATCGGGGCCAAGGGAGCGCGAGGTGATCTTGAGCCGGCGCTCCGCCTCCGGCTGCTCGGCCATCGCCTGCTTGGCGTTCGTGACGAGGTTGACGAGCACCTGCTGGAGCTGGTGACCGTCGGCCCACACGGGCGGCAGGCCCGGCTCGCTGTCCCGGTCGATCTTCACGCTCTCGATGCGGAGGTCGGCGGCGGTCAGGGCCAGCACCTTCTCGATCAGCTCGTCGAGCATCACGTGACGGCGCTCGAGCGGCATCTGGCGGCCGAACGTCAGGAGGCCGCGCACGATGTGGCGAGCCGCGTCGGTCGACTCGCGGATCATCTGGGCGTATTCCTTCAGGTGCTCGGGCGCCTGCTGCTCCAGGATGTCGCTCGCGCCGACCAGCACGGTCAGCGGGTTGTTCAGCTCGTGGGCGACGCCGGCGACGAGCTCGCCGAGCGCGGAGAGCTTCGCGGCCTGGATCATCTGCTGCTGCGCAAGCGTCAGGCGGAGCTTCTGGTCCTCGACGACCTCCTGGAGGCGGGTCGTCGCCTGCTGCGCCTCCTCGAAGAGGCGCGCGTTGTCGACGGCGTACGCGGTGTAGGTGGCCAGCGCGTTGAGGAACTGCAGGTCGGTCTGGCTGAAGACGCCGGTCGTGCCGGGGGCGACTTCCTTCTTGGCGAGGTTGACCACGCCGACGATTCGCTCGGAGACGCGGAGCGGCATGCAGATGAAGGAGCCGCCGCCGTAGCGGGGGTCGTTCGCCTGACCGAAGCGCGGGTCCTTTTCGATGTCCTCGACCACCACGGCCTCGCCCATCTCGACGACCTTCCCGGCGATGCCTTCTCCGACCTTCACCTCGACCGGCCCGCGACCGGTATCTTGAAGACCGCGCCCGACCGCGATGCGCAGGGTCTTGCGGTCGCGGTCGAGCAGCATGATCGACCCGATCCCCGCGCTCACGGCGCGCATGGTGCGCTCCAGGACGTGGGAGAGCAGGTCCTCGATGCGCGGGATGCGGGCGGCCATCTCGACCATGTCGTTGAGGGCGCCCAGCTTGAACACGAGGTCCTCGAGGCGCTCGGTCGAGGCGCGCAGCTCGACGAGCATGCGCCCGAACGCCTGGGCGATCTCACCGATCTCGTTCACCTGGCCGAGCCCGGGCACGTCGCCCGTCGCGCCTTTGGTCGCGGGCGCCGCCGCGCGCTGGGCGGTGGTCGAGGGCGCGATCACGGCCTGGCCCAGGGCGCGTCCGAGCTCGGAGACCCGCGCGGTCAGCCGTCGGAAGAGGACGTAGCCGAGCAGGGCGATGGCGAGCGCGAAGAAGATGCCGAGCTGAACTTCCGTCGACTCCAGGAGCCCGAACCGCCACATGAAGTAGAGGAAGATCAGGAGCGGCAGAACGGCGGTCAGCGAAAAGATCGTGCTGGCCGCTTCGCGGAGCTTCACAGGGCGATCACCGGGGTTTTCACGCGCGTTCTCCTAGTGTGACCGGGGCTCCCGAATAGTTCCAAGGAGAAAAGGGTCCGTGCGATGGCCCGGAGTGCTCCGGAAGTGCAAGAAAAGTAAGCGCGCCAGAGAAGGCCTGTAAGCCGGGTTCTGTGCCCCGGACAGTTACCCGTCCGGGGTGACGATCATTTCTCTACGACGCCGGTTACCCGGCGTCTCCAGCGGCCTAACCCGGGAGCGGCGCGGGCCACGCCATAGCTCCCCTATTTGGCCTTGCTCCGGGTGGGGTTTACCTAGCCGGCCCGGTCACCCGAGCCGCTGGTGAGCTCTTACCTCACCGTTTCACCCTTACCGTTCAAAGAACGGCGGTCTGATTTCTGTGGCACTGGTCCGTGGGGTTACCCCCCCTGGGCGTTACCCAGCACCCTGCCCTGTGGAGCCCGGACTTTCCTCCTGCCGCGTCACCGCGACCGGCGACCGTCCAGCCTTCTCTGGCGCAAATACGAGTATAGCCGACAAGGGCCGGGCTCAGGGGCCCCGGGCGCTCAGGAGGGCCTCGGTGAGGCTCACGAGCTTCCAGCCGTCAGGTACGCCGAAACGCATGATCTCTGCGAGCGAGAGGGGCCCGGTATGGTGGAACGCGGTCAGGATGATCGCCTGCGTGCCGGCGGCCTCCGCGAGGCGCACGCTCTCCGTGTAGGGGATGGACGGATCGGCGCGGCCGTGGGCGATCAGCGCGCGCCCTCGCAGGCGCGACATCACGGACAATGGCGAAAGCCGGTCGAGGGCCGCGTGGGTGTCCGAGGAAAGGCCGGCGAGGAGCCCGCCGACCGCGTCGGCACGGCGATTGTGGACGAGCGCAAGGACCGCGCGGCCCTCGGCGCGAAGCGCGGACTCCCGACGCGACGTGTCCTCGAACGGGCTGGCGAGCTTGGCCCAGGCGATGACGTCGAGCCCTGCACGATCGTGCGCGTCGTCGACGAGCCCGGCGAGGAGCTGGAGGAGCTTCCAGCGGTTGTACGGCTCGGCGCCGGCATCCGTCGTGATGAACGTGATCACCGACCGTAGATCGGCGTAGCCGCCGAAGCTGCCGGCGAGCCGGATGCCGGGACGCTCCGCCGCTGCGAGAAGCGCCGGGCCCGCGCCGAAGCTGAAACCGGCGACCGCGACGGGTCGTGCGAGGCCAGCCGCGTGGTCCAGCGCGGCGCCGATGGCAGTGACCTCATGACCGTCGAGCTTGAACGCCGCGAGCGAGTCGAATTGCGGCACGAGGACGAGCGGGCCGTGGCGGGCGAGGAGTCGGGCGAGGCGGGCCAGGTCGGGCTGGCGCCGGCCGGCCGCGGAGAGACCGTGAACGAGGAGGACCACGCCGCGCGGGCGCCCCGACCGATACAGATCGGCGGCGACCGTCCGACCCGCGAAAGGGATCTGCACCTCCTCTCGCAGGACGTCCGCTCCCGGTAGCCAGCCCTCGGCGGCCGGGAAGGCGAGCGCGAGGGACAGAGCGAGCGCGCGGCCGCGGGCGAGCCAGAGAGCGCCCAGCAGCGTCGCGAGTACGAAGGCGCCCAGGCCGATGCGGAGCATCGACCCGCCCCTGCGAGAGGGTCTAGCCGACGATCGCGCCGCGGGCGAGGGCATCCACCCGGTTGTTCAGCTCGTCGTCGGCGTGTCCGGCAACCTTCTGCCAGACCACGTCGTGCCGGCGCGCCTCCTTGATGAGCCGCTCCCAGAGGTCGCGGTTGGCGACGGGCTGCTTCTGCGCGTTTTTCCAGCCGTTCTTTTCCCAGCGCTCCCACCAGCGGTCGCGGAAGCAGTTGACGATGTAGGCGCTGTCGGAGTGCACACGTACGCGGCGCCGCCCGGGGATCGCCAGGAGCCCCTCGATGACCGCGGTCAGCTCCATGCGCTGGTTGGTGGTCTGGGCCTCGCCGCCCGACACCACCCGTTCGTCGGCGCCGTCGATGATGAGGGCGGCCCAGCCGCCAGGGCCGGGATTGCCGCGACAGGCGCCGTCAGTGTAGAGGACGAGGTCGCGCAGCGAGCGCGCGGGCGCCGCCGGACGCGCCGTCAGGCGGATTCCTGCCAGTAGAGGTAGCGGCCGCAGCTCTCGCAGAGCATCAGCGTGCGCGCGGCCTTCAGCTCCTGGATGGCCTGCGGCCGGATCGCCACGCGGCAGCCGCCGCAGATGGCGGTGTTGTTGACGCTCGCGACCGCCACGCCGGAGCGCGCCTTGAGGATCTTCGCGTAGTCGGTCAGGAGCGGCCGCGGCAGCTCCCGCGCACGTGTGTCGCGCTCTACGCGCACCGTGGCCAGCTGGCTCTCGACCGCCTCGAGCTTCCTTCGCACGACGGCCTCGTCCTGACGCGCCTGCTCCTCGCGCCCCTTCAGACGGGTCTCGGCCTCGCGGGTCTCGGCGGCGAGGCGCTCCTGGAGCTCCATCAGGCCGAGGATCTCTTCCTCACCACGCGCCTTCTCCTGCTTGATGCTCTCGATCTCGGAGAGGACCGCGGAGTACTCGACGTTGTTCTTGACCTCCCACAGGCGGGCCTCGGCCTTGGATCGCTTGGCGGTGACGACCTCGAGGTCCTTTTCCTTGCCCCGGAGGTCCTTCCGGGTCGCGTCGGCCTTTTGCTTGAGCGCGTCGAGCAATGCCTTGGCTTCGGCGAGGGCGGCGTGGATGGCTTCGATCTGCTTGGGGAGCCGGGCGGCGTCGGCCTCGAGCGCGGCGATCCGCGTGTCGAAGCCCTGCAAGTCGATCAGCGTCAGGAGCTGGGGTTCCACTGCCTCTCCGATTGTATTCTCTCTTCGACGCCCAGCGCCACCCGGACGGGTTGTCCGCGGAGCGGAGCCACGCTCAAGGGCCGTACGCGGAGCGGAGCCACCAGCGACGGTTGTCCGCGAAGCGGAGCCACCAGCGACGGTTGTCCGCGGAGCGGAGCCACGCGCGCCTGTATCAGGCCACCCTCGGTCCGAGCCGTACTCATGGCACCCGCTACAAAAGTGGGCCCACCTGGACTCGAACCAAGACCTAACCGGTTATGAGCCGGCTGCTCTGCCATTGAGCTATGGGCCCGCCAGGTCGTCATGTTCCGATCACGACTCCAGGAAGCTCCGGAGCTTCTTGGACCGCGAGGGGTGCCGAAGCTTGCGCAGCGCCTTGGCCTCGATCTGGCGGATGCGCTCCCGGGTGACCGCGAAGTCCTGCCCCACTTCCTCGAGCGTGTGCTCGCAGCCGTCGGACAGGCCGAAGCGAAGCCGCAGCACCTTCTCCTCGCGGGGCGTGAGGGTGTTGAGCACCTTGTTCGTCTGCTCGCGCAACGAGAGGCCGATGATCGACTCCACGGGGGACACGACCTGCTTGTCCTCGATAAAATCGCCGAGATGGCTGTCCTCTTCCTCTCCGATCGGTGTTTCCAGTGAAATTGGTTCTTGAGCGATTTTCAGAACTTTTCGCACCTTGTCGACCGGCACGTCCATCTTGGTCGCAATCTCCTCCGGGGTCGGCTCGCGGCCGAGCTCCTGGACGAGCTGGCGCGAGGTCCGGATGAGCTTGTTGATGGTCTCGATCATGTGAACGGGGATTCGAATGGTGCGCGCCTGATCGGCGATGGCTCGCGTGATGGCCTGGCGGATCCACCAGGTCGCGTAGGTCGAGAACTTGTAGCCTCGCCGGTACTCGAACTTGTCGACGGCCTTCATCAGGCCGATGTTGCCCTCCTGGATGAGATCGAGGAATTGCAGGCCGCGATTCGTGTACTTCTTCGCGATCGAGATGACGAGGCGCAGGTTGGCCTCGACCATCTCCTTCTTCGCCTGCGCGGCCTTGACCTGGCCCGCCTTGATGATGGTCATGACGCGCTTGATCTCGTCAGCCTTGGCGTTGGCGCGCGTCTCGGCGACCTTGATCTCCTGCTGGGCGACCCATACTTGCTGCTGCTTGGGGGAGGGGAACTTCTTGGCGGCCTTGAGGTGAAGGTCGCCGGCGACGCCTTCCACTCCGTTGGTCCCGGGATCGCGGAACGAGACGTAGATAAGGTTCTGGACCTCGTCCGCGGAGGGGCGCCGGCCGTTGGTCCAGAGCCGGATCACGCGCTCGGCCCGCTCGACGTCGTCGAGCAGGTCGCGCAGGCGCTGCACGAGGCCGCGTCGCTGGAGGTCCGCATCCTCGCGGTCGATGATCTGGTTGCCGATGTTGAGCGCGCGGAGCTTCTCGAGCACCCGCGTCTGCCGCTGCTGGGCCTGCGTCTCGAACCGCTTCCACGCGGGCTCCTTGCCCTTGCGCGGCCGCCGCCGACCCGACGCCTTCTGGCGAAGCTTTCTGGCCTGGTCGAGGAGCTTGTCGCGTTCGCGGAGCAGCCGGTCGACCATCGCGAACGCCGCGGTGACCTGCCGCGTGAGGTCGGCTTCCTTTTCCTCGGTGAACTCTTCCTCGTTGACGTCCACGACTTCCTTGACCGAGATGTCATGCCGGCGGAGCTGCTCGCGCAGCTCGCGGAAGCGCTCGAGCGCGAGGTTGGTGCTGAGGATGGCCGCGGTGACCTGGTTCTTGCCTTCCTCGATCCGCTTCGCGAGGGCGATCTCGCCCTCGCGCGTGAGGAGCGCAACGCGTCCCATCTCGCGCAGGTAGAGCCGGACGGGATCTTCGGTTCGCCCGACCGGCCCCGGCGTGAGGTCGATCGGCTCGGGCGGGCCGTCGTCGTCGTTGTCGTCGGGCTCTTGCTGGGCCTTGCGCTCGCGGACCTCGGACGGGAGCCGGCCGGCCTTGGCCGAGTCCACGACCTCGATGTCCATCGCGCCGAACATCATCATGATGTCGTCGAGCTGATCGAGCGAGACGAGATCCGAAGGGAGGGCATCATTGACTTCGTCGTAGGTGAGGAAGCCCTTCTGCTTCCCCACCGAGATCAGCCGGTCGAGCTCCTCCAGCTTTGGCTCTTCGCTCATTCGTCTGAGCTCCTTGGGGACCCCGAGGTCCCGTGTTCTAGCGACTGGGCGACACCACCCGTGATCCCGTACACGACGGCGCTTTCCTGGTGCAGCGTTCGCAGCTCCGTGTGCATCGGTGCCGCGACCCCGGTCTTCGCCTGGGTGTCAGCGATCGACTGGCTCACCTCGCGTGCCCGCCGCAGGCGCTGACTGCGCTCGAGACGTCGCTGAAACTGTTCGATGCTAACCCGTGCGTCAACACTTTCGCGATCTTCTACGAGCAGGGAGGAGAGGACGGAGCGCGCCTCGTCGGTCTCGAGGTCGGTCATGAGGCTCTCGGCGGATGCTTCGGGGCGGCGCCTGAGCGCGCCCACGATCGCGCGGAGCGCGGCGTGGGCCAGATCGTCCGCCTCGGCGAGCAGCGCCAGGAGGGGCGTCCGGGCCTCCGGAGAGTGAAGCAGGAGCGCCACGAGATCGCGCTCGACCGGTGGCACCGACGTCGTGGGCGACGACCGGGCCTGGACCGCCGGGGTCCGCAGGGACGATTGCAGGCGCTGAGCCTCGATCCAGAGCTGGGTCGCGTCCACGCCGAGCCGGGCGGCGGCCTCGCGCGAGAGTACGGCCGCCTCTTCCGCGTCGGCGACCTTCGCCAGCATCAGGGACACCCGGGCGAAGGCGGTGGCCCGCGCCCGCGCGCCGGTGACCCCGTCCGGGTCGGTGATCGCGCGGTCGAGGGCGTAGGAGAGAAGGCTCCGTGCGGCGGTGACTCGCTCCGTGAAGGCGGCCGCCCCGGAGGTCCTGAGGAACGTGTCGGGGTCGTGGCCCGCGGGGAGCAACGCGACCTTCACCCGGAACGCGCCCCCGCCCTCAAAGGCGCCGGATCGGTTCACGGCCCACGCCATGCCGCCACCCGTGGGCTCGAGCAGCTCCTCGGCCCGGGCCGCCGCCTTCTGGCCGGCCGCGTCGGCGTCGAAGAAGGTGACCACTTCATCGCAGTAGCGCCTCAGGAGAGCGAGCTGGGCGGGCGTGAAGGCAGTGCCCAGCGCGGCGACGGTGCCGGTGAACCCGTACTGATGGCACATGAGGCAGTCGACGTAGCCCTCCACGAGAAAGGCCCGATTCTGCGTCTGGATCGCGGGGCGCGCGAGGTCGGCGGCGTAGAGCAGGTTGCCCTTGGTGTAGAGCGGCGTCTCGGGCGAGTTGAGATATTTCGGCTGCTCGTCCCCGAACGCGCGGCCCCCGAAGGCGACGACCCGGCCCTGCAGATCGTGGATCGGAAAGAGCAGGCGCCCGCGGAAGCGGTCATACGCCCCGGCGCGGTTCTCGCGCGGGATCGCGAGGCCGGCGGTCACGAGGGTCTCCTCGGCGACCTTCTCCGAGCGCATGAAGCCGAGGAGCGTGTCCCAGCCCTCCGGGGCATAGCCGAGGCCGAATCGCTGGCCGACCTCGGGGTCGATGCCGCGCTGCTCGAGGTAGGCGCGCGCCCGCTCGCCGGACGGCCTAGCGAGCTGCTCCTGGTAGAAGCGCGCCGCGAGCCCGATCGCTCGGAGCAGCTCGTCCCGGCCCGAATCGCCGCCCTGGCCGCGCTCGTCTGGCAGCGCGACGCCGGCCGTCCTGGCGAGCGTGCGGACGGCCTCGGGGAACGCGAGCCGATCCTGGCGCATCAGGAAGCCGAACGCGTCGCCCCCAACCCCGCAGCCGAAGCAGTGGAAGATACCCTTGCGCGGGTTGACCGTGAAGGAGGGCGTCTTCTCGGAATGGAACGGGCAGAGGCCCTTCCAGCCGGTGCCCGCCTTCCTCAAGTTCACGAAGCGGCCGACGAGGTCGACGATGTCGGTGGCGGCGCGGATGTCGTCGAGCAGCGACTGCGAATACTGGGCCATTAGCCGACCTTGAGCGCGGCCACGGTCGCGCCCGTGCCGCCCTCCGAGGGCTCACCGTCCCGGAACGACTCGACAAGCGGATGACCGGCCAACAGGTCTCGAACGGTCCTTCTGAGCGCGCCGGTGCCCTTGCCATGAACCAGCCGCACGCTGGCCAGACCCGCGAGAAACGCGTCGTCCAGATACTGCTCGACCCGATCGCGAGCCTCGTCGGTCGTCTGGCCGAGCAGCAGGAGCTCGGGTCCGACGGAGCGGACCGGCACATCTGGTCCACCGGACGACCGTCCCGCGATCCTCGCTCCGCTCATGCCCCAGTGGGGGCCCTGCAGCGCGCTTCCCGGATTCGCTGCGCGCCTGCCCCCGGACGGGGCCGCCGTTCCGGGCGCCGCCGCCGCGGGACGGAGGGCCGAGACCGGAACGCGGACGGTGACGGAGCCCGAGCGAACTGTCGCCGAGCTTCCGGCGATTTCGACCAGCTCGCCCCGGACGCCCAGATGCTCGGCGGCGACAGTCGCGCCCGGGGCCAGGGCGGCCATCTCGACCGCGGGCTCATCCGGCGTGGTCGTCTCGACCTTCGCCGCGGCGTCCCGAACCCGCCGGCGGCTCTCGTCCAGCGAGCGTCGCGAGCGGTCGGTGCGCTTGAGCTTGTCCCACTCGGCGGCGAGCGCGCGGCGGATCTCGCTGACGAGCGTCGTGGCCTCGGCGCGCGCCCGCGCGACGATCGCCTGGGCCCGGCTCTCGGCGGCTGCCTCGGTCCGGCGGGCCTTCGCCAGGCGGGCCGCGGTCTCGGCGTCGATGCGCTCGATCTCGCGCGCCCGCTCGACGTCCGACCGCGCGTGGGCGTCGAGCGTCGCGAGCAGCTCGGACAGCCGCGCGGCGTGCTCCGAGCGGTGGGCGTTGGCGCGGGCGATGAGCTCGGCGCCGAGGCCGAGCCGCGCGGCGATCGTCAGCGCGTAGCTCTGGCCTGGCTGGTCGTAGCGCAGGCGAAAGGTCGGCGCGAGCGTCGCGGTGTCGAACTCGACCGATGCATTGCGCGCGCGCGGGTGCGTGGACGCGAAGGCCTTGAGCGGCTCGAGATGGGTCGTGGCGATCACCAGGGCGCCGCGCTCGGCGAGCTCCTCGAGAATCGCCTGGGCCAGGGCCGCGCCCTCGTCGGGATCGGTGCCCGCGCCGAGCTCGTCGAGGAGGACGAGCGAGCCCTCGTCGGCCGCGTCGAGAATCTCGCGCGCCTGCTTGACGAAGGCCGAGAAGGTCGAGAGGTTCTCGGCCACCGACTGGTCGTCGCCGATGATCGCGAAGACGTCGTCGAACACCGGCAGCCGCGAGCCCTCGTCGGCCGGAAGGTGACAGCCCACCTGCGCCATCAGCGCGTGCACGGCGAGCGTCTTGAGCGCGATCGTCTTGCCGCCCGCGTTCGGTCCGGTGATGACGAGCAGCGGACGCTCGGGTCCGAGCTCGAGGTCCATCGGGACGACCGTGCGGCCGGGGTCCGACCAGCCCTGGGCGAGCAGGAGCGGATGGCGCGCGCCGCGGAGCGCGACGACCCGCTCGGTGTCGATCAGGGGCGCGGTCGCGCGCATCCGCTCGGCGGCCTGGGCCCGCGCGAACGTCCAGTCGAGCTCGCCGATGGCGCCCACCAGGGTTTCCAGGTCGTCGAGGCGCGCGCGCACGCCGGTGGTCAGGTCGGCGAGAATTCGTGCGATCTCGTGCTGCTCCTCACGGGTAGCCTGAACGAGGTCGTTGTTGGCGTCGACGACGTGCTCGGGCTCGATGAAGAGCGTCTGGCCGCTCTGCGACCGGTCGTGGACGATGCCGCGCACGCGGCCCCGCGACTCGGCCCGCACCGGGAGGACATACCGTCCGTGGCGGAGCGTGACGTAGCGGTCGGCAAAGAGCCGGTCGGCGTCGCTTCCCTGGAAGGCCCGCTCGAGCTCGGCCGCGAGCTGTCGGCGCGCATCGCGGATCTCGCGACGCAGCCGCTTCAGGGTCGGGCTCGCGTCGTCGGTCACGGAGCCGCTCGCATCGAGGGCCCGGCGGAGGCGCTCGGCGAGCTCGGAGAAGCGAGGCAAGGCATCGGTGATGGCCGCGACAGCGGGGCTCGACTCGCGCGAGGCCTGGCCGTGGGCGCGAAGCTTGGGGCTCGCTTCCAGGGTCGGGACGATCTGGATCAGCTCGGGGCCCTCGAGCATGCTGCCGTCGGCGCGGCAGCGTCCGAGGAGGGGACGGATATCGGGGAGGGCTTCCAGCGGGAGCGGCCCGGCGGTGGAGAGAGCCAGCCGGGCCTGGCGCGTCATCTCGATCGCCGCTTGGACACCGGAGACCTCGGTGAGCGGCTCCGCGGTGATCGCTCGGTCACGACCCATCTCGGTCAACGCTTCGTGGGCTAGGAGGGCTCGCACCGCATTCCACTCGGTGCCGGGCTCCCAGATTCGGCCTGACTCCAACCTTCGCCTCATTCGCTCCCGGCCCGGATCGCGGGAGGGTCGGCGAACATCCAGGAGTTACGGCTAATCGGACATCCGTTCGCGCCGCTTGACCTTCTTGCGGGCGGCGAGGGCTTTTCGCTTCCGCCGAGCGCTTGGTTTTTCGTAGTGCTGGCGCTTTTTGAACTCGGAGAGGAGCCCGGCTTTCTCGCACTGCTTCTTGAAGCGCTTGAGGGCGCTTTCGAAGGACTCTTCGGGCTCGACGATGACCTTAGTCACTGTGACTCCCCCTCCGGGTGGTCACCCTCCAGACAAACAACAACTATATACCACGTGCCCCACCCCCCGGCAATCGAGCGGCGGCCTGCTAGACTGGCGACCTTGACGCCCACTGCGCCGCCCGTCTACACCCTCGCGCCGTTCGTCGCCATGCTCCTGGCGATCGCTCTCTGTCCGCTCTGGGTGCCGCGCTGGTGGGAATCGAACGGAAACAAGATGGTCGTGTCCGCGGTCCTGGGCCTGCCGATTCTCGTCCTGTACCTCTACAGGCGCCCGGGCGCGCTCGGCGCCATGGCCGAGGAGTACGTCTCCTTCCTCGTCATGCTGGCCGGGCTCTACGTGATCTCCGGGGGGATCCTCCTGCGCGGCGATCTCGAGGCCACGCCCCTGACCAACGTCGCGTTCCTCGCGCTTGCCTCGGCTCTCGCGTCGCTCATCGGCACCACCGGCGCCTCGATGCTCCTGATTCGCCCGCTGCTACAGACCAACCGCGAGCGTACTCACGTCCGACACACCGTCATCTTCTTCATCTTCCTGGCCTCCAACATCGGCGGCATGCTGACGCCGCTCGGCGATCCGCCACTGTTCCTCGGCTACCTGCAGGGCGTGCCGTTTACCTGGACCTTCCGGCTGCTGGCCCCCTGGGGGCTCCAGGTCGCGCTGCTGCTGGCGCTTTACTTCGTCTGGGAGACCCGGCAGTACACGCGCGAGCCGAGCGCCGCGCTTCGCCGCGACCGATCGCAGATCGAGCCCTTGCGTCTCTCGGGCTCGCTCAACATCCCGGCCCTCGGGCTCGTCGTACTCGCCGTAGGGTGCTTGACGGCCCCCTGGCGCGAGACGGCCATCGTCGCGCTGGCCGCCCTGTCCCTCTGGCGAACGCCCCGCGCGATACGTCGGGCCAACGGGTTCACGGCCTATCCCATCGTGGAGGTGGCCGTCCTCTTCTTCGGGATCTTCCTCACGATGATTCCCGCGCTGGACCTCTTGCGGCTGCGGGGCGGCGAGCTCGGCGTGCGCGAGCCCTGGCACTTCTTCTGGGCCTCCGGGCTCCTCTCGTCGTTTCTCGACAACGCGCCGACCTATCTCGTGTTCCTGGCACTCGGACAGAGCCTGGGGCTCGCGCGCGAGGTGGTGGGCGTCCCGCACGCGATCCTGGCGGCGATCAGCGTGGGCGCGGTGTCGATGGGGGCTAACAGCTACATCGGCAACGCGCCGAACTTCATGGTGAAGTCGATCGCCGAGGAGCACGGCGTGCAGATGCCGAGCTTCTTCGGCTACATGCTCTACAGCGGCGGAATCCTCCTGCCGCTGTTCGTGCTCGTCACCCTGGTGTTCTTCTAGGCCGGAGCGAGCGGACTAGGCTAGCAGGGCCAGCACGCGGTCGGCGGCCTGCTCGACGGCGGCTTCCACCACCGGGAGCTCGTCACGCTCGAACGTGGTGAGCACGTGGTCCGGAACGTCGGTCTTCTGATCGGGGCGGCCGACGCCCACCTTCACGCGCTTGACCTCCTGCGTGCCGAGCGCGGTGAGGACCGAGCGGACCCCATTGTGGCCACCGTGGCTGCCTTTCATGCGGAGTCGTACGGTCCCGAGCGGCAGGTCGATGTCGTCGTAGACGAGGATCATATCGGCGGTCCCGGCATCGACACGCCGGAGCAGCTTGGCGATGATCGGTCCGCTCTCGTTCATGAAGGAGATCGGCTTGATCAGGCGAACCGCCTCGCCGCGCCACTGACCACGGGCAACCACCCCCGGGCCATCGCGTCGCCAGGACGCGTGGAGCCTCCTGGCCAGCGCGTCGAGGACGCGCTGGCCCACGTTGTGCCGGGTGTCCCGATACTCCGGACCGGGGTTTCCCAGCCCGACCACGACGTGGGCCACGCGGCCCTCGGCCTGCTACTTGTCCTTCTCGGACTTCTCGGCTCTCGCCGGCCGCGCCGGCCGCTTGTCGTCGCCGGCCGCCGCCTCTTCCTCTTTCGGCTTGCGCTCGGTGAGGACCTCGGGCTCGGTGACCGCCGCCGCCGTCGGCGCCGCCACCGCGGCCACTTCCTCGGCCATCGGCGGAGCGACCGTGGCGACCGCCTGACCCGGGTCGTTCAGGATCCGCACGCCCTCGGGAGCCCGGAGGTCGGCGACCTTCAACACGTCGCCGATCATGAGCGCGCTGACGTCGGCGTCGATGCGCTCGGGAATCGCGGTGGGCAGGCACGACACCGCGAGCTCGTAGAGCACGAGGTTGAGGATGCCCTTCTGCTCGCGGACACCGGCCGCCTCGCCCACCGGCCGCACGGTGACGTGCACCGTGATGGCGCGGTCCACGGAGACCTCCTGCAGATCGACGTGGAGCAGCTGCTCGGTGACGGGATCGAACTGGAGCTCGCGGATGATCGCGAGCCGGGCGCCGTTGCCCGCTTCACCGTCGAACTTGAGAGTGAGCAGCTGGGTCGTGCCCTCGTGGCCGTGGATCATCCGCAGCACTGCTTTCGGATCGACCGTGACGGTCTCGGCCTTCTGACCGTCGTAGAGGACCGCCGGCACCGCGCCTTCCCGGCGCAGGCGCTTCGCGACCTCCTTACCGGTCGCCGTCCGTCGCTTGATCGTCAGCTCTTGCATCGCCATGGTGGCTCCTTACGCGTCGAATTACGCGAACAACGTCGAAACGGACTCCTCATCGTGGATGCGCCGGATCGCCTCGCCCAGGAGCGGGGCGACCGTGAGCACCGTGATCCGCGACGCCAGGCGCTTGACGTCGGCGACCGGGATCGAGTTCGTGACCACGACCTCCTCGATCGGCGAGCCCTTGATGCGCTCGATCGCCGGTCCGGACAGGACCGGATGAACCCCGCACGCCAGAATGCGGCGGGCGCCCTCGCGCTCGACGGCGGTCACCGCCTGGATCAGCGTGCCGGCCGTGTCGATCATGTCGTCGATGACGATGGCGTCGCGGCCCTTGACGTCACCGATCAGGTGCATGGCGACCGCGGAGTTCGGCCCCTCGCGCCGCTTGTCGATGATGGCCAGACCGGCATCGAACCGCTTGGCCATCGCGCGGGCCCGCTCCACGCCGCCCGCGTCCGGCGCGACGATGACCGGGTCGTACAGGTCCTTTTTCTTCAGATAGTCGATCATCACCACCGGGCCGGCGAAGAGGTGGTCGACCGGGACGCTGAAGAAGCCCTGGATCTGACCGGCGTGCAGGTCGAGCGCCAGCACCCGATCGATCCCCGCCGCCTCCAGCAGGTCGGCCACGAGCCGGGCCGAGATCGGCACGCGTGACTGCACCTTGCGGTCCTGGCGCGCGTACCCGTAGTAAGGCAGCACCGCGGTGATCCGGCGGGCCGAGGCACGCTTCATGGCGTCGATCATGAGCAAGAGCTCCATGAGCGTGTCGTTCACCGGAGGGCACGTCGGCTGGATGACGAACACGTCGGCCCCGCGAACGTTCTCGTTGACCTGCACGTACACCTCGCCGTCCGAGAAGCGCGTCACCTCCGCGTCGGCCAGCGGCACGTGGAGGTATTGCGCGATCTCCTCGGCAAGGGCACGGTTCGCGTTACCCGTCAGCAGCTTCAGCTCGTAGGCCATCGTTGCCTCGCTCTAAAGTGTGGTTGGGGCGGGAGGATTCGAACCTCCGAATACGGGATCCAAAGTCCCGCGCCTTAGCCGCTTGGCGACGCCCCAGCGTGTTCCCATCCGACGGCTTACTTTACCGCATCCGTATGGCGGGGCCGCGCAGGGCCCGGACGGCCCAGCACGCCCAGCGAGCGCGGCCGATGCGGTCACGGATCTGCCGCGCGTGGTCGTACGAGCGCGCCACCCCGAACACCGTGAGCCCGCTGCCCGACATCGCTGCGCCGAGAGCGCCCGCCGCCACGAGCGCCGCCTCCATCTGCTCCACGTCCCGGTACCGAGGCGCGGCCACGCGCTCGAGCGTGTTGCCGAGCGTCGCCGCCACACGGCTCGGCCGGCGGCTCCGCAGCGCCGCCACCATGCCCCGGCCCCGGCCCCCGTCAGAGAACATAGCGGGTTGCACCCCACCGTAGATCTCGGCCGTGCTCGCCGCGACGCTCGGATTCACGAGCACCAGCGCCAGGGCACAGGTCGGCAGCGGCTCGAGCCGCTCGCCCCGTCCGGTCCCCAGCGCCGCTCCGCCGTGGAGGAAGAAGGGTACGTCCATACCCAGCGTCACCGCCACCTCGGCCAAACGCGCCGCCGACCACCGGAGTCCCCACAGCCGGTTCAGTCCGACGAGCACCGCCGCCGCGTCCGCCGACCCGCCGCCGAGTCCCGCGGCCACCGGAATTCGCTTTTCCAGCGTGATTCGCGCCCCGCGGCTCACGGCAGCCCGGTCACGCAGCGCGGCCGCCGCCCTGAGGGCGAGATTGGTCCCGTCCGTCGGTACATCGGAGGCGGTGGTACGAAGCTCCAGAACGTCCGCGTCCTCGAGCACCAGCCGGTCGGACAGGTCCACGGCCTGCATGACCGTGACGATCTCGTGGTAGCCGTCGTTCCGCCGGCCGAGCACCTCCAACGTCAGGTTGATCTTGGCCGCAGCGTTGAGCACGAGGCGACGGGCCGTCCCCGATCGCTTCGACAAGACATCGCACGATAGCATGGGCCTGTCGGCCGTTCAACGGATGCGCTGTGTTTTCGCCCCCTTCGGAATCGCAATCGTGAAGCGCTCGGCCTCGATCCCGCTGCCCTCGACGAGGCTCTCGTAGGTAACGGACCCGGTCACGTACGACTGGGCCGCCTCGACGTCGAACCCGGTCAGGACGCCGGCTCCGTCACGCCGATACTTGATGAGCGCGTTGAACGGACTGCCGTAGATCTCGAGCTGACTGACCGTGCCGGTCTCGAGGTCGAGCCACACGCGCCGGCGCCCGGCGGGGCTCACGAGACTGAGCGACGGTCCTGCCTCGTCGGGCGGCAAGAGCTCGGCGGACGTGAGATCGGCCGGCGGCGCGACGCGTCCGGCGAGCGCCGCGACCAGATCCTCGGGCTGGAGAGGTAGGCGGAGGGCCTTCTCGATCGACTCGGCGGTGGCCGGTCCGACCCGCGCCTCGTTCTTCACCGCGTCGTACGTAGTCAGCTGGCCCTCGTGAACGGTGACGACTCGAAGCGGCGGGCCGAACGGCGAGAGCACCTCGAAGCGGATCGAGCTCGGCGCCTTCACGAGGAGAACTCCCCGCAGGCGCATTCGCTCACTGCCCTTCTTCAGGGCGATGTCAGCGAGGGCGCGGAGGTCGGTGAACTCGCTCGCGCGGCTGGCCAGGAGCGCGACGGCGCGGCGCGCGTCCTCGCCGATCGGCTCCCGAGACACGGTCGCGCACGCGGCGACGAGCGCCAGCTGCGCGACGAGGAGAAAGCTACTGAGAGGCCTTCGGGCCACCCTTGACCCGGCGCTGGCGGTCCTTGAGGTCGTCGACCTTCTTCTTGAGCGCGTCGGCCGCCGGGTCGAGCTGCAGGGCTTTCTCCCACGCGGCGATGGCGGCATCGTCCTGACCGTTCTTGACGAGCGCGTCGCCAAGGTGCTCGTAGATCACGGGATCCGGCTCCTTGGTTTTCGCCACCGCGCGCTTGAGCTCCTTCAGCGCCTCGGGATACCGCCCCTGCTGGTAATACGCCCAGCCGAGGCTGTCGATGAAGTAGCCGTTCTCGGGCTCCAGGTCGAGGGCGGTCGTGATGAGCTGGATCGCCTCGTCGAGATTCTGGCCGCGCTCGGCGTACATGTAGCCGACGTAGTTGTAGGCCTCGGCGTGCTTGGGATCGAGCGAGATCACGCGTCGGAACGAGCCGACCGCGTCGTCGAACTTCGCCTGCTTCTCGTAGACGACCCCGAGCTGGAAGTGCAGGTCCTTCTGCTTCTCGTCGAGGCCCAGGCCTTCCTTCAGGGTCTCCGCCGCGCGATCGTATTGCTTGGCGCGGTAGTACGCCGTGCCGAGGTAAAGGAACAGCTCGGGCCGCTTGGGCTCGAGGTTGACGGCCTCGCGGAGCGTCGAGATCGCCTCGTCGAAGCGCTTGGTCCGGCCGTAGAGGAAGCCGAGCTGAACGCGCGCGTCGATGGACCGCGGGTCGGCGCGCAGGATCCGCTCGAGCTCGGATTTCGCCTCCGCGTCGCGGCCGCCGTCCATGTACGTGGTCGCGAGAAAGTATCGGGCGCGCAGGTTCGACGGCTCCAGCGCCACGACGCGCCGGAACGAGTCGATGGCGCGGTCCCACATCTTCTGCTCATAGTAGACGGCGCCGAGTTTCATCCAGATGCGCGGGTTCTGCGGCGCGACCTCGACGAGCCCCTCGAGCTCGGTCTGCGCCTCGGGGAGCCGACCGAGCCGGATCAGGAGGTCGGCCAGCTTCTCGGCGAACGCCGGATTGTCGGGGTTGGCCTTGACGGCGCGCCGGTACACCTCGATCGCCTCTTCGCTCTTGTGGAGCGCCTCCGCGTAGACGGCGCCGAGCGCGCTCCAGGCGCCGTCGTGGTCGGGGTCCAGGTCGACGGCCGCGGTCAAACGAGTGATCGCCTCGTCCCACGACTCGGTCTCGATCGCGAGGCGCCCGAGAAGGAACTGCGCCTGGGCCAGCCGGGGTTGACGCTCGGCCAGGCGCAGCAGCGTGCTCCGCGCGCGGTCGTACGCCTTCTGCTCGACCTGGAGCCTCGCCAGCATCAGGTAGGGTTCCTCCGAGTCGGGGCTGAGCGTGATGGCGCGCTCCAGCTCCGCTTCAGCCTCGGGGTACTTGCGCTGGGTACGCAGGAGCTCGGCGAGCGTCATGCGCGCGTTGACCTGATCCGGAGCCAGCTCGACGGCGCGCCGGGCCGCGCTCACCGCCTCGTCCACGTTGTCGACGCGCACGAGCAGCTGGGCGTACTGCGTCCAGAGCGTGGCTGAGTTCGGGTCGCGCTTGAGGGCGGCGCGCATGAGCGGGACCGCGTCCTTGAACCGCCCGGCCTGGATGTGCATCTGCGCGACAGAGTAGGCGTAGTACGCATCGGCCTGCGGGTCGGCGGCGGCCGAGCGCCGCGGGATCTGGTCGTCCCCGGTGAACCCGGGTCCGGCGGCGATGGCGCATCCGGCCAGGACCGTCGCCACGAGGAACGCGGACAGCCCGGGCCAGGCCTTCGTGAGGAGCCGCCGCGCCGCGGCCGCGAGGCTGGGGTCGGGAATGGCGCTCGCCGCCTGGTCGATCTCGCGCCGGGCCCCCGCCTCGAGTGGCGCCGGCCGCTCGATGCCGGCGCGGACCGTCGGCGCCGGCTCGATCTGTCCGGCCACGAAGCGCAGGGAGCGGACGGCGCCGAAGCGTTCGCTCAGACGCCGGGTGAGCTCTTCACCGCGCAGGGTCAACTCGTGAAGCCAGGGCGAGTTGTCCACCGCCACGGTGAGGCAGCCTTCGGTGAAGCTCCGGGGCTGGGCGCGGCGGGCCGCGTCGGCGCCGACCACCTCCGTCCAGGCGCGGCGAATGCGATGCTCGAGCAGGCGGTCCCGCAGATCGGGCACCGCGCTCAGGATCAAATCGGCGACGGCGCGCGGTGACCGCTTGTCCATGTTCTCGTATCATACATCCTTCATCCATTCCGGCGGCAGCGCCCGAGAGCACGGCTGAGATCCCTGATATAGTGGCGTCAATCATGGCGAAACCGAGGCGCGGTGAAGCGCTCGATCTCACCATCGACGACCTCGCCTTCGGCGGCGAGGGCGTCGGCCGGGCCGAGGGCTACGTCATCTTCGTGCGGGGCGCCCTGCCCGGGGATCGCGTGCGCGTGCGGATCGTCGAGGCGCGCTCGCGATTCGGGCGGGGGGTGATCGAATCGATCGAGTCCCCGTCCACCGATCGGGTCGACGCGCCCTGCGCCTACTTCGGCCGCTGCGGCGGATGCCGCCTCCAGCACCTCGCGTATCCGGCGCAGCTGGCGTTCAAGGAAAAGCAGGTGCGCGACTGCCTCGAGCGCATCGGCGGGCTCGGCGATTTCGAGCTCCGGCCGATCCTGGCGGCGCCCGATCCCTACGGCTACCGCAACAAGATGGAATTCACCGTCGTCCGGACGGGCGCGGGCGCCGGGCCGGCCATCGGTCTGCACCAGGCGGACCGCTACGACGTGGTCCTGGACATCGAGCGCTGCCTCCTGCAGTCGGACACGATGAACGTCCTGCTGGACGAGCTGAGGACGCAGGCGCGCGCGCGGCAGCTTTCCGTGTACGACCAGAACTCGGGCGAGGGGCTCTTGCGCTTCGCGACCGTGCGCGAGGGCCGGCGCACCGGTGAGGCGATGGTCAACATCGTCACCGCGGCGCCGGACGTGGTAGCGCTCGGCCCGGTGGCGGAGCGTCTTCGCGCGCGGGTTCCGTCCGTGGCCAGCGTGGTCCTCAACGTGAACGCGAAGAAGGCCTCCGTCGCCGTGGGCTCGGAGGAGCATCTGCTGCTCGGGCGCGACCACATTCGCGAATCCCTGGGCGGACTGACGTTCCAGGTGTCTGCGAACTCCTTCTTCCAAACCAATACGGTGCAGGCCGAGCGGCTCTTCGCCGTCGTCGAGGCGGCGTGCGAGCTTACCGGCGGCGAGACCGTCGTCGATCTCTACTCGGGGACGGGCGCCATCAGTCTCCTGCTGGCGCGCCGGAGTCGCTGGGTGTACGGCATCGAGGTCGCGCCGGCGGCGGTGGCCGACGCCGTGCGCAACGCCCGCGAGAACGGGATCGAGAACTGCACGTTCCTCCCGGGCGAGGTGCGTCACGTCCTACCGACGCTGACACGCGACGGGGTCCGGGCGGAGGTCGTGGTGGCGGACCCGCCGCGGGCGGGATTCCATCCCAAGGCGCTCCAGGCGCTCGCCACGCTCGCGCCGGCGCGCCTCGTGTACGTCTCGTGCAATCCCTCCACGCTGGCGCGCGATGTCGGGGACCTGGTCCGTCAGGGCTATCGGCTCGAGTGGGTCGAGCCCGTCGACATGTTCCCGCAAACGCCGCACATCGAGGCGGTCGCGCGTCTGCATCGCGCGCCGTGAGGATTTACCTGGCGCGCCGGCTGGCCCAGGCGCTCCTGGTCCTGCTGGGTGTCTCCTTCATCGTCTTCTTCATTCTGTATCTCACCGGCGATCCGGTCCTGATCCTGCTTCCCCCCGACGCGTCCGCGGAGGACGTGCAGAAATTCCGCGAGGCGATGGGCTTCAACGATCCGTTCATCGTCCAGTACGGTCGCTTCCTCGGCGGGGCGCTGCGCGGAGACTTCGGCCAGTCGGTTCGCCACGGCGAGCCGGCGTTCAGCCTGGTCGTCGAGCGCATGCCGGCGACGTTCGAGCTGGCCGGCGCCGCGCTGCTGGTCGCCCTCGGCCTGGCGATCCCCGCCGGGATCGTCTCCGCCGTGCGGCGGAACACGCTCGTCGACTACGTCTCAACAGTGGTCGCGCTGCTCGGGCAGTCGATGCCGACGTTCTGGCTCGGCATCATGCTGATCCTCGTCTTCTCGGTACAGCTCAATCTGTTGCCCTCGTCGGGCCGCGGCTCGCTGGAGCATCTCGTGCTGCCGGCGATCACCCTCGGGCTCTTCACCACGGCGCGCATCACGCGGCTGACGCGCTCGGGCATGCTCGAGGTGCTGGGCCAGGACTACATCCGGACGGCGCGGGCCAAGGGCGTGAGCGATCCGCCCGTCGTCTGGAAGCACGCCCTCAAGAACGCCGCGATCCCGATCGTGACCATCGTCGGGATCGAGCTCGGCACGCTGCTCGGGGGCTCCGTCATCACCGAGACGATCTTCGCCTGGCCGGGTGTCGGCCGCCTGTCGGTCCAGGCGATCTACAACCGCGACTATCCGGTGGTGCAGGCGGCGGTGTTCCTACTCGCGTCGACGTTTGTCCTCGTCAACCTCTTCGTCGACGTGGTCTACACCTACCTCGACCCGAGAATTCGACTGCGATGACGCGTGCACGACCCCAATCCCATGTCCGCTGAGACGGAGCCGGCTCGCGTCCTGCTCAGGCCACCCGCGGTTCGAGCCGGCCTCGTGGGCCCCGCTCCAATAATTCTGTTCATTCGCCGCCTCGCCCGGCGGCGGACAGCGCTCTTCGGCCTGGTGGTGGTGATGCTCGTCGTCGTCGCCGCGCTGGGCGCGCCGTGGACCGCCGCGTACGACCCGACGGAGCAGGACATCACGAACCGGCTCAGGCCGCCGGGATCGCCGGCCGCCGCCGGCCGCGCCCACCTGCTCGGCACCGACCATCTCGGCCGGGACATCCTGGCTCGAGTGCTCTACGGCGCGCGTCCCGCCCTGATGGTCGGCTTCGCCGCGGTCGCCATCTCGGGAGTGCTCGGCATGATGGTCGGGCTGGTCTCCGGCTACTTCGGGGGACGCATCGACGACGTCTTCATGCGACTCGCGGACATCCAGCTGGCGTTCCCGTTCATCCTGCTCGCCATCGCGGTCATCGGCGTGCTGGGACCGAGCCTACCCGTGATCATCGTGGTGATCGGCGTCTCGAGCTGGGTTGTCTACGCGCGCGTGGTGCGCGGGGCGGTGCTGTCGCTGCGCGAGCGGGAGTTCGTCCAGGCGGCGCACGCCCTCGGAAGCGGCGACGGCCGCGTCCTGCTGCGCCACATTCTGCCGAACGCCTTCACTCCGTGGCTCGTCGTCGCGACGCTCGACATGGCGCGGGTGATCGTGATCGAGTCGGCGCTCTCGTTCCTGGGGCTCGGCGTCCAGCCGCCGACGCCGACGTGGGGCGGGATGCTGGCCGATGGCCGCGTCTACATCTCGACCGCGTGGTGGCTCGCGACGTTCCCCGGCCTGGCCATCCTGGTCACCGTGCTGGGCATCAACCTGTTCGGCGACGGCCTGCGCGACACGCTCGATCCGCGCCTCAAGCTGTAGCCGAGACGCGGTCGCGGGGGGCAGCGCGGGCGCGGGGAGCCCGGCCCGACCCGACGGCTTTCCGCGGTGTGCGGTGGCACTCTCCGGTCCGCGTCCACGCGACGCTGCCTACACGGGTCGGGCCGGGTTCCCCGCGGCCCGCGCTGCCCCCCGCGATCGGCGGGGGCGTCAGGGGCGGCGGGATCGGTGGCGCGCATGCATCGTGCGGGCGAGGAGCGCGAAACCAGCGGCGGGGGCCGTGAACCAGAGCGCGCCCGATGGGACGCCGGCGAGAGCATTCACGATCAGGAAGGCGGCGCCGCCGATCAGGGCGGTCCAGAGGAGCGTCGCGGTTGTGCGGTCGGCGACCCGGCGCCAGCCAAGGCCCGCGATGGCAAGCGCGACGAGCGCTCCCGTGGTGTCGAGGGCGGCGTCGGCGACGCTGGCCGACCGGCTCGGGACGAAAGACTGGTGCACCTCGTCCAGGGCCGCCCACGCCGCGCTGATCGCGAGCGCGATCAGCCCCGCGTTCCGTGGGCTCAAGCCGCGGCCTCGGACGAGGGCGCGCAGCCAGAGGGCGGCGAGGATCGCGTACTCGGAGAGGTGCGCGATCTTGCGCACGAGCCAGTGCAGCGCTTCGAGCTGGGCCGACGTGGCCCACGGCGCGAGCCCCGTGAGGATCGGCAGCAGCCAGCTCTCGGTGCGCGGCGAGCTCGCGGCATCGGAGGAAAACCCGACGACGACGGCCATCCAGAGGACCGGGGGGAGCCAGTATTTCAGGCGCACGCCCCTATGGTACAAATACCGACCATGACTCGAGTGGACTGGCGCTATGACCGGAAGGGCTGAAACTCCTGCGCCCGGGCGCAGGGGTTCCTTGCGAAGAAGAAGATCGCGATCGTCGAGACGGTCGACACGCGTAAATCGCCCATCGTCGGCGACGCGGCCCTCGCCGTGGCCCGGGACGTCGACCAGATCTACGTCGCCAGAGGCAAGAAGGTGATCCAGGTCGACCTCAAGGCGTCGCGGCCGGGCCGGGCCGAGCTCCTGGCGCTCCTGCTGGGGCCCACCGGCGGCCTCCGGGCGCCGACGCTCAAGGTGGGTCGTACGCTCCTGGTCGGCTTCAGCGAAGAGGCGTACGCGAAAATCCTCCGGTAGAAGGCGGCCGGCCGCACCGGCCGTGCTACAGTTGCGCCGATGCTCGGCGGGATCCTCGACGATCTCCTGACCTCCCCGTCGACGGGGCCGTGCATTACGGCGACGCGTCACTTTCCGGCGCGCCCCCCCGTGCTGGTCCCGCTCCCCTCGTCGCTCGACCCCCGTATCGGCGAAGCGCTGCGCGCGCGCGGAATGGGCGAGCTCTATTCGCATCAGGCGCGTGCGTGGGAGCTGATCGAGAAGGGCCACCACGTGGTCGTCGTCACGCCGACCGCGTCCGGCAAGACGCTCTGCTACAACCTGCCGGCCCTGCAGGCTCTCGTGCACCAGCCGGACGCGCGCGTGCTCTACCTGTTTCCCACGAAGGCGCTCGCCCAGGACCAGCTCGCCGAGCTCGAGGCGCTCGCGCGTCAGCTCCCCGAGATGCGGATGTTCACCTACGACGGCGACACGCCCCAGGACGCCCGCCGCGCCGTGCGGGCCCGCGCGAACCTGGTTCTCACGAATCCGGACATGCTCCACTCCGGAATCCTTCCGCACCACACGAAGTGGGCGACCCTGTTCCAGAACCTCAGGTACGTCGTCATCGACGAGCTGCACGCGTACCGGGGAGTGTTCGGAAGCCATCTCGCCAATGTCCTGCGCCGCCTGCGGCGAATCTGCCGTCACTACGGCTCGGCGCCGCAGTTCATCATGGCCTCGGCGACCATCGCCAATCCGGGCGAGCTGGCCCGCCGGCTGACGGGCGAGCCGGTCGAGGAGATCACGGAGAGCGGAGCTCCGACGGGGGACAAGGTCTTCGTCTGCTACAACCCGCCGGTCGTCAATCGCGAGCTCGGGATCCGCGCCCCGTATCTCGGCGAAGCGGCCAAGCTCGCCATCCGGTTCCTCCGGGAGAAGATCGCGACCATCATCTTCGCCCAGAGCCGGCTCGCCACCGAGGTCCTGCTGACCGCGATCAAGAGCGGCATCGCCGACAAGACCGGCGACAGCGGCATCGTGCGCGGCTATCGCGGCGGCTATCTGCCGACCCGCCGACGGGCGGTCGAGAAGGGGCTCCGCGAGGGAGAGGTGCTGGGCGTCGTCTCCACCAACGCGCTCGAGCTCGGCGTCGACATCGGCCATCTCGACGTCGCGGTGCTCGCCGGCTACCCCGGCGGCATCGCGTCGCTCTGGCAGCAGGCCGGGCGCGCCGGCCGCCGGAGCGGCCGGTCGGCGGCGCTCTTCGTGGCGACCAGCGCGCCGCTGGACCAGTTCATGGTCACCCATCCCGAGTATCTCTTCGGCACGCCGCCCGAGCACGCGCGCGTGAATCCGAACAACCCGTTCATCCTGGTGAACCATCTCAAGTGCGCCGCGTTCGAGCTGCCGATCGGCGACGACGAGCGGTTCGGCGAGCTCGACGTCCGGCGCTTCCTCGGGGCGCTCGAAGACGAGGGCGTGCTGCACCACGCGGGCCTCCGCTGGCACTGGGCCGCCGAGACCTACCCGGCCGACCACGTCTCGCTGCGCACGGTCACCACCGATAACTTCGTCGTCATCGACACCACGGCGCGCGACGAGAAGCAGACGAAGCGTCGTCAGATCATCGCCGAGGTGGACTGGGGCAGCGCCTTCGCGACGATTTACCCCAAGGCGATCTATCTGGTGGAGAGCGAGCCGTTCGAGGTGCAGGAGCTCCACTTCCGCGAGGACGAGGAGAAGGTGGCCTACGTCAAGCGCGTCAACGTGGACTACTTCACCGACGCGATCAGCGCCAAGGGCGTCTGGATCGTGCAGCGTCTCGCCGACCAGTCGCATCCCGCGTACGTCGCCGAGCAGGGCGAGGTGCTGGTGGCCGAGAAGGTCGTCGGCTTCAAGAAGATCAAGATGGGCACGCTCGAGAACGTCGGCTCGGGCGAGGTCGAGCTGCCCCAGCAGGAGATGCAGACGACGGCCGC
>Ga0137403_10000328_pt1 | contig 60762 bp, 63 predicted proteins | sample CZOMad2_1_16fung_FD_122057 | JGI IMG/M metagenome (GOLD analysis project Ga0137403, IMG submission 122057) | Vadose zone soil fungal communities from Angelo Coast Range Reserve, California, USA - CZOMad2_1_16fungal (Hybrid Assembly) | ecosystem: Environmental > Terrestrial > Soil > Vadose zone...
ATTCGCATGCCGCACACTCGACAGCGGCCGCGGAGCCACAGAAACGACAGCACCGGAATGTTGTCATGCCACGCCAGCTGGGCACTGCAGCCTGGACAGGCGGAGCGGGGATGCCAGAGGCTTCGACCCTCCGGCACCCGTATGATCACGACGTTGAGGAAGCTCCCGATGGCGAGCCCGAAGAGGACGACCGCCGTGAGCATTCCTGCCGGCCAGGCGTCGGCCACGGCCTGCAGCGTCGCCGCGTTCACCAGGTCTGAAGAAATGCGGGCCCGACGCGGTTTGCGAGCTTCTTGTCGAGCTGTCCGAGGATTCCCCAGGCCGTGTGCGAGGCCTGGAGCTGCCCCGCTTCGAAGTACACCCGGGCGAGCCCGAACCAGGCCTGAGGCGAATCGTACTTAAGCGCGATCGCCTGGCGAAATGTGGTCAGCGCTTCGGACGGGCGACGGAGGTCGGCATACGCGAAGCCGAGGTTGATGTGCGAGAGGATGTGCGTGGGCTTGATCTTGATCGCGCGCTGCAGGTGTTCGATCGCCTCGTTCGGCCGCCCGCCGCCGAGCAACGCGGCGCTGAAATTGTTGAGTCCTTCGACGTCGTTCGGGTATCGCGCGAAGAAGATCTCGAAATGCTCGAGCGCGCGCCGAGAATCTCCGAGCATCGCGTAGGTGTATCCGAGATGCTGATGGACCTTCACCTGATCTGGCCGGAGCGCCTGAACGCGCTCGAACTCGGCCTTGGCCAATTCGAGCTGACCGTGATTCGAGAAGAAGACGCCGAGATTGCCGTGACAGATCGAGCAGCCCGGATCGGATTCGAGCGAGTTTCTCCAGAGCGTCTCTGTGTCGTGCCAGATCTGGACCTGCTGGGCGCTCAGATAGGCCAGACCGCAGAACCAGACGATGCCGAGCGCGGCCACGGCCTTTGCGAGGGCCGGGCGAAGCGTACCGGCCATACCGGTCTGGGCCGCGGCGCCGGCGGCGGCGCCGACGAGGAGGGCGAAGCCGAGTCCCGGAAGATAGCTGTACCGATCGTTGGTCAGCTGGTGTCCCGAATGAACGATGCCGATCACGGGGCCCAGCGCAATCGCGTAATACGCCCAGACCGCAAGACCGGCCGGCCAGCGCCGCCTGAGCGTGAGCACCGCGACGGAGATCGCCGTCACGGCGATCGCGGGGAGCAGAAACTGCCGATCGAGCAGGCTCACTTTCGCGGGAAGCTCGTAGAGCGGCGAGAGTCCCTGCGGCATCATGGTCTTTCCGAGATAGAACCAGAGGCTGTAGAAGACCATGGCGGGCCGCGCGGACAGGGGATACCGCTCGAGCGGCGTGATGAACATGTTCACTTTCTGGGCGTAGTAGGTGACGATGGCGCCAGCCACGCCGAGAATCACGAAGGGAATCTTCTCCAACCACGCCGCGCGGGCTGCCCGGCCGGTCCACCCCTGCCAGCCGCCGCCGAGGCGGCGGAGCGGGTAGATGTCCAGCACCACGAGCGCGGCCGGCAGCACCATTACACTTGCCTTCGAGACGAGCGCCAGGGCGAACGTGCCGACCGATCCGGCGAGCAGCCACCGACGGCGCGGGCCGCCCGCATCTTGAGCCTTGAGGTACAGCAAGACCGTGAGCAGGAAGAAGAGCCCGGAGAGGACGTCGCGCCGTTCCGTGACCCAGCCGACCGACTCAGCCCGCAGTGGGTGGATGGTGAAGAACAGCGTCGCGACGATTGCCGAGAGGCGGAGCGTTCCCTCGACGAAGCCGGTCGCCAGCCTGAGCAGTCGTAGAGCGATGAAATAGAGGACCGCGGCGTTCGCGGCGAAGATCACCAGGCTCGTGAGGTGATAGCCGAACGGATCCATTCCCCAGAGGACGTAGTCCAGGCCGAGCGTGAGCCAGGTGAGGGGAATCCAGTGGCCCATCAGGACGGTGCTGAACATCCACCGGATCTGTGGCCACGTGAGCCCGCGATATTCCGGGTTCTCGTACAGGTTGACCTGGTCGTCCCACTCGACGAACCCGTTCCAGAGTGCCGGAAGGAATACCAGGAAAGTGACCACGCCCAGCGCCAGCGGGATGAGCCGTGGGCTCCAGGACCGGATGCTCGTCGTAGGCTCGGTCAGCGAGGATGAGCCGACCGGAACCTCGACGCTTTCGATGCGGGACATAGCGCTCCTCTCCGCGTGCAGAGACAAGAAACAGACGTGCGCACGGGAAGGGCTGGGCCCTTCCCGTGCGCTGTTGCGACCTTTAGCTCGTTACGGCAGGCTGACGCTCGTCGCGTCGCCAGCCGCCGAGATGTTGAACGTGCCGGACGCGGTCGACGCCGTGTACGAGTACGGCGAGCTCCAGCCGGCCGGAGGCGGAGGAACGTTCGCCATGAAAGGACCGGCGGTCTGCAACTGTTGGTTCGTGGCCACCACGGTCAGGTCCGCGAGGGCCGTCGGCAGCACGCCCATGTGGGCGGCGTAGATGGAGACCGAGGACGCGAGGGCCCGCGCATCGGCCTGGGCCTTGGCAATCCGCGCGCGCGCCTGAACGTTGGCGTAGAGCGGGATGGCGATGGCCGCCAGGATACCGATGATCGCGACGACGATCATCAGCTCGATGAGGGTGAAGCCTCGCTGGTTCGCTACCGTGAGCCGCTTTTTCGTCCACCACCGAATCATTGTGATCCTCCTCTTGTTTTTTTCCGCTTCGTGAATCGCTATTCGCTTCTTGTACCCGGTCTAAGTGCAGCTTCGATGCCACGAGCCATTTCGTGAAGACGCCATGTTTTTCAGATACTTAGGGTGTCGAATTTCCGGATGGACTCGGGGACTCATGACAGGCCGTGGCAGCGGAAGTGACGGAAAGCGTCATGGAAAGGCCTCGGAGGGCGAGGCCCGGGCTCGTCAACCCTGGGGAGCGCCGCGCTGGCCGTGCTTCTGGAGCTTGTATCTGAATTGCCGGAAACTGACGCGCAGGAGCTCGGCGGCTCGGGTCTGCACGCCGCCCGTACGGGTCAGGGCCATCTGGAGGTATCGCCGCTCGATCTGGTCCAGCATCGCCTCCAGGTCGATCCCGTCGGGCGGGATCTCCACGGGGACCTCCTGCGCGTCCCGCGAGACATGGAGGTCGGGGGGAAGCGCCTCGGCTTCCAGGATCTCCCCGCTACCGAGGACGAGAGCCCGCTCGATGACGTTCTCGAGCTCCCGGATATTGCCGGGCCAGCGATAGCTCTCGAGAATCGCCAGCGCTTCGGGGCTGACGCCCTTGACCGACTTGCCGAGCTCCGCGGCGATTTTCCGGACGAAGTGCGCCGCCAGCAGCGGGATGTCGTCGCGCCGATCCCGGAGGGGCGGCAGCTGGATCGGAATGACGTTCAACCGGTAGAAGAGATCCTCGCGCAGCACCCCGTCGGCGACGGCCCTGGCGACGTCCCGGTTCGAGGCGGCGATCAGCCGCACGTCGACCTTCACGTCGCGCGTGTCGCCGACGCGGCGAATCTCCCGCTCCTGTATGACCCGCAGCAGCTTCACCTGCACCGACTGGGGCACCTCGGTGACCTCGTCGAGGAACAGCGAGCCGCCATGGGCGGCGGAGAAGAGGCCGACCGTGTTGGCGACGGCCCCGGTAAACGCGCCCTTGACGTGCCCGAAGAGCTCCGACTCCATCAGGGTCTCGGGAATGGCGCCGCAGTTGACCGAGACGAAGGGCCCGGACCGGCGCGGGCTTTCCTGGTGTATGGCCTGCGCGACCAGCTCCTTCCCGGTGCCGCTTTCACCCGTCACCATCACGGTCGAGAGGCCGTCCGCCGTCTTGCGGATCACTTCTCGGAGCTCGGCCATCTGCCGGCTCTTCCCGATGAAGCTCTCGAAGCCCCGCTCGCGGCGGAGCTGGGTCCGGAGTGCCTTGTTCTCGTCCTGGAGCCGCTTGCGCTCGAGGGCGTTGGCGATCGTCAGCTTGATCTCGTCGAGCTTGAACGGCTTGGTGACGTAATCGTAGGCGCCCAGCCTCATCGCTTCGACGGCGGTTTCGGTCGAGGCGAAGGCGGTGACGACGAGGACCACCGCGCTCGGCGAGTGCTCCTTCGCGGCGCGAAGCACGCCGAGGCCGTCGACCTTTCGCATCCGAAGATCCGTGATGACGAGGTCGAATGACTCGTTCTTGAGCACTTCGACCGCCTGCTCGCCGCCCTCGGCGAGGGTGACTTCGTGGCCGGCCTGGCGCAGCATGATCGCGAGCAGCTCGCGCATGCTCCGTTCGTCGTCGACGACGAGCACGCGCGTGTCAGGCATTGCGAGCGGGCAGCGTCAGGGTGAACGTCGTCCCGAGACCGGGCGAGCTGCGTACGTCGATCTCGCCGCCGTGATCCAGAACGATCCGGTGGACGAGCGCGAGTCCGAGCCCTGTCCCTTCCGGCTTCGTGGAGAAGAAGGGCTCGAAGACGTGGGAGACATCGGCAGCCGCGATCCCGTCGCCGGTGTCGCTCACGGCGACCTCGAGCGTTCCGCCGCGAACGGCGACGGAGACGCGCAGCTCGCCACCGTCGGGCATGGCCTCGACGGCGTTCAGGCAGAGGTTCCAGAGGATCTGCCGGAACTGCTGCGCGTCCACGGCCCACGGGATAGACGGGGCGAACTCGCGGATGACCTTCAGGCTGCCGGGGCTCGCTCGGTGCTCGAGCAGGAGCAGGACGTCCTCGACGGCCGCGGCCACGTCGAAGGTGGCGATCGACAGCGGCGCCGGGCGCGCGTATTCGAGGAAGTTCTTGATGATGTGATTGAGGCGCTCGGACTCGCGCGCCACGATCTGCGAGAGGCGCTCGCGCGCGTCGTCCGCCGTGAGCGGGCTCGTGAGAACCTCGATCGCGCCGGTGAGGGAGGCGAGCGGATTGCGGATCTCGTGGGCAATGTTCGCCGCCATCCGCCCGACCGTCGCCAGCCGATCTGCTTGACGCATTCGCGACTCCATGTCGCGGATCGCCGAGAGATCCTCGCACGCGCTGATCAGGCCCAGGCGCTCGCCCTCGCCGGAACGGAGCGCCGAGAAGGTCATCCGCACCGGCACGGTCGTTCCGTCGGGCCGGCGGAGGACCGCCTCGTGCCGCGTGGAGGCGCGAGGATTGGCGGTAATGACCGCCTCGATCGGCTCGAGCGGTATCGCCGCGCCGATGAGCGATGACCAGGCCTGCCCGATCGCGCGCGGCGCCACGACGCCGGTGATCTCCTCGGCGGCGCGGTTGAACGCGGTGATCCGGTGCTCTCGGTCGAGGGCGATCAATCCGGTTCCGACCGACTGGAAGACGAGATCCTTGAACGCCCGCAGGTCACGGAGATCCTTCTGCCGCGTCTCCAGCTCCTGCCGGGTGGCCCGATACTGCTCGCCGAGACCGCCGGCCAGGATGGCCACCACGAGCAGGGTCGCCGCATTGAGGAACATCGTGACGAGCTCGAGCGCTGTCGTTTCCTGGGGGGCGTCGAAGAACTGGATCAGCGGCAGCACCGTGCGGGCCACGACGATTCCCGTGTACAGGATGATGGAGACGGCGGCGATGGCGAGCCCGCGCGTCCGCGACAGCAGCACGCAGGCGGCGGTCACGCACAGGACGTACAGGAACGTGAAGATCGAGCGCGGGCCGCCCGTCGCCGCGACGACCGCCGTGATGAGCGCGGTGTCGAGCAGGCAGATAAACCAGGTCAGACGGCGGGACTGGGCCGCCGGGGGAAGCAGGAGCACCGCGCCGGCCGAGGCGAGCGCCACCAGCAGCGCGAGGACCATGACCGCGCGCTCGCCCGGGACGGGCCCGGGGGAGACGAACGGTCCAAGCGCCAGCAGAACCGCGGCGACGCCGAGCCGCGCCCAGGAGAACCCGCGGAGCGGCCCGCCGACGTTCAGCGCTCTCACTACGTCACTTCATCAAGGTGACCAGACGGAAGATCGGGAGATACATCGCCACCACGAGGCCGCCGACCACCACGCCCAGAAAGACGATCATGATGGGCTCGAGCAAGGACGTGAGGGCGGTGACCGCCGTGTCGACTTCGTCGTCGTAGAAGTCCGCGATCTTGGAGAGCATCTGGTCGAGCGCGCCGGTGTTCTCACCGACACTGATCATGTGCACGACCATGGGCGGAAACACCGTGCTGCCCTTGAGGGGCTCGGACAGCGTCCGACCCGACGTGACGGCCGTGCGCGCCTGCATGACGGTTCTCTCGACTACCCGGTTCCCGGCGGATCGGGCGGTGATGAGCAGGCCCTCGAGGATTGGAACGCCCGACGAGATCAACGTGCCGAGTGTCCGGGTGAATCGCGCGACGGCGACTTTGCGGATGAGCATGCCGACGACCGGCACCTTCAGCAGGAACGCGTCGATGATGTTACTGCCTTGATCGGTGTTGTAGTAGCGCTTGAGCGCGTAGAGGGCCCCGGCGCCCACGCCCACCATGACGAGGATGTACCGTTGGGTGAAGTCCGACAGAAACATGACGATCTTGGTCGGCAAGGGAAGGTCCGCCCCCATGCCCTGGAACATCTTGGCGAACGTCGGAATGACGAAGATCATCATGAACACGATGACCAGCACCGCGACGCTGATGATGGTGACGGGGTACACCATCGCGCCCTTGACCTTGCTCTTCAGCTTCGCCGCCTTCTCGATGTAACCCGACAGGCGCTGCAGGACGACGTCGAGCACACCGCCTGACTCACCGACCTGGAGCATGTTGGTGAACAGGTCGTTGAAGACCTTGGGATACTTCCTGAACGACTCGGCGAGCGTGGAGCCGCCCTCGACCTCGCGCGCGATCTTGCTGGTGACGTCACGCAGGGCCTTCGAGTCGCTCTGCTCGGAGAGGATCGCGAGACATTGCGCGATCGGGAGGCCGGCGTCCACCATCGTGGAGAACTGGCGCGTGTAGATCGCCATGTCCCGGTCCTTGACCCTTCCGCCGATCTTCTTCACACCGACGGGCTTGGCCATCCGCTCCTGCACGGACGTCGCGACAACACCCCGCGCTCGCAATTGCGTCACCGCGGTGGGTCGGTCATTCGCCTCGATCTCACCGGAGACGACCGCTCCCCCCGAGCGGCCGCGATACGCGTACAGAGCCATAGTGCGTCCTCCTACCTACCGTTTGGCGAACGGCGACGCGGCGGAGCTCGCGCCGGCGGTGGCCGCCGGACCCTCGTGCGCGAGGAGCTGAAGCAATTCCTCGACCAGGGTCGACCGATTCAACGCGTCCTCCTTCGTGATCAGGTGGCGCTTCACCAGATCCGACAGGGACTGGTTCATGGTCTGCATGCCGAACTTCTGGCCGGTGGCGATGGCTGAGTACACCTGGTGGATCTTCTCCTCGCGGATGAGGTTACGGATGGCCGGCGTGGCGGTCATGATCTCCAGCGACATCACGCGCCCGCCCCCGACCTTGGGGATGAGGGTCTGTGAGAGCACGCCCTCCAGCACGAGCGCGAGCTGGGCCCGCACCTGCGCCTGCTGCGCCGTCGGGAACACGTCGATGATCCGGTTCATCGTCTGGGCGCACGAGTTGGTGTGCAGAGTGCCGAAGGTCAGGTGGCCGGTTTCCGCGATCGTCAGCGCGGCCGCGATCGTCTCGAGGTCGCGCATCTCACCGACCAGGACCACGTCCGGATCCTGGCGAAGGATCGATTTGAGGGCCCTGGTGAACGATGAGGTGTCGGCGAAGACCTCGCGCTGGTTGACGAGGCACTGCTTGTGCGGATGGACGAACTCGATCGGGTCCTCGATCGTCATGATGTGATCGTGGCGCTCGTTGTTGATCTTGTCGATCATGGCGGCGAGCGTCGTCGACTTTCCGGACCCGGTCGGCCCGGTGACCAGGATGAGCCCCTTGGGCCGGTCGGCGAGCTGCTGGACGATCTGGGGCAACCCGAGCTCCTCGAAGGTGCGGATCTTGTAGGGGATGACGCGGATCGCGCTCCCGACGGCACCGCGCTGCCGGTACACGTTGCACCGGAAGCGCGCGAGGCCCTGGATTCCGAACGAGAGGTCGAGCTCGTTTTCCTCCTCGAACTTCTGCTTCTGGCCCTCGTTCAGCACGCTGTAGGAGAGCCGCTGGGTGTCCTGGGGTGTCAGGACCTCGAACTGATTGAGCTGAGTCAGGCGGCCGTTGACGCGGATCTGCGGATACGTCCCGCTGGTGATGTGCAGGTCCGACGCGCCCCGGTCCACCATGAGCTGCAGAAGATCGGCCATGTTGGCGGCCATTGTGCCTCCCTACACCGCAATGCCCTGCTCAGGACAGGGTAACTCGCAGCACTTCCTCGATACTCGTAGTTCCTTCGATGACCTTCAAGAGCCCGGCCTGCCGCAGGCTCTTCATGCCCTGCGACTGCGCAATCGCCCGCAACTCGGCCGTCGACATGTTCTTCAGAATGCCGTCACGGATCTCCTCGGTGATCGGCATGACCTCATAAATCGCGACACGGCCCTTCATACCCGTGAAATTGCAGGTCGCGCAGCCCTTGCCCTTGTAGAACTGCACCCGCCCCTTGCCGGACGGGACGTGGCCGTACGTGACGAGGCTCTCCTCGTCGGCGGCGTAGGGCTCCCGGCACGCTCGACATATCTTGCGTCCCAGGCGCTGAGCCACAATCAGGAGGAGCGACGACGCCACCAGGAACGGGGGGATTCCCATGTCGAGCAGCCGCGCGATCGTCGACGGGCAGTCGTTCGTGTGCAGCGTGGAGAACACGAGGTGACCGGTGAGCGCGGCCCGAATGCTGATCTGCGCCGTCTCGAGGTCGCGCGTCTCACCGACCAGGATGACGTCGGGGTCCTGCCGGAGGAACGAGCGAAGCGCGGCGGCGAACGTGCGGCCGACCCCCTCGTTGATCTGGACCTGGTTCACGCCCTTCAGGTTGTACTCGACCGGATCCTCGGCGGTCATGATGTTCACGTCCGGCGAGTTGATCGTGTGAATCCCCGAATAGAGCGTCGTCGTCTTGCCGGAGCCGGTCGGTCCGGTGATCAGGATCATGCCGTAGGGCTGGTGGATCGCGGCGTTGAACTTATCGAGGGTCCACTCGTCGAAGCCGAGCTGGGTCATGTCGAGCTTCAGCGCGTCCTTGTCGAGGATACGGAGGACCGCCTTCTCGCCGAAGATCGTGGGGAGCGTCGACACACGGAAGTCGATCTCGCGGGTGTTGTAGCGGAGCTTGATGCGCCCGTCCTGCGGCAACCGCCGCTCGGCGATGTCGAGGTTGGACATGATCTTCAGTCGAGAAAGGATCGCCGACTCGAGGCGCTTGGGCGGTGCCAGCATCTCGTGGAGGACGCCGTCCATGCGAAAGCGGATACGGAAGATCTTCTCGTACGATTCGAAGTGGATGTCGGAGGCGCCCTTCTGGATGGCGTCTACGAGCACCATGTTGACGAGCTTGACGACCGGCGCCTCGTCGGCCGACTCCTTCAGCTCGAAGACGTCGACCTTGGAGCCTTCCTCGCCGTCCTCCCCCACGACCTCGACGTTGGCGAGGTCGGTCTGCATGTCCGAGAGGACGCTGGTGATGGCTTCCGTTTTCGACTCGTAGTTCCGGTCGATCGCCTTCTTGATCGCCGTCTGTGACGCCACCAGCGGCAACACCTGGAGGTTCGTCATGAACGCGATATCGTCGAGGGCGAACACGTTCGTCGGGTCGGCCATCGCCAAGGCCAGCGAGTTGCCCATCTTCCGGACCGGGAGGACCTCGTACTTCCTCGCGATGGGCGCCGGCACGAGCTTCAGGACATCGGAATCGATGTCGAGCTGGGCGAGAGTGATCGAGGGGACGCCGTACTGCCTCGAGAGGAATCCGATGAGCTGGTCGTCGTTGATGTAGTTCAGCCGGATGAGGACCGAGCCGATCTTCTCGGGAGAGCCCTTCTGCTCCGCGAGCGCCTTCCTGAGCTGCTCCGCGGTGAGGAGCCCGTCGGCGACGAGGAGGTCCCCTAGCCGTCGGTTGACAGGCTGACCAAGCTTCACCGGTTGGGCCATTGTAATTTTCTACTGTACGCCACCCAGGCGCTTCAACGTATCGGTAAAGGCCTTGTAAGCGTCGTCCTGGTAAAGCACGAAAATCACACGCTTAAGCCCGGTTGGACTCCCCTTCAGGTGGGCCACGACCGCGTTGAGCATGGCGTTCGCGGACACCGCCGCCGGGACATGCCCGACGCCCGTTCCGAGCGCGGGGAGGGCCAGTGACGTGATGCGGTGCTTGGCCGCTAGCGCCAGGACGGCGCGGGTCGTCGCCGCAATCTTCTCGGCGTCGGTCTTGAGGTCCGGCCCCATGACCGCTGCGTGGATGATGTGAATTGCGGGGAGGTTGCCGCCGGTGGTCAGCACCGCCTCGCCGACTTCGACCGGTCCCTGCCGGATCGCCTCTTCCTCGATGATGGCCCCGCCCTTCCGCTTGATCGCGCCCGCGACACCGGTGCCCATCGCCAGCGTCGAGTTCGCCGCATTGACGATGGCGTCGACCTCCCAATCGGTGATGTCGCCACGCTCGATGGCGATGGACGAGGGTCCGAGCCGGAGTCTCATGGCTGCTTCTCGCGGCGCTCGCCGGCTTTCGCAGCCTCCCAGGCCTGCTCGAGCTCGCCGGGCGTCACCGCCGAGACCGACGTTCCGCGCGCCACCAGCTCGGCTTCCATGCCGCTGAAGCGCCGGCGAAACTTCTCGATCGCGCCGTTCAGCACGTCTTCGGCGTCGAGCTTCGCGAGCCGCGCAACGTTAACGAGTGAAAAGAGCGCATCGCCGAGTTCCTCGCCGATGCGAAGGGTGTCGCCCGAGACAATGGCCTCGCCGGTTTCGCGCATCTCCTCCTCGACCTTGCTCCACGCTGCCTGCGCGTCGGGCCAGTCGAACTTCACGCGCGCCGCTTTCGCCTGAACGCGCTGGGCCCGCAGCAGCGCCGGCATCGCGCGGGGAACGCCGTCGAGAATCGACCGGCGCTGTCCTCGATCGTCCGCCTCGCGCTGCTTGATCGCCTCCCACTGGGCCAGGGCCTCGGTCGCCGTTCCGACCGCCGCGTCGCCGAACACGTGCGGGTGGCGTCGCACCATCTTGCCGATCAGTTGCTCGAGCAGATCACCCATCGTGAACTCGGCTTGCTCCTCCGCGAGCCGCGCGTGAAAGACCACTTGAAAGAGCACGTCACCGAGCTCCTCTTTCAAGGGCGCGCTCTGATCGGACTCGATTGCTTCCAGGACCTCGTAGGCTTCCTCGATGAGGTACGGCTTGAGGGACGTGCGCGTCTGCTCACGATCCCACGGGCAGCCGTGCGGAGCACGCAGGCGCATCATGACGTCCAGGAGCCGTTCGAAGAGAACGCCGGGGGACTCGGTCATGTCCGTTCCTGAGGCTAACCGATTATACAACAAGGGTTTTCGCCTGTGCTAGGCTCAGGCCGATGCCCGACCGCGACTCCGAGGACGTTTTCAAGGTCACAGACCGCCGGCGACGCCCGGAAACCGAGGACTCTCCCAGGCCGGCGGCTTCCGGAGCCGAATCGCCGCCGCCCCATGTTCCCAGCCCTCCCGAAGAGCGCAGCCTGGCTGGGCTTTTCATGATGCTCGCGAGCTCGGCCGTGGTCGCGCTCGGGCATGCGCCCGATCCTCTCACCGGCCAGCGCCAGATCGATCTGGTTCAAGCTGCTGACGCGATCGATCTACTGGTCCTGCTTCGGGAGAAGACCGAAGGGCACCGGTCGGGTGACGAGACGCAGATGCTCGAAGAGCTCATCTACGATCTGCAGCTGCGCTACGTGCAGGTTACGAAGCAGTCCTGATCACGAGCATCCGGGGCTCGACCGTGATCGCCTCCACGGTGTCCGGGAGTCGCCAGCGCAGCTGACTCAGAATCGCGGAGCTCACCAGCAGGCGCGTCAGCACACCCGGAATCTGCTGCTTGCCGAGAGCGAACCGCTCGATATCGAGACGCAAGTACCGGCGCTGATTTCGGGCTGCGCCCACCTCCAGGCTGGCGCGCGCGGCGAGATGAATCCAGACGGGCTGCTCGAGCCATCGGATCGAGAGCAGGTCGGGTATGGCCAGAGCGCGACGAAGCGGGAGTTGGCCCTTGAGCTCGACGATCCCGTCCCCGACGAGACGTACGGTCGCGGACCCTAACGGGATCTTGCCGGCCTCGACGAGGTGACGCGACAGGAAGGCGTTCAGCTCGGGCTCGCTGAGCGCTACCGGACGGAGGCGCCCCCCCTTGTCGGGCCTGCCCCCCCGGCCGATCTCGAAGATCTTCTGCTGGCAGCGCAGGCCATCCTCGGCCGTGCCCGTCGCCGCGGCGATCTCCGGCTCCTGGAACAAGCGGGGGACGATCCAGGCCGATCCAGCGGCCAGGCCGCACGCGCCAATCAGGGCCCCCACGAGAAGAGCGCATCCCAAGCGCATCGGCCTCACCCTACCACCCCACGCTCCAAAGTCGCGTGAGGGCCGACCCTCTGTTCGATGGAACTCTAGATTTGACATAGATACACTCAGATGATATAAGAACTATGAACTCATAGATGGCCGGGGCAACAGGAGACCGGCCGAGAGCCTGAAGGAGGGCTTGAAGATGGCGATGGTGCGCTGGAGTCCGTTCGTATCAATGGAGCGATGGGATCCGTTCCGCAACGTGTCCGACATGCAGGAGGAGGTCAACCGCCTCCTCGATGGCTTCCTGGGGAGACCAACTCCCGCGACCGATGTACGCAGCTGGGCGCCGGCTGTCGACATGCACGAGACCAAGGACGACTTCGTGCTCAAGTTCGAGCTGCCGGGGGTCAAGGACAAGGACGTGTCGCTGTCGATCACCGAGGACCTGCTGACCGTGAAGGGTGAGCGTGCGTTCGCTGGCGACTCCGAGGGCGAGAACGCTCGCCACATCGAGCGAGTCTACGGGAAGTTCGAGCGCAGCGTGCGGCTGCCGATGCCCGTACAGGCGGAGAAGGTGAAGGCGACCTATCGTGACGGGGTACTCGAGGTCAAGCTGCCGAAGGCGGAGGAAGTGAAGCCCAAGGCGATCAAGATCGACATCGGCTAAATCGTTCGTACCGGGCTGAAGCGACGGAGCGGGCGCGTGACCCGCTCCGTCGCGATCGAGACCAAGGAGAAGGGGGATTCGAACATGGCGAAGGTGATCGGCATTGACCTCGGGACGACCAACTCGGTGGTGGCGGTCGTCGAGGGCGGAAACCCAACCGTGATCGCGAACCAGGAGGGCAGTCGCCTGACGCCCTCGGTTGCGGGATTCACGAAGGACGGCGAGATCCTTGTCGGGCAGGTCGCCAAGCGTCAGGCGATCACGAATCCCGAGAACACCGTGTTCTCGATCAAACGGTTCATGGGGCGGCGCCACGACGAGGTGCTCCAGGAGCTCAAGCTCGTCCCGTACAAAGTGGTCAAGGCCGCCAACGGCGACGTCCGGATCGAGGTGCGGGGCAAGCAGTACTCCCCACCCGAGATCTCCGCCATGATCCTGCGAAAGCTGAAGGAGGCCGCCGAGGCGTATCTGGGTGAGAAGGTCACCCAGGCCGTCATCACCGTGCCCGCCTACTTCAACGACAGCCAGCGGCAGGCGACCAAGGACGCCGGCCGTGTGGCGGGGCTCGAAGTGCTGCGGATCATCAACGAGCCGACCGCCGCGGCGCTCGCCTATGGGCTCGACAAGAAGAAGGACGAGACGATCGCCGTCTACGACCTCGGCGGCGGTACGTTCGACATCTCGATTCTGGAGATCGGCGAAGGTGTCTTCGAGGTCAAGGCGACCAACGGCGACACCCACCTGGGCGGCGACGACTTCGACCAGCGCGTCATGGACTGGATCTCCGGGGAATTCAAGAAGGAGCACGGCATCGACCTCCTGAAGGACCGCATGGCGCTTCAGCGCCTGAAGGAGGCCGCCGAGAAGGCCAAGTGCGAGCTGTCGACGACGCTACAAACCGAGATCAACCTGCCGTTCATCACGGCCGACGCGAGCGGGCCGAAGCACCTCGTGCTCACCCTCACACGGGCCAAGCTCGAGGCGCTCGTGGCGGATCTGGTCGAGCGCACGCTCGGCCCCTGCCGGCAGGCGATGCAGGATGCCGGCGTGAGTCCGAAGGACATCAACGAGGTCATCCTGGTCGGCGGCCAGACGCGCATGCCGAAGGTGCAGGAGGCCGTGAAGCAGCTCTTCGGCCGGGAGCCGCACAAGGGCGTGAACCCGGACGAGGTGGTGGCGGTCGGCGCGGCCGTGCAGGGCGCCGTGCTCACGGGCGAGGTGAAGGACCTGCTTCTGCTGGACGTCACCCCGCTCTCGCTCGGCATCGAGACGCTCGGCGGCGTGATGACGCCGCTCATCACCCGCAACACGACGATTCCGACGAAGAAGAGCGAGGTCTTCACCACCGCGGCCGACAATCAGACCTCGGTCGAAGTGCACGTCCTCCAGGGTGAGCGGCCCATGGCGCGCGACAACCGCACCCTCGGGAAGTTCCACCTGGTCGGGATTCCGCCGGCGCCCCGACAGATGCCGCAGATCGAGGTGACGTTCGACATCGACGCGAACGGCATCTTGAACGTCGGGGCGCAGGACAAGGCGACCGGAAAGCAGCAGAACATCACGATCACGGCCTCGTCCGGGCTGACCAAGGACGAGATCGATCGAATGGTGAAGGAAGCCGAGACCAACGCGGCGGAAGACACCAAGCGCAAGCAGGAGATCGAGGTTCGGAACCAGACGGACTCGCTCGTGTATTCCACCGAGCGCACGCTCGGCGAGCACGGCGCCAAGCTGGCGGAGGCCGACCGCAAGGCCGTCGACGAGGCGCTCACCGAAGCGCGCGAGGCGCTCAAGGGCGAGGATCTCGATCGGATGAAGCGCGCGCAGGAGAACCTGACCCGGGCGTCGCACAAGCTCACCGAGATCATGTATCGCGAAGCGCAGACGCAGGGGCAGAAGCCCGGCGCGCCGGGGGCGCCGAGCGAGGGCACCACGGGCCCGAAGGAAGGCGAGGTGGTCGACGCCGACTTCGAGGATCTGGGCGACAAAAAGAAGTAACGAACCGATGCGTCGCGACTACTACGCGGTCCTGGGTATCGCGGCGACGGCCGGGCCGCGCGAGGTTCGCCGAGCGTATCAGCGACTCGCGCGGCAGTACTCGCCCGACGTCAACTTCTGGGACGAGCGGGCGCGCGAGCTCTTCGAGGAGATCGCCGAGGCCTTTCGGGTGCTCGCCGATCCCGCCGCGCGCCAGATGTACGACCGGTACGGCAGCGTCGCCCGGGCCGACGAGGCGCTCGGCGAAGGCCGGCGGGGCGACGATGCTCACGCCGTCGTCGAGCTGACCTTCGCCGAAGTGGTTCGTGGCACGAGGGTCCGGCCCGACGTTCAACGGTTCTCGCCGTGCGCCGAATGCGGGGCGACCGGCACCCGGGAAGGCAGGCGGTGCGCGGCGTGCCTCGGTCGTGGCGTGCGCCGCGTCGTCGAGCCGGTCGGCGTGACCGTTCCAGCGGGTGTCGACTCCGGCGTCCAGATCCGTGTGGCCGGCGAGGGAAATGCCGGCCCGTTCGGGGGACCGCGCGGGGATCTCATCGTCAGTACGCGGGTCGGAGAGCATCCGTTCTTTCAGCGAAAGGGTGACAGCGTGCATTGCGACGTGCCGATCAGCGTGTGGGAGGCGCTCCTGGGCGCTCGGATCCGGGTCCCGACTCCATCGGGAGAGGCGGTGCTCGTCGTGCCGCCGGGCACGACCGGTGGCCAGGTATTTCGCCTGCGCGGTCAGGGCCTGCCCAAGCTGACGGGCGAGTCGACGGGGGACCTCTACGTGACCGTTCGCCTCGAAGTTCCGACTGGACTCGACGCCCGGACTCACGAGCTCGTGCGCCAGCTCGAGCGGTTGATGCCGATCGAAACGCGTACCGCGCTCGAACGCTACCGGGGAGGTGCGCAGTGACGGACCGCGGCAAGCCTCTCTACATGATCGGGGTGGTCGCCGACATGCTGAACGTCCACCCACAGACTCTGCGCTTCTACGAGAAGAAAGGCCTCGTGCGTCCGAGCCGCACGGTCGGTCGAACGCGCATGTACTCGACTGAAGACGTCGACGAGCTGGCGCGGCTGCTCAGGCTCACGCGTGACCTGGGCGTGAATCTCGCCGGGATCGAGGTCATCTTAAAGATGAGACGCCGCATGATGGAAATGCAGAAGCAGATCGAGGATCTGGTCACCTACCTCCGCGAGGATGGTGGCGAGACAGCGGGTCAGGGGCGGCCGCAGGAGCCGCGAGAGGCTCTTGTCCGAGCGGCATCGGGCCAACTCAAGCCCGTCGATCTGTTCTAGATCGAAGGGAGACATATGACTACTGAGCGCGACGAGAAGGAGCCGACCATTCCGGATGTGCTGGGGATTCTGCCCCTGCGCGGAACAGTCATCTTTCCGCAGGCGGTGACGCCCCTCGCAGTCGGTCGCCCTGGGTCCGTGCGACTCGTCCAGGAGGCGCTCCATGGCAGTCGGATCATCGGGGCGGTGATGCAGCGCGACCCAGCCGCGGACGACCCGCGTGCCCAGGGGCTTCATGCGATCGGCACCGTGATCCTCATTCACAAGGCCATGAAGCAGCCTGACGGCACGCTCCGCCTCGTGGTGCAGGGGCTATCGCGATTTCGTATCGCCGACGTCCTTCAGGAGGCGCCGTTCCTCCGCGCACGTATCCAGCGTCTGGTCGACGACGCGCCCTCGACCCTCGAAGTCGAGGCGCTCGCTCGCACCGCGAGCACGCTCTTCCAGAAGGTTGTGTCGCTGTCGCCGACTCTGCCCGACGAACTCGCGAACATTTTCGGCGCCGCCGAAGCGCCGGGCGTACTCGCGGACCTCATCGCCGGGTCGCTGCCGAGCCTTCCGACGGCCCTCCGCCAGGAGCTACTCGAGACGGTCGGCGTGGCCGAGCGTCTGCAGCGGCTGGTGGCGGCCCTCACCAAGGAAGCGGAGGTTCTCGAGCTCGGCTCGAAAATCCAGTCCGAAGCCCAATCGGAGATGTCGAAGTCTCAGCGGGAGTATTACCTGCGCGAGCAGATGAAGGCGATCCAGAAGGAGCTGGGCGACGGCGACGATCGCACGCAGGAGATCGACGCGCTCCGCAAGAAGATCGACGGCGCCGGCATGACCGAGGAGGCGAAGAGCGAAGCGCTGCGTGAGCTCGACCGGCTGGCGAAGATGCCGCCGGCGGCCGCGGAATACACCGTGGCGCGAACGTTCATCGACTGGCTCGTGTCGATGCCGTGGCAGCAGGAGACGGCCGACAACGTCGACATCGCGGCGGCCCGGACGATCCTTGACGAGGATCACGAGGGGCTCGAGAAGATCAAGGAGCGGATCCTCGAGTACATCGCGGTGAAGAAGATCCGTCAGGCCGGCAAAGATCCGATCCTCTGCTTCGTCGGCCCTCCGGGCGTCGGCAAGACGTCGCTCGGGCGGTCGATCGCCCGCGCGCTCGGCCGGAAGTTTCACCGCATCTCGCTGGGCGGCATGCGGGACGAGGCCGAGATCCGCGGTCATCGCCGGACCTACATCGGGGCGTTGCCGGGCCAGATCATCCAGGGACTCCGGCGTGCCGGCACGAAGAACCCGGTTTTCATGCTCGACGAGATCGACAAGCTCGGGACGGACTTCCGCGGCGACCCGGCCTCGGCCCTCCTCGAGGTTCTCGATCCGGAGCAGAACGTTTCGTTCCGCGACCATTATCTTGACGTCGCGTTCGATCTGTCGCGGGTGCTGTTCGTCACGACGGCGAACGTGATCGACACGGTGCCTCCGGCGCTGCGCGATCGGATGGAGATCATTCCGCTCGCCGGGTACACGGAGGAGGAGAAGATCGCGATCGCTCAGCGACACCTCGTGCCCAAGCAGACGCGGGAGCACGGCCTCGATCCGGCCGCGGACATCGAGTTCACGCCGGAAGCGCTGCGCCTCCTGGCCCGCGGCTACACGCGTGAGGCCGGCGTCCGCAATCTCGAGCGGGAGATCGCGAGCGTCTGCCGGAAAGTGGCGCGGCGGCGTGCCGAGGGGCGCCCCGACGCCGTACGGGTCAGTCCCGACCTCGTCACGTCCTTCCTGGGCGTGCCGCGGTTCGAGCTCGAAGAGGTCGAGGAGCGGACGCGCGTCCCGGGTGTGGCGATCGGTCTCGCATGGACGCCGGTCGGCGGCGACATCCTGTTCATCGAGGCCACGCGGATGCAAGGCAAGCGCACGCTGACGCTGACCGGTCAGCTGGGCGACGTCATGAAGGAGTCGGTGCAGGCGGCGCTCTCGTGGGTTCGCTCTCACGCGGACGAGCTCGGGCTCGCGCCCGAGTTCTGGGAGACATCGGACATCCACGTCCACGTCCCCGCCGGTGCCATTCCGAAGGACGGGCCCTCGGCCGGCGTCACGATGACGACCGCGCTCGTGTCGATGCTCACCGGCCGCCGCGTGCAATCCGGCCTCGCCATGACGGGCGAGGTGAGCCTTGCCGGGCGGGTGCTTCCGGTCGGTGGGATCAAGGAGAAGGTCCTGGCGGCGCACCGCGCGGGGATCCGCACCGTGCTCCTGCCCAAGCGAAACGAGAAGAACCTCGTCGAGGATGTTCCGCTGAAGGTGCGAGAGGAAATGACGATCCACCTGGTGGATTCCGTCCCGGACGTGCTGAGGCTCGCCCTCGAGGCCACACCGACCTGGCCCGAGGTCGAGCCGTTCGCCGTAACGGCTTGATTTTTTGACGTTCGTGCAATTTCCGGGATCATTTTCTGTCCTTGATGGGGAAACGGCTGGTCCTTTACCATTGGGGCATGGCCCGCTTCGGCCTCATCGGGTTGGCGGTAGCGACTGTCCTCGTGACCGGGGCACCGGCCGGCGCCCAGGTATACAAGCTGTCCGAGAACGACGGGACCATCCACTTCACCAACGCGCCAACCGATCCGCGCTATCGAAGCCTCGCCGGATATCCGTCCGGGACGGCAGCGGGCTGGCTCAGGCTGGCGCGTGTGGACACCGCCCGGTACGGCAGCGAGATCAAGGACGCGTCGGAGCGCTACGGCGTGCCCGAGCGATTGGTTCACGCCGTCATCCGGGTCGAATCTGCGTTCAATCCACGCGCAGTTTCCGTGAAGGGCGCCCAGGGTCTGATGCAGCTGATGCCGGAGACAGCCTCGATGCTGGGCGTCCGCAACAGCTTTGACCCGCAACAGAACATCGATGGCGGCGTCCGGCACCTGCGCGGGCTGATCGATCGCTTCGGAAACGACCTGCCCCTGGCGCTCGCGGCCTACAACGCCGGCGAGAAGGCCGTGGTGAACCATCGCGGGATCCCGCCGTTCCCCGAAACGCGCGACTATGTGACGCGCGTGCTTCACCTCTACGACGGGGGCACCAACGGCTCGGCCAGCGCCTCGAGCGCCGTCTACCGCACGGTCGGCGACGACGGCACGATCGTCTACACGAACATCCCGCCCCGCGGCCGCCGCTAACGCGGCCGACTCCCTCGTCGACCGCCGCGACGGGTAGCCGCTCGTTTCTCGAGCCAGGTGGTCAGGGCCGCCGCCATCACCGGCAGCAACCTTCTGTTCAAGACCAGCCCCCAGTGCGAAGCGTCCTCGACGGCGACGTGGTCCGCCGGGATTGGAAGGTCGTCGTACCGACGTCTCGGCCACTGCTGATCCGCGGTCCCGGTAACGATCAGCAGCGGGCACGCGATGCGCCCCACGACGATTCCAGCCTGCCGCTCGTCCCGGGCGAGGCGAGATTCCGGGCCTAGTGATTCCAGGGCGATCGAGCGCTCCGGTCGATCGAGATCAGGCATCGCGGGCTGACGGTCCGGATCGCGGCCGGTGATTCCATATTCCTCGGCGCCGAAGACGCCCGTGCGGAGCACGATCGAGGCGTCGCGCGCCCGGACCGGCGTGCTCGCCGCGAGGCCCACGCAGGCTTGGGCGCCGCATCGCGCCGCGGCCATCATCGCCACCAGTCCGCCCATGCTCCAACCCAGGACGACGGGATCCCGGCGCAGCGTCCGCGCGACCTCCACCACGTCGTCGGCATAGTCCCCCATCGTCGTGGTGCTAAGATCGATCGGATCGCTGTGCCCGTGACCACGAAGATCGATTGCGTGAGACGACCACCCGCGCCGCGCGAGCTCGTCCTGCCACAACGCCCACACGCGCGCCGAGTTCGCCGCGCCGTGAACGAGGATGACCGGAGGCTTGTCACCGCCCACCACGTGGCTGTGCACTCGCAGTCCGGGCGATGGCTCTCGGGTCGAGCGCGAATTCCGCATCGGCCGATATTCTAAGGCTGGATCCCGGCCTACCGAGGCTGGGTGCGCGGCGCGCGCAGCTTCACGCCCGCCACTGCCGGTCGAGACCGCGATACTGGATGGCTTCCGCGCAGTGCTCGACCGCGAGGTCTTCGGCGCCGGCCAGGTCGGCGATGGTCCGGGCGACCTTCAGCACCCGGTCGTGACCGCGGGCGGAGAGCCCCAGGCGGGTCATCGCCGCGGCAAGGAGGCGCTCGGCGTCGGCCGGCACCTCGCAAAATCGCCGGACGTGGCGGGGCGTCATCGCGGCGTTGACCCGGATTCCGCCTGCCCGGAACCGGGCCCGCTGCCGCTGCCGTGCTGCACTCACGCGCGCGCGAATCGCGTCGGTGGTGTCGCCGGCCGCCGGTGTTCGAAAGTCGGTCGGTGCCAGTGCGGGAAGCTCGACGTGAAGGTCGATGCGGTCGAGGAGCGGCCGAGAAAGACGGCCGAGATATCGCGCGCGCTCGGCGGGCGTGCAAAGACACAAGTCGAGGGAGGCGCAGCCGCGCCGGCAAGGATTCGCGGCGGCGATGAGCTGGAAGCGGGCGGGGAAGTCGCTGATGCCGCTCGCGCGAGCGATGCAGACACGGCCCTCTTCGAGGGGCTGCCGCAGCGACTCGAGCACATGCTGCTGGAACTCCGGCAACTCGTCGAGAAAGAGGACACCCAGGTGGGCGAGGGTCACCTCGCCCGGGTGCGGGGGCGTGCCGCCGCCGATGAGCCCCGACACCGAGACCGTGTGGTGCGGCGCGCGAAACGGCCGTCGACTCATCAGCTCGCCGTGGCGCGGCAAGAGACCGGCGACCGACCAGATGGTGGATGCTTCGATCATCTCGTCCTGCGTGAGCGGGGGAAGAATCGAGGACAGCCGGCGGGCGAGCATCGTCTTGCCGCCCCCCGGAGGCCCAACGAGCAGCAGATTGTGCGCTCCGCTGGCCGCGATCTCGAGAGCACGCTTGGCGTAGGCCTGGCCCCGGACGTCGGCGATGTCGAGGTCGTCCGCCGGCGGTATCGCGGGCGACTCCGGAGCCGGCGGGGGAGCCGGGGCCGGTTCGCCGTTGAGAAGGCCCACGGCATCGCGCAGGGTGGGAGCCCCGAGCACCCGAATGCCGTGGACGGCCCGCGCCTCCACGTGGTTGGCGAGCGGTACGACCAGCGTCGTGATGCCCAGTCGTCGGCACGCGAGGCCGACCGCGAGAGTTCCGCGCACCGCCTGGATCTGACCGTCGAGCGCGAGCTCGCCGACCACGGCGAAGGAACCGATTCGCCCGCTCGTCACGACGCCGGTGGCGGCGAGAATACCGAGGGCGATCGGCAGATCGAACGAGGCGCCTTCCTTCCGGAGGTCGGCGGGCGCGAGATTCACTGTGATCCGATCGGACGGAAACGGGAACCCGGCGTTGCGGATCGCGGTGCGCACGCGCTCGCGGCTCTCGCGCACCGCCGAATCCGGAAGCCCGACTGTCGTGAAGGCGGGCAGGCCGGGCGCAACGTCGACCTCGACGCGCACCAGCGCGGCTTCGACTCCGACGAGGGCGGCGGACAGGACCCGCGCGAGCACGAGGGAATTGTTCGATCGGTCGGCGGCGCGCGTCAATGTCGCGGTTCCCAGACAGCTGGGACAGCCTTCACGGCGGCGCCACGCCCGCGTGCGGGATTGGTGCTAGAGTCCCGGCATGACGCGCCCGGTGATTCTCGTCGTCGACGACGACCCTGGTGTCCGGGAGTCGTTCCGGCTGATTCTCGAGGACCACTACCACGTCGTCGACGTCCCCGACGGTCCGAGCGCGCTCGAAGCCGTCCGGGCCTCGCCGGTGGACCTCGTGCTGCTCGACATCCGGCTGCCCGGAATGGACGGGATCGAGGTCCTCGAGCGGATCAAGGCCATTGACGAACGCGTCGAGGTGATCCTGGTCACGGCGGTGAAGACGGTGCGGACCGCCGTGGCCGCGATGAAGCTCGGCGCTTTCGACTACCTGACCAAGCCCTTCGAGGAGGACGAGCTCCTGTCTCTCTCGAGCCGGGCGCTCGAGCGGCGGACGCTCGAGCGAGAGGTCGCGCTCCTCCGCTCCGAGCTGGCCCGAACGCACGACCTCGACGAGATCGTCGGCAAGCACCCGGTCATGGAGAAGCTCCACGGGCTGATCGCCCAGGTTGCCCGAACCTCCGCGACCGTGCTCATCACGGGCGAGAGCGGGACCGGCAAGGAGCTCGTGGCGCGGGCCATCCACCGGGACGGTACCCGACGCGAAGGTCCCTTCGTCGCCGTCAATCCGGCCGCCATCGTCGAGTCGCTCATCGAGTCGGAGCTTTTCGGCCACGAGCGGGGCGCGTTCACCGGCGCCCATCAACGGAAGCTCGGAAAGTTCGAGCTGGCGCAGGGCGGCACGCTGTTCCTCGACGAGATCGGCACGCTCCGGTCCGAGCTCCAGGCCAAGCTGCTGCGCGTGCTCCAGGAGCGCGAGATCGAGCGGGTGGGCGGCACGCGGTCGATCAAGATCGACGTCCGTGTCATCGCCGCCACCAACACCAACCTCAGGGAGGCGGTGAGCCGCGGCACCTTCCGGGAGGATCTCTACTATCGCCTCAACGTCGTCCCGATCGTCGTGCCGCCGCTGCGGGAGCGCGCCCAGGACGTCCCGCTCCTGGCCGAGCACTTTCTGCTTCGCGACACCCGTGACTTCAACAAGCGCATCGAGAGGCTTTCGCCCGAGGCGGTCGGCGCCCTGCAGGCCTACCGGTGGCCGGGCAACGTTCGTGAGCTCGAGAACGTCATCGAGCGCTGCGTGGTTTTGGCCGAGGGGCCGGTCATCCAGCTCAACGATCTGCCGCTCGACGTCCTGCTCCCGCAGCAGGCCATCCGGGTGCGGGCGGCCGAGGCGCTCCCGCTCAACGAGGCCACCGACCAGTTCGAGCGCCAGATCGTGCTGCGCGTGCTCGAGCGGGTCGGCTGGAACCTCACCGAGGCGGGACGGATCCTCGCGATCCATCGTAATTCGCTGCGGGTGAAGCTGGCGCGCTGGGGCGTTCGCGCGCCCGGCGGAGCGCGCTGAGCGCCCAGTCGATGGGCGCCCAGTCATTGGGCGAGGGCGCCCATCGACTGGGCGGCCCGCGAGGGAAGACGCTCTCCCGATGACGCATTCGCCGCTGAGAAACAGGCACTTGGATCGGTCGTCCAATATCACCCTTACGTGGCGATGAAATTGCTCTACTTCTCGCCGATTGCGGCTCGGAGCCCTCATGGGGAGGGCTTCTCAACTGGCGATGAGGAGAGCGATGACAAAAGTGTGGATCAGCATCGTGATCGTGGCAGCGGTGATCGGGTCGTTCCTGCTAGCAGCACCTGTCATCGAGTCGGCGACTTCCGGCTCGACGCAGTTCTTCCAGGCCCTCGGCACGGCGGAGAGTGGCGGCGACTAAGCCGCTCGTTGCGGACACGGGGGGTCGGTTTGCCCCCCGTTCTGCTGCGTCTCCTGCTGGTCACGTTTCTCGGCGCCGGCACGCTATCGGTGTCGGCCCAGGACAGAAACGACGCGAGCGCCGGCACCGTCTACCGACGTCCGCTGGGGCACGACCCCAAGACACTCGACCCGGCGCGCATCAGTGACATCTACAGCCTGTCCGTGTCCCAGCAGATCTTCGATGGATTGGCGCAGTTCGACCAGACGCTGGCGATCAAGCCGGCGTTGGCGGAGTTCTGGCGAGCTTCCCGAGACGGGCTCACCTGGACCTTCGATCTCCGGAAGGGCGCGAAGTTCCACCACGGGCGCGAGATCACCGCGGACGACGTCGTGTACTCTCTCACCCGTCTCGTCGATCCCAAGACGCGTTCCGGCGCGGCCGACCTGTTCCTCGGCATCCGGGGGGCCCGGCAGTTCAGAGAAGGCGTCGCCCGGACGGTATCCGGACTCGTGGCGCTCGACCCGCATACCGTCGAGGTCACTCTCGACGAGGCGCTGACCCCGTTCGTCGCGATCCTCGCCGTCGGCCACGCCAAGATCGTTCCGCGGGACCTGGTCGAGGCTCAGGGCGAGGCCTTCGGCGCCCAGCCGGTCGGCAGCGGACCGTTCAGGTTCCTCCGCTGGGAGCGCGGAAAGGAGATCGTGCTGACCGCGAACGTCGAGCACTTCGAAGGGGCGCCGAAGCTCGCGCGTCTCGTCTTCCGGATCTTCCCGGGCGACCAGCGCGACGCGATGCACGAGGAGTTCCTGCGGGGTGGTCTGGAGGACGCGCCGTTGCCGTCGCACGCCGATCGACGGGCTCTCGGCGCCGGCGACGGCCACATCTACGTGAAGCGGCCCATGAGCAGCGTGCGCTTCTACGGTTTCAACACGCGGATGAAGCCGTTCAGCGACCGGCGGGTGCGCCAGGCCGTTCTTCACGCCATCGACCGCGAGGCGATCGTCCAGAACGTCTACTTCGGTCAGTACACGCTGGCCCGCGGGATTCTGCCGCCGGGCACGCTCGGCTTCAACCCGAAGCTCGCCGGGTACGCGTACGACCCGCAGAAGGCCCGCGATCTGCTGGCGCGGGCGGGCTATCCGGGTGGACGCGGCCTGCCGACCTTCGCGATCTGGTCGAGCGTGAAGCGGAACGACGTCGTCCTCGAGCACGAGCAGATCAAGAAGTCGCTCGCGGCGGTCGGCATCACGGCCGAGGTCCACTACCACACGAACTGGGCTGCGTTCTCGAAGATGGTCGATGACGGCAAGCTTCCCATCTTCCTGTGGGCGTGGTACGCCGACGTCCCGGACCCCGACAATTTCCTCACGAAGCTCTTCCATTCGAAGAGCTCGCGCAACTTCTTCGGCTACGCGAATCCGGTCGTCGACGACCTGCTCGTGAGCGCGCGCACCAGCGGCGACGCCCAGCGGCGCGTCGAGCTCTACCGGAGAGCCGAGCAGATGATCCTCGACGATGCGCCCGTCCTCCCGGTCTTCCATCACACGTACGAGCGCCTCTTCCAGCCGTACGTCCGGAGTATCGAGGTCAACGGGCTCGGCGACCCTTACATCCCGTTCCGCAAGATCTGGCTGGACCGCGCGCGATGATCCACTCGCTCCGCGCGAAGCTCCTGCTCGGCACGATTCTGGTCATCGTGCTGGTCATGGCGGCCGTCGTCGTGGTCGTGGAGCACACGCTCCGCGTCGCCATCATCGACGAGCTCCAGCGCCGCGGCGAGGCGCTGGCGCGAAACCTGGGCGCCACCTCGTACGGCCCGCTGCTCCTCTACAACTTCACCGCGCTCGAGCAGACCGTCGTACGGGCGGCCGCCGAGCACGACGTTGTCTACGCCCTGGTGCTCGACGCCGACGGCAAGGTGGCGGCGCACAGCCGGTATCCCGAGCGGGTCGGCCTGTTGCTCCAGGGCGCCGTCCCGGAGCGGGCGGCGAGCGCGACCGAACCGGTCACGCAAGAGACGGTCACCGGCGCCGGCGAGGCCGTGTACGACTTCGCCGTTCCCATCCTCGTCGACGGCCGGAAATGGGGAACGGCGCGGCTTGGTCTCTCCAAGCGCCGGATGGAGGCGGAGATCCGGCGGGCGCGGCTCGAGCTGGGAGCCTTGACCGTGGTGACGCTCCTCCTGGGCAGCGCCGCGGCGGCGCTGGTAGCCCGGCGGATCGCCCGGCCCGTCCAGCAGCTCGCCGAGGGGGCCGCGGCGATCTCGCGCGGCGAGCTGAATCAGCGGATCGAGCCCTCGACGACGGACGAGATCGGGCGCCTCGCCGCCGCCTTCAATCACATGGCGGCACAGCTCTTCCAGCAGCGCACGGCGCTGGAAGAAGCGCACGCGGGGCTGCGACGGCAGTTCGAGGAGCTGGCCGACCTCAAGGGCTACACCGACAACATTCTCGGATCACTCACCAGCGGCATCGTGACCATCGATCTCGACGGCCGTGTCGTCACGCTCAACCCGGCCGCGGAGCTGCTCACCGGGTTCTTTCGCGGCGAGGCGGCGGGGCGCTACTGCACCGAGCTCTTCGCCCACACCCCCGAGCTCAGCGACCTCCTGACCGAGACGCTTGCCAGTCGCGCGCCGATCCCGAACGTTCCGCTGACACTCCGGCGCCGGAACGGCAGCTCAGTGCCGATCGAGTTCAGCACGGCGCCGCTCAAGGGCGGCGAGGGCAAGGACCTCGGCGTCATCGGCGTGTTTCGCGACGTGACGCTCCTGCGCCAGCTCGAGAGCGACCTCCAGCGCTCCGATCGGCTGGCCGCGCTCGGCACGCTCGCCGCCGGCCTGGCCCACGAGATCAAGAACCCGCTGACCTCGCTGCTCACGTTCAGCCGACATCTGGAGCGCAAGTTCGACGATCGAAACTTCCGCGAGCGATTCGGCAGCGTGGTGCCCCGGGAGCTGGAGCGAATCAATGGGATCGTCGAGCGCCTGCTGGAGCTGGCGCGGCCGGCCCGACTGAGCTTCTCGCTCATCCGGCTTTCGGAGCTCCTGGAGCGCGCCGCCGACCTCTACGCCGATCAGCTCGACGATCGGCACATCGAGGTCTCGCGCGAGTACGCGCGCGACGTGCCGCCCATTCAGGCCGACAAGGAAGCCCTCTACCGCGTGTTCGTCAATCTCGTCGCCAACGCGCTCGATGCCATGCCGCGCGGCGGCCGGCTCACCGTGCGCGCCGGCTGGGTGACGGGCGGAGACCCCCTGCCGTCCGCGCGTCGGCGGACGGCGAACCGCGTGAAGGTCGAGGTCGAGGACACCGGGACCGGGATCGAGCCGTCGGAGACCGACCGGATCTTCAATCCCTTCTATACGACACGCTCGGGCGGGACCGGGCTCGGCCTCGCCCTGGCCCACAAGATCGTCCAGGACCACGGCGGGAGGATCACCTTCACCAGCGAGCCCGGCCGGGGCACGACGTTCACGATCGTCCTGCCGCTCGTCGCCGAGCCGCCCATCGCGACCGAGGATTCCCCATGACATCGGAAGGCGGAGCCGCGTCCCCTCGCGACCCGAGCGCGGGGCTCGAAGAGGCGCTCGCCGACATCGCAAGCCTGCGTCGGCACGCGAGCAGCGTCGCGCACGACTTCAACAATCTGCTCTCGGTCATCACCGGCTATACCGAGATGATGCTGCGACGCCTCCGCCCGGACGATCCTCTGCGCCGCAACGCCGAAGCGATCAAGCGGGCCACCGAATGGGGCGCGGCCCTCGCCCAGCAGATCCTCGCCGGAAGCCGCCGGCCGCCGCCGGCGCCCACGCCGGTCGATCTGAACCAGCTCGTCGGGAACGTGACGCGCGTGCTTCAGCCGCTGCTCGGCGACAACATCGAGCTCGTGACACGGCTCGAGAGCGGGCTGGGCGTCGTCAGCGCCAACCCGCATCAGATCGGGCAGGTGATCATGAATCTCGTCGTCAACGCGCGCGACGCGATGCCGCAGGGCGGGCGCCTCACGATCGAGACCGCCAACGTGAACCAGGTCGTCATGCTGGCGGTGAGCGACACCGGATGCGGCATGGACAACGAGACCCGCGCCCGGCTCTTCGAGCCGTACTTCACCACGAAGGAGCCTGGGCGGGGCACCGGGGTCGGCCTCGCGACCGTCTACGACGTGGTCACGCAGCTCGGCGGCCAGATCAGCGTGATGAGCGATGCCGGCGCCGGCTCGACGTTCAAGATCTATCTGCCCCGCGTCCCCGAGACCGCGCCCGTCGAGACGCCCGTCGCCCCGCCCGGCGCGAGCGGTCCGGTCGACAGCAAGACGGTGCTCGTCGTCGAGAACGAGCGCGAGGTGCGCGATCTGATCCGCGAGATCTTGCAGCTGCAGAACTACGTGGTCCTGGAGGCGATCGATCGGGACGAGGCGCTTGCCTTCAGCATCCAGCACGCCGGCCGCATCGACCTGATGGTCGTGGATGTCGGGGTGCCGCCATCGTTCGCCGACGAATGGGTCACCCGCGTGCGGGCCGCGCGGCCCGACGTCCGGGTGCTCTACGTCTCCGGGTATCTCGCCGAGGCCGGATCCGTCGACGCGCCGAGGCTGGGTCTCTTGCTCCAGAAGCCGTTCACGGTGGGCGCCTTCTCGAAGGCGATCAGCATGGTGATGACCCGGGCGAAGTGAGCGGCCGCCGCGTCAGCGGAACCGCGGCATGACCTCCCGGGCGAAGAGCTCCATGGACCGGCGCACCCTATCCTGAGAGAGACCGCCGAAGTTCATCCAGCACAGCATCTCGCCAACGCCGAGCCTCCGGAACTCGTCCACCCGCTCCGCCACCGTGTCGGGCGAGCCGAAGGCCACGCTTTCCGCGACGAGCTGCTCCCAGCTGACCGTCGCGAATCGCTCCTGCATCGCGCGGAAGCCGGGCTGCAGCAGCGGATGCACCCGATCGATCCGCTCGGGAATGAGAAAGCGCCGCAGCGATTCCTGATACCACATCTCGGCGTCCCGGGCCTCGGCGAGCGCCTGGGCGTCGGTGGGCGCCACATAGACGTGGCGAGAGACGCCCCAGCGCGAGAGGAGGCTCGCGGTCTCGGCGGCCGTCCGCCCCGCCTTCTCGCACGCCTTCAGGTAGGTGTCGCGGCTCCGGGCGAGCTGATCGACGCCGCCGCGGAGCAGCGAGTTGAGCATGGGCGCACCCCGCAGCGCGGTGGCCTCGATCGTGTCGGGGCTCGTGCACACGACGTAGACCGGGGGATGCGGCTGCTGGAGCGGCTTGGGAATCACCCGGACCTCGGGGATCGTGTAGTGACGCCCCTCGAACGAGAAGCGGTCCTGGGTCCAGGCCTTGAGCAGGATGGCGAGGCATTCATCGAAGCGCTCGCGGTTTTCGATCTGCGGCACGCGGTACCCTTCGAACTCGACGGGGCGGTTGCCTCGCCCGACTCCGACATCGAGGCGACCCTCGCTCAGGATGTCGACCATGGCCAGCTCCTCGGCCAGCCGAATCGGGTCGTGGAACGGCAGGATCGCCGCCGCCAGCCCGATGCGCACGCGCCGCGTCCGCATCGCGGCGGCCGTCGCGAGGACCGCCGGTGAGACCGAGAGGCCGTAATCGATGAAATGGTGCTCGGTGAGCCAGATGCTGTCGAAGCCGAGCTCCTCCGTCCACACCATCTGCTCGACCTCCTGACGGATGACGTCAGGGTGCGTGACGGACGGCGGAGCCTGGAGGAAGTAATAGGTGCCGAAGCGCATCGTGGCGGGTCGACTCTACATCATCTAGCCGTGAAGATCGACCAGCAGCGCGGCGTGATCGCTCGCGAAGCTCGCGCGCGGTCCGACGCGCCGGCCCCAGTCGTGCTGGACGTCCCGCAGTCGTGGCCGCGCGGCGTCGTTGATGAACGCCTGATCGAGCCGAAAGCCGTTGCGTCCGTTCGGGGAGTACCAGGTGTAGGCGCGCGATTGGCCGTGGCGAAGGCGGAACGCGTCGAGCCATCCCGAGCGCTCCAGCCCCGACAACCAGGCGTCTTCCTTCGGGCCGAACACCCGAGTCTCCTCGTCGATACCGGGACGGCCCGAATTGGTGTCGCCGACGAGGACCGCCGGGCCGCGCCGCCAGCGGCCGAGCAGCGAGAGCGTCGCTGCGAAGAACGCGTCCTTCCGTCCCGTCACGCGATTCGGGACGTGCATGACGCCCAGGATGACGGGCTCGGGAGCCTCGATCGCGGCGACGAGCATCAGCCGGGCGGCTTCGTCACAGCGCGAGTACAGGCGAATCCGTGTGAGCGGCCAGCGGGTGGCGAGGAACACACGATTCGCGGTCGGCTTCGCGGGCTGGGCGGTCGTGCACTGGTGAGGGAGGCCGAGCGCGGCCAGCGCGCGCGCGAGCTCGAGGCTCGGCGGAGTCGCGCGGAACTCGCAGAGGGCGACCGCGTCCGGCGCCCAGCGCTCGAGCTCGGAGGTGATGCGTCCAACGCGAACGCCGCCGCCGGCCCGGATGTTCCAGAAGACGATGCGCATCGGGGCGGCGGTCCTACCGCGAGGCCAGCGCTGCCTCCAGGAGCTCGAGGGCTCGCTTCGCGAACGCCCACATGTTCTTCTCGCGGTCACCGTGCGCGGTCTCGAGCGTGACGGCCCGCTCGACCGGCCCGGTCACCGCGAAGCAGGCGTGGCCGGCCGCGTCGCCGTAGCGATTGCCCGTCGGCCCGCTGGCGCCCGTCTCGGCGAGACCCCACGTGGCGCCGAGCAGCTCACGGATCGTCCGGGCCTTCAGCAGCGCATACGCCTCGGTGCTCGACCGGATTCCCTTAACCGTTTCGTCCGGCACACGGAGCAGGCCGCGCCGCGCCGCCTGCGTGTAGATGACCCCGCCGCCCAGGAAGTAGGCCGAGGCGCCGGGCACCGCGAGCAGCGCGGCCGAGATCAGCCCGCCGGCCGAGGACTCCGCGATGGCGATCGTTTCTTTTCGTTCCTTGAGACGCGTCCCGAGGGCTGTGGCGAGGCTCGTCAGCTCGTTCATGATTGTGCGACCTTAGGCAGGCGCCCACCGCTTGTCAAGGGGGCGCGGCGGGGAGCCGGAGCGAACGCCTAGACGGCTCGGCGCGCCGGCGACGTGAGATCGCACTCGGCGATCTTGTGGAGCAGCGTCTTGTAGCTGACCTTGAGAATCCGCGACGCCTCGGCGCGATTCCAGCGGACCCGCTCGAGCACCTCGGCCAGCGCCTTGCGCTCGGCCTCGCGCGCGCCGCGCCGGGCGATGTCACGCAGGCTCTCCGAGCCGATGGCCGCGGGCCTCGGAGTCACGGCGTGCCCGTTGCGACCGCGGGCGGCCAGGGCGTCGAACGCCTGCTCGCCGTCGCTGAGCACCACCATGCGCCGGATGACGTTCTCGAGCTCCCGGACATTGCCCGACCACGAGTACTCGATGAGGCGGGTCAGTGTCTCGGACGAGATCTGCTTTTGCCGCCCGTACTGCTCGTTGAATCGCGCCAGGAACAGCTCGACCAGGCCGGGGATCTCCTCGCGCCGCTCGCGGAGCGGCGGCACCCGGAGCTCCACGACGTTGAGCCGATAGTAGAGGTCCTCGCGAAACTCACCGAGGCTCATCTGGCGCTCCAGGTCTCGGTTGGTGGCGGCGATCACGCGCGCGTCGACGTCGATCATCGCGTGGCCGCCCACGCGGGCGAAGCGGAAGTCCTGGAGCACGTGGAGGAGCTTGGCCTGCAGGGACAGCGGCAGCTCCGCGATCTCGTCCAGATACATCGTGCCGCCCTTGGCGTATTCGAACTGGCCGGGCTTGCGCCGGTGAGCCCCAGTGAAGGCGCCCTTCTCGTGGCCGAAGAGCTCGGACTCGAGAAGACCGTGAGGAATCGCGGCGCAGTTGACCTTGACGAACGGGCCGTCGCGTCGGATCGAACGCGCGTGGATGGTCCGGGCAACGAGATCCTTCCCTACGCCGCTCTCGCCCCGGAGCAAGACCATCGCGTCCGTGTCCGCGACGTTCTCGATGATCGTCCGGATGGCCTGCATTTTCGGGCTTCCGTCCACCAGCGCTACGCGCTCAGTTATCACTGGGCCCCCCGGTAGAGATCGATCTCAACGCCAACTCGTCGGCGCGAAATGATTGCAAGCAAAGCGCCACCTTCCAACGTTCCGGAATTCAAGTACTTACGGCCACAGAGAGGGTGGAATGAAACGGATCGCTGCTCAGATTCTGAGCGGGGCGAACATTTTGATGCCACGCGGAGCATACGCCGGGGATGGTACCCGCGCCGTGTGACGTCGTGACCACGGCGCGGTGAAGAGTCGGCGACGGGCCTAGGGGCGTGGCAGGAGCACGGTGAACCGGCTCCCCTTCCCCTCCTGCGACTCGGCAGTCACGCGCCCGCCGTGGGCGTCGACCACGGCGCGCACGATGGTCAGTCCAAGCCCTGTCCCACCGCGAGCGTGGTGGGCCTGCCGATAGGCGTCGAAGATGTGCGGCAGCGCGTCGGCGGGAATCCCGACGCCGGTGTCCTCGACCTGGAGCTCGAACTCTGGGCCGGCGTCGATTACCCGCACGACGACGCGCCCGCCGGCCCCGGTGAAGCGGATCGCGTTGGCGCCGAGGTTGACGACCATCTGGTGGAGCCGCTGGGTGTCGCCGTAGTAGCTGAAGCTCGTCCCCAGGCGCTCGAACTCCAGGCTCACTCCCGCGTCGGTGGCCCGCGGATAGAGCTCCTCGACGGCGTGGTCCACGACCTTCGCGAGGTCGAGGGGGCGCCGATCGAGCTGCACGGTGCCGGCGTGCAGGCGCGAGATCTCGAGGATCTCGTCGACGAGCAGGAGCAGGCGCCCGGAGCTCGTCGAGATGATGTCCATGAGGCGATCCTGCTTGTGCGTGAGCGGCCCGGTCACACGCTCACGGAGGAGCTCGGCGGCGCTGCGGATCGAGGTGAGAGGCGACCGGAACTCGTGCGAGACTCGCGCAAAGAACTCCTGGCGTGTCTCGTCCACCCGACATAGCTGAGTGCCCATCGCGTTGAAGGATCGCGTGAGCGCGCCGATCTCGTCGCGACTGGTGACCGCGAGGGGCTCGCGGAACTTGCCCGCGGCGACGTCCGCCGCCGCGGTCGACAGCCGATCGAGCGAGCGCGTCATCCGGCGGGCGATGATCGCCGTGCCGAGCAGCGCCAGGGCGACTGCCGCGCCCAGGGCGCCCAGCACCCGGGTCCAGGTGAACGCCTCGAGGCGCGCGGCCTCGGCCTGCATCGCGACCACCCGGGTGTGGGTCGCCGCCATCAGCCCGTCGAGGCTCTCCCGGAGTTGCTCCACGCGCGCGCGCGCATCGGTGTCGACGAGACGCGCGGCGCCGGCGCGGTCGCCGCGCCGCAGGCGCTCCTGCTCCTCGTCCACGATGGCGCGGTATCGCTCGAACTCCGAGGCCACCTCGGCATGGCGCCGAGCTTCCTCAGAACTCTGCGTGTAGGCGGCCAGACGGTCGAGATCCGCGGCAACCTCGCCCGCCTGTCGGGCCCATGCTTCCTCGTAGCGCGTGTCGCCGAGCACAACCGCGTGCGTCTCGAGGCGTGCGAGCGGCGCAATCGCCTCGCGGATGGACGCGGCCAGATGCAGCGCGGGAAGCGTGCGGGTCGTGATCTCCCGGTTGACCGATACGAGCCGATCGACCGCGCGCAGGCCCAGGATCCCGACGCCCGCGAGGACGACGATCACGAGGGCCGATGTCAGAAACATTTTCGAGGCTAGTCGCACGACATTCCCTCCCCAGGTGATGCAATAGATAGTTGTGCGGAATCCAGGCGATCCCGCGATAACCGGACTACTCCTGAGGGCGAGCTAGGGAGCGAAGGTCAGAAAACGCCGCGGCCGGGGAGACGGAATGCGGGCGGGTAGTTCGTACGACCTTCCACGAAGCGGCAGTTTATAAGGCTTGCCCCGCGACTGTCAACAAGCTCGAGCAGCCGCCTCGCCCACCAGCCCGATCGCCCCCGCGACCGTCTCCAGATGGCGTGCCGAATCGCCGAATTCGAGGCTGGCGGCCTGGATGCGCTTGTGGACGAGATGGAGCGGGTGCTCCTCGCAGTAGCTGATGGCGCCGAAGATCTGATGGCCGCGGCGAGCCACCGCGAGGCACGCCTCGCCGGCGTAGGCCTTGGCCAGGGCCACGCCGGGCTCGGCCGGTCGCCCTTCGCTCACCCGCCAGGCCGCGGTGTAGAGCAGGGCCCGCGAGGCGTCCACGTCGCGCACGAGATCGGCGCACGCGTGCTGGATGGCCTGGTAGCCGCCGATCGGCCGTCCGCCCTGCACGCGCGTTTTCGCGTGCTCGACGGCCAGCTCGAGGACGCGCTGCGCGCCGCCGACCATCTCGGCCGTCCGCGCGAGCGCCCCGGCCCGCAGCGCCGGGGCGAGGAGCTCGGAGGCGCCGCCGACACGGCCCAGCAGATCGTCCGGCCGCACGTCCACGCCGTCGAAGGTCACCTCGAAGACCTTCTCGCCGCTGATCGTGTCGAGCGGCAAGCGCGCGATCCCGGGCCGGTCCGTGGGCAAGAGGATGAGGCTCGGGTCGGCGCCGATACGCACGGCCACGATGAGGTCGTCGGCGACGTGGGCATCCCTGACGAAGAGCTTGCGACCGGTAAGCCGGCCGGGCACGGCGCACGTCAGCGTGACGCCGTCGAGCTCGAAGGAGCCACTCTCTTCCACGAGCGCCAGCGTCGCGACGCGCTCGCCCGCCGCCAGCGCCGGCAGCAGGCGCTTGTGCTGCGCCGGGCTCCCGGCCGTGAGCACGAGCGAGGTCGCCACCACCGCGCTCGGCACGAACGGGCCGGGAAGACCGGCGCGTCCCATTTCTTCAGTCAACAGAATGACGTCGAGCAGCGAGCCGCCGCTGCCACCGAGCTCGAGCGGGATCAGGAGCCCCGGCCAGCCCAGCTCGGCCATGCGACGCCAGAGCGGCTCGTCGAAGCCGCGGGCGTCGAGAGCCAGGCGCTGCGCCAGCTCAGGCGGACAGTGCTGGCGGAGGAACGCGCGCGCCGTCGAGATCAGGATCTGCTGGGCCGGCGAGGGGCGGAAGTCCATCAGCGCCGCGCCTCCACGGCCACTTTCGGCTCGGCGGGCAGACCGAGGCCGCGCACGGCGACCGACGAGCGAAGGATCTCCGCCGTGCCGCCGGCGATGGTGTGGCCGAGGGTCGTCAGATAGAGGTGCGAGATCTGTCCGCCGAGCTTGGCCCAGCGCGAGCCCTCGCGCAGCGGACCCCAGACGCCCAGCAGATCCATGCCGAGGCGAGCCAGCTTCTGTCCGGTCTCGTCGGCGTAGACCTTGGCCATCGCGGTCTCGTAGGTGAGGGGCGCACCGTCGCGGATGAGACAGCCCGTGCGATAGAAGATGAGACGCAGCGCGGCGATGTCGGCGGCGATCGCCGCGAGCCGCCGTCGCAGGCCGGGGTCGCGCGCCAGCGGGACGCCGCGGACGTGCGTCGTGTTGGCGTAGCTCACGAGCTGCCGGAGCACCCGCTCGAGCGCCGGCGCCTTGTAGAAGCGGCCCCAGAACCGGTCGGCGTCGAGCCCGTTCAGCAGCGCCTGGAAGCCATCGCCCTCGGGGCCGAGCATCAGGTCGGCCGACACGCGCACGTCGTCCAGGAACACCTCGTGGTGATAGACCTCGCCGGTCAGGCTCCGGATCGGGCGAATGTCCATGCCCGGCGTCCCGTTCGCCACCACGAACATGCTGAAGCCGCGGCTGCGGCGCGCCTCCCGGCTGGTCCGGGCGAACACGAGCCCGTGCGTCGCGATGCCGGCGTGGCTCGACCAGATCTTGTGGCCGCGGATCACATAGTGATCCCCGTCCCGGCGAGCCTCGGTCTTGAGGGCCAGAAGGTCCGAGCCGGCGTCGGGCTCGCTGTAGCCCTGCCAGAACGTCGCGTCGCCGCGGGCGATCGCCGGCAGCGCCTCGCGGCGCAGACGCTCGGTCCCGAACTCGATGATGGCGTCGGCCGTCTGCCAGACGCCGGCCAGCGGGCCGAACGGCGCGCCGGCGAGCGCCAGCTCTTCCATCAGGACAAGCTTCATGAACATCGGCTCTTCGCGGCCGCCGTAGGTCTTCGGCCAGCACATGCTGAGCCAGCCCTGGGCACCGAGCGCCTTCAGAAAAGCGCGCGAGTTGGCGCCCGAGCCGTAGCCCGCGTCCATCCCGTCGATCGCGAATGTCTCGGGCGGGTTCGCGCGGAGGAACCGGCGAACCTCCTCCGCGAACGTCCGCTCGGCGTCGTTGAAGTCGAAATCCATCGGATGCGCAGGATAGCGTATGGTGTGCCCATGCGATACGGATTCTATCTACCGACGCGCGGCGGGACCGCGACACCCGAGGCGCTCGACACGCTCGTCCAGCGCGGCGAGGCCCTCGGCTTCGCGTCCGTGATGATCGCCGACCACCTGGTGTTTCCCGTCACGATCAAGTCGAAGTATCCGTACACAGTGACCGGGGTCTTCCCGGGTCAGGGCGACGTGCTCGATCAGCTCTCGCTGATGGCGTTCGTCGCCGCCAAGACGGAACGCCTGCGCCTGGTCACGAGCGTGATGATCGTGCCGTACCGCAATCCGGTGCTGACGGCGAAGGCGCTCGCGACCATCGACGTGCTCTCGAAGGGCCGTGTCACCGTCGGCGTCGGCGTGGGATGGATGCGCGAGGAGTTCGAGGCGCTGGGCGCGCCCGATTTCGACCGGCGCGGCGCGGTGACCGACGAGTACCTCCGGATCTTCAAGGCGCTCTGGACCGAGAGCCCCGCGTCCTTCGCCGGCCGGTTCTACCGCTTCGACGCGCTCCGCTGTCAGCCGCAGCCCGTGCAGAAGCCGCACCCGCCGATCTGGGTGGGCGGCCACAGCAAGCCGGCGCTGCGCCGGGCGGCGCGACTCGGCGACGGCTGGCATCCCGTCGGCGCCAATCCCGCGGTGCCGCTACCGCCCGCGGAGCTACGGGCGCTCCTCGACGAGCTCTATCGCCTCACCGAGGCGCACGGCCGCGACCCGAAGTCGCTCGCCGTCTCGTACAAGGCGCCGGTGTACGACGCGAGCCAGACGCGGCTCGGGCCGGGCGGCGAGCGCCGGCCGTTCTCGGGGGGCGCTGCGCAGATCGCGGACGACATCGCGACTTACGCGCGGCTGGGCGTGAGCGAGATCGTCTTCGACTTCAGGAGCGAGAGCCTCGCCGAGAGCCTCGAGCGGATGGAGAGCTTCGGGCCGGTGATCCGACAGACCGCGCACGTGTGACGGCTGTGGTAGGCTCTCGCCGGGGTGAACGCGCGATGATCCAGGAGTCCGCTCGCATCGGTATCGTAGGCGACTTCGACCCGGCGAATCGCACTCATCGGTTCACCGTCGCGGCGCTCGGGCACGTCGGTTTGCACTTCGAGTGGGTGCCGACGGACGCGCCCGGGGACTGGAACCAGATTCTCGCCGCCTACGACGGCCTCTGGATCGCGCCGTCGAGCCCGTATCGGAGCATGGACGGCGCTCTCGCGGCGATCCGCTACGCCCGGGAGCGCGGCGTGCCCCTCGTCGGCACCTGAGGCGGCTTCCAGCACGCGATCGTCGAGTTCGCGCGCAACGTTCTCGGGTTCCGAGACGCCGATCACGCCGAGACGAACCCCAGCGCCGAGCGACTCGTCGTCACGCCGCTCGCCTGCTCGCTCGTCGGACAGACGCAGCGCGTGGTGCTGCTGTCCCGCACGCGCGCCGCGCGCCTCTACGGCGCCCAGGAAGCAACCGAGGACTACTACTGCAACTACGGCGTGAACCCGGACTACCGTCTGCGGCTCGAGGCCAGCGGGCTGCGGGTCAGCGGGGTGGGCGGCGAGGGCGAGATCCGGATCGTCGAATTGCCCGAGCACCCTTTCTTCATGGCCACGCTGTTTCTCCCGCAGGCGCGCTCGACCGCGGCGAGCCCCCATCCACTCATCGCGGGCTATGCGGCCGCCGTCGCCGCCGGCCAGCCTGCGCGGCGCCGCCTCGTGACGGCGCGACCGTAGGGCGCTCGACGGGCGCTAGGCGTTCAGTCGCCGGCGCAGGAAGCCGAGCAGCCCCTGCGGCAGGAAGATGACCATGATGATGAAGATGATACCGACGGGAATCAGGTAGTACTCGGTCAGGAAGCGCGAGAGCCCCTCGCGCAGCAGCAGGAAGAACGCCGCGCCCGCGAACGGCCCCACCAGCGTGCCCATCCCGCCCATGACGTTGAAGATCACCACCTCGCCCGACACGACGAAGAAGACGAAGTCGGGCGCCGCGAACTTGTTCTGGATCGCGTAGAGCGCGCCGGCCAGGCCGGCGAAGAGCCCGGACAGCATCACCGCCACGATCTTGTAGCGCTCGATGTGATAGCCGATGGCGCGCGTACGCGGCTCGTTTTCGCGGATGGACTGGAGCACCATGCCGAACGGCGACCGGGTGATCCGCCGCACCAGCAGGTAGGAGACCAGCACCACCGCCAGCACGAACCAGTGAAAGGTCGTGGGTGTGAAGCGGTCGCTCCAGAGGCCCAGGATCGACAGCGCGGGCTGGCGGAAGGTGAGCCCGTTCTCGCCGCCGGTCACCTCGGTCCAGGTGAAGATGATGACGTAGAAGATCTGCGAGAAGACGAGGGTCGAGATAGCGAAGTAGATGTCGCGCAGCCGCGTGGCGAAATAGGCGACGAACACGGCGGCGCCGGCGGCGGCGACCAGGCCGTAGAAGACCGCCAGGCCGAGGCTCGGCGGCTTGATGGTGAGGAGCGCGGCGGCGGCGCCGTACATGCCCAGGCCGAAGAACGCCGAGTGCCCGAACGAGACCATCCCGGTGTAGCCGATGAGGATGTCGGAGGACATCGCCAGGAGCCCCCAGATCAGGATCTCCGTGGCGAAGCGCTGCCAGAACGGCGGGAGCACGAGCGGCGCGATCACGAGCAGCGCCACCACCACCGCGAACCCGGTCCAGTAGGGGGCGGCAGGCGATCTCGGCCGGGCCGCGATCGAGGCGGTCATTTCGGCGTCGGGACGAAGAGCCCGGTGGGCCGGAAGAGCATGGTCAGGACCAGCACGATGAACGAGACGATCACCGCCTGGGCCGGGCTCACCACGATCGCGGCGTAGGCCTCGAGCAGGCTCACGAAGATGGAGGCGAGGATCGAGCCGCCGAGGTTCCCCATGCCGCCGACCACGACCACGATGAACGCGCGCAGCGTGAAGTCGAAGCCCATCGTCTGGGTGACGCCGGCGAACGGGCCGAAGAGCACGCCGCTCGCCGCCGCCATCGCCGAGCCGATCGCGAACACGGCGGTGTACACCAGCGGCACGGGAATGCCCATGGCCTGGGCCATGACGCGGTCCTGGGTCGTGGCGCGGATCCAGATGCCGTACTTGCCGTACTTCAGGAAGAGCCAGAGGCCGCCGATGATCAGGGCGGCCAGGATCGCGGTGACGATGCGATACCAGGGATACTGCAGATGGAACAGGGTGAAGTCGCCGCGTACGGGCTCGCTGATCTGGCGCACCGACGGGCCCCACTGCCACAGCGCGTACTTCTGGAGCACCAGCGAGACGCCAAACGTCGCGAGGATGGTCGTCAACGGGTCGCGTCCGATCAAGGGCCTGAGCGTCGTGACCTGGAGCGCGGCGCCCAGCACGGCGATGACGACCGCCGCCACGAGCAGGGCCAGCCAGTAGTTCCCGGTCACGCCCAGCACGCTGGCGCCCACGAACGCGCCCAGCATGAGCAGATCGCCGTGGGCGAAGTTGACGATGTCCATGATCCCGAAGATGAGGGTGAGGCCCGAGGCGACCATGGCCAGCACCATCCCGTTGACCAATCCGTGGAGCGTCTGGATGATGATCTGATCCATGAGCGCTAGACCCCCAGGTATTCGTGAATCACGCGCTGGTCGGCGCGGAGCTCGCGGGACGACGCGTGATGCCGGACCGCGCCCTTCTCCATGATGTAGACACGCCCGGCGGCGTCGAGCGTCAGCGGCACGTTCTGCTCGACCAGGAGGATCGCGACGCCCTCCCGGTGGAGCGCGTGCACGATCTCCTGGATCTGGGCGACCATGCGCGGCATGAGTCCCTCGGTCGGCTCGTCCAGGAGGATGATCTTCGGCTCGAGCACCACGGCGCGGGCGATGGCGAGCATCTGCTGCTCGCCGCCCGACAGGGTCCCGCCGGCCTGATTGCGCCGCTCCTTCAAGATCGGAAAGTAGGCGTAGACCTTCTCGAGCAAGCCCTCGCGCCGGGCGGGTGTGACTCCGGGTCGATCGAGCCCGGTCCGGAGGTTCTCGAGCACCGTGAGCAGGCGAAAGATGCGCCGCTCCTCCGGCACCCACGCGATGCCGAGCCCGGCGAGCCCGTGGGGCGGTACGCCGTGCAGGTCCCGGCCCTCGAAGGTGATGCGGCCGCCGGTCCGGCGCGCCATGCCCATGATGGCCTTGAGCGTCGTGGTCTTGCCCACGCCGTTGCGGCCGAGCAGGCCGACCACTTCGCCCGCGCGCACCTCGATCGACACGCCGTGCAGGACGTGGGACTTGCCGTAGTGGGCGTCGACGTTGTCGAGGACGAGCATCAGGTCTTGAGGTAGACCTCCTGGACGCGGGGGTTGGCCTGGATCTCCGTGGGCCGACCCTCCGCCAGCACCTCGCCGTAGTTCAGCACCGTGATGGTGTGGGCGAGGCCCATCACGACCTCCATGTCGTGCTCGACGATGAGAATGGTGAGGTCGCGCGCGATGCGGCGGATGAGGTCCACCGTCGCGTGGGTCTCGGTCACGCTCATGCCGGCCGTCGGCTCGTCGAGGCAGAGGAGCTTCGGCTCGGTCGCGAGCGCGATGCCGATCTCGAGATTGCGCTGCTCGCCGTGCGAGAGATTCGACGCGAGCTCGTCCTCTTTCTGGGCGAGACCGACGTCGGCGAGGACGGCGCGGGCGCGGTCGATGACGTCCGTGTACGCCCGGTGATGGCGCAGCATGCTCCAGTTGTGGCGGCGTGACTGGCTGGCGATCCGGACGTTTTCCAGAACCGTGGCGCCCGGCAGGATGTTGGTGATCTGGTAGGAGCGCGCGATGGCCTTCCGGGAGATCGTGTGCGGCGGAAGGCCCGCGATGTCCTCGCCGTTGAACAGGATCCGGCCGCTCGTCGGCCGGAGCACGCCGGTGAGGCAGTTGAAGAGCGTGGACTTGCCGGCGCCATTGGGACCGATGATCCCGCGGATCTCTCCGACGGGCACCGCGAGGGACACGTTGCTGAGCGCGGCCAGCCCGCCGAAGCGGACCGTCAGCGCCTCGGTGCTGAGGATCGGCGAGGCGCTGGTCAGCGTGGACACGCGCGCCGGACGATAGAGAAGCGCCCCGGGGTCTCCGGGGCGCTCCGAACGCTCGGGAATCTGGGGGGCGCGGGCGGAGCCCCCGGTGTCGTCACGCGAACTTGCACGCCGGCGGGACGATCGTCTTTTCCCTCGGGATCGTTTCCAGGAGCTTGTGCTTGTTGTTCTGGACCGTGAAGATGAACTCGCGAAGGAAAGCCTGATGGTCTTCCTTCCGGAGCGACTTGTCGCCCTGCGGGAAGTCGTCGCTCTCCTTGACCTCCATGCCCTCCAGGGCCTCGATCAGGTTCATCGTGTCCTCACGGCCCCGGAACCTGGACTTCTGCATCCCCAGCTTGAGGAAGTTCATCGCCTCGAAGTTGGACTGCACGTAGCGGTCCGGCAGCGGGCCGGACGGATCGATCTGCTTGAGGGCCGCGACGGCCTGGTCGAAGAACTTCTTGTGGTACGGCGTGTTCAGCGGCGGGTCCATCACCGGGATGTAGCGATTGATCCCGATGAATCCCTCGATCTTCTGACCGAGCGCCGGCAGGTGCGTGGATTCGGCGATGGCGCCGTCGCCGGCGTACTTGTACTTCTTGGTGAGGCCCAGGTCGTAGATCGCGCTCGTGAAGCTGACGGCGTTGGGGCCGAAGAAGATGCCGAAGAGGCCGTCGAAGGAGCCGCTGATCTTCGAGACGAACGGCGCCATGTCGGCGGTGCCGAGCGGGATGCCGGTGGTGCCGACGACCTCGCCGCCGTTCTTCTTGATCTGCTCGATGTACGCGTCACGCGTCGACTGACCCCAGGCGTAGTCGAGGAACGCGATGTGCCACTTCTTGCCCATCTTGTTGACGAGATACGGCGAGATCGCGACGGCCTGCGCCGGCGCGTAGTCGAAGGGCCGGAAGACGTAGCGGCTGCACTTAGACGTGGTGATCGTGGTGTCCAGGCAGACGCCGATCATCCAGACGGTCTTGTGCTCCTCGAAGACCGGCATGCACGCCAGGCAGACGTTCGAGAGGTAGCCCCCCTCGGCGACATCGACCTTGTCCTCTAGCACCATCTTCTCGGCCTTGCGGCGGCCGACGTCGGGCTTCGACTCGTAGTCGGCGACCACGATCTCGATCGGCCGCCCGTTCACGCCGCCGCTGTGGTTGATCCGCTCGACGGCCATCTGGGTGCCGACCAGGGCGGTCTTCCCGCCGGCCGCGCCCGTGCCGGAGAGCGGCTGGAGGACGCCGACCTTGTACGGCTTGGCCTGGCCGAAGGCCTCGCGCCAGGGCGCCGGGACCAGGATCGTCGCGCCCATGGCGCCGGCCGCCGCCGACGAGAGCGCGAGGAACTTGCGCCGCGTCGTCTTGCCGCTCCACCACATATCTTTCGCCCAAGCTTCGTCGTGCCACCGTTCAGTCATTTCAATGATCCTCCTTGCGGTGCGGGCGGCGGGCGCGTGCCTGCGGCGCGGGCACCGGGGTAGCCGGTAAGAGAATTGACCCTAGTTACACTAACCGACCGGGCCGTGCAAGGGTTCACCTTTAGCGGGTACGGCCGCGGCCGGCGAAGGTTCGGTCGGCTACAGCGTCCCCGGGTACGCGCCGCCGTCGAGCACGAAGTTCTGCCCGGTGATGTAGCCGGCCTGGGCGCTGCAGACGAACGCGCACACCTCGCCGAACTCCGCCGCGGTGCCGAAGCGTCCCGCCGGGTTCTGGGCCTGGCGCTCGCGGGCGACCTGCTCAACCGGCTTGCCGGTGGCCTTGGCCTGGGACTCGATGTTGGAGCGCAGGCGGTCGGTATCGAAGGGGCCGGGCAGGATGTTGTTGATCGTCACGTTGTGGGCGACGGTCTTGCGGCTGAGCCCGGCGATGAAACCCGTGAGCCCGGCGCGAGCGCCGTTGGACAGGCCGAGGCTCTCGATGGGCGACTTCACGGAGACCGACGTGATGTTGACGATGCGGCCGAACTTCCGCGCGATCATTCCGTCGACGGTGGCCTTGATCAGGAAAATCGGCGTCAGCATGTTGGCGTCGAGGGCGCGCAGCCACACCTCGCGGTCCCACTGGCGAAAATCGCCGGGCGGCGGGCCGCCGGCGTTGTTGACCAGGATATCGGGAGCGGGGCACGCCTGCAGCAGCGCCGCGCGCACCGCGTCGGTCGTGATGTCGCCCGCCACGGTCGTCACGCGCACGCCGGTGGCATCGCGAATCTCCTTCGCGGCCGCCTCCAGCGCGTCCTTGGTGCGCGCGTTCATGGTGATGTTCACGCCCTCGCGCGCGAGGGACATGGCGCAGCCCTTGCCGAGCCCCTTGCTGGCGGCGCACACGATCGCGTTCTTGCCCTTGATTCCGAGATCCATGGCTGCCTCGCTCCTGTCAGGAAGTTGAGAGCCTAGCGCCGCTCCGCGACGAGGCCCGCCGCGGCGAGCGCCCGGCGGATCGCCTCGCGTTCCGCGCTGCTGACCGGCGTCAGCGGCGGCCGCACGTGGGCCGCCGGAATCCGTCCGAGCAGCACGAGCGCTTCCTTCATCCGATTGTGCATGTCCACGAAGGGCGGCGCGTAGAAGACAGAGACCAGCGGCGCCAGCCGGTCGTTGAGGCGTCGCGCGCCGTCCAGGTCGCCCTTGCCGCACGCCTCGAACAGCTCGGCCTGGAGATCGGCGGTGACGCTGCCCATGCCCGAGATCGCGCCGTCGGCGCCGAGCAGGAAGGTCGCCATCAGCGACATCGTGAACGCCGAGAGCAGCGCCACGGGGCGGCCGGTCGCGCGCAGCATTCTTAGATTAGCCTCGAAGGCCACGATCTCGTTCGACCAGTCCTTCACCGCCGCGACGTGCGGGATCTCGGTCAGCATCGCGAGGGTCTGGGGCGCGTAGCCGATCCCCGACGCGGGCGGATACTCGAACACGACGATCGGCAGGTCGGCGCCGGCCGCGATCTCGGAGAAGTGGCGCCGCACCATGTCCGGCTTGAGCTGGGCTCCCCACATGAACAGGGTCGGCGGGAAGACCAGCACGCCGGCCGCGCCGGCGGCCCGCGCGTCGCGCGCCAGGTCGACCGCTTCCTGCGTGCCGTCGGAATAGACGCCGGCGATGATCGGGCACGCGCCGGCCACCTCGTCGAGCGCGATGGCCAGGGACCGCTTGCGCTCCTCACGGCTGAGCGACGAGACCTCCGAGGCGTGTCCGTTGGCGACGATGCCGGTGACGCCGCGGGTGTCGGCGAGCCAGCGGAGGTGCCGGCGGTACGCCGGCTCATCGATCGCGAGGTCGGACGTGAAGGGAAGCACGTTGGCGGGCATGACGCCCGAGAAGCGCAGCGGCTGACTCATCGCGCCCTCCTCAGAAGCTCCAGCTCGAAATCTGATCGGAAACTTCCTTCGCCGTCACGACGCGCCCGTAGGCCCGCCCGATGATGTCGAGGGTCGCTCGCTGAATCTCCGGCCAGAGCGTCGACACGCCGTCCTCGACCACGGTGACGCGGTACTGCCGGTGGAACGCGCTGATCACCGTCGCCAGCACACAAATATCCGTCATCGTACCGGTCACGACGAGCGAAGTCACGTCGCGGGCGCGCAGCGCTCCATCGAGCGGCGTGCCGGCGAACGCGTCGTACCCCCGCTTGCGGACGACCAGCTCGCCCGGCCGCGGGACCAGATCGGGCACGGTGTCGGCGCTCGGGGTGCCCTCGAGACACGAGGAGGACGGCAGCCCGAAGCCGCGCGGCGCCCCCGGCTTCGCCGGCCGGTGCTCCGGATGGAGGCGCCCGACGAGGAGCGGCGCGCCCTCGGAGTACACGAACTCCGTGAAGACCACCGGCATGCGCCTGGCCCGGAAGAGCTCCAGCAGGGTCTGGAGCACCGGGACGGTCTCCCGCGCCGGCGGAACTTCCATGGCCTCGCCGGGATCGAGAAACCCGCGCTGCATGTCGACCACGACGAGCGCCGTCCGGCCCGGCTCGGGCGACAGCTCGCGCTCGAAGGCCTCGCGCCGGTCCGGCATCTAGCGGCCCGCCGGTCCGGCCGTGACCTGAGCCAGCCGCGGCACGACGTCTCGCGCGATCAGCTCCACCTGCTCCGGCTCGTAGCGATAGGGGATGAGAATGATCCGGTCGACGCCCGACTCGACGTGGGCGCGGAGCTGCTCGACGCACTCGTCCACGCTTCCGCGGATCGCGTGCTCGATGGTCGACTCGCTCCAGGCCGCGACGTCCCATTCGGTCTGGAGCCAGCGGCGCATCGGCGCCTCGGTCGCCTCGCGCGAGGGGCCGACGTAGATCGCCAGCTGGTTCGTGCCGGTGAGCGACGCCGGATCGCGGCCCGCCTCTCGCGCGAACGCGACGATCTTGTCCCACGCGCGGCGGTAGCTCTCCGGCGTGTAGAAGTAAGTCAGCCAGCCGTCGCCGCGAGTCGCGACGCGCTTGAGGACCGCGTCCACGTAGCCGCCGATCAGGATCGGCGGGCGCGGGCGCTGGGCCGGCCGCGGCAGCATCCGGGCCTCGCGCAGATTGAACTCGTCGACCTGCAGCGAGACGCGGTCGTCCGTCCAGAGGCGCGTGAGAATCTCGAAGTTCCGCTCGAAGAGCCGGCCGCGGCGCTTGAACGGGACGCCCACGGCGTCGAACTCCCGCGCGTACCAGCCCGCCGCCAGACCGAGGATCAGCCGGCCCTTCGAGATGACGTCGAGCGTGCCGAGCGCCTTGGCGGCCACCGTCGGGTTCCGCAGCGGGAGCACCAGCACCCCGGTGCCGAGCTTGATGCGGCTGGTCCGTGCCGCGATCGCCGTCAGCGTTCCGACCGCGTCGAGAATCGGGAAGGCCGGCTCCACGCCGAGGATCACGTGGTCCCACGCCCAGAGCGACTCGAAGCCGAGGGCCTCGGCGCGCTGCGCGTAGGCGTAGAGCGCGTCGATGTCGGGCTGCTCGCTCGGTCCCACGAAGTTCTTGATCGCCAGTCCAAGCTTCATCGAGGCTCCCGTGGCCATCGTCTAGCGGACGACCGGGGCCGTCACGCGGCTCCCCTCACGTGCCCAGGAACCGGCGCTCCGGATCGAGGGCCCGCAGCATCGCGAGCTCGTCGTCCGACGGCGGCTCGGTGACCTCGACCCGCGGCGCCTCGAGCAGGGGAAAGCCGGTGTTCCCGCGCACGGTGTCCGTCGAGACACCCGGGTGCGTCGCCTCGATCCGCATGCGCTTGCTGTCCGGGTCGAACCCGAGAATGCCGAGCGTGGTGACGACACGCGAGACACCGCCGAAGCGCAGGCCGGCGGCGCGGCGCGAGCCATCGCCCCGGAGCCACGCCGGGCTCGTGATGAAGTCGACGCGCTCGACGAAGCGCCGCTTCTCGTGCGCCGTGACGATGATGACCTCGCGGCACAGCGAGGCGATGTCGTTCGCGCCGCCCGTTCCGGGCAGGCGGACTTTCGGATGCCAGTAGTCGGGGCCGAGCACGCTGGTGTTGATGTTGCCGTACTGGTCGATCTGCGCGCCGCCCATGAAGCCGACGTCCACGAAGCCGCGCTGGGCGAAAAGGAAGGCGTCGGTGATGCTCGGCAGCATCGTCGCGCGATGGCCCGCGCGCATCTCGTTGGTCGAGACCGGCAGCCGGCCCGGCGCGATCTGGGGCCCGATGATGCCGCCCTCGATGACCATCGTCAGCCGCGGCGCGTGGCGCCGCTTGGCGAGGGCCGCGGCCAGGAGCGGCACGCCCACCCCCGCGAACACCGTCGTGTCGTCGTGAAGCTGGCGCGCGGCGATCACCGCGAGGAGCTCGGCGGCGTTGAAGCGTTCGGTCATTGTATCGAGCGCACGAGGCCGGCTCCGACCGAGGGTGGCCTGAGATAGATGCGTTGCTCGGTCATCTTGTGAGCTCCTTCGCGCGCTTGGCCTGCAGCGCCAGGCGCTCGCCGCCGAAGAGATCGAGGTAGTCGCTCCACGCCGGCGGTCCGTACACGTAGCGCTCGAGATACTCGCCCACGGCCGCGGGGCCGCGCGCGTCGATGGCCGCCGTGTACTCCGCGAAGTGGTCGTAGTCGGCCTCGTAGAGCGCATAGCACTCGTGAGGAAAGGAGCCGAACGGCACGTGCACCAGCGCGTCGACGACGAAGCCCGGGATGACGGTCCGGTCCGGATAGCGGCGCGTGTCCTCCTCGGAGACGATCTCCTCGGTCGTCACCAGCACCGTCGTCGCCGCGCGCGCGATGTCGGCGTCCATGTGCGGGTAGCCGTCGATCTGGCAATTGCCGAACCGGTCGGCGCGGTGCACGTGCAGGAGCGCCACGTCGGGGAAGAGCGCCGGCACCGCCGCGAGCGTCTCGCCGGTGTAGGGGTCCTGCACGGTCTTCAGGCCGCCGACTCCGACCAGGTCCGAGCCGAGCATCGTCAGGGTCGGGAGGAACGGCACGCCCATCGCCCCCGCGCGGAAGCGCAGCCCGAGGGCCAGGTGGCTCCATTCCTCCAGCGCGACCGCGCCCGATTCGACGTAGTGGCGGAGGATCTTCGACACACCCCACGGCAGGCCGATCGACATCCACGCGGTGACGATACGGCTGGCCGCCCCGGCCGCCATGAAGAGCTCGCCTTCGTTACAGGTGAGATTGCGCGAGAGGGTGAGCCCGCGGCGGCGGTGACGGAGGATCTCGCGCATGAGCGCCATGGGCGTGCGCGAGAAGAGGCACCCGCCGACGCCCACGTGGTCGCCGTCCCGGACCCGCGCGACCGCCTCCTCGAGGCTCGTGAGCTTCTCGCCCGCCGACTTCCGCTTGGCCTCGACGCGCTCTCGCGCCCCGATGAAGTCGTACTCGACGGGCTTCAGGTGAGGATCTCCCACTTCGGCTGGTAGCGATCGAGCTCACGCCGGGTCCGCGGGTCCATCGGGTGCTCGCGCTCCGGGACCTCGACGTGCTTGTCCTCGCCGCAGAGCGCCGTCGTGAAGTAGCGCTGGCCGGTGTCGTTCACCATCGTCACGATCGATGGCAGGTCCGGGCGGCGCCGCGCCAGCTTCAGCGCGGCCGCGACGTTACAGCCCGTCGAGATGCCGCAGAAGATCCCTTCCTCCGCCGCCAGGCGCCGCGCCATCGCCAGGCTCTCGGCGGTCGTGGTGGTGATGACGCCGGACAGGAGCGCCACGTCGAGGTTGTCGGGGATGAATCCGTCGCCGATGCCCTCGATGCCGTGCGGCCCCCATTCCCGGCGCGCCAGGAGCGCGCACTCCTCGGGCTCCACGGCGTAGAGGCGCACGCGCGGGTCGCGCTCGCGCAGGTAGCGTCCGACGCCCGTGAGCGTCCCGCCGCTGCCCTGGGAGGCGACGAACGCGCCGACGACACCGCCGCACTGCTCCCAGATCTCCGGGCCGGTGGTGCGATAGTGGGCCTCGACGTTGTCGGCGTTGTCGAACTGGCCGGGCACCCAGTACCCGGTCGGGTCGCCGGCGCGGATCTCCTCGAGGCGGCGCAGCGAGAGATCGACGTCGCTCTCGCCGCCCGGCGTGAAGACCAGGTCGGCGCCGTACGCGCGCGTGATCTTCTTGCGCTCGTCGCTCATCCCCTCGGGCATGACGATCGTGCACCGGTAGCCCTTGACGGCCGCGACGAAGGCGCAGGCGATCCCGGCGTTTCCGGTGGAGCACTCGAGCACGCGCATGCCCGGGCGCAGGTCGCCCCGAGCCTCCGCGCGCTCGAACATGTGCAGGTAGATGCGGTCCTTGAGGCTGCCGGTGGCGCTGTACCACTCGAGCTTGGCGTGGATGGGCGGCGTGACGCCGGCGGTCACGCGGCTGAGCGTGACGAGCGGGGTGCGCCCGACGGCCTGAGCGATCGAGCCGAGCGCGCTGCGGTACGTGTCCCAGAGAATCGTCACGGGAGCGTGATTGTACCCGAAATCCGAGGGGGGCGAATCCGGCCCGCGGCGGGCGGCGGATCGCGCGCCGGCGCTACACCACGCCGGTCGCGTCGAAGGCGGCGGGAATGTGGCGGATCTCGAACCGTCCCTCGCCGCGGGGCGTGACCGCGACGATATCGAAGCGACAGTGCGCCTCGGTGATGTGCATCCACTTGAGGTAGTGCTGCGCCAGGCGGATGAGCCGGCGCCGCTTCCACCAGGACACGGCGGCGCCGGGCCCATCGTCCCAGCGCTCCTGTCGGCACTTCACCTCGACGAACACCCACACCTCGCGGTCGCGGCACACGAGATCGATCTCACCGTGGCGGAACCGAACGTTCCGCGCCACGATGCGGAGCCCCGACCGCTCGAGCAGGCGTGCCGCCGCGTCTTCCGCCGCGCGGCCGAGAACGTGACGGGGATCGCCCATGCCCCGGATCGTGACCGAGCCGGCGGCCGCTGAAAATGTCCAATGTTCGAGACGTTGCCATGACGATGCACCGCCTGTCCGGCGCGCCTTCGAGCGCCTCGGGAACTTCCCCGGAGACGGGCGGTCTAACGGGGCATGAAGAGCCTCGCCTCGACGGATGCGGCGGCCGGGCCCGTGTTCGACCTTCCGGTTCCCGCCCGGCGCCGCTGGGACCCGCGGCTCTATCAAATCGCCACGCTGGCCGGCCTGCTCGGCTACGGGGTGTGCTGGCTCGATCTCGAGGTGCAGCCGCAGACCGCGGTGGCCATCATCGCGAGCGCGCTCGCCGCCCAGCTCGCCTGCGAGCGTCTGGCCGGCCGGCCGCGGTTCGATCCGCGCAGCGCGCTGATCTCCGGGCTCTCGCTCTGCCTGCTGCTGCGTACCGAGTCGCCGGTCGTGGCCGTGCTGGCCGCCGTGGTCGCCATCGCCAGCAAGTTCACGCTCCGCGTGCGGGGCAAGCACGTGTTCAACCCCACCAACTTCGCCCTGGTCGCGATGATGCTCGTCACCGGAAGCGTGTGGGTGTCGCCCGGACAATGGGGCAGCGGGGTCGTCTTCGCGTTCTTGCTGGCGTCGGCCGGCGGCCTCGTCGTGAATCGCGCTGCCCGCGCCGACGTCACAGGGGCCTTCCTCGCGTGCTACGCGGCTCTGCTCGTCGGCCGCTCGCTCTGGCTCGGCGAGCCGCTCGCCATTCCGCTGCACCGGCTGGAGAGCGGCGCGCTCGTCCTGTTCGCCTTCTTCATGATCTCGGACCCGAAGACGACGCCGGATTCGCGGGCCGGTCGGGTCCTGTTCGCGGCGCTGGTGGCGCTTGGGGCTCACGCGGTTCAGTTCGGGCTGTTCCGGGCCAATGGTCTCCTGTGGTCTCTCGCCATCTGCTCGCTCGCGGTCCCGCTGCTCGACCGGCTGCTGCCGGGCGCGCGCTACCAGTGGAAATCGACCGAGACGTCACCCAGGGAAAGGAACCTCGTATGAAGCTCACGATGACTCTCGTGGCCGCGGCGCTCACCGTTGCGCTCGCGGCGCCGGCGGCTCTGGCCTTCTGCGGCTTCTATGTGGCCAAGGCCGACACCAAGCTGTTCAATCAGGCCTCGCAGGTGGTGCTTGTCCGTCACGAGGACAAGACCGTCATCACCATGGCCAACGACTTCAAGGGCGACCCCAAGGAATTTGCCATCGTGGTGCCCGTGCCCGCAGTCCTCGAGAAGGGGCAGATCCGGATCGGCGACCGCGCCCTCATCGAGCACCTCGACGCCTACTCGTCGCCGCGGCTCGTCGAGTATTTCGACGAGGATCCATGCTCCCCCCGCATGCTGTTGGAGTCGAAGATGTCCGCCCAGCGTGGGGCGGCGCCCTCGGCGGACGCAATGGCCGAGCGGGCCCGCAGCCTCGGCGTCACCATCGAGGCCCGCTACACCGTGGGCGAGTACGACATTCTCATCCTGTCGGCCAAAGAAAGCGCGGGGCTCGAGACCTGGCTGCGGGACAGTGGCTACCGCCTGCCGACGGGTGCTTCGTCCGTTCTCGGCAGCTATCTCAAGCAGGGCATGAAGTTCTTCGTGGCCCGCGTGAATCTCATCGAGCGGGCCCGGCTCGGCTTCACCTACCTGCGCCCGCTGCAGATGGCATTCGAGTCACCGAAGTTCATGCTGCCGATTCGCCTGGGTACGCTGAACGCCGACGGCCACCAGGAGTTGTTCGTCTACGCGTTGACGCGCAAGGGCCGGGTGGAGACGACGAACTATCGCACGGTGCGGCTGCCCACCGGCATGGACCTGCCGGTCTACGTGAAAGCGGAGTTCCCGCAGTTCTACCGTGCGATGTTCGCCGAGCAGGTCAAGCGCGAGGCCATGCGCGCGGTGTTCCTCGAATACGCCTGGGACATGAGCTGGTGCGATCCCTGCGCCGCCGACCCGCTCTCCCCCGAGGAGCTGCGTAAGCTCGGGGTCTTCTGGCTCCCGGAGGGGGCGTCGCGCGGGGCCGGCGACCGGCTGCGCCGCCAGCCCGGCGGCCCGGTCGACGTCTTCGTGACCCGTCTCCATGTCCGCTACGACGCGGCGCACTTCCCCGAGGACCTCGTCTTCCAGGAGACGGCCGACCGCTCGACCTTCCAGGGACGCTACGTCCTGCGGCACCCGTGGAAGGGCGAGGCACAGTGCGAGGCGGCCGAGCGTTACCGTCAATCGCTTCGAGCGCGTGCCGAGCGGGAGGCCGGCACTCTCGCCGCGCTCACCGGCTGGCCTATCGAGGACATTCGCCGGAAGACGGGTACCGTCCCCGAGGGCTCGCCGGAGGGCCGCCCGTGGTGGCAGAGGCTCTTCGGGGAGTAGCGTTCAGCGCGCCAGCGCGTCCTCGAGCCGCTTGCGCACGGCCGGCCATTCGGCCGGCACGATCGAGTAGTACGCGGAGCTCCGGACGGAGCCGTCCTGCGCCGGCATGTCCCCGCGCCGCACGCCCTCGAAGGCGGCGCCGAGCCGTTCGATGGCCCGGCGGGATCTGGCGTTGCGCTCGTCGGTCTTGAGGCAGACGCGATGCACGTGCCAGACGTCGAAGGCGTGGGAGAGGAGCAGATACTTCGCTTCCGTGTTGCACCGCGTGCGCTGGGCCGAGGCGGCGAGCCAGGTGGAGCCGATCTCCACCGAATCCGGGTAGTCGGTTCGCTGGAGCGGCGATCCGGGGGGCCAGCGCCACTGCTGAATGTCCAGATAGCTCGTCGACCCGACGACGCGATCGTTCCACACGATCGCGAACGGCATCCGTCGACCGGCATCGCGATCGGCGAAGGCCAGCTCGATGTAGCGCTGCGCACCCTCTACACTGTCAGGAACCCGGGTGTAGCCGTACTCGTCCCTGGACTCGGAGGCGGCCAGCGCCAGGGCGCCGGCGTCGGCGAGCGCCAGGGCACGGAGCGTCACGGTCCGGCCTCGCAGAAGCGGCGGGGCTCCATCCATTGCCGTTGCTCCCCGCGACTACTTTCCTTTACGCGGCGCGGCCTGCAGCAGCTCGGCGAGCGTCATGTCGGCTCCTTCGTAGTGTGCGGCTTCACGAAACGGACGCGACATACTCCAGCGGAAAGCCGAGCTTGCCGAGAGCCCGCTGGAGCCGCGCCGCGTAGTCGGGATTTCGTTCATGAGGTTGCGGGGCTTCACGAAGGTTGTAACAGAGAGCCGGGATCGGCGCGCCCTCCAGCGGCTGGGCCAGCACCGCCTCGGGGCGGTACTGCTCGAGACCGGGGGCGGTGTAGAGCCGCTCGAGCTCGGCATGCGTGACCGTGTAGAGCATGCCGTAGGCGCGCGCTCCGGCGGCCGGAAGCAGCGTGGCCCGCCGGCCGATCCGCAGCGCGAAGTCGTCGACATAGGCTCGCCGCGGGGTGAGGGGGGTAACACCGGCCTCGCGCAGGACGTCGAGGTCCATGTAGAGACCGTAGAAGAACGACTCGATGCACCGGTCGCTCATGCCGGAGAACGAGCGTACACCAGGAGCTTGACCCGTACCCTGCTCGGGGTGCCCGTTGACTTCCAATCCATCTTACTTGACACTATTTCCAGTATGGAGGATCGGGCGCCGGCCTCCCCCGTCACGCCGGACATCAACGCCCGCATCGCGAGCCGCGTCCGGGCGCTGCGAACGGCTCTCGGGATGACCCTCGACGCGCTGGCGGCGAAGTGCGACGTCAGCCGCTCGATGATCTCGCTGGTCGAGCGGGGGGAGAGTAGCCCGACGGCGGTCGTGCTGGAGAGGATCGCCACCGGACTCCGTGTGCCCCTGGCGACGCTCTTCGAGGACTCGAGCGCGCCCGCCAGCCCGGTGTCCCGGCGCGGCGATCGGACACCGTGGCGCGATCCGCAGTCGGGTTACGTGCGGCGTAACATCTCGCCGGCCAACTTTCCCTCGCCCATCCAGATCGTCGAGATCGTCTTGCCGGCCGGCGCCAGAGTGGCCTACGAAACCGGCGCCCGCGACGTGAGCATTCATCAGCAGATCTGGGTGCAAGAGGGAACCGTCGAGGTGACGCTCGGTCGCGTGACGCATCGCCTCGCGGAGGACGACTGCCTCGCGATGCGGCTCAACGAGCCAACCGCGTTTCGCAACCGCACGCGCAAGCCGGCGCGATATCTCGTGATCATCGCCAGCGAGCGCTCGCGCGCGCCGAGGAGATGAGCATGCCGGGCGCCGTCCGGATTCGCCGTCTGGAGATCATCGGCGATCGCGAGATCCAGGGGCTGAGCGACGTGCTGATCGATTGCGTGGAGGGCGGCGCGTCCGTCAGCTTCATGCTCCCGATGTCCCGCGCCAAGGCGGAGATGTTCTGGCGCGACGCGGCCGCCGGCGTCGCGCGCGGTGAGCGCGTGGTGATTTCCGCCGAGGACGAGACGGGATCGATCGTGGGCACCGTCCAGGTCATCCTGGTCCAGCCGGAGAATCAGCCGCATCGCGGAGACCTCGCGAAGCTGCTCGTGCATCGACGGGCGCGGCGGCGGGGCGTCGGCGCGGCCCTGCTCGTGGCCGCCGAGCGGAGCGCGGTCGACGCGGGCAAGACCCTGCTGGTGCTCGACACGGCCTCGGACGACGCCGAACGACTGTACGCCCGGCAAGGCTGGCAGCGGTGCGGGCAGATTCCGAACTACGCCCTGCTGCCCGACGGCACGCCGTGCGCGACGACCTATTTCTTCAAGTCGCTGCGCGACTGAGCCAGTCGACTCATGCCTGCGGCAGGCTCATCTGCGCCAGCACCGCGCGTCCCAGGAGTCCGTAGGGGCTGGCCAGCGTCTCGGGCATCTCGAAGTGGTTGTAGCCTTCGCCGACGAGGAGCTGCACGGGCTTGCCCGCGGCCTTCACCGCGTCCGCGAAGTCGCGTGACTGGCGCTGAAACTCCGGCGTCTCGAGCGCGCCGTAGGCGAGGACGACGGGCACGGTGAGTCGGTCGAGATGACGCTGCGGGCTCAGCGCCTGCTCGGTCTCGTCCGTGAACTTGACGTACGAGCTGCGCGCCGAGAGGCGCACCGGCTTCAGGTCGAACATGCCGCTGCAGCACAGCCCGCCCTTCACCGTGTCGGCCGGTAGATTGAAGTCCTTGCGCCAGTCGGTGACCAGGACCACGCCGGCCAGATGGGCGCCCGAGGAGTGGCCGGACACGTAGATGCGGTCCGGGTTGCCTCCGAAGCTCTGGGCGTTGCGATAGACCCACGCAACCGCTCGGCGCACCTGCTCGGCCATCGGCATGAGGCTGCCGTTGGCCTCGATCACGTTGATGAAGTCGGGGACCACGTAGTGGGCCCCGGCGTGGACGAACAGCTCGGCCGGGTAAGCGGAGTCCTTGGCGAGACCTCCGCGCCACGCTCCACCATGAATGAAGATGTTGATGGGCGCGTTCGCGCGCCTGGTCACGTAGACATCCAGCGCCTCGATGGGCGTCGCCCCGTAGGCGTAGCGTCGCGGAGCGCCCAGCCGGGACCGCACGGCCTCGCTGTTGGTCGCGTAGCGCTTGACGATCTGTGGCAGATTCGGCGCGTACTTGATCTGATCGTAGGCGGCATCCAGCTCGGCCTGATCCATGTCGAGCCACACGGCCGGTCCCTTGGCCCGCGGCGCCGGCGGCGCGGGCGCCGGTTGCTGGGCGAGCGCGGAGCCCGCCAGCGCGGCGCTCGCGACGCCGGCTCCCAGAAACGTCCGGCGCGTGACGGCGTTGCGATCCGAACCTCTGCCCGCATTCATGAATTCAGCCTTTCTTGGCCGTCCAACAGCGCCGGACGCGCCTTCCTGTACAGCACGTGGCGCCTCCTGGAGCTGGCGCCGCTCAAGACGTCAGCGTCGAAGCATGCCCATCTCGACATACCAATCGAACATGCCGGTGAGGAACCGCGTGAACGGCTTGTCCTCCGAATACCATTCGTGACGCGGCGTGTTGTTCCGCTGCCACACCGTTGGATCGTCCTCACCGCAGTCGGTCGTCCGGAAGCCCCAGGAGACCACCGTTTGGTTTTCGTCCATGAACACGAGATAGCCGCCATCGATCCGTAGCTCGGACGGTGCGTAGAGCCGATGGTGAAGCGCGTTCAGCGCAGTGCAACGGCCGGCCTGCCGATAGTAGTAGGCGAGACTCGCTGGTATCCGCACGCCGAGGCGCCGCTGAGCTTCATCAACGGCGGCGGGCGGTACGCCCTCCTCGGCGGTAAAGCCGCGCCCGAGATAGCGCGGCGCGATGTCGTCGGTACTCACTCGGTAGAACGGACCGGCTGACATCGGCGCCGAATCTCAGGCGCGCCGCGCAACGGTGAGCAGGTGCGCGCTCGCGCCGAGAAGCGCCGGCTCGGTTTCGAGCGCGGCGAGTCCGGCCAGCAATATGGCTCGGCGCCGCTCGTCGGCGAGCCGCGCGTCCAGGTCGGGCAGGAGCCAGCCGGCTCCCTCCACGGCAAGCGTCGCCTCGTGCGTCAGGCCGGCCGCCGAGCACTCGGCCGCCAGCTCCTCCGGCCGGTGGAAGTAGGCGGTCGTGAAGTACGCCGGGTCGCCAGTCGGATTGCGGTGGCGGCCGTCACGCCGATCGCCGGCGGCGACGGCTGCGAACGCCGGATCCGCGAGGTACCCACCCCGGAGGCCGTCCAGCGTCGAGGCGAAGCGTGAGATTGCCGCGACGATGACGACGCCCCCGCGCCGACAGACGCGCCGGGCCTCGGCGAGCGCCTGCAGTCGATCGGCGCGCTCCGGCAGGTGGTAGAGGGGCCCGAGGAGGAGTACGGCGTCGGCGCTCGCGTCGGGCAGCCGAAGCGCGCGCGCGTCGCCCACTTCGGCGCTGGCAAGGGGCGCGGCCGGCCGACTGTTGGCCGCGGCGCGAGCCTGCTCGACGTGCAGCGGCACCGGATCGATCAGGTGGACGCGATAGCCGCGTTCCGCCAGCCAGACGGCGTATCGCCCAGGGCCGCCACCGACGTCCGCGACCACGGAGGGCGGCGCCGGCAGATATCGTTCGAGCAGCGCCTGGGTGCGTGCGAATTCGAGCGCGCCCAGTCCACTGGCGAGTCGGTCGCGCTCGAGCCCTCGGGCGTAGTACGCCGCGACTTCCTCGGCGTCGCGTGACGCGTCGCTCATGGACGTGTTATAGCGCTCCGGCGCCTCCAGAGCGGAACGCAAACGGCGCCAAAGAGCGCCGCGCCGATACACGCAAGGTGCAGCGGCGCCAGCCCGATGAGCCCGAGGAAGGGATTGTGGTCACTCCACGGCATGAAGGGGCGCACGTCAGGATGCATGATGCCATCCAGAAACGGATGCGACAGCCCGCCGGCGAGCCCGCCCAGGAGTACGCCGAGGGGCGAGATTTCGCCTCGCGCCGCCGAAGAGGCAGTCAGCGGCGCGATGAGCCGTGGGAAGCCGGCGACCGACGCGCGGCCGACGACGAGGAATAGGACGGCCGCGACCAGCCCGGCGGCCGCGGCACCGAGGAACGAGTGGAAGAAGCGATGCACCGGGTATTCTCGATTGACCAGGTAGTAGAGCGTCTCGCAGTCGATGAGTACCTGGGCGGCTGCAAAGGCAGACCACGAGAACACCGGGGCGGCGACGCCCTTGAGAGCCAGGCCGGGTCCGAAGTGAAATGGTGTAATCGGCAACGCGGCTCTCAGCCGTTCAAGCGTTCTTCTCCGGCTGTGGCGGAAACCCGTGTTCCGTCATCGCGGAGACAAAGGCGTCCAATCTCACCGGGTCCCGAGCGCAGACGGCGGCCCACCGCAGGAAGTCGCCTGCCTCGACCAGTTCCATGAAGTTACGCCTGTCGCGCCCAGGGGCTGCCGGAGGCGATCATCAGAATCCCGATGCCGGCGAAGACGGCCGATACGAGCAGCGTGAAAAGCCTCATCAGATGGTCAGCCAATTGATGCTCGGCGCTGCCGGAGGACCTCGTACACCGCGATTGCCACGCTCGTCGACAGATTGAGTGACCGGACGAGCGGCGACAGAATCGGCATCGCGACAAGGCGATCACGATATCGCTCGAGAAGCTCGGCCGGTAACCCGTCGGTTTCGCGCCCGAAGACCAGGACGACACCATTCGATGCACCCAGTGGCGCGTCCCAGACGAGTCGCGTCGCCTTCGGCGAGAAGAAGTACGGCTCGCCGAGCGTCGGGAGCTCGTGCTCGAACGCATCCCAGCTCGGCCACACCCGCAGGTCGAGGTGCTCCCAATAGTCGAGGCCGGCGCGCTTGACCTCGCGGTCGGCGAGCGAAAAGCCGAGTGGCTCGATGAGATGCAGCGTGGCACCGGTGGCGAGGCAGGTACGGCCGGCGTTCCCGGTGTTCCAGTGAATCTCCGGATGCACGAGCACGACGTGGGTTGCCAATGGTCCGATGGGTTCGATCAAGGCACCACCCGCGGGCGAAGGGTTAGGCGTCTTCCTCATCACTCAGTAGCTGCTCGAGGCGCCGGCCGTAGTTGTTGAGAAAGTCGCGCGTCACGCCATAGTGCTCCGTGTCTTCGTAGCGGATCTCGGCGAGACCAGTGCCATCGAACTGGATGATCCGGGCGTTCGGATACGCGAGCAGGATCGGGGAGTGCGTCGCAATCACGAACTGCGAAGACGCCTGGACAAGTTGATGGATCGCCCGGAGCGCAGCCATCTGGCGACTTGGCGACAAGGCGGCCTCGGGCTCATCGAGCAGATAGATACCGTTGCCGCGGAGCTTGTTGAGGAGCAATGCCATGAACGACTCACCGTGCGAGCGCTCGTGGAGCGAGCGATTCCCATAGCCCGCCAGAAAGCCAACCTGGTCCATGTAGGTCGCGACATTGAAAAAGCTTTCCGCGCGGAGGAAGTACCCGTCCGATGTCTTGGGCGTGCCGCGGGCGACGCGCAGCGCGTTGTGCAAGGGCGAGACCGAGTGAGTCGTGTGGAACTGGACGTTCTTGGTGCCACCCTCCGGCCCGAAGCCCAAGGCGACGGCGATTGCTTCGAGCACCGTGGACTTTCCCGAGCCATTCTCGCCCACGAAGAACGTCACGTTAGGGTGAAATCTGATCTTCGGGAGATCGCGGACTGAAGGGATGTTGAACGGGTACGCCTGGGAGTCGATCACGCCATCGGGCCGGAAAGAGGCGCTGATGAGGTATGGGCGCTTGCGAGGAGGCATGTCTCGGTTACGGCAACGCCTCGTTAGGCCGCACCCTTGCCAAATGCAGTCTCCAGATCTTGCGGCAACGTAGGCCTGCCGTCATCAACCCAACGAAACAATCGGAAAGAGAGCGACGGAAACCTTGGGATTCGCATCAACCACTGACCGATCAACAGCAGTGCTTGGCCGTCGACCGTGAAGAAACAGTACGCCGGCCCATGGCTACCCAGGTGCTCAATGTCTAGTACCCGGGTGGCTTCCACCTCCATCACTTCCACTGTCGGTTGGTCGGATCCCGACTTTCCCCTCTCTCCGACTGTCTTGAAGAACCTCGTGTTCGACCAGATCGAGCCCAGAAGGAACAGGCCTGCGACGACAATCGCTACCAAGGAGGAGCGGGACAGCCAATACATGCCCACAAATAGAATGGCGCCGATAGGCAGGGTGACCGTCAGGATATTTCGGACAAGCGAGCCCTTGCCTTGCGTCATTGCCTTCATGTCTTCGGCATTGGCAGGACGGCGATAAGTGCGGATGATGATGACCTCAGCAGCCTGACGTCACTCGATGATCCCGGCTCGAGTCGTCAGTGGACTCATTCGGCGATAACAATCCGATTGCCTTCGGGGTCCGCGATCATGCTCTCGTAGTATCCGTCGCCCGTCCGTCTTGGCCCGTCGAGAAGCGGGAAGCCGTCGCCCTGCAGTCGTTTTGTCAGGGCATCGACGGCGGCCGGAGAGCCCAGCTCCACACCCAGGTGCGCATACCCGATGAGCTCGCGCGAGCTCTGCGAATCTGGGATTCTTTGAATATCCGGTCGGTGCATCAGCTCCAACCGTCCGCCTCCAGGAAACGTCAGGAAGTACGAAGTAAACCTCTTGCGTTCATTCTCATATTTCCGGTTCGACCGCGCGTCGAAGTACTTCTCGTAGAAGGTGCGCATCAGCTCGATGTCCACGACCCAGATTGCGACATGGTCAAGCTTCATTGTGGTCACCTGTCAGGTCTGCGAGTCATCGACATGCATAGGTTTTGTACTTTTCCTCGAACCGCTCCCGACTCAGCTGTGTGTAATCTCGAACTACCTGAGTGCGTTTGTAGCCCAAAACTCGTCTCCGAAATCGCCTCTTCGCCGGCGACGCACGTCTTGAGTCCGCGGTCATAGCACTCCTGAAGCACCGGTAGAGCGCGTGGCAAATCGCAGTCTCCAGACTCGACGATTTCGAGACTGCGGCTGATGCGGTACAGCTTCATACCCACGCCTCACGCCACGGCGGCATGGCGCCCTCCCCGGGCTTCACTGCGGTCGGAAACGAAAGAACCAAGTGAACGCGATCCAGACAAAGACCGTACTCTCCATGGCTGTAGCCACGAGAAGCGCCAGTCGTGGGCGGCGACTTGGTGCGATGACGGTGGCCACGAGGCATCCCAGAGCGAAGAACGGCGAGATCAGAATCCTCAGCAACCCGGCAAAAGCCAACCAGGCTTTCGCGGCAGAATGTGCGCCGGACGGTTGTGGCGGGAAATAGTTGAACATTAGGACAGTCGTGGCGGCCACGAGAAGGGCGGTGACGGAGAGCACGCGCCAGAAGAGGCGATAGGGCCTGAGGAAGAAGAGCGCAGTAGCGTAGGGAACAACCGCGGCTGCACCGAATACCGCGAGAAACAGGAGGTCGTCGCCGAAGCTGAACATCGCGCCGTACTGCTGTCTGTCAGTGCCGCTCGTGGTGGCGATGTGGACAGCCACGACCGCTGAAGCGACTGCGAATGCGCCGATGTAGCCGGCGGCGACCAGCCCGACCTTAGCGAGTGGTCTCATGTAGCGGGATGAAGCCACTACTAGCCGTTTGGCTGCAGGAGATCCCACATGTTGCCGTACAGATCTGTGAACACGGCAACCGTGCCGTATGATTCTTGCCTGGGAGGCCGAACGAACTCAATGCCGCTGGCCTTGTAGCGCGCGTAGTCGCGCCAGAAATCATCGGTGTGCAGAAACAGGAAGACTCGCCCTCCCGTCTGCGCGCCAATTCGGGACACCTGTTCAGCTGACGACGCCCTTGCCAACAGGAGCCGCGACTCAGTCGCCCCCGGCGGGGAGACAACCACCCAGCGTTTTGATTGCTCTGGAACGTAGGTGTCTTCGACAAGCTGGAAACCGAGCTTGCCGACAAAGAACTCCAATGCCTCATTGTAGTCGCGCACCACGAGCGACACGAGACCGAGGGATTGCCTCATGTGTCTACCAGAACCATTGCTTCTCGTCCCCTAACGCCCGCGCTTCCCGGCGCCGAGCGAACGTAGCGAGCGAGG